>ERZ773225.3836-NODE-3836-length-12893-cov-5.900296_pt1 | contig 12893 bp, 7 predicted proteins | sample MGYA00580993_ERZ773225 | MGnify/ENA primary metagenome ERZ773225 (study PRJEB29015, sample SAMEA2737748) | human gut metagenome | biome: human gut; feature: human-associated habitat; material: faeces | place: China | collected 2012 ... | reverse complement strand
ACTCCGTGAGTTCCTGCTGGATCAGCTCCAACATGACCGACTTTCCGCAGCGGCGGATACCGGTCATGACCTTGATCAACTCCGTTCCGATGAATGGGCGGATGCGGCTCATATACAGTTCGCGTTTGATCATAAAACTTCACGCTCCTTCCGTGGCTGACCACAGTATATCACACTTACGATTGAAACTCAATGGAAAAATTGAAAAAAATAAGTTATAACTGATAAAATACAAAATTCGACAAACAATTTCAGATAAGGCTTTGCTATTCAAGCAAAGCCCTGCAAAGGTAAGATTCCACCCTTTATTGGCACACGAAATGCCGTTATCACAAGGCGGAGTGGCAAGATAGGAAGGAAAGCCAAGCGACGTACTGGCGATATTTTTCTCCATATTCGCCCCGAAATGCAGCAGAAAATGAAACAACCATCGGCATATCCGTTGGACGGTCATGCCGATGGCTGTGTGTTCCATCAGAGCTTTCATTCGATTTTTGGGGGGCGGTAGTAGTGTGTCATTTTCGCGTCTGCAATCCGATTTTCCATACACCATTTTTACACCATTTCGGCGTGGAGTAGTATGGAATTGCATGAAGTTATATAGTGGACATTTGTGCAGAAAATACGCTGAAATCAAGAATTATCGGTATTTATGGAGCAATATTGAGATATAGAATCAGGTGAATCGCCCTCGATACCTAATTTCATAAAGGAAAGCCTCCTTTTATTTTTCAGCAAAATATTCTATCACGCCGGAGCGCAAAACGCAAGCCATTCCGCCGCCTTTTGAAAAAGCAGAGCGTTCCGCGGAACGCTCTGCTTTTTGCCTGCCGGTTTACAGCTTTGTGATGACGGGAATGACCATCGGGCTGCGCTTGGTCGTTTTGAACAGGTAGTTGCTCACGCCCGACTTGATCGCGCCCTTGAGCTCGCCGATGTCACGGCTGCGGCGGCCCAGCACGCCCTCGGCGGCGGACATGACCACGGTCTTGAGCTCATTCATCAGCTCCTCGGACTCCTTGACGTAGATGAAGCCACGGGTGATGATCTCAGGCTCGGCGAGCATATAGCCGTCGTGCGCGGAGATGGGCAGCACGACCACCACCATGCCGTCCTCGGCGAGATGCTTGCGGTCGCGCAGGACCACGGCGCCGACGTCGCCCACGCCGCTGCCGTCCACGAAGATCTCGCCGGCGGGCGCCATGCCCGGCACGAGCTTCATCGTGCGGGCGGTGATCTCCACCGCGTCGCCGTTCTCGCAGATGGCGATGTTCTTGCGGTCCATGCCCATGGACATGGCAAGGTTCTTATGGATCTGCAGCATACGCTGCTCGCCGTGTACGGGGATAAAATACTTCGGCTTTGTGAGCGCGTGGATGATCTTCAGCTCCTCCTGACAGGCATGGCCGGAGACGTGGAGCATATCCGCGCGGTCGTAAATGACCTCGACGCCCTTGCGGAACAGCTCGTTGATGACGCGCGAGACGGTGTTCTCATTGCCGGGAATGGCGGAAGCCGAGATGATGACGCGGTCGCCGGGGCCGACCTCGATCTGCTTGTGCTGGGAAAACGCCATGCGGTAGAGCGCGCTCATCTCCTCGCCCTGCGAGCCGGTGGTCACGATGACCTGCTTATCGAGCGGGAGCGCCTTGATCTTGTTGATGTCTGTCACGGTGTTCTTGGGCAGCTTCATGTAGCCGAGATCGACCGCGACCTTGGTGACATTTTCCATGCTGCGGCCCGTGACGGCGACCTTGCGGCCGACCGCCGCCGCCGCGTCGATGACCTGCTGGATGCGGTGGACGTTGGAGGCAAAGGTCGTGACGATGATGCGCTGCTTGCAGCCGGCGAAGAGCCGGTCGAAGGTCTTGCCGACCATGCGCTCGCTCATCGTGTAGCCGGGGCGCTCGACGTTCGTGGAGTCTGCGAGCAGCGCGAGCACGCCCTGCTTGCCCAACTCACCGAAGCGCGCGAGGTCGATGACCTCGCCGTCGATGGGCGTGGAGTCGATCTTGAAGTCGCCCGTGTGGACGACGGTGCCGAGCCCGGTGTGGATGGCAAACGCCACGCTGTCCGCGATGGAGTGGTTCACATGAATGAACTCCACGCTGAACTTGCCGGCCTTGACCGTCATGCCGCTTTCGACCGTGACGATCTTGGTGGACTTCAAAAGCCCGTGCTCCTCGAGCTTCAGGCGGATCAGTCCCGCGGTCAGGCGGGTGCAGTAGATGGGCATATTGACCTGCTTGAGGACGTAGGGGATGGCCCCGATATGGTCCTCGTGGCCGTGGGTGATGAACAGACCGCGGATGCGGTTCTTGTGCTTGGTGAGGTAGCTCACGTCGGGAATGACAAGGTCGATGCCGTACATATCGTCGCCGGGAAAGGCCATGCCGCAGTCCACGACGATGATCTCGCCGCCGTACTCATACACGGTCATGTTCTTGCCGATCTCGTTCAGCCCGCCGAGCGGGATGATCTTCAAATTTTCTGCCAAAATGCATTCACTCCTTATGAATCTTCAAAAATTGGGTGAGCATTCGGTCCACGCCGCGCGGAAATGACCGCACGGAAACAACGGCGTCCGTGCTGCGCGCTCCGCCCTGTTCCGCGGAGCGCATCGCACCATCGGCGCCCTGATCGTTTTTACTATGGACTTGTGCTCTATTCAAACCGCGCGATGGCGGCTCAATACAATTTGTGTTTTTATAGTATACCACGTTTTTTGGAAAAAGTACACACTTTTTTTCATGCGCCCCTTTTCCGGACGAATTTTTTATCGGAAAGCCTATTGCACCCTTGCGCGCCCGTGTGCTACAATATAGTATCTATCCGTATTTGTTCCGCCTTTGTGCCGCCGATGAAGCGGGGAGGATACCTTATGAGTAAGAAAGTCAATAAGCTGACCGAGCCGAATATGCGGCTGTATTTTCTTCTTGCCGCAGTCTTCTGCGCGGTGACGCTGTGGATCGAGCCGATCCTCGGCCTCGTCGAGGCCGGTGTGATGGCGCTCACCTACGTCTATTTCCGCCGCACGGCGCAAAAGCGCCGCGAGGGCATCCAGCGCTACGTCGAGGATATGACCGACGATGTGGCGAGCGCGGGCAAGTCCTCCATGCTCTCGGCCCCCTTTGCCATGATGGTCTTCCGGCCCGATACGCAGGAGGTGCTGTGGAGCAACGAGAGCTTCCTCCAGCTCACGGGCATGAGGGAGAATCTGTTCGATAACCGGCTGGAGGATACGCTGCCCGGCTTCCCCGCCCAATGGCTGCTGGAGGGAAAGAGCGAGTGCCCTGAAACGGTCGTCGTCAACAACCGGCACTTCCGCGTGTTCGGCAGTCTCACGCATCCGAGCGGCCGCAGCGGCGCGCGCGGACTTCTCGCGCTGACCTATTGGATGGACGTGACCGAGCAGGACGAGCTCAGGAAAAAGAGCGAGGAGAACCGCCCCATCGTGGCCGTGCTCATGCTCGATAACTACGAGGAGCTGATGAAGGCCGGCACCGAGGCGGCGCGCTCGTCCGTGCTCGCGCAGATCGACGAAAAGATCAGCGCGTGGGTGTCGGGCACGCAGGGGCTTTTGTGCAAGTACGACCGCAACCGCTATTTGCTGCTGCTGACGGAAAAGCATTACAATACGCTGCTCGAGGGCAAGTTCAGCGTGCTCGACGCGGTGCGCTCCGTTGTCACCGAGGACGGCGTCGCCGCGACGCTCTCCATCGGCGTCGGCAAGGACGCGGACGATTACGAGACGCTTTTCAAGAACGCGGGCCTGTCCATCGAGATGGCGCTCTCGCGCGGCGGCGATCAGGTCGTCGTGCGCAACCGCCTCGATTTTGAGTTCTACGGCGGCAAGACGAAGTCCACCGAAAAGCGCACGAAGGTCAAGTCCCGCGTGATGGCCAACGCCCTCGGCGAGCTGATCTCCGATGCCAGTCAGGTCTTTATCATGGGCCATAAGCACGCCGACTTCGACGCCGTCGGCGCGGCGGCGGGCGTGTGCTGCATCGCGCGCAAGCGCGGCAAGAAGGCGCAGATCGTCATTGACATGGACGACAATGCCGCCGGCCCGATCCTCAAGCGCCTTGCCGCGCTGCCGGAGTATAAGGACGCCTTCATCAGCGGCAGCGACGCCTTCATCAAGGCACAGCCCGGCGCGCTGCTCGTGGTGGTGGACACCAACCGCCCCGACTTCGTGGAGTCCGAGCAGCTGCTCGACACCTGCAACCGCGTGGCGGTCATTGACCATCACCGCCGGGCGGCGAGCTATATTGAATCCGCTGCGCTCAACTTCCACGAGCCCTACGCCTCGTCGGCGTCGGAGCTGGTGAGCGAGCTGCTGCAATATCTCATTGACCCCGGCGATCTGCTGCGCGCCGAGGCCGAGGCCCTGTTCGCGGGCATCGTGCTCGATACGAAGAACTTCACCATGCGCACCGGCGGACGCACCTTTGAGGCCGCGGCGCTGCTGCGCCGCGCGGGCGTGGACACGGCGGACGTGCAGCGCCTGTTCCAGGGAACGCTTTCTGACATGATCGAGCGCTATGACATCATCCGCCACGCGGAGCTGTATCACAACGACATTGCCATCGCGGCGGTGGAGCAGGACATCGACCGCGTGACCGCGGCCAAGGCCGCCGACGAGCTGCTGACGCTGCGCGGCGTGCGCGCGTCGTTCGTGCTCTTCAAGCACGATACGGGCGTGAATCTGTCGGCGCGCTCGCTCGGCGAGATCAACGTGCAGCTCATTATGGAAAAGCTCGGCGGCGGCGGAAACTCCACCACCGCGGGCGGACAGATCCCGGACGGGACGGTGGACGCGGTGCGCGAGCAGCTCATCGCCGCCATCGACCAGTATTTGGAAGGATAAAAAACCACCATCAGGAGGATAGAACGATGAAAGTTATTTTACAGCAGGACGTCAGAGGTCAGGGCAAGAAGGGCCAGATGATCGACGCGGCGGAGGGCTACGCCCGCAACTATCTGCTGCCGCGCAAGCTGGCCATCCCCGCCACGGCGGACGCCATCAACACCATGAACCTCAAGGAAAAGGCGCGCCGCGCCGAGGAGGCGGCGAACCGCGCCGCCGCCGTGGAGACCGCGGACAAGCTGCGTAACTGCACCGTGAAGATCACCGCCAAGGGCGGCGCGAACGGCAAGCTCTTCGGCGCCATCACCGGCAAGGAGATCTCCGAGGCGCTCATGGCACAGTTCGGCCTGGACGTCGGCAAGCAGAAGATCGTGCTCGACGAGCCGATCAAGGCGTTCGGCAGCTACGAGATCCGCGCGAAGCTCGGCTACGAGGTCAGCGGGAAGTTCACCGTGACCGTGGCGGAGGAATAAGCCAGACTTTACGCAGAAAAGAGGTGCCCTGCGATGGACGAACTGCTCTACCGCCAGATGCCGCACTCGCTCGAGGCGGAGCAGGCGGTGCTCGGCTCGATGCTCATCGACGCGAACTGCATTAAGGACGTGATGGAAAAGCTGCGCCCCGAGGATTTCTACCTGCGCCAGAACAGGGAGATCTTCGAGACGATCTATTCCATGTTCCTCTACTCCAAGCCCATCGACGGCGTGACCGTCGCGGGCGAAATGGAGCGCAACGGCACCTATGACGAAAATACCACGCGCAATTATCTTGTGCAGCTCATGGAGGTCACGCCGACCTCCGCGAACGTCAATGAATACGCCGACATCGTGCGCGACAAGGCGCTGCTGCGCGCGATCGCGACCGTGGCGAGCGACATCACCGGCATGGTGCAGGACGGCACGGGCGGAGCCTCCGCCGTGCTCGACGCCGCCGAGCAGAAGATCTACGCGGTGCGCCGCGGGCGCAGCGCACAGAATATGGAGCAGATCAGCGTTGTGCTGCAGGGCGTGCTCGACCATCTCGCCGAGCTTTCCGCCACCGGCGGTAAGACGCTGCCGGGCCTTTCCACGGGCCTGAGCGCCGTGGACGACAAGATCAACGGCCTGAGCAAATCTGACCTTATCCTGTTGGCCGCGAGACCCGGTATGGGCAAGACGAGCTTTGCGCTCAACGTGGCGCTCAACGTCGCCAAGGCGAGCGGCAAGGCGGTCGCGGTCTTTTCCCTGGAAATGTCCAAGGAACAGCTCGTCACGCGCGTGCTGTCCAACGAAGCGCTGGTGGAGAACGGACGGCTCATCTCCGGCAATCTGCGCGAGAGCGACTGGGTGAAGATCGCGGAGGCGGCCTCGACGCTCAGCCGCACGGACATCAAGATCGACGATAATCCGCTCCTCACCGTCGCGGACATGAACGCCAAATGCCGCCGCATCGAAAACCTCGGCCTCGTCGTCATCGACTATCTTCAGCTGATGACCTCCGCCGGCGGAAAGGGCTACAGCGGCGAAAACCGCCAGCAGGCGGTGAGCGACATTTCACGTATGCTCAAGATCATGGCGAAGGAATTGCAGGTCCCTGTGCTCTGCCTTTCACAGCTCTCGCGCGCGAACGAAAAGCGCGACGACAAGCGCCCCATGCTCTCCGACCTGCGTGAATCCGGCGCGATCGAGCAGGACGCGGACATCGTGCTCTTTCTCTACCGCGACGACTATTACAACGAGGATTCCGAAAAGCACAACATTGCCGAGTGCATCGTCGCCAAGAACCGCCACGGCGAGACCGGCAAGGTCGAGCTGCGCTGGATGCCGGAGTACACGACCTTCGGCACGCTCGAAAGGCGGTACGAGGACGAATGAAAAAGGTACTGGACTTTGTGCAGCGCTTCGACCTGCTGCCGCGCTACGAGCTGCTGCTCGCGGCGGCTTCGGGCGGCATGGACTCGATGTGTCTGCTGGACTTTTTATACGAAAACGGCTACCGCGTGTGCGCGGCGCACTACAACCATCAGCTGCGCGGGCAGGAGGCCGACATGGACGAGGACCTCGTGCGTGCGTGGTGCGCGGCGCGGCGTATCCCGCTGTGCGTCGGCACGGGCGATGTGGCGGCCTACGCCGGGGAGAACGGCCTGACAATCGAGGAGGCGGCGCGCAAGCTGCGCTATGACTTTCTTAACACCGTCGCCGGTCAGACCGGCGCGGCGCGCATCGTCACCGCCCATCACGCGAACGACAACGCCGAAACGGTGCTCTTTCATCTTGCCCGCGGCACGGGCATGGCGGGCCTTGCGGGCATCGCGCCGAAAAACGGCAGGCTGGTGCGCCCCTTCCTCTGCCTGACGCGGGAGGAGCTTGCCGCCTACGCGAAGGAGCATCATGTGCCCTATCGCACGGACGCGACCAACGCGGACACGGCGCTCACGCGCAACTTTATCCGCGCGGAGGTGCTGCCGAAGCTCTGCCGGGTCAACGCGCAGGCGGTCGAGCACATCGGCGAGACGGCGCTGCGCCTGCGGCAGGAGGATGAATACCTCGACTCCCTTGCCGCCGCTTATCTGACGGAGCTGAAAATGGAGGCCGGAGCGGTGACGCTGCCCTGCGCGGCGGTCGCGCAGGCCCACGCGGTCCTGCGGCCGAGGGTGCTGCGCCTTGCGCTCGACGCGGTCAGCGCGGGGAAGAAGGACTTCACCGCCGCGCACTACGACGCGCTTGCCGCGCTCTGCGCGGGAAGCGGGACGGCACAGCTCGACCTGCCCGGCGGCGTGACCGCGCGGCGCGCGGACGGCGTGTTGACGCTCTGCGCACACCGGAGGGAGATGACGGAGCGCGTTTTGCTCCGCGCAGGGGAGACCGTCCGGTGGGGCGGCTTTGCCATCACCTGCCGAAAATGCGAAAAAACGGTTGAAAATTCTGAAAATACCGTTATATTAAGAGAAGCTGTATTTGACGCGCCGCTCTCGGTCGGCGCGTGGGACGCGCGGGAGAGCATGACGCTGCCCGTCTCGCGCGGCTCGCGGAGCCTCAAGCGGCTCTTCGCCGAGCGCGGCTTTTCGCCGGATGAGCGGGAGCAAACGCCGGTCATCCGCTCGGGCGGCGCGGTCGCTGCGGTGTACGGCATCGGCACGGACGCGCTGTTCCTGCCGGGCGACGGCGAGAGCGTGTGTGTATTGACCTTTGAGAAAACCGCGGAGTAATGCTCCGAAAAAACAAACATAAAACAATGGGAGAGGGAAAAACTATGGCGAAAAGCATGATGGATCAGGATATGCTGAAGGTGCTCTACAGCGAGGAGCAGATCAGGACGCGCGTGCAGGAGATGGGCGACACGCTCTACGAGCAGTTCAAGGACCGCAACCCGCTGTTCCTCGGCGTGCTCAAGGGCAGCTTTATCTTCATGGCGGACATCGTCCGCGCCTGCCAGATCAAGAGCGACATCGAGTTCATCGCGGTGTCGTCCTACCAGAACGGCACGTCCTCGTCCGGCGTGGTGCAGATCACGCACGACCTGCAGCAGGACATTACGGGCCGCGAGATCGTGGTCATTGAGGATATCCTGGACTCCGGCAATACCCTCTACTTCCTCAAGAACTATTTCCTCACCAAGGGCGCCAAGAGCGTGACGGTCGTCACTCTGCTCGATAAGCCCGCCCGCCGCGTCAAGCCCATCACGGCCGATCTCGCGGGCTTTGAGGTCCCCGACGAGTTCGTCGTGGGCTACGGGCTGGATTACGCCCAGCAGTACCGCAATATGCCGTACATCGGCGTACTCAAGCCGGAGGTCTACAGCAAGTAAGGCCGTAGCCCACACGCCCTGAAAGGGGCGGCGCGCGTAAGCGCGTACAAGCATTTTGCCGCAGGCAAAATCTTGGAACGGGACGGATTCATTCCGTACCGTTCAGAGTAAGATCAAAGGGCTCCCGCCGCGCCTGCGCGGTGGGAAGGGCTACGGGCTGGACTACGCCCAGCAGTACCGCAATATGCCGTACATCGGCGTGCTCAAGCCGGAGGTCTACAGCAAGTAAGGCCGGCGTATGATGGAAAAAGCGCCGCAGGCTTTGCGCCGCGCACGGCGCAAATGATCTTGACTGTTATTTCTGACGACATGCGCGTCTGAAATAACACATCTCGCGAAGTGAGCGTCGAGCCGCTGCGGCGGAGAGGCGCAGAGCGAAGCGCATCCAAATATCAAAAAAGTCCGTAGGACTTTTTTGAAGAATCGAAAAGAGGCGCTCGTCGCCTCTTTTCTTCAAGGCAGACTCTGCTGCCGCAAAAGGAGGGAAAACCTTTGACCCAGACCAAACGACCCAATTATGTGCTGTGGATGCTGTGCGTTTTCATGCTGCTCTCGGCCGCCTCGTATTTCTTCCGCCCCAAGGAGCCGGAGATCTCCTATGCTGAGGTCGTGCAGCTCTTTGAACAGGAGAAGGTGAAGTCCTTCACCGTGCAGGACACCACGCTCACGCTCAAGCTGCGCGAGGCGGTGGACGGCAAGACGGAGCTCCGGAAGGAGCTCTACGACTTCGACCTTTTCTACGACGACCTCAACGACCTTGTCGTGGAGCAGAAGGCCGCCGGCATTCTGGAGGACTATAACTACTCCGCCAACCACTCGCCTAACTACCTTGCCATTGCCCTGCCCTATGTGATCGCCGTCGCGGGGCTGTTCGCCATCTGGTACTTTTTCTCCATGCGCGCCTCCGGCAGCGGGAACGACCGTATGGCGAAGTTCGGCAACGCCACCTTCCGGCACGGCAGCGAGAGCGCCCGCAAGACCACCTTTGCCGATGTTGCGGGCGCGGACGAGGAGAAGGAGGAGCTTGCGGAGATCGTGGACTTCCTGCGCGACCCGCAAAGGTTTGTCGAGCTCGGCGCGCGTATTCCCAAGGGCGTGCTGCTCGTCGGCCCTCCGGGAACGGGCAAGACGCTGCTCGCCCGCGCGGTCGCGGGTGAGGCGGGCGTGGAGTTCCTCTCCATCTCCGGCTCGGACTTTGTGGAGATGTACGTCGGCGTCGGCGCAAGCCGCGTGCGCGACCTGTTCGAGCAGGCCAAGAAGGCGGCTCCCTGCATTATTTTCATCGACGAGATCGACGCGGTCGGCCGCCAGCGCGGTACCGGCCTCGGCGGCGGTCACGACGAGCGCGAGCAGACGCTCAACCAGCTGCTCGTCGAGATGGACGGCTTCGGCACGAACGACGGCGTGGTCGTTCTCGCGGCGACCAACCGCGCGGACATCCTCGACCCCGCGCTGCTGCGTCCCAGCCGCTTTGACCGCCAGATCTACGTCGGCTATCCCGACATCAAGGGCCGCGAGGACGTTTTGAAGATCCACACCGCCAACAAGCCGCTTGCCGAGGACGTGGACCTTGCCAAGGTCGCGCGGGGCACGGCGGGCTTCACCGGCGCGGACCTTGAGAACCTTTCCAACGAGGCGGCGCTTCTGTGCGCGCGCCGCGGCGACCAATTCATCACCATGGCGGACTTCGAGGAGGCGGAGATCAAGGTCCTCGCCGGACCCGAGAAGCGCAGCCGCGTTGTGCCGGAGCACGAGCGGAAGCTGACCGCCTATCACGAGGCGGGCCATGCCGTCGTGATGCACGCGCTGCCGACGCACGAGCCCGTCCACCGCATCACCATCGTTCCGCGCGGACACGCGGGCGGTATGACCATTTCGCTGCCCGATGAGGACCGCTCCTACCAGTCCAAGCGCTACATGGAGGAGCAGATCGTCTCGCTCCTCGGCGGGCGTGCGGCGGAGAAGCTGATGCTCGGCGACATTTCCACCGGCGCCTCGAACGACATCGAGCGCGCCTCGCACATCGCGCGCAAGATGGTCACGGCCTACGGCATGAGCGAGAAGCTCGGCTCCATCGCCTTTGAGAGCGGGCACGACGAGGTGTTCATCGGCAAGACGATGGGCCAGACGCGCAGCTACTCGGAAAAGACCGCCGCCGAGATCGACGACGAGGTCAAGGCCATCATCGACCGCGCGTATGCGCGCTGCGAGGAAATCTTGACGGCACGGCGCGAGGCGCTGACCGCCGTGGCGGAATATCTGCTCGCCCACGAGACGATGACCGGCGAGGAATTTGAGCGAATGGTCGGCGAAAAAGCCTGATGGGCAAAAGGACGAATGGAAAAAGTGACGCAGGGACGGGCATTTGCCGTTTCCTGCGTCACTTTTTTCTTTTCTTGTGAAAATCTTTATTGTGCAAAGTGACAAGAGCATTTGTCCTCGTGGGGAAAACAGAAAAGCAATAGATATTCTCAATAAATGGACTTGAGTCCGCGGTGCGTAGACAAATGCACATGAAATTTGAAGGCGGCCGTGGGAAAAACAACCGGAAACGACCGAAAATTCTGACAGATTCGACGCTTGAAATCCATTCAACGGTTCGATAAAATAAACTGCAACCAAAAGGGGCGGACGCCCCACTTGCCGCGGCAGCGCGGCAGAAAGTCAGGAGGATATGAATATGAAGAAGATTCTTGCACTCGTCCTTGCGCTCGTTATGGCGCTCGGTCTGGTCGCCTGCGGCGACAAGGGCGGCGAACAGCAGGAGGGCGGCACGCCCAACACCACCGGCGAAGAGAAGGTCGTGAAGATCGGCGTCTTCGAGCCGCTCACCGGCGACAACGGCGCCGGCGGCAAGCAGGAGGTGCTTGGTATGCAGTATGCCAACTACGTCCAGCCCACCGTGGACATCAACGGCGAGACCTACAAGGTCCAGCTGGAGGTCGTCGATAACCGCACCGCAGCCGAGAACGGCCCGTCCGCGGCCGCTGAGCTGGTCAACAAGGGCGTGAGCATCGTGCTCGGCTCCTACGGCTCCGGCGTGTCCATGGCCGGCGGCACCGTGTTCGCCGAGGCCGGCGTGCCTGCCATCGGCGTCACCTGCACCAACCCGCAGGTCACTTCCGACTGCGATGTGTACTTCCGCATCTGCTTCCTCGATCCCTTCCAGGGCACCGTTCTTGCGAACTATGCCTACAAGGAGCTGGGCGTCGACACCGCTTACCTGCTCGGTATGCTCGGCAGCGACTACGATCAGGGCCTGATCTACTACTTCACGCAGGCCTTTGAGAAGCTCGGCGGCAAGGTCGTTGCCGAGAACTTCCCCGAGGGCAATGCCAACTTTGTTTCCTACATCAACAACGCCAAGGCTGCCAACGCAGGCGTCATTTTCTCCCCCGTCTCCATCAACTATGCGCAGCTGATCGTTGAGGCCGCCGCCGCGCAGGGCTTCGAGGGCACGATCCTCGGCGGCGACACGCTCGACAGCAACATGGTCGTTGAGGCCGCCAAGGGCAAGGATGTCGATGTTAAGATCACGACCTTCTATCAGGAGGGTGGTAATCCCGAGTTCGACGCCGGCATCAAGGAGTGGATCAATGCCAACGCCGACGCCAAGACCAACAACGGCGGCAACGACATGGTCTCCGCCGTCACCGTCATGGGCTACGACGCTTACTTCACCGCGCTCGAGGCCATCAAGGCTGCCGGCAGCACCGCGCCCGCCGACATCCTCGTGGCTCTGCCCGGCGTGACCTACTCCGGCATCTCCGGCGAGATCTCCTTCGACGACATCGGCGACGCCAAGCGCGACGCGGCCTACATCAAGACCGCCAACACCGAGACCGGCGAATGGGAGTTCGTCACGGTTCAGGGCGTCGAGTAAGCGCCGCACCCAAACCGCGCAGACTGTAAACTACAATTCCGACCTGATAGGGCATTTTGCCCTATCAGGTCGCACCCCGTTTATAACGGAGGATCCGCGCAGCACATCCTGCGCGATCTGCTGCGGGGATACTCCGTTATCCCACACCAAAATCCAGCGGCGTGATCTTGTTCCCCATCGAGCGGAAAAGATCCGGCGCAAAAAGGAGACTCCTATATGCAGAGCTTACTCCCCTATGTCATTAACGGCATCTCTGCCGGTGGTCAATACGCGCTGATCGCCATCGGCTATACGCTCGTCTACGGCATCCTGCGCCTGATCAACTTCGCCCATGGCGACGTGTTCATGGTCGCG
>ERZ773225.3833-NODE-3833-length-12897-cov-6.129341_pt1 | contig 12897 bp, 10 predicted proteins | sample MGYA00580993_ERZ773225 | MGnify/ENA primary metagenome ERZ773225 (study PRJEB29015, sample SAMEA2737748) | human gut metagenome | biome: human gut; feature: human-associated habitat; material: faeces | place: China | collected 2012 ... | reverse complement strand
CGATCGAAATGACGTTCTCCATCAACGACTCGCCGTTCGCGGGCCGCGAGGGCAAGTATGTCACGTCGCGCAACCTGCGTGACCGCCTGCAGCGCGAGCTTCTGAAGGACGTGTCGCTGCACGTGACCGAGATGGGCACCGACGCCTTCAACGTCGCGGGCCGCGGCGAGATGCACCTGTCCATCCTCATCGAGACCATGCGCCGCGAGGGTTATGAGTTCCAGGTCTCCACGCCGCACGTGCTCAACAAGACCATCGACGGCAAGCTCTGCGAGCCGATCGAGCGCATGATCGCCGACGTGCCGGAGACCTCCGTCGGCTCCGTCATCGACAAGATCTCCCAGCGCAAGGGCGATCTGGTCTCCATGACCCCGATCGGCAGCCGCATGCGGCTGGAATTCCTGGTCCCGACCAGAGGCCTGTTCGGCTACCGCAACGAATTCCTCACCGACACCCGCGGCGAAGGCATCATGGCCTCCACGCTCGACAGCTACGCGCCCGTCAAGGGTGAGATCTCCCGCCGTCTGACCGGCTCGCTCGTCGCATTCGAGACCGGCGAGACCACCGCCTACGGCATCGGCGGCGTGCAGGACCGCGGCTCGATGTTCATCGGGCCGGGCGTCGAGGTCTACGCCGGTATGATCGTCGGCCAGTGCAACCGCAATGAGGATATGGCCGTCAACGTCTGCAAGAAAAAGCAGCTGACCAACATGCGTGCCGCCGGTTCCGACGCGGCCATCCGCCTCGTCCCGCCGGTCGTCCTCTCGCTCGAGCAGTGCATGGAATACCTCGCCGACGACGAGCTGCTGGAGGTCACCCCCAAGTCCCTCCGCATGCGCAAACGCCAGCTCGACCACGCCGCGAGAATGCGCGCGCTGATGAAGTCCAGACAGTAAACCAAACGCCCCGCCGGTCCCGGCGGGGCGTTTTTTCTTGTCAGCCGTATTGCCCGGTCATGTACAGGCTGGCGCGGGACTGGATGCGGCGGGCGGCGTCCTCTGCCGTGCCCTCGCCGCGCAGCAGCTTCTTGGAAAAATCTTTCTGAAATTTCCTTGGATAAACACAGGGAACCCCCGCCGGAAGATCCGACGGGGGCGTTTGCGTTATTCCCAGCGGAAGAAGCGGAGGGAGAGGAGGGTGCAGCCTGTTTTGCTATCTTTCGTCATGAATGAACTTATGGGAGACAATGCTCATAAGGGCAATTCGCACCGTTCCCCTTTACCATTTTCAAAGTGCCTCTCACAGCCGCCCGTTCATGGAAAATTTACAAATAGATTGCTGCCGCCATATTGAAAAAGATGGTCATTATATGGTAGACTTAATATGCAGATAGAATACCTATCTGACAAACTATGATTGGAGGTAACGCCATGTATCGTCCCAATGATGCCCGGTTCGGCTTCGCGCGTTGGTGGTATTGGTGCGGCTCCCGATTATGGAGAGGTCGTATCAAAATCGTTTCTGTTGGCGCATAGGCCGGACTGGTGATTAGTCGGCTTATGCGCTTTTTCGTTAAGAGAAACATTCTTACTGAGTAGCACAAGGAGGTAAAAAATGGATTCGTATATGCTTTTCGATTCTATTCAGTTTATGGACTGGGAAGTTGTCGGTGAAGAAACGACTCATGAGTTAACAAACGGAAAAGCGGAAAACGAAGATGAGTAACAGTGCATTGGTTAAGCACACCAATATTTCACCAAACAAAACAAGCCCAAGAAACAATTCTATTCAGAAAATTACAATTCATCATATGGCTGGAAATCTGTCAGTTGAAAGTTGTGGACAAGTTTTTCAAAATTCGAGTGCAGGGGCCAGTAGCAACTACGGGGTTGGAACAGATGGTCGTGTTGGAATGTATGTTGAATATTTCACAACTTTGCCTTGACCAAATCCAAACGGGAGGTAAAATTAATTGAACAAATGTGTGTATGCGTTTTTTCTGCTGATAATCGTAATGTTGGTTTCTTTGACAGGTTGTGTGGGTTCCGTAGGGTTACCACCTGATAGCAACATGGCGTCAGTGCCTTCTTCATCTAATACTGAGAAACATTCAGAGCCAACAAGCACCGGGACGGAATCATCTAATACTGAGAAACATTCAGAGCCAACAAGCACCGGGACGGAATCATCGACAGATGATATTCTGTCTGTCAGTATTGAAGCTGTGGAAGATCAGGTTGCGAAAGCCGGTTCTTATTGTCAGTACATAAATGATGAAAATGGAATTTTTTTGGTAATTTCTCCTAATGCAGTTATCCGTTCTTTTAGGTTTGTAACCGTTCAGGTTGATGATACAGAATTAGGGCTGATTTACTCTATTTCTGATGAACTATACTCAATTGACGAGCTAACTCAAGACAAACCCTTTTTGGTTAAGATGCAGTTCGTTGGTCTACTTCCTACGTATGGCATTGTTTTTGAGGATCAAAAAAACAATGAGAGATTCTACACGATTAATATGCGCGGAATTGATCATACAGAAGGTCAGCCATATTATTTGAACGAAGTAATCCCCTCAAAGAGTCCATAGCCTTGGTTATTAATATTTAAACGCAGGCAAGAGTTTGAACCATTACTTAGGTCAAACTCTTGTTTGATTTTGCCTTACGGAGTTGCGGGGCGACTGTTCATATTATTTTGCAGCTTGCTTCTCTATGTAACATGAGCATTCACGCCGGAGATGTAATAGGGGTTCTTCTGCTCCGGCTCCTCCACGGTCACGCCGTTTTCGGTGTAGGAATAGGCTGCCAGATATTCCGGCTCTTCCAGCGTGGAGGAAATATAGACGCCGGCAAACAGCAGCGCGAAGGTCAGCAGGATGCAGCCCGCCGTCGTGTGCGCCTTGTTCTGGCACAGCATGGCGATCAGCGTGAAAAGCGCCGTGAAGGCAAGCATCAGCGCGAAGCTCAGGCCGATATAAAGGGCCAGCTCCGCCGGTGCGGCCTTCCATTCGCCCTTCAGCAGCAGCCCGAGGCCCGCCTGCGGCAGCGCGAAGGCCAGGCACAGGCAGATCCCCGCGCAGCAGCTGACCAGCAGATCTGCAAGATAGATGCAGCCGCGCCGATGCCCGGCGATGAGCTTGTTGCGCATGGCGCCGCTGGAATGCTCGTTCCCGATGAAAAGCGCCGTGAAGACCGAGGCCAGGATCGGCGCGAGGATGACATAGATGAACAGCGTGTAGTCCATCGTCCAGATCTCGCCGTCATGTCCGGGTAGATGGCCGGGCTTTCCACCACCGCGCCCATTCTGCGGCGGCAGCGGCCGATCGCGGCGTCGGTGTTCCGGACGCCGTAGAGCGTGTAGCCGCCGCGTAGGAAAAGAAGCTGAGCACGCCGAGCAGCCCCAGCTTCTGTGTCAAAGTCCGTTTCATGTTTCCCTGTTTCCTCCTTTTTCAGGCGTCAAAAAACACAGCGCTGACCACGACCTTCGGTGGTCAGCACTGCGTCTTTGCGTCTGGCTGATAAACGGTTTCGATCTGAAAATTTCTTGCGCTGATCACGCTCTCGCGCCTGCATTTGGGGCAGTAGAGCGGAAACTCCCGCAATACCGTCCGCTGCAGCAGCCGCAGGCGCGTCTTCGCGCCGCAGACCGGGCAGAGAAGCCACTGCTCCTCACGGCTCATCGTCCTCGCTCCTTTCGTTCCTGTCTGCCTGAAAGGTCCGGTAGAACAGGCGGACGTGCGCCTCGAGCTTCTGCAGGCACGCAGCTTCGCGCTCGGGCTGGCGGTCACAGATGCCGATGAGGGTGATGACCGGGGCCACATAGCAAAGGGCCATCGCCCCGGCGTCCTCGTCCCGGAGCTCCCCGGCCGCGATGAGACTGCGGAAGATCCCCGCGTGATACTCCGTCACGCGCTCCACATAGCGCCGGGAATAGAGCGCCGCGAGCTCCGGCGAGCGGAACTGCTCGAGCGTCATCATCCGGCGGAAGCGGCTGATGGTCTCGTTGTGGAGCGAGTAGAAAAAGATCTGCCGGACCTTTTCCAGCAGCCCGTCCTCCGTGATGCGGGTAAAGACGGGGATATCCTGCCGCGCGTTCTGCACGTGGATGTCGATCCTGTCGGTGTCCGCCTCATACTGCGCGGCCGTCGCCTCCACGATCGCGTCAAAGATGGCGCACTTGCTGGGAAAATGGTTGTAGAGCGAAGGAGCCTTGATCCCCACGGCCGCCGCGATCTGGCCGACGCTGACCGCGTCGTAGCCATGGACAGAGAACAGCTCCAGTGCCTTGGCGAGAATTTTCTGCCGGGTATCCTCCTGCTTCATCCCTGCATCACGGCCCCTCTACGACTAACTAACGTTCGTTAGTCAGCATTCTACCACCACTCCCCTCCCCTGTCAAGCCCATCCGCAGAAAAAACCGCCCCGCCCGGCGGCGGAAGCGGTTTTCCAGCCTGTGCAGACCCAATCCCCGCGGCACGGTCACGCATAGGCTGCGCCCGGCTTGGGCAGCGCGGCCCATTCCGGCAGCTCCTGCACCAGCTTTTGCAGCGCGGCCACGGTACGCACGAAGCAGGCGGCATTCGGCTCTGTATCCGTGTATCCGGCTGCCGTCTCATCGCCGCGGATCACATCATGCTCGCCCTGCGCCGTGACTTCGATTTCATAGAAGCAGTTCGGCGTCACGGCAAGGCGGTCATCGCCCTGCGCCAGCGTCTCGCTGCACATCTCCCGCCGGATCGACCGGAAGTCTTCCGCGCAGACCAGGTCATACAGCTGCCGCAGAAACGCCGGATCCGGCTCGAATGCCGCCGAGGCCGTGCCGTCGGTGACCAGATCCTTCTGCAGCGTCCCCGCCCCCGTATCCATGACGTTTTTCCGGTCTTCCACATACCACCAGGAGAACCGGACCGAAAAATCTTCCGGAATCTCCTGTGCTTCCGGTTTCGTTTCCGCCCCGGTATCCTCCACCGGTGCGTCTTCTGCCTGTCTGCCCGCGCAGCCCGCCAGCGCCAGCACGCAGACCAGCAGGCAAAGAAACACGATCCATTTTTTCATCTATGCCACACCCTTTCATTTTTTGATCTCTATCCATACAGACGATATCCAAGTGTCCTCGTTGCAAGATTTTCAAAAAAGCGGACCATGCGACAGCGGCCCGCGGGTCTCCCCGCGGGCCGCTGCCAACACAAATGAAAAGAGGAATCACGAAACGAGCATTTTGAACGTGCGCGGATCGCACAAAAGGAGCATTCAGCGGACGCTGAACAGCAGATCGCCGTAGGACGGATACGGCCAGCAGGCGCGGGAGGTGAGCGTCTCCATCTCGTCGACGGCCAGCCGCAGCTCGGTCATATCCTTGAAGACCTCGGCCTGGTAGAAGCTCGCGGCCTCCTGCGCGGTCGGCAGGTCGCCGGCCTGCAGGAGTGCGTCGTCGAGTTTCGCGGCATCCTCGCTGGCGATCTCCGTCAGCGAGGACAACCGCGCGGCGGTTTTCTGCTCATAGCCTCCGGCAGCGCTGCCCAACAGCGCTTTCTTGTCTTCGGCCGTCCGCACGAGCTTTGCCGTGTAGTCAGAAACAGCGGGCAGGATATCGGTATTCACCATTTCCAGCATCGTGAGCGCTTCGATACGCAGGACCTTGCTGTAATTCTCCAGCATGATCTCATAGCGCGCGTGCAGCTCGGTCTCGCTGTAGATCTTATGCGTGGTAAACAGGCGGACATTCTTTTCCTTCAGCAGATACGGCACGCAGTCGGGCGTGGTCTTGAGGTTGAGCAGGCCGCGCTTTTCGGCCTCCTCCAGCCAGCTCGCGTCGTAGCCGTTGCCGTTGAAGATGATGCGCTTGTGCGCCTGGATGGTATTGCGGATGAGGTCGTGCAGGGCGGTCTCAAAGTCCTCCGCCTGCTCAAGCACGTCCGCGTACTGCCGCAGAGACTCGGCCACGGCGGTGTTCAGCACGACGTTCGCGTCGGAGATGGACGCGGCGGAGCCGAGCATCCGGAATTCAAACTTGTTGCCGGTGAAGGCAAAGGGCGAGGTGCGGTTGCGGTCGGTCGTGTCCTTCGGGAATTTGGGCAGGACGTGGACGCCGATCTTCAGAAGCTCCTTCTCCTTCGCATCATAGGCCGTGTCGGACTCGATGGCGTCCAGGATCTCCGTCAGCTCCGTGCCGAGGAACATGGACACGACGGCGGGCGGTGCTTCGTTCGCGCCCAGCCGGTGGTCGTTGCCGGCGGAGGCGACGGAGATGCGCAGCAGATCCTGATAGTCGTCGACCGCCTGGATGACGGCGCAGAGGAACAGCAGGAACTGCGCGTTCTCACCCGGCGTCTCGCCGGGCTCGAGCAGGTTGACGCCCGCGTCGGTCGAGATGGACCAGTTGTTGTGCTTGCCGGAGCCATTGACGCCCGCGAAGGGCTTCTCGTGCAGCAGGCAGACCATACCGTGCTTGCGGGCGATCTTCTGCATGAGCTCCATGGTGAGCTGGTTGTGGTCGGCGGCGATGTTGGTGGTGGTGAAGACGGGCGCGAGCTCATGCTGCGCGGGCGCGACCTCGTTGTGCTCCGTCTTGGCAAGCACACCGAGCTCCCACAGCTCCTTGTCCAGATCGTGCATGAACGCGGCAACGCGCGGCTTGATGGTGCCGAAGTAATGATCCTCCAGTTCCTGCCCCTTGGGCGGCTTCGCGCCGAACAGGGTCCGGCCGGTATAGATGAGGTCCTTGCGCTTGCTGTAAAGCGCCTCGTCGATGAGGAAATACTCCTGCTCCGGGCCGACCGTCGTGCGGACGGCCTTGACCTCGTCATGCCCGAACAGCTTCAGGATACGCAGGCCCTGCTTGTTGATGGCCTGCATGGAGCGCAGCAGCGGCGTCTTTTTGTCGAGCGCCTCGCCGCCGTAGGAACAGAACGCGGTCGGGATATACAGGACCTGATCCTTGATGAACGCGAAGGACGTCGGGTCCCACGCGGTATAGCCTCTGGCCTCGAACGTGGCGCGCAGACCGCCGGAGGGGAAGCTGGACGCGTCCGGCTCACCCTGGATGAGCTCCTTGCCGGAAAACTCCATGATCACGCCGCCGTCGGCGGTGGGAGAGATGAACGAGTCGTGCTTTTCGGCCGTGATGCCGGTCATGGGCTGGAACCAGTGGGTGAAGTGCGTCGCGCCGAGCTCGATAGCCCAGTCCTTCATGGAATTGGCGACGACGTTGGCTGCGGCCAGATCGAGGCGCTTGCCCTCGTGGATGGCGGCGTAGACATCTTTAAAAACAGCCTTCGGAAGCTTCTGCTTCATCACGGCTTCGCTGAACACATGGCAGCCAAAGAAATCCGATACAGTCTGCATAAGAAACTCCTCACTTTCTAAAAAAGCGGCAAAGGCACGCACAGAATCGATGCTGTACGACGCCTTTGCCGTTTTTACGTTTCCATGTGAACCGGATCCGGCGGGACCCAAGCCGTTTGTTTGAGCGCATTATACGCGCCGCGGCGGAAAATGTCAAGCGTCTGCCGCAAAAAAATGGTATTCGTTTTACTTATTGCTGTGTTCAGCAGAATCAATAAAAATGATAGTGGCTTTTTGTTGACATCAACGAAGCAGCTCGCTAAAATAGAACCAAAAATTCTTCGCCATGCAGACAAGTGTATGTTTGGAAGAAACACAAAGGAGGCGGGACGATGCAGGAACCACGAAAAAGCACGCTGCTTTTCGTGCAGGACGCCGCGGCGGAACCAGCGGCGCTCGGCGCGTTCGCCGCAGAGCAGCCGGCGCTGGCGCTCGTCACGGCGGACGGGCTGGACGAGGCGGAGCGGAAGCTCGCGCAGCTCGATCCGGCGCTCGTCGTCTGGCAGTGCGACGCGCCGGGGCTGCCGGCGCTGCGGCAGTGCGTCCGGCTTGCCGAAGGCAGTGAGGCGGTCTTTTTATTGTTGGTCCGCCCGGGCACGTATGAGGCGGCCTGGCAGTTCGTGCAGGCGGCCGGGATCTGCGTGATGAGCTGGCCGGCGCCGCAGGAGGTCTTCCGACAGACGCTGCGGAACCTGCTGCTGCTAAAGAAGAGCCTGCGGGCCATGCAGGAGAAGACCGACCAGCTGCAGTCGCAGCTGCAGGACATGAAGCGCATCCAAAAGGCCAAGAGCCTGCTCATGAACCAGCTCGGCATGTCGGAGGCCGACGCGCACCGCTGGATCGAAAAAGCCGCCATGGACCGCTGCGTCAAAAAACGCGAGATCGCAGAGACCATTATCCGGATGTACGCATTATAATCATAAAGAAAGGGGCCAAAGCCATGAAACAGCCGCACCAGTACCGGCCTTTGGAGCAGCAGCCGCAGCATGATGCCTGCGGCATCGGCGCTGTTGTCAATATCAGCGGACAAAGAACACACGAAACGCTCGACGGCGCGCTGAAGATCGTCGAAAAGCTCGCGCACCGCACCGGCAAGGACGCCGACGGCACCACCGGCGACGGCGTCGGCATTATGACGCAGCTGCCGCACGCGCTGTTTCAGAAGGCGGCGCAGCAGGCGGGGCAGACGCTCCCGGACGCGGGCGATTACGGCGCGGCCATGATCTTCTTCCCGCAGGATCCGCTCAAGCGCATGCGCAGCCGGAAGCTGCTGGAGATGATCCTCTCGCGCGAGGGGCTGGAGCTGCTGTTCTGGCGGGACGTGCCGGTCTGTCCGGAGATCCTGAGTGAAAAGGCCCGGAGCAGCATGCCCTACATCGCGCAGTGCTTCATCCGCCGCCCGGACACGGCAGCGCGCGGGCTGGATTTTGACCGCAGGCTGTATCTGGCCCGGCGCGAGTATGAGCACTCCGTCTCCGGCACCTACGTCGTGTCCATGTCCAGCCGGACGATCGTCTATAAGGGCCTGTTTCTGGTCTGGCAGCTGCGGCAGTTCTATTCGGATCTGCAGGACGCGGACTATACCTCCGCCCTCGCGCTCGTCCACTCCCGCTTCTCCACCAACACCACGCCCTCGTGGAAGCGCGCGCACCCGAACCGCATCATCCTCCACAACGGCGAGATCAACACCATCCGCGGCAACATCAACCGGATGCTCGCCCGCGAGGAGACGATGGCGTCCTCCATCCTCGGCGACACGATCGCCCGCGCCTACCCCGTCGTGGAGACCGACGGCTCCGACTCCTCCATGCTCGACAACACGCTGGAATTTCTCATGTACAGCGGCATCGAGCTGCCGAAGGCCGTGATGCTCTGCATCCCCGAGCCCTGGGGAAAAGATAAAAACATGTCCCGGGAAAAGCGCGACATGTTCCACTACTACGCCACCATGATGGAGCCCTGGGACGGCCCGGCCGCCATCCTCTTCTCCGACGGCGAGCAGGTCGGCGCCGTGCTCGACCGCAACGGGCTGCGCCCGGCGCGGTATCTGGTCACGAATGACGGGTATCTGATCCTCGCCTCCGAGGTCGGCGCGCTGCCGGTCGCGCCGGAGAAGATCGTGCGCAAATCCCGCCTGCAGCCGGGCAAGATGCTGCTCGTCGACACCCGGACCGGGACGGTCCTCGAGGATGCGGCGATCAAGCACCGCTACGCCGCGCAGAATCCCTACGGCGAATGGCTCGATCAGGAGCTGCTGCAGCTGGCCGATATCCCCATCCCCAACCGGAAGGTCCCGGAATACACGGCGCAGGAGCGCAGCCGCCTGTACAAGATCTTCGGCTATACCTACGACGAGATCCACTCGGCCATTTTGCCCATGGCGAAAAACGGCGCGGAGCCGACGGCCTCCATGGGCGCGGATATCCCGCTGGCCGTGCTGTCGGAAAAGCACCAGCCGCTGTTCTACTACTTCAAGCAGATGTTCGCGCAGGTCACGAACCCGCCCATCGACGCGCTGCGCGAGGCGATCGTCACCGATACGACCGTCTACGCCGGCTCCGACGGCAATCTGCTGGCCGACTGCGCGGAAAACTGCCGCGTCCTGCAGATCAACAACCCCGTCCTTTCCAGCCGCGATCTCATGAAGATCGAGGGGCTCCATATGCCGGGCCTGCAGGCAAAAAAGGTCTCGCTGCTGTACTACAAGAATTCCTCGCTCGCGCTTGCGCTCGACCGGCTTTTCGTCGCCTGCGACAAGGCGTATTACGCGGGCGCGAACATCCTCATCCTCTCCGACCGCGGCGTGGATGAGAACCATATCGCCATCCCGTCGCTGCTGGCGGTCTCCGCCGTGCAGCAGTATCTGGTGCGCACGAAGAAGCGCACCGCGATCTCCATCATCCTCGAAAGCGCAGAGCCGCGCGATGTGCACCACTTCGCCACCCTCTTCGGCTACGGCGCGAGCGCCGTCAACCCCTATCTCGCGCAGGACTGCATCGGCGAGCTCATCGCAGGCGGGGCGCTCAACAAGGACTATTACGCCGCCGTCGACGCGTACAACAAGGCGATTCTGGACGGCGTGATGCGCATCGCCTCCAAGATGGGCATTTCCAGCATGCAGTCGTACGAGGGCGCGCAGATCTTTGAGGCCGTCGGCATCTGCAAGGACGTGGTGGACCGCTATTTTACCAACACCGTCAGCCGCGTCGGCGGCATCGGTCTGCAGGAGATCAACGAGGCCGTCCTCTGGCGGCATGACCGGGCGTACGATCCCATGGATCTGACCGCCGACTTGACCGTCGATTCCTCCGGCTTCCATAAGCTCCGCTCCGGCAGCGACATGGAAGACCATATGTATAACCCCCTGACCATCCTCACGCTGCAGCAGGCGGTCCGCACCGGCGATTTTGACTGCTTCCGCCGCTACTCCGCCATGGTCGACGACGAGCAGCTGCCGCATACGCTGCGCGGTCTGCTCGGCTTCCGCTTCGATGAGACGAAAGCCATCCCGCTCAGCGAGGTCGAGCCCGTCTCGAGCATCGTCCGGCGCTTTAAGACCGGAGCCATGTCCTACGGCTCCATCTCCGAGGAGGCGCACCGCTGCCTGGCCGCCGCCATGAACCGTCTGGGCGGAAAGTCCAACTCCGGCGAGGGCGGCGAGGAGCCCGCGCGGCTCGGCACCGAGGAAAACTCCGCCATCAAGCAGGTCGCCTCCGGCCGCTTCGGCGTGACGAGCGAATATCTTGTGAGCGCGAAGGAGATCCAGATCAAGCTGGCGCAGGGCGCCAAGCCCGGCGAGGGCGGCCATCTGCCCGGCAGCAAGGTCTGGCCGTGGATTGCGCGGACGCGGCATTCCACGCCCGGCGTGGCCCTCATCTCCCCGCCGCCGCACCACGATATCTACTCGATCGAGGATCTGGCGCAGCTGATCTACGATCTCAAATGCGCCAATGAAAACGCGGAGATCTCCGTCAAGCTCGTCTCCGAGGCGGGCGTCGGCACCATCGCCGCGGGCGTCGCCAAGGCGGGCGCGCAGACGGTCCTCATCTCCGGCTACGACGGCGGGACCGGCGCCGCGCCCAGAAGCTCCATCTATAACGCGGGCCTGCCCTGGGAGCTCGGTCTGGCCGAGGCGCACCAGAGCCTCATCGCCAACGGCCTGCGCGGCCGCGTGCGCCTCGAGACCGACGGCAAGCTCATGACCGGCCGCGACGTGGCCATCGCCTGCATGCTGGGCGCGGAGGAATTCGGCTTTGCCACCGCGCCGCTGGTGTGCCTCGGCTGCGTCATGATGCGCGTGTGCAATCTCGACACCTGCCCGATGGGCATTGCCACCCAGCGGCCGGAGCTGCGGAAAAACTTCTGCGGCAAGCCCGAATACGTGGTGAATTTCATGGAATTCGTCGCGCAGGAGCTGCGGCTGATCCTGGCGAAGCTCGGCGTGCGCACCGTGGACGAGCTGGTCGGCCATACGGAGTATCTGCAGATCCTGCCGCACCAGATCACCCAGCGCGCGGCCATGGTGGACGTGTCCGGCATTCTCGCCCGCTGCGGCGGGGAAAACTGCCGCTATGACCCGGCGCAGCGGTTCGACTTCAAGCTCGATGCGACGCTTGACAAAAAGGTCCTTCTGCCGCTGCTGCCGAAGAAGGGCAAGCCGGCCGCTCCGAAGCAGTGCGCGCTCGACATTTCCTGCACCGACCGGGCCTTCGGCACGCTTTTCGGCGCGGAGATCACACGCCGTTGGGGCGGCACGCTTCCGGACGATACCTACCTGATCCGCTGCCGCGGCGGTGCGGGGCAGTCGTTCGGCGCGTTCCTGCCGAAGGGCGTGACGCTCACGCTCGAGGGCGACAGCAACGATTACTTCGGCAAGGGCCTGTCCGGCGGCAAGCTGGCCGTCTATGCAGACCCCGCGAGCATCTTTGACCCGGCCGAGAACGTCATCATCGGCAACGTCGCGCTCTACGGTGCGACGGGCGGCAGCGCGTTCATCTCCGGCGTCGCGGGCGAGCGGTTCTGCGTGCGCAATTCCGGCGCGACCGCCGTCGTCGAGGGCGTCGGCGACCACGGCTGCGAGTACATGACGGGCGGCACCGTCGTCGTGCTCGGGCGCACAGGGCGGAACTTTGCCGCCGGCATGTCGGGCGGCGTCGCCTACGTGCTCGACCCCGAGCATAAGCTCTACCTGCGCGTCAACAAGGAGCTCGTCTCCGTCGAGACGGTCTCTCAGAAGCAGGATATCGCCCGCCTGAAGGAGCTCCTGCGCCGCCACGTGGAGGCGACCGGTTCCAAAAAGGCCCGCCAGATCCTGGAGCACTTCGACGAGCGGATCCCGGATTTCAAGAAGATCATCCCGTACGACTACAGTCACATGCTGCAGCTGATCGGCCGCTTTGAGGCCGCCGGGATGACGCGGGATGAGGCCGAGCTCGAAGCATTTTTGAAGCGGGAGGAATAAGCCATGGGAAAACCGACTGGATTTCTGGATTACGCGCGCATGGACTGCCCGGCGCGCAGCGCCGAGGCCCGCGTGGCGGACTGGGCGCCGCTCGATCTTCCGCTCTCGGAAAAAAACCGCCGCCGGCAGTCCGGCCGCTGCATGGACTGC
>ERZ773225.3821-NODE-3821-length-12935-cov-4.430745_pt1 | contig 12935 bp, 13 predicted proteins | sample MGYA00580993_ERZ773225 | MGnify/ENA primary metagenome ERZ773225 (study PRJEB29015, sample SAMEA2737748) | human gut metagenome | biome: human gut; feature: human-associated habitat; material: faeces | place: China | collected 2012 ... | reverse complement strand
TTGCAAATGTCGAAGTGCAAAAAATCGGATATCTTTTTCCAGGGGAGCGTAGCGCATGTTATTCAGCTGATATGTTATTAAGACAATATAAAAGAGTAAGAAGAGAATTAGGAAAAAAATTTCATTATCGAGACATAAAAAAGGTATATACGATAGTTCTATTTGAAAAGAGTAGTGCAGCTTTTCATAAGTTTTCAGATGAGATTTATATACATCATTTTGAACAGAAAAGTGATATGGAACTTTTAAAATTTAAAAATAAAATTTTTGAACTTTGCAATGTAAATAAAATTGAAAATATTAGTGATGTACTGATGAATGCAGTAATGACACACGATACTACATTTTTTGATAAATTCAACGGAATTATTGACGATAGCAAAGATTGGCTACAAGCGCTATGGCAGTACTATCAAGCGGATAGAACCGAAAAAAAACAAGATTACACACCTAAATCACTTTGCAAATTAGTTTCAGTGTTAGCTGGGAAATGTGAAACTCTGTATGATTGTTGTGGTGGTAGTGGTGCTTTATCTCTGCAAGTTTTGAAAGATAATGAAAGTCTGCGGAATGTGTACATAGAGGAATTAGATACAAAAGTAATACCATTTTTGTTATTTAATCTGTGTATAAAAAATGCAAAAGGGAAAGTCATAAATGGTAATGTTTTGAACGGCGAAATAAAAGCCATTTACAACTTAACAAGCAATGATAAATATAGTGTTGTTTCAATTTCAAAAAATGCTACTAAAATTTCGGCAGAAGTTGGAATTAGTAACCCGCCGTATAACATCAAATGGGAACCACCAACACCACTTGAAAATGATACTAGATTTCCAATAATACCTCCGGCATCAAATGCAAATTACGCGTTTATTTTTGATGTGTTCAGTAAAACAGATAAGTCAATCTTCATTCTTCCCAACTCAGTTTTAGAAAGTAAAATTGAGTTAGAGTGCAGAAGATGGCTTATTGATAACGACTTTGTCGAAACTGTGATTTTAAATCCTGACAAGATGTTTGAAGTTACAAGTATATCGACTTGTATTTTAGTACTTAACAAAAACAAGAAAAATAAAGGTAAAGTAAATTTAATTTATAGCTATAAAAATTGTGTTGTTGAAGAAAGAAAGCAAAACGGACAGTTTGGTAGTAAATCGCACACAAACAGAACATACAAAAAGAAATACAATGTTTATAGTGACGAAAATATCCAAAAAATATTAAATGCGATTGAAAATCAACAAGAAATTAAAGAATTTTCAGTTGTGAAAACAAACGAAGAAATCGCAAATAAAAAATATCGGCTATCACCTTCAATTTATTTTGATGTTAGCATTGATGATTTTACAGACGCTCACAGAGATTTTAAGGAAATCGCTGATAACCTCAATTATATTTTAAAAATGAAAAATGCTTGTAAATTGACGATTAATGAAACACTAGCAAAATCATTAGGTTTTGATGTTGAATTGTACAAAGGCGCTAAGCAACAGTCAAAAGAAATGAAAGAACAGTTGAAAAGCGTAGATGTTGATTTAATGATTGAAGATTATATACAATTCACAAAAAATAAAAATGAGTTTGTATTCAAATGCAATGACAAAGAATTTTTGTCAGATATATTTATGCATTTCTTAGCAATTTGGAAAAATCAAATTGCTTTGTTGAATACTATGCAAAATCAATATTTGACAGAATTAAGAGACGCACTACTTCCTGATTTGATGTCAGGAAAAATTGAATTATAACATTTTCAAATTTGAAAGGTGGTGAGAAAATGAAATTAACTGATAGATTTAAGAATTTTTTCACTGGAAAGGTTAAAAAAATTAGTAGAGTTGATGTAATCAAAGATAACAATGTGTTTTCAACTTGGGGTTTCAGCCCATACGAAAACGATATTGTCCGTTCTTGTATCAACGCCAAGGCAAAGAGAATAGCAAAACTTACTATCAATCATATAAGAAGTTCGACGGATGAAAACGGCAATAAGGTATTGCAGATTAACCCTGAACCGTATATGCGTTTTCTGCTTGAAGAACCAAATAGGTATATGTGCATTACGGACTTCCTCAAAAAGTGTTCGGCAATTATGGACCTTACACAAAACTTACATATCCTTATCTTGCGTGATGAGAATGATATGCCTTGCGAGCTCTTCCCGATTTCGTGCTTATCTGCTACAGCAGACACAGACAAACAAGGAAATTTGTATTACACATTTAATTTTCCGAGAGGAAAAAGGATGTCTGTATCTGATAGAGATATTATCCATATCAGGGGAGATTTTGCGTTTGACGATATATTTGGCACAAGTAGAGCTAAGTCACTTTCCCCATTAATGGAAGTTGTGGAAACTACAGATAGAGGAATTATCAACGCTATCAAAAACAGCTCAATAATTCGTTGGTTATTAAAGTACACAACTTCTATGCGTGATGAGGACTTAAAAACAAACGCACAGCAGTTTGCTGATAATTACTTGAATATTTCAAGTGATTCCGTCGGCGTTGCTGCGGTTGATGCAAAAGCAGACGCTACTCAGATTAATGCACAAGACTATGTACCGAACGCAACGCAGATGGAAAAGACAAGGACAAGAATTTTATCCTTATTTGGAATGTCTGAAAAAATTTTGCAGTCAACCGCAAACGAGGACGAAGAAAATGCTTACTATGAAGCAGAAATAGAACCTTTCATTAAAGCACTGCAAGAGGAAATGACAAGAAAGTTATTTACAAGAAGGCAGAGAGGGTCAGGCAATAAAATTTCCGTCGGCTCATTTAATCTGCAAGGTGCATCATTATCAAGTAAACTGCAGTTTATGAACTTGGTTGACAGAGGCGCATTGACAGTTAATGAATGGCGAGAAACTCTTGGACTTGGTCCGGTACCGGGTGGCGATAATCCTATTCGCCGACTTGATACGGCAACAGTAGTTGACCCTGAGCCGGCTCCAAACGGTGAAGGTGAAGGAGGTGATGAATAATGACAGAGATTAATATTAAAGGCCCAATCATCAATAATTCGGAAGAATGGATTTATAACTTCTTCGGTGAGGACTGTACAAGTGCAAGTCGTATAGCTAATGAGCTAAAGAACGCTAACGGTGATGATGTTACAGTTAATATCAATTCTTGTGGTGGCGATATGTTTACTGCAAGCGAAATTTTTCAACTGCTCAATAACTACGAAGGTAATGTAACTATCAAAATTGTAGGTATTGCAGCAAGTGCCGCAAGTGTTATCGCGTGTGCTGGTTATAGCGAAATCGCACCAACTGCGTTAATGATGATTCATAATGTATCAAGCGGTTTATATGGTGATAATCGGGACCATCAGCACGAAGCAGAAGTTTTGAAAAAATGCAATAAATCAATTTCAAATGCTTACAGGCTCAAAACCGGTATGGCAGAAAGTGAACTACTAGCATTAATGAATAAAGAAACTTGGCTTACAGCAGAAGAGGCGGTTGAAAAGGGATTTTGCGACAAAATTATTGAAAACAAGCAAAATAGCAACAACGCTAGCTTATCTTTTGTTGCCTCAGTCGGTGGAATGATTGCACCAGATAAGATTGCAAATATGCAGAAGAAAAAGAAAGAAAATCAACTAAAAATTGAACTGCTAAATCTAAAGCAGAGAAAGGAATTTTAAAATGAAATTTAAAAACAAAAAAGACTATCTCGAACAGAGAACAAATCTAATCAATGAAGCTAACAAGGCGAACGAAAACGGCGAACTAGACAAGGCTAGTGAACTTGTTACAAGAATTGAAAATCTTGACAATGAATTTGAAAAGTTTGCACAGGTACAGGCAAATCTGAAGGCGCTAGACAACCAGCAGACACCTGCGCCACTACCATTCGCAGGTAATGCAGGTGAAAATGAAGAGCCTACTAGCATTTTTGCTTCTGTAGAATACAGAAAAGCATTTATGAATTTCGTTCAGCATGGTACAGAAATTCCGGATAAATTTAAAAATGAAGTAACAACTTCTAGCACTGCCGGTTCTATCGTTCCTACTACTCTATACGAACAGATTATCACCAAACTGGAAAATTACGGTACTTTCTACGCTAAGGTATTTAAAACTAATTATGAATCCGCTATTGCTTTTCCAACTTTAGCAGTTAAGCCGGTAGCAACTTGGGTTGATGAAGATAAAGGTGCAGACAAACAGAAAGTTGAAACAAGCAAGATTACATTTATGGCTCACAAACTTAACTGCAAGGTTTCATTCTCTCTATTTATGCAGGTTACAAGCCTGGAAATTTTTGAAAGTCAGTTTACGGGCTTAATGGCTCAGGCAATGGTAAAGATGATTGATAAGGCTATTATCAACGGCACCGGTACTGGATGCCCTAAAGGCATTTTAACAGAAACAACTAGTAAAGTTGTCAATGTTACTAAAGCGGGTAAGCTAGACTATAAAACTCTAATCAATGCAGAAGCTCTAGTTGAGGATGTATATAGCGAATCAGCTGAGTATATTATGACTCGCGCTACATTCTTCCAATTCCTTGGTATGACAGACTCAAACGGTCAGCCTATCGCTCGTGTGAACCTTGGTTTAGATGGCAAACCACAATTTCAGCTACTCGGCAGAAATGTCAACACAATCAGTGAGGACGCTATCAAGAGTTATACAGATAGTCCAGCTAGTGACATTACATTTGCCGCTATCTTTGATTTTAAAGACTATGTATTCAACGAGGCTCTAAGTCTTACAACTAATATCTATATCGACAACGATACTCACAACAAAGTGCTGGATATGGTTATGCTTGCAGATGGCAAGGCAGTCAGAACTGATAGCCTAGTTAAGCTAGTAAAAAAATCTGCGTAATTTGAATAAGGAGGTTAAATAATGGCCTCACAAGATATGATTAAGGCGGTCAAATTATCACTAAGGCTTACAGCAGATGTATTTGACAGCGAAATATCAATGTTAATTGACTCTTGTACCTTGGATTTACAAGGTGCAGGAGTATCAATATCTTCAACTAATTCTGCGCTAATAACTCAAGCTATTGTTTTTTACTGCAAAGGAAATTTTGGCGATGGTGACGATAGATTTATTCAACAGTACGAAAAATTAAGGGACGCAATCGCGAATCGCAAAGGGATTGATAGCAATGTTTGATTCTGTAGCAACTTTAATCAGTGAAAGAATTGATTTTGACGAACTAGGCAACGAAAAAATCATTACAGCAGAAAAACAAATTTTTTGCAACAAAAAATCTGTTACGCAAAACGAATTTTATAAGGCAAGTGAAGCAGGGCTAAAACCTCAGCTGATGATTTTAATTTTTGCAGTTGACTACAACAACGAAAGCAAAGTTAAAGTTGACGATAAAGTGTACTACATTTATCGAACTTATCAAAAGACTAAAGATAAGTTAGAACTATATCTATCAACGAAACTTGTTGACGGTGTACAGAATGAATATTGATGTTAGTAGTTTTGCTGATGAAATCGCAAAGCAGATGAACACCTACACTGAAGAAGTTACTGAAGAACTTGAACAAGTTATTCAAGACGATGCGAAAATTTTGCGCGACGAATTAAAAAGCACTTCACCGGTCAAAACCGGTGATTATAAAAAAGGCTGGCGACTCAAAAAAGTAAAACAAAATGGTCATTATACCGTTATCGTGCACAATGCTACAGATTATCAACTGACACATCTGCTTGAAAAAGGTCACGCAAAAAAAGACGGAGTCGGCAGAGTTAAAGCCTATCCTCACATTGGCAGTGCAGAAGAAAAAATCGTACCTAAATTTTTAAATGATGTTGAAGAAATTTTGAAAGGTTGATTAAAATGAGCAAAACGAAACTTAAAGAAGTTATCAAAGAATTAAAAAATAATAAAATAGCGTGTGCTCATTTGTCATTTAGTACAAAACAAAATCTACCTTATACGATATGGACCACAGATGAGGTCGAGTGTACTTGTGCGGACGGCTCAATCGCGCACAAAGAAGAAACTATAGCCTTAGAAGTTTATTTTAGTAAAAACGATACAGAAACAACAAAGAAAGTTGAAGAAATATTAAATGTCACTTGTGGAACTTATGAAACAAGTGGCGAAATATATATACAAGATGAAGGTATTTGCGAAGTAATATACTACTTTGCAAGTGCCTGATTTTTTATTTTAAAAGGAGGAAAATAAATTGAAAAAGACGATTGTAAAAAATGGTTATGCTCTACTTAGCACAACTTGGGCCGAAGGTAAAGCCAAGGACACATACGAAAAAATCGTATGGCTAGACTCAGCAGAAGCAGGTTGTAGCTCATTTGAGGCGGACCCTCAGGGCGACACATCAGAAGTTTTTGCTGATGGTCAGTGTGTTTACTCTCAGGAAGAGAATGGTGGATACTCAATTAAGACTACCATCATTGACGCTATTGATAAAATCAAAGAAGTTTGGCTCGGTGATAAGAAACACACTAAAGGCACAGCGGAATACGCAGGCTCTGCAAAGCCTTATTTTGCTTATTTAATTATTGAAGAAACCACAGACGGCAAAGGCAAGACTACTGTTTACTACAACTGCCAGGCATCACGCCCTAAATCATCCGGCTCAACAAGTGAAAACGGCAAGTTTGATTTTAAGCAAACAGAATTTGAAATCACTGCTAGAAAAAGAATGTCTGATAACCTTGTTAAAGCCGAATTTGATGGTATGGAACTGCTAGACCAGGTGCCACTTCCTACCGAGGAGGTTGCTGCATAATGGAAAAAACGATTACCATTGATGGCAAGAAAGTAAGATTTAGAAATAGCGGAGCAGTAATGCTCCGTTATAAAATGCAGTTCGGTAAAGAATTTCTTGCCGAACTTGCACAGATGGAAGAAGCGGTACAGACTAAGAAGGTTAAAGGCAAAGATACTGTAGTTAGTTATGACATTGAAAAATTTAATCTTGAAGTCATGTATAACATTCTTTGGACCTTGGCAAAGAATGCTGATAACTCTATCCCGGAACCACTTGAATGGCTTGACTCATTTGATGAATTTCCGGTTTTTGATATTTTCTCACAGATTGAAGAAATTTTATCTAATGACTTGAAAATTGATAGAAAAAACGCGTAAACGGTGTTGGGCCAAATTCTGATGGTGGCACAATGACGACAGAAGAACTGTTAGCGTGTTTAACCATCAGAGGGCTTAACACCGTCGACATGGACAACCTCACTATCGGAATGTGTTTGAATTTCATCCGGTCCTATGACCGATTTGACACGGTCCGTAAAGGTGGAAAATGGGAAGATCCTGAATCGGCTTATAAGATAGCGAAGAAAGCACTGCCGATTGTGGAGCGAAGATACAAGGAAGGCATTATTTCGGAAGAAGAATATCGAAGTTATATCGCCGAAATTGAAGAATACGAAAGGGGCTGAGCGTATTGGCATCATCGATAAAAGGAATTACAGTCAAACTTGGAGCTGATACAACAGCTCTATCTACCGCACTAAAAGATGTTAACAAAGAGTCTAGAGATATACAGTCCGAACTTAAACAGGTTGAAAGGCTATTAAAGCTAGACCCAACAAACACGATTTTACTTAATCAAAAAGAGGAATTACTCAACAAGTCAGTTGACGCAACTAATAGAAAACTTGAAACTCTCAAAGACGTTCAAGGTCAAATTAAAAATAAACTTGCAAACGGAGAAATTGACGAAGGGCAGTACAGAGCGTTTGAGCGTGAAGTTGCAAAGACCGAAACAGAGTTAAAAAACTGTAAAAAACAAGTTGACAATATGGGAAACTCGGCAAATAGCAGCGACAAGAAAATTGACGGTGCTAGTAAGTCAGTTGATGAACTGGGAACTAGCTCGTCAAAGAGCAAGTCAAAAGTTAAAGAAATCGGTACAGCAGTAAAAGATAGTGGCGACAAAGCCTCCTCGGCAAAAGAAGGTTTTACAATTTTTAAAGGCATTGTCGCAAATCTTGCAGCAAGTGCTATTAAGTCAGCAGTAACGGGACTTAAAAATCTAGGCTCTGCACTCTCTGACTCAGTTAGTTCAGCAGCTGAAGCCGGCGACGCTATCGACAAGCAGTCCCAAAAAATGAGAGTATCATCGGAGGAATATCAACAACTATCTTACGCTGCGGAACTGTCAGGAACGAACGTAAACATTTTAAAGAAAGCTTCAAAAGCGTTGACTAGTGCAGGTAGTAAGATTGGACTTACTGACGCTTTAAAGCAGTGTGCAGACAGTGCCGATCCGGCAACAAAAGCAACAGAAATGTTTGGTTCTAAGGTTGCTCAAGAACTTGCACCAATGCTGAATTCGGGTTCTAAAGGAATTCAACAGATGTTGGATTCTGCGAAGAAAAACAACATGGTGATTGGTGAAGATGCCGTTAAGGCATCAGCTAAGTATCAAGACAGTTTAACTACGCTAAAAACTACCGCAGGAACTATCAAAAATTCTCTTGTTAGTAACCTTCTGCCGGGTGTGACCCAAGTGACGGACGGTTTAACTAGTCTTGCACTAGGTCAAACCAGTGCAACAGGTCAAATTGAAAAAGGTATTGACAATGTTATTAAATCTGCGAAAAAGGTACTTCCGCGATTTTTGAACATAGTTAATTCTTTAAGTTCTACTATTGCTAGCGAACTTCCAAAACTTGCTGAACAAGTTATTCCGCAAGTGATTAACATTGCTACAAAGTTGATTACTACAGTTTCCAATACTGCACCAAGAATCATTAATTCTCTTGTGTCTGGCATTATTAACGCCCTGCCTAAATTGGCGACGGCGGGAGCAAAATTGATAACATCACTGGTACAAGTGATTATTCAGCAATTGCCGAGAATTTTAACGGCAGGTGTTAAAATTTTAACTTCGCTTGTAAATGGTATTACTCAATCAATCCCAAGATTGGCTCAACAACTACCAAGAATTGTTACAACAATAATTAATGTTTTAATTAAATCGGTGCCAAGAATTTTAGCAGCTGGTACAAGGTTGCTATCTGCTATCGTTAAAGCTATCCCACGAGTGGTTATTTCATTAGCACAACAACTGCCGACGATCATCAACACTATTTCTACAACATTGTTAAATAGTATTGATGTCATTATTAACGCAGCAGTCCAAATGCTCAGCGGTATTATTGACGCCATCCCACAAGTGATAGACGCTTTGTTACAAGCATTGCCAAGAATTATTAACACTACTGTCCGCACACTTGTCAAAGCACTGCCTAAAATCATCAACGGAGCAATTAAAATGTTGATGGGTATTATAAAAGCAATACCTAAAATAATTTCGGCGATTGTAAAAAATCTACCAAAAATTATTACTTGTATTGTAAACGGTTTAATTAGTAGCATTGACGCAATTATAAAAGGCGGTATCCAATTGATGATGGGCTTAATTAAAGCAATCCCAATTTTTATTACAAAGTTGATACCTAAAATACCTACAATCGTTATTACTATTGTTAAAACCTTGATTAAAAACTTGCCAACACTGATTAAAGGCGCAGTACAACTATTTATGGGTATTGTTAAGGCGATCCCCAAAATGCTTGTAGAATTGGTTAAGAATTTACCTCAAATCATTGTTGCAATCGTTAAAGGCTTAGCGTCACTGGGTAAAGAAATGTGGGATATTGGCAAAAATGTTGTGCAAGGGCTGTGGAACGGCATTAAAAATTGCGTTAAATGGATTAAAGATAAAATCTCAGGTTTTGTCGATGGCGTAGTTGACGGAATCAAAGACTTTTTTGGCATCCACTCGCCTTCAACGGTTATGCGAGACGAAGTCGGTCGATTTGTTGGTGAAGGTATCGGCGTTGGCATCGCGGACAGTACCAAAGGTGTTGTCGCAAACGCAAAAAACCAAATGAGACAAGTAGTTGATGCTTACAGCAGTTTTGATATGCCAACCTTGACACCTGCAATAGCCGGCATTGCAACAAACTCAAACGGTCAGCTAGTAGCTGATAGTAATGTTTTGCAATCAACTGCAAATACGCAAAGCTCAAACGGTATGACATTTACATTAAATGTTGATAATTTTAACAATTACAGTGATAGTGATTTACAATCTATCACTAGAAGAATGTCAGAGCTTCTAGCCGCTGACATTGCTCAGCAACAGAAAGCGTGGTGAAACAGATGTTCGATTTAAAATTCAAAGATAATTGGTTAAGCGAACTTGGTGGAGTTGTAGAAGAACAGAAAAAGCGAAAATTCGCAATGCCTAACATTGAACTTGTCGATATTCCGGGGCGAAGCAAGAAAGTTATTAAAGATAATTTGTCTTATAATTCAATTGAGCTTGAAGAGCAGGTCGCCTTTCTCCCTACGCTCTGCAAGCTGAATATTGCAGAGTTGGGAAAAAGGCTGTCTGAATGGTTTATCGGTACTGAATATAGTCAACTTTATTTAGATTATATGGATGGCTATTTTTATAATGCGATAGTTACTGATATATCAGATTTACAAACCGGCAATGCCGGTGTTATGAGGACTACTGCAAAATTCACTTGTGAACCGTTTTTATATTCTTACGAGGGTCAAAAGGCTATTGATGTTAGTAGTGCTACTCTTATAGTACCACTAACGATATACAATCCTGAAAAAGAAACATCCTATCCCAAAATTTTAATATCTGTTGAGGGAGAAAACAAGACAATTACATTCTACGCAGACAGACGAACTTTCACTGTCAAAAACATCACTGGTTCTGTTGTTATCGACACAGAAAACCGTAATTGCATCATGAATAACGAAATTCATAACGAATGTGTGAATGGCGTGTATTTTCCAACCCTCTCACCTGGCTTGAATTCTATTAGTGTTCAAGCGAGTTCGGGCACTACTGTCAAAGTAGTGCCAAACTGGAGGCGATTATAGTGTTACCAATTTTATACGCTGAAAATTCAACAAAAGAAGAATTACTTAACACTAACGGACTTGGTATTCTCACAACTTGTACAGAATGTACAGTAACAGAAGAAAGAAACGGCATTTTTGAATGTTCAATTACCGTTGTTATTTCTGATGCCGACCTACTATCAAAAAAAGTTGAGGTTGGTAAATTCGTCAAACTAAAGGCTAACCCTCAGCAGGTCCCACAGATTTTTGAACTATATTCCGAAAATTCAACGATTACGGACAGAAAGAGAACCTTCACAGGAAGACACATTCACTATTTCCTCAACTACAATCTAATTCAAGGCGGATATTATTTAGCTACAGATGGTCATTTTTCGTATGGTGTTCACACCGGCACACCGAAAGAAATTTTTGATTTTGTATATAGTCAAAATTTTGCTAATGGTGCAATATTTAAAGACAAAGAATTTACTTTTGATAGTGATATAACAACAGAATCTGATAAGGTGGATATACACAGTATCAGAACTGTTGGAGACTTTCTTGGTGGTGACTCTAAGTCACTATTACAAATTTTCAAAGGCGAATATCGTTGGAATAACTTTGGCATTGAATTTTTGAAAACAAGAGGTACAGAAAAAAATCTTGTAGTCAAGTACGGTGTTAATCTTAAATCTTTTCAGCAAGAAAAGAATATAGAAAAAATGTACACACATATCTACCCATATGTAAAAGTTGAACTTGGAAAAGATACTTCAACAAACAAAACCGTATACGGAATCCTTAACCTTCACCGGAACGGCGGACCTTATGTGTACCCTCTTATTAGTTCTAAGACTTTTCATCGAAAAATTTTAGAGTTGGATTTAACCGAAACGCTAAAATCTAAAAAAATGAATATGAACACGCCGGGTGCAACCGTTTATCTCAACATTTACAATGCGACAGAGTCATATGTTAAAGCTAATCAACTGACAGCACCTGAGGTGTCTTTAACTATTACAGCAGAAAACGAACTCGAAGAGATGAAGAGTATAGCGTTGTGCGATACTATATCAGTATATTTTCCAACTTTGCAATCAACTGCAAAAGCGAAAGTAACCAAAGTAGTATTTGACTCTCTACTAGAGCGATATACTACCATTGAATTAGGCACGCCCAAAAAATCCTTAGCAAATTTATTCAAAAAGGAGGAATAAATATGCAACTGCAACATCAAAAAATCGCTCTAGATGTTAATGACACTAGAGCGTTTACGATACTCAACGCTCACCAGGGCGACAGTAAGACAAGATTTATTGATATTACTCTCACAGAAAGCGGAAACACTATCACTTTATCTAGTAACTATAAAGCAACAGTCAAAGCAAGCATTAATAACAAAACTAAAGCAGTCAATACTGCTGTAGTTGATGCAACAAAGAATGTTATCACTATTGAACTAACAAAGACTATGTTAGACACGCCAGGACTGTTAAATTGCGAAGTTATCTTGCAAGAAGGTCAACAGTTTGTAACCTCAGCAACTTTTACTGTAAAAGTTGCTGAGTCTGTAATTTCTGATGAATCAGAAATTATTGCAAGTCAAGAATTTGGAAAGTTACTTGACGCATTAATCGAGATTAAAGACATTGAAGATAAAGCTGATAGAGTACAAACACTTGTAGATAACATTGACAAGCTTAAAAGCGCTGATGATATTATCAATAGACTCAGCAAATCTGAAACTAATATTGCAGCTAACAAGGCATCAATTAAGGAACTAAGCAAATTAGTGCAAGAAGTAAAGAACTCAGCAATTGCAGAAATTGAAAGTTTGAAAGCTGATAAGCTTGATAAAGCTGATTTTAACACTTATAAAAGTACAACAGACAAAGCAATTGCAGACAACGCAAAATCTATCAAAGCAAATGCTACTGCTATTGATAAGTGTGTTACAGATATTGCCAATAACTCAGCTTTAATCAGCAAAAATCAAATTAATGTTACAACAGATAAGTCAACTAGCATTGTGCTTAATGACAGTAGTGATTGTAACATTGTTAATTTGATTTGTGATGAAAA
>ERZ773225.3815-NODE-3815-length-12948-cov-4.663538_pt1 | contig 12948 bp, 11 predicted proteins | sample MGYA00580993_ERZ773225 | MGnify/ENA primary metagenome ERZ773225 (study PRJEB29015, sample SAMEA2737748) | human gut metagenome | biome: human gut; feature: human-associated habitat; material: faeces | place: China | collected 2012 ... | reverse complement strand
GCCGATGGCAGCCGCCTACTTTTTTCAGATCACATAGTCGTCGCCGCTGTGCTCGCGCTGGCGGTCGATCAGATCCTGCAGCGTGACGCCCGCGAGATAATCCTCGATCACACGGTCCAGGCCCTGCCAGAGCGGGAGAGTCGGGCAATTCGCGCTGCGCGGGCAGGTGTTGACCTCGCAGTCCAGACAGGCCACGGGGGCAAGACTTCCCTCGGTCAGGCGCAGAATGTCCCGCGCGGTGTAGTCCTCCGGCCGGCGGGCCAGCCGGTAGCCGCCCTGATAGCCGCGGTTCGTGAGCAGGAAGCCGGCACGGCTGAGCGTCGGAACGATCTGCTCGAGGTATTTTTTGGAGATATCCTGCCGTTGGGCAACGTCCTTGAGCGATACGCAGCCGTCTCCCTGATGCTCCGCAAGGTCGAGCATCAGGCGCAGCGCGTAGCGTCCCTTGGTCGAGATACGCATAGGCTCACCTTCCGTTTTTTATGTTTTTTCTCTATAATACCATATACTTTGTAGGAATTCAAGCGCAGCGCCCGCCGCGCTTGAATTTTGTCCGCCCGTATGCTATACTTTCTTCATTCTGTACACGGAGGAATACGCCCATGACGCTCCAACAGCTCCACTATGCCATCGTCATTTCCGAGACCGGCTCGATGAACAAGGCGGCGGAACGGCTCTACATCGCCCAGCCCTCGCTCACCGGCGCGATGCAGGAGCTGGAGCGTGAGCTCGGCATCACCATCTTCCACCGCAGCGGACGCGGCGTGACGCTGACGAACGACGGGCAGGAGTTCATCGACTATGCCCGTCAGGTCTACCACCAGTATGAGACGCTGGCGGAGAAGTACGCGCATCCCAACGAGCTGAAAAAGAAGTTCGGCGTGACGACGCAGCACTATTCCTTCGCGGTCAAGGCCTTCGTGGAGATGGCCAAGAGCTTCGACACCGCCAAATACGATTTCGCCATCCGCGAGAGCAAGACGCGCGAGGTCATCGACGACGTCGCAAGCCTGCGCAGCGAGATCGGCATCCTCTACCTCAGCGACTTCAACCGCAACGTCATCACGAAGATCCTCCGCGCGAACGACATTGAGTTCCACGAGCTGATGGACTGCAAGTCCTATGTCTTTCTGTGGAAAAACCACCCGCTCGCCGACCGCGCAGAGATCCACGGCGAGGAGCTGAGCGATTACCCCTTCCTCTCCTTTGAGCAGGGCGGCAACGACTCCTTCTACTTCTCCGAGGAGTTGTCGTCCATGAACGACTACTCCCAGACCGTCAAGGTCAACGACCGCGCCACGATGGTCAACCTGATGGTCGGGCTCTACGGCTACACGCTCTGCTCGGGCATCGTGTGCGAGGAGCTCAACGGCGGGGACTACCGCGTCATTCCCCTTTCGGACGACAGCCCCATCAACGGCGTGATGAAGGTCGGCTATATCGTGAAGAAAAACCAGATCCTCAGCAGCGTCGGCAAGCTGTATATCGAGAAAATACAGGAATTTCTTCACGCGGCACAGGGCGGTTTGTCCAACTGATACCCTCCTGTTTTGTTCATATCGTCAATATATGTCTCGATATTATGCCATCGGAATATATGAAACGCACTATGCTATAGTTTGCACCTATAACTCATTATCCTTATGGCGTATTGGACAAATGGCGAAGCATCGTGTATAACTAACAGCGTCCCAAGCAAAGGAGGTCAAACACGATGCTCAAGCTGTTGAAAGAGCGAATGTGTCCGCATGGTTCGTGTTCCCGCATGAGCGGTCGAATGTGACCGCGGATCGTCGCATCAAAAATCATTCAAATAATATTAAAATCAAGAAAAGGAAGAATAAAATCATGAAAAAGCTCATTTCTCTTGCCCTCGCGGCAGTTCTCGCCCTCGGTATTCTCTCCGGCTGCGGCAAAAAGGCCGACGCCGCCATTCAGATCGCAGTCCCCAACGACACCACCAACGAAGCCCGCGCCCTGCTGCTGCTCGAAGCCAACGGCATCATCAAGCTCAAGGACGGCGCCGGCATCACCGCCACCAAGAACGACATCGCCGAGAATCCCCACAACGTTGAGATCGTTGAGACCGAAGCCGCGCAGATCCCCAACATCCTCAAGGATGTGGACTACGCCGTCATCAACTCCAACTACGCCATCAACGCCGGTCTGAATCCTGTCAAGGATTCTCTGGCCATTGAAGGCTCCGCCTCCGCTTACGCCAATATCCTCGCCGTCAAGGAAGGCAACGAGTCCAGCGACAAGGTCAAGGCTCTGGTCGCCGCGCTCGAGAGTCAGCAGGTCGCCGATTACATCGCCGAGAAGTATGACGGTGCGGTCGTGAGCACCGTCGAGAATCCGGGCGACGGCTACGACGCCAGCGTTGACTACGCCGCGCTCGCCGGCGAAACCATCTCCGTCGCCGCCTCCCCCACGCCCCACGCCGAGATCCTCGAGGTCGCCAAGGAGATCCTTGCCGAAAAGGACATCACCCTCGACATTCAGACCTACAACGACTACGTTGTGCCCAACACCGTCGTGGAGGACGGCACCGTGGACGCCAACTACTTCCAGCACACCCCCTATCTTGATGATTTCAACAAGGAAAACGGCACCCACATCGTCTCCGTCGCTGCCATTCACGTCGAGCCCATGGGTCTCTACGGCGGCAAGCAGACCACGCTGGATGCCCTGAAGTAAGATAAAAGAAAGGAGGAGAATTCCTTGATCGAACTCAAGCACGTCAGCAAAGTCTTTGAGACCGCCGGTGGGCGGGTGGAAGCCCTCAAGGATATCTCCCTGACCATTCCGGACGGTGACGTTTACGGCATCATCGGCATGAGCGGCGCCGGCAAGAGCACGCTGGTGCGCTGCATCAATATGCTCGAGCGCCCCACCTCCGGCGAGGTCATCGTCAACGGAAAACGTTTGGATACCATGTCGCCCGCGCAGCTCCGTGCTGCGCGGCGCGACATTACCATGATCTTCCAGCGCTTCAATCTGCTCATGCAGCGGAACTGCTTGGATAATGTCTGCTTCCCGATGGAGCTTGCCGGGGTCAGCCGCCGTGAGGCGGCTTCTCGCGCGCAGGAGCTTCTGGAGACGGTCGGCCTGCCCGACAAGGCGAAGGCCTATCCCGCGCAGCTCTCCGGCGGTCAGCAGCAGCGCGTCGCCATTGCCCGCGCGCTGGCGACGAACCCCAAGGTCCTGCTGTGCGACGAAGCGACCAGCGCGCTCGACCCCAAGACGACGCGCCAGATCCTTGAGCTGATCGGCGACATCAACAAAAAGCTCGGCATCACGGTCGTCATCATCACGCACCAGATGAGCGTGGTGAAGAGCGTGTGCAACCATGTTGCCATATTGGACGACGGCGAGGTGGTGGAGGACGGTCTCGTTTCCACCGTCTTCTCCGCGCCGAAATCCGCCGCCGCGCGCCATCTTGTTTTCCCCGGCGGCGCGGACGTCACGGTGTCCGATCCCGCGCAGGAGCGCCGCATCCGCCTCATCTTCCGCAGCGCAAAGACTACCTCGATCCCGCTGGTGGCCCGCCTCGCGACGGAGGAGAACATCGCGGCCAACGTCATTTCCGCCAGCACGCAGAAGCTCTCGGAGGAGATCTACGGCAGTATGCTGCTCGGCGTCCCCGCGGCGCAGTTTGACCGCGCGTGGGAATTTCTGAGCGGGATCGAAAATCTTCAGGTCGAGGAGGCGAGCGTCGGTGTACAGTAATCTTTTCTCTCCCGAGTCCATCGAGGAGCTGACCGCAGCGCTGCAAACGCAGTTTCTCTCCGCCATCTGGGAAACCTTCTATGTTACGCTTCTCTCCACGGCCTTCGCCATCGTGATCGGTCTGCCGCTGGGCGTGCTGCTCGTGGTGGGCGAAAGGGACGGCGTGCTGCCGCTTCCCCGCTGGCTGATGAGCGTGCTGAACGTTCTTATCAACCTGCTGCGCTCTATTCCGTTCCTGATCCTGATGATCATGGTCTTTCCGCTCTCGCGCCTCATCATCGGCACGACCGTCGGCACCAGGGCGACCATCGTTCCGCTCGTCATCGCGGCCTTTCCGTTCGTCGCGCGTCTCGTCGAGAGCAGCCTGCGTGAGCTGGACCCCAACATCATCGAGGCCGCGCAGAGCATGGGCGCGACGCCCATGCAGATCATCTGCATGGTGATGATCCCCGAGAGCATCCCCTCTTTGCTGCAGAACTTCACCATCGCGCTCACGACCATCCTCGGCTACTCGGCCATGAGCGGCATCATCGGCGGCGGCGGTCTCGGCAAGATCGCCATCGACTACGGCTTCTACCGCTACAAATATCTCGTGATGTACGTGGCGGTCATCCTGCTCATTCTGCTCGTGCAGCTCTTCCAGAGCGTCGGCACGAAGCTCGCCGCCAAGTGCGACAAGCGTCTGAAAAACCGCTGAATACAGCAAAAGAGAACCGCGCGGCGGTTCTCTTTTTTCATGCAGAGGGCGGAGCCATACGGCTCGCCCCTTCGCTATTATTTGCCCGCCTTGCGCAGCGCTGCGGCGACAAAGCCGGTGAAGAGCGGGTGCGGACGGTCGGGACGGCTCTTGAATTCGGGGTGGAACTGGCAGCCGACGTACCAATCCTGCTCGCTCAGCTCGGCGATCTCAACGAGTGAGCCGTCCGGCGAGGTGCCGGAGAAGGTCATGCCCGCGCGCTCAAGCTCCTCGCGGAAGAGGTTATTGAACTCGTAGCGGTGACGGTGGCGCTCGGAGATCTCGCGCGTGCCGTAGGCGGCATACGCCTTTGTGCCCTCGCCGAGCACGCAGGGGTATTTGCCGAGACGCATCGTGCCGCCCTTGGCGGTCACGCCGATCTGGTCGGGCAGAAGCGCGATGACCGGGTGCGCGGTGAGGGAGGAGAACTCCGCGCTGTGCGCGTCGGCCCAGCCGACGGCGTGGCGCGCAAACTCGATGACGGCGATCTGCATACCGAGGCAGATGCCGAGATAGGGCACGCCGTTCTCGCGCGCGTACTGCGCGGCGAGGATCATGCCCTCGATGCCGCGGTCGCCGAAGCCGCCGGGCACCAGCACGCCCGTGCAGCCGCCGAGAACGGAGGCGACATTCTCCGCCGTCAGCGTTTCGGAATCGACCCATTGGATCGTCACCTGCGCGTCGCAGGCCGTGCCCGCGTGGAAGAGCGACTCAACGACGCTCAGATAAGCGTCGTGCAGACCGGTATACTTGCCGACGAGCGCGATGGTCACCTGCTTGTGCGCGTGCTTGATCTTCTCGACGAGCGCCGTCCATGCCTTCATATCCGGCTCGCCGCAGTCAAAGCCGAGCTTGCGGCAGACCTCGCGGCAGAGGCCGGCGTCCTCAAGCAGCAGCGGCACCTCATAGAGCGTGGAGGCCGTGACGTTCGGGATCACGCATTCCGGCTCGACGTTGCAGAACAGCGCGATCTTATGGCGCACATCGTCGGGCAGCGGGCTGTCCGTGCGGCAGACGAGGATATCCGGCTGGATGCCGAGCGAGAGCAGCTCCTTGACGGAATGCTGCGTGGGCTTGCTCTTGAGCTCGCCGCTGCCGGGGATGGAGACGATGAGCGGAACGTGGATAAAGAGGACGTTTCCTCTCCCTTTTTCCGCCGCGACCTGCCGAATCGCTTCAAGGAACGGCTGGCTCTCGATATCGCCCACCGTTCCGCCGATCTCCGTGATGCACACGTCGGTCTCGCCGTCGTCCATGGCGTAGACGCGGCTCTTGATCTCGTCGGTGACGTGCGGAATGATCTGCACCGTTCCGCCGAGGTAGCCGCCCTGCCGCTCGCGGTTGAGGACGCTCCAGTAGACCTTGCCGGAGGAGACGGAAGCGTTCGCGTTCAGCGCCTCATCCACGAAGCGCTCGTAGTGGCCGAGGTCCAGGTCGGTCTCCGCGCCGTCGTCGGTGACGAAGACCTCGCCGTGCTGGTAGGGACTCATCGTGCCAGGATCCACATTGAGATAAGGGTCGAATTTCTGGTTCTTCACGCGCAGCCCGCACTGCTTCAGCAGGCGGCCGAGCGACGCCGCGCAGATGCCCTTGCCGAGGCCGGACACCACGCCGCCGGTGACAAAAATGTACTTCATGTTCTCCTCCACAACACAAATAAATTGGAAAAATCATTTCAAAAGGAACGCTCAGAGAGCGTTCCTTTTGGGGATCAAACAGAGAAAAGCAGATCGTAGAAGGTCGGATACGGCCAGTACTTGCCGGCGGTCAGCGTCTCGAGACGGTCGACGGTATCGCGCACCGCGTCCATATCAGCGGCAACAACGTCGTGGTAATAGCGCATCTCCTCTTCGCCGGAGGCGCCGACGGGCGCGGTCTCCAGCGCGGTCTTGAGCGTCACGGTCTGCTCGAGCAGCTTGTCGTTGAGGATGCCGATGGAGTTGGCCAGCGACTTCTCGACGTGGCAGGGCAGCTCGGGCGCGGCCTCGTGCTTGCGCAGCATCGTCTCGCAGAGCTTGCTCTCATACTCGGAGGCGGCGTTGAGGATCTCATGCTGGACCATATCGACCATGGTGGCCGCTTCGATGTGGATGACCTTGCGGTACTTCTCCATGTGGATCTCGTGGCGGGAGAGCATTTCCTCCTTCGTGTAAACGCCGTGCTTCATCATCAGTTCAACGTTCTTGGGCAGAACATAGGTCGGCAGGGCGTCGGCGGTGCTGCGCAGATTCGCAAGGCCGCGGCGCGCGGCCTCCTCGACCCACGCCTCCTCATAGCCGTTGCCGTTAAAGATGATGCGGCCATGCTCGATGAACGCCTTGCGCACAAGGTCGTGCAGCGCCTTGTTGAAGTCCGGCGCTTCCTTGAGCACCGCGTAGAACCGGCTGAGCTCCTCCGCCATGATGGTGTTGAGCACCGTGACGGGGCCGGCGATGGACTGGCTGGAGCCGGGCATACGGAACTCGAACTTGTTGCCGGTGAAGGCCAGGGGCGAGGTGCGGTTGCGGTCGGTGGTGTCCTGCGGGATGGAGGGCAGCACGTCCACGCCGATGCGCAGCGTCTTGCGCTCGGTCTCGGTATAGTCGCTCTCACCGACGATGGCGTCGATGATGCTCTGCAGCTCGGAGCCGAGGAAGACGGAGATGATGGCCGGCGGCGCTTCCTGCGCGCCGAGACGGTGATCGTTGCCCGCGAAGGCGACGGAGCAGCGCAGCAGCTCCTGATACTCGTCCACGCCCTTGACGAAGGCGGCGAGGAAGAGCAGGAACACGGCGTTCTGGCTGGGCGTTTTGCCGGGGGAGAACAGATTCTCGCCCGTGTCGGTCGAGAGCGACCAGTTGACGTGCTTACCGGAGCCGTTGACGCCGGCAAAGGGCTTTTCATGCAGCAGGCAGACGAGGCCGTGGCGCTCGGCGACCTTCTTCATCGTCTCCATGACGAGCTGGTTCTGATCGTTGGCGGTGTTGGCGTCGCAGTAGATGGGAGCCATCTCGTGCTGACCGGGGGCGACCTCGTTGTGCTTGGTCTTGGAGAGCACGCCGAGCTTCCACAGCTCCTCGTCCAGCTCCTTCATAAAGGCCGCCACGCGCGGGCGGATGACGCCGAAGTAGTGGTCGTCCAGCTCCTGACCCTTGGGCGGCTTGCTGCCGAAGAGGGCGCGGCCGCACAGCCGCAGGTCCTCACGCTTGAGGTACAGCTCGCGGTCAATGAGGAAATACTCCTGCTCGGGGCCGACCTGCGGCGTGACCTTACTGACGTCCTTCTGGCTGTCGAAAAGATGCAGCAGCTTCACCGCTTCGCGGCTAACCGCCTCGTTCGAGCGCAGCAGCGGGGTCTTCTTGTCCAGCGCCGCGCCGCCGTAGGAGCAGAACACCGTCGGGATGCAGAGGCTGCCGTCCTTGATGAAGGCAAAGGCGGTGGGGTCCCATGCGCTGTAGCCGCGCGCCTCAAAGGTCGCGCGCAGACCGCCGGAGGGGAAGCTCGAGGCGTCGGGCTCGCCGCACACCAGCTCCTTGCCGGAGAAGTCCATGATGATCTTGCCGCCGCCGATGGGATTGATAAAGCTGTCGTGCTTTTCGGCGGTGATGCCGGTCAAGGGCTGGAACCAATGGGTAAAATGCGTCGCGCCATGCTCCAGCGCCCAGGTCTTCATGGCCTCGGCGATATCGTTCGCGGCGGTCAGTGGCAGCGGCTTGCCGCTTTTCAGACAGTCGCGCCAGACTTCCATCGCCTGATGCGGAACATACTGCTCCATCGTTCCCTCATTAAAGGACATCGAACCAAACAGCTCGGGAATACGATCTTTTTCACTCATCGTTACGAACCTCCTTATTCGTTTTTTATTTACAAAAAATATGGATAGATTCTACCTCTGCAAGTTTCCGGCGTCAAGACTTCATATTGTTCAAGCTTTTTCCAATATCCGGGCAATGTGTTGGCGCTGTCCACAAAATTGCTGCAAGAGAAAAAATTTCTCTTGCATTGCATAGGGCGCCGTGCTATGATAAGCATGGACTCACCTTTGGGGTGTGTCTTTTTTCGTTTTCTGCGCAAACTATTTCAGGGGCGGCGCATCATTCTTTGAGATAAGCGAAGCGGTAGCCCACTCCGAGCGCCGCGCCGCCGACAAGGTTCCCGAGCGTCACCGCCGCGAGGTTTTCAAGACAGCCGGCAAGCGTCAGCGTTGTATCCACGCCGTACTCCGCCGCGGCAAACGCACCGGCGGGCAGGTAGTACAGGTTCGCGATGCAGTGCTCATAGCCGCAGAGGACAAAGAGCAGGATGGGGAAAAAGAGCGCGATGACCTTCCCCTCCGCGCGCTTGGAGGCTGCCGCCATCCACACCGCGAGGCAAACCAGAAAATTGCACAGGACCCCGCGCAGGAAAGCGTCTCCGGCTCCGAGCGCCGCCTTGCTCTCCGCGATGGAGACCATCGAGCGCGCCAGACCATCGCCGAAAAGCGAGGCCGTGTGGCTGTAGACCGCCAGCGCGGCCACCGCCGCGCCGCCCACGGCATTGCCGAGGTAGACAGTCAGCCAGTTACGCAGCAGCTGAGCGGGCGTGATGCGGCGCTCCAGCAGGGCCATCACCATCAGGCAGTTGCCGGTGAAAAGCTCGCTGCCCGCGAGGATCACCATGGAAAGTCCCGCCGGAAACACGCAGGCCGAAAGGAGCTTTGCAAGCGAGCCGCTCTCCACCGTCACGGCGGCTGCCGTCGCACCGACGCCCGCGAGCGCGATGTAGGCTCCCGCCAATATGGCGAGCAGGAGCATCTTTCCAAAGGGCAGCCGCGCCTTGCTTTCGCCGGCGGCGAGCAGGCTCCGGGCAATCTCGGGAGGAGTGAGCATGGGCAGATCTCCTTTTCTCTTTCATGCGGATTCATGCGGACACAATATTAATGTATTGTATCGAAAAACGTCGGAACGGTCAAGCGCTGCCGAAAAGTTCTTTTCGCGCGAAAGGTTTTTCTAATTTACGGCAAACATTTCGCGCTTTCTCCTTGACAAGTACCCCCACAATATGCTAAGATATCACTTGCGTTTGAGAGTGAGCCGGCTCCTCACAAGCATGGAGAGATGGCTGAGCGGTTGAAAGCACCGGTCTTGAAAACCGGCGATGTGAAAGCATCCGTGGGTTCGAATCCCACTCTCTCCGCCAAATGGAACATCGGCTGAAAAATTCGACATTTGCGGAAGTACCCAAGTGGCCGAAGGGGCTCCCCTGCTAAGGGAGTAGGGTGTGTAAAAAGCGCCGCGGAGGTTCAAATCCTCTCTTCCGCGCCAAGAGAAGCAAGAGAAAACATTGCGTTTTCCCTTGCTTTTTCTTTTATATAGCTTGTTTTGACGCTAAAAAGTTTCGGGTTTGATTTTGCAATTTTGACTTTACCCCTACATTTACCCCAAACAGAATTGTTTACTCCTAAAATCGAGTAAAAAGCAACTCCGCCGACGGTGAGATCGGCGGAGCATTTTTTATGCCTTTTTTAAGGCTTTATCATAGTACGATTGCGCCCTTGCTGCAGTGTCCTTCATCATCTGCTCAGAGGTGTGCGCGTAGACGTTCAGCGTAAAGCTTGCCGTGGCGTGACCCATGAAGTCCTGCACGCTCTTGATGTCTGCGCCGCTGGCGATCATCACTGTGGCGGCGGTGTGCCGGAGATCGTGCACACGGGCGTCCGGCCTGCCGATGCTGGCGACAATTCGTTTGTAGTACTTGTAGAAAGTATGGATAGCAAGATGTGTTCCCAGCTCGTCCGTAAAAACGAGGTTATCAGGATTGTTCCACAGCTCACCAGCCCTGAGACGATTTTCCGTCTGGCGGCGCTTTTCGTCACGGAGATAATCAAAACAGAGCGGGGGTGGTTCAATGGTGCGCGGCTTCCCACTCTTGGTTGTATCGGCGATGTAGTAAACACCGCCCGTTTTCTTCTCGCGCTGGAGCTGTTGGCTTACAGTGATGCGGCCCTTTTCAAAATCAATCTGCGACCACGGGAGGCCGAGCAACTCGCCCTCGCGCAGACCGGCGAACAGGCAGACGGCAAGCGAGTTTCGGAAAGGGCTGTCCTCAATCGCTTCAAGGAATTTCGGAATATCTTCATCGCGGAGCGGTGCTATTTCGCGCTGTACAACCTTCGGCTGCTCGGCGGCGTCGCAGGGATTAGCCACAATGATGCCTTGTTTCAGCGCGACAGAGAGCGCCTTGTGAAGCACGGCGGCGCAGTTCTTGACCGTCTTACCACTAAGCCCCTTATTCGTCATGGCGTTATATATCTTTTGGATATGCACGCCGCGCAGAGCCTGAAGCTCAACGGCTCCAATCTGCGGCTTGATGTAGTTCTTGATACAGGCCTGATAGTGCAGATATGTTGTTGGCTTGATTTTGTTCGCTGCGTAGGTGTCAAGCCATTCGTCCAGCCATTGACCGACTGTTATTTTCTGCGGCGTGAGGTATGTCCCTCGGTCGATCTCGCGGAGGATCACGGTCATTTCCTTACGGACGGCGGCTTGCGTGTCTCCATAGATGCTGCGGCGGATCGCCTTGCCGGTGCCTGGATTTATGCCGACGGTCACGCGGGCCTCCCGCCGGCCATCAGGCCGCTACCGGATCGTACCAGCTCCAGATGCTGCGCGGGTATTACTCTTTCTCGGCATTGATTTTCCTTCTATATCATGTTAAAATATAGGGGTAGTAGGCCTGCCATAGTTTACTACCCCTATAGCCACTCTCGGTGTTACCGCACCGAGGTTGGCTTTTTTTGCTTTGATTGGCAGTATTCCTTGAAAATTTCATCCAGTATACGGAGAAATTCCGCTTTTGCGTGCTCCATTCTGAGCCTCGCCAGTTCTCTGGATGAAACATGTTCGCTCCAATCCATTTCGGACACTTTTATATCGTCCGGAGTTGATCCTCTCGCAATCATCAAGTCTGTCTCCGGCTCGGCAGCACCATTTACGCCATGACAAAACTCGGAAACGAAACCGTCCAAAGACGAACTGGAAGTATCTCCACCCAAAATCTCATTTATGAGGTTCTTCGGAGAAAACATATCTTCGGTAAACCCGTCCATATATGTATCGTTCCGCTTTTCAGAAATATACCAGTGAAGAAAATCAATCGACGCTTCTGTAAGCCCTGTATAGTCACAGATTGCCCTAATATTTATATCCGCAGTAGGTATGTCGGTTATCCCCAATAGATAGTCTGTGGAAACCCCATAAAAATCTGCAAGAACGAACAAGCGATCTGCTCCCATGCCTAAGTTCTTCCCAAATTTTGTATGGCATTCACAATTAACCTCATAATTCATCAAAGTCGTTTTGTCGAACCCAATTTTATACTTTTCAAACAGTTCACTACTTAGTTTGCTATGTGAAATGCCCTTTTTCTCGCGCAGGGCTTTCAAACGTTCTCCCATTTTTTTAGACTGCTCATTTAGTGTCATATGTCCTCTGGAGATAGAATTTATTCTGCTATTTACTGATGCTGATAGAATAAATTTTATTTTATTCCGCTTGAAAATCAATGATTGTTCAGAATAGAATGTAATCATCATCACATCGATGGTAGCAGATTTAATTCTATATGTCAAGAGGAGGTTACAGAAGATGGAGAACTTGTGCATAAGGGAACGTGCGCGGGCAGCTAAGGTCCCATTGTGGCGCATTGCGGCTTTAATTGGGATCAGCGAGCCCACGCTTATCCGTTGGCTTCGTTTTCCGCTCCCGCCCGATAAGGAGAGCCGTATTCTCGAAGCAATTTCCAAATTGGAGAGTGAGAGCCATGAATGAACGAACTAATCTAATTGCTGTCTCTATGTCGGAGGCGGCGCGATTGCTATCGGTGAGTAGGACCACCTTGTACGCATGGTCCAAACTTGACGGCTTTCCGCTTATCCGAATTAACGGCTGTTCTCGCGTCCTCGTTGATGGCCTACGAGATTGGGTGAAGAAGCAGACAGGGGTGATGAACGATGTCTAATCGGAAAGGAAAAGCCCCTGCCGGTGCTGGAACACCGACAAGGGCAAGGGGAAACGGTTTGGCGACCACATTTCCCAATCGCAATAATAGCACAGAGGCGCAGAAAACGCCACCCATTTCTGAGCTACTCCACAAGGGTAGTGAGAATGGCATAACGCTCTCGGAGCTGGTGGCGCTAACTGGCGAGGACGAGCGGTCGATCCGTCGTCGTATTCAGATGGAACGTAAGGATGGAAAGCTAATTCTGTCTGACAATCAGTCGGGGTATTTTCTTCCGGCGTCGGAACATGAGGTGCGTCGGTTCATTCGTTCGATGTCCCGTAGATCACGCGAAATCGCTGCAATCTCGCGTATTGCCGAAGATGTTCTTTTGAAATTGGCAGGGCAGGAAACTATGGAGGGGTTGGGCAATGGCTGAACGAAGGATGTTCGCAAAGTCAGTCATCAACTCGGCGCGTTTCCTGACGATTCTACACCGCTGTAAACCTGCTAAAAAGTCAAGCCCA
>ERZ773225.3798-NODE-3798-length-13019-cov-5.312789_pt1 | contig 13019 bp, 10 predicted proteins | sample MGYA00580993_ERZ773225 | MGnify/ENA primary metagenome ERZ773225 (study PRJEB29015, sample SAMEA2737748) | human gut metagenome | biome: human gut; feature: human-associated habitat; material: faeces | place: China | collected 2012 ... | reverse complement strand
AGCGGCGCTTCTCGCGGGTCTTACGGCCAGCGGCTGTGACGCGGTAAAGCTCGGTGTGATCCCGACCCCGGCGGTGGCATATTTAACCGTGCGGGAGCATGCGGACGCGGGCATTGTGATCTCCGCGTCGCACAATCCCTTTGAGCACAACGGGATCAAAATGTTCTCCTCGCACGGCTTTAAGCTCAGCGACGAGCTGGAGGCGAACATCGAATCACTCATTTTGCAGGAAGGTGAGCTTCCTGTGAAAACGCACGGCGAGATCGGAAGAATTTCCGACGGCGCGGGGCTTATGGACGCATACCTGGATCATCTGGCCTCGACGGTGGACGGCCTCAAGCCCATTAAGGTCGTCTTTGACTGCGCCAACGGCGCGGCCAGCGCAACGGCACGGAAGCTGTTCTCCCGTTTCCCGTTGGAGGCGACGTATTTAAGCGCAGACCCTGACGGCGTGAACATCAACAATGGCTGCGGCTCAACGCATCTTGGAAAGCTCGCAAGAGCCGTTGTGGACGGCGGATACGATCTTGGCCTTGCGTTTGACGGCGACGCCGACCGGTGTCTGGCTGTTGACGAGAAGGGCAAGGAGATTGACGGCGACCAGATCATGGCGGTCTGCGCAGAGTATTTGACTGCGCAGGGGAAGCTAAAGTCCGAGGGCTTTGTGGCGACGGTGATGTCGAACCTCGGCCTTCATAAATTCTGCGAGGAAAATCACCTGAAGCTTCTGTGCGCAGCGGTCGGCGACCGGAACGTGCTCGAGCTCATGCAGAAAGAGCACATGGTGCTCGGCGGCGAGCAGTCGGGGCACATCATCTTCTTAGAGCACATGACGACCGGCGACGGTCAGCTTGCGGCGCTGCAATTTTTGTCGATCCTGGGACAAAGCGGCAAGAAGGCCAGCGAGCTGGCGGGCCAGATCACGCACTATCCGCAGCTGCTGCAAAATGTAAAGGTTGGCTCCAACGAGGAGAAGACCGCAATTCTGAACAGCGCCGAGCTGTCTATGATTGTCGCGCGCGAGGAGGAAAGACTTGCGGGTCACGGACGGATCTTATTGCGCGCGTCGGGCACGGAGCCGCTCATTCGTGTCATGGCCGAGGCAGATACACAAGATCTTGCGGAATCGGTTGTAAAAACGCTGGTGCAAGCCGTCGAAAACATACAAAAAATTCTAAATAAATAAAAAGAGTTTTATTTACTATTGACAAATGGAAAAAGCTTGCATATAATATAAAGGTAGGACGGTGGCCGGAGCCGAGTCCAGTGTCATAAAATTCCGGTACACAGCCTTGTTGCTTCTTTCGGATATTCTTTGTACCCTCTCTTCGTGTACAGACCCCAGGAGAACACACGGCAAATCTCAGCGCATCCAGCTTCTTGCTGATGGCATATAACGTCCCGGTTTTTGGGGCAAATCATTTTCGCTAAAAAAGAGAGGTAACATCAAAATGTACGAAGACAAAACTTTGGTCTGTAAAGAATGTGGCAAGGAATTCGTTTTCACCGCCGGTGAGCAGGAATTCTACGCAGAAAGAGGCTTCCAGAACGAGCCCCAGCGCTGCAAGGCTTGCCGCGATGCCCGCAAGACCGCGACCCGTGGCCCCAGAGAGTACTTCACCGCGACCTGCGCTGCCTGCGGCGGCGAAGCTCGTGTTCCCTTTGAGCCGAAGTCTGATCGTCCCGTCTACTGCAGCGACTGCTTCGCTCGCATGAAGGCACAGGGCTAATTTCTTAGTCAGCATACTGAAAAGCGGAAGGTGAAACCTTCCGCTTTTTTGTATAAGGAAATCGCCTCTGTACTGCGGTACAGAGGCGATATTTTGCTATCTTTCTTCTCGGAAGTAGGCAAGACCCAGCGACTGGGGCGGCTGATCCTCGCGCTTTTTGCGCAGCGAGACGATGATCAGGACGACCAGCGTGACCACGTACGGAAGCATCTTATAGAGCTCCTTGATGGCAAGGTTCGTGCCGGTGGGGATGAAGATGTAGAGGATGTAGCAGCCGCCAAAGAGGATGGAGGCGAGCACGCTTACATTCGGGCGCCAGATCGTGAAGATGACGAGGGCGATGGCCAGCCAGCCGCGGTCGCCGAACGCATTATTCGACCACACGCCGCAGGCATAGTCCATGACGTAGTACAATCCGCCGAGACCCGCGATCATGCTGCCGACGCAGGTTGCGAGGTACTTATACTTCGTGACATTGATACCGGCCGCGTCCGCAGTCGCGGCGCTCTCGCCGACGGCGCGCAGATGAAGACCGGCGCGCGTGTGCTTGAGGAAGTAGGAAGCGAGCAGCGCGACGACAATCGCGAGATACGCCAGGAAGCCGTAGGACAGGAAGACCTGACCGAACCAGCCGGTCGTCTCGGCGATGGGAAGCGACTTACTGAAATAGGCGCTGGTTGCGGAGAGCGCGATGGACGGGACCTCACTGCCGGAGAGCTTGATGAGAGAGCCGCCGAAGAAGTTGCCGACGCCGACGCCGAACGTGGTCAGCGCCAGGCCCGTGACGTTCTGGTTCGCGCGGAGCGTGACCGTCAGCAGGCAGTAAATCAGGCCCATGAGAAGCGAGCCTGCCAGCGAGCAGAGCATCGGAATACCGATGGCAGCCAGCGCGCTCATTTCGGCTGCGGGAACGGCCTGCTCATAGAAGAACGCGCCAATAACGCCGCAGATACCGCCGACATACATCACACCCGGAATACCGAGGTTCAGGTTGCCGGATTTTTCGGTGAGGATCTCACCGGTGCTGCCGTAGAGAAGGGGAATGCCCTGCATGACGGCGCGCGGAAGGAACGAAGCAAAATCAAACATCTCTTACGCCTCCTTTTTGCTCGTGCGCAGACTGACCTTATAGGTGAGGAAGAACTCACTGCCGATGATGAAGAACAGGATGATACCGGTCAGAATGTCGGCGAAGGAATGGTTGAGGGAGAACACGCTGGAAATTTCGCTCGCGCCTCGGCTGAGGACGACGAGAAGCAGGCTCGTGAAGACCATGACGATGGGGTTGAACTTCGCCAGCCACGAGACCATGACGGCCGTGAAGCCGCGTCCGCCGACGATGGTGGTGGTGAGGGTATGGTCGGTGCCTGCCGTTAAAAGCAAGCCCATCAGGCCGCAGACCGCGCCGGAGAGCACCATGGTGCGAATGATGACGCGCTCGACCTTGATGCCCGCGTAGCTCGCGGTGCGCTGGCTCTCGCCGACGACGGCGATCTCATAGCCGTGCTTGCTGTAGGTGAGGTAGATGTACATGAGAATGGTCATGACCGCAACGACCAGAATGGTCAGCAGGTACTGCTTGCCGCCGATGACGGGGAGCCAGCCGGCCTCGGAATTCTGGTTGATGATGCCGATCTTGCCCGCGCCCTTCGGAACTTCCCAGATGATGATGAAGAACGCGGCGAGCTGGGTCGCGATGTAGTTCATCATGAGGGTGAAAAGCGTCTCGTTGGTGTTCCACTTCGCCTTGAAGAACGACGGAAGGAAGCCCCACAGAGCGCCCGCTGCCAGAGCTGCGGCGAGCATGACGAGAATCAGAACGCCGCTCGGGAGCTTGTCGCCGAGGCAGATCATACATGCCGCGGTCGCAAGACAGCCAATGAGCACCTGACCTTCTGCGCCGATGTTCCAGAAGCGCATTTTAAACGCCGGTGTGACGGCGAGGGAAATGCCGAGCAGAACGGCGAGGTTCTGGAACGTGACCCACGATTTTCTCGCGGTGCCGAACGCGCCGTAGAAAATGGTGCCGTAGATACTGATGGGGTTTTCGCCCGTGAGGAGCATCGTGACGAGCGCGCAGACGATGAGCGCCAGAAGGATCGCGCCGCCGCGGATGAGCACGCGCTGGTACCAGGGGAGCGCATCGCGCTTCGAGATATGGAACAGGGACTGTTTATGCATCGACTTTTCCTCCTCTCACGAGGGTCATGAGGCTGCCGATCTGACGCTTGTCTGTGGTTCTCGCGTCGACCACGCCGGAGACCTGGCCGCCGCACAGAACGACGATCCGGTCGCACAGCTCGAGCAGAACGTCGAGGTCCTCACCGACATACACAACGGCGACGCCGCGCATTTTCTGCTCGGTCAGCAGATTATAGATGGTGTAGGACGTGTTGATATCGAGGCCGCGCACGGCGTAGGCGGTCATCAGAACGGCAGGGGACTGCGCGATCTCACGGCCGACCAGAACCTTCTGCACGTTGCCGCCGGACATGCGCCGGACGGGGAAGTTCGTGCTGGGTGTGACGACGCCGAGCTCGTTCCAGATGCGGTTTGCAAGCGCCTCGGGGTCCTTGCGGTTTAAGAAGATGCTTGCGCCCTTGCGCCAGGAGCGGAGCATCATGTTGCCCGTCATGCCCATCGAGCCGACCAGACCCATACCCAGACGGTCTTCGGGGACGAACGACATGGCGATACCGTTTTTGCGGATGTTCATGGGGTCGAGGCCCACAAGCTGCTTGGGCTTGTCCGCGCCGGGAGCGTAATACTGGATGGAGCCTTCGGCCACGGGGTAAAGGCCCGCGATGGACTCAAGAAGCTCTCTTTGGCCGCTGCCCGCGATGCCCGCGATGCCGAGGACTTCGCCAGCGTTGATGGTGAACGACACGTCGTCAAGGCGCTTGACGCCAAGCTCATCGTAGGCGGTGAGGCCTTCGATGACAAGCCGCGGCTCCACGTTCACAGGCTCCGGACGGTCGATGTTCAGCGCGACCGCGTGGCCGACCATCATGTCGGTCAGAGACTGCTGGTTCGCGTCCTTCGTGAGAACGTCACCGATGTACTCGCCCTTTCTCAGAACCGCAACGCGGTCGGAGACGTCGAGCACCTCATGGAGCTTGTGGGTGATGATGATGAGCGACTTGCCGTCGGATTTCATGTTGCGCATGATCTGGAAGAGCTTGTCGGTCTCCTGCGGGGTCAGAACCGCGGTCGGCTCGTCGAGAATCAGAATATCCGCACCGCGATAGAGTACCTTGACGATCTCGACCGTCTGCTTCTGCGAGACGGACATGTCGTAAATTTTCTGGTTGGGGTCAATGTCGAAGCCGTATTTGTCGCAGATCTCCTTGACTTTACGGGTCGCCTCGGGGATGTTCATCCGGCCGGGCTCGTCCAGACCGAGGATGATGTTTTCCGTGGCGGTGAAGACATCGACGAGCTTGAAGTGCTGGTGGATCATGCCGATGCCGTGAGCAAAGGCATCTTTCGGAGAGCCGATCGTAACCGGTTCACCGTGAATGTAGATTTGCCCCTCATCGGGGAAGTAGATGCCGGAGAGCATGTTCATCAGCGTCGTTTTGCCGCTGCCGTTTTCGCCGAGCAAAGACAGGATCTCGCCCTCGTGCAGCTCCAGGTTCACGGCGTTGTTGGCCGTCACCTTTCCAAACCGCTTTGTAATATTCTCCATCCTAACTGCGCATTCAGATCCCAAGGCGGTCACCCTTTCTTTGTGGGAGGAAAGTCGTCTCCCGATTTTTGTAAGTACACATGTATTCTACCATACCGGAATGCAAAAGTAAATAATATGACCAAAAATTTTTTTAAGTTCATCAAAAAATTTGTTATGTTTCCATAATGGAAATCGGGCTGCCTTTCGGCAGCCCGATCTGGATTGCAAGAAGTTTTAGAATGCGGTGTCGAGCAGCGTGATGCCGTCGATGTTCAGCTGGAAGTACGGAGCCGAACGGAAGGTGGACTCTGCGAAGTAGCCGTCAACGATCGCCTCGGTGTCGGGCGTGTAGTCGGCGTCGGTGTCAACGTCAGCCATGGAAGAGGTGAGCTGCTGGCCGTCAACGGTGAAGGTGGTCACGTCGTAGACATGGCGCGTACCAGCCTCGAGCTCGGCCTTGGCAGCCTCAACGGCTTCCGCAGTGCCGGCAGCGACGACGTTCTCGTTGAGCTCGGTCAGGACGACGGAGCCGGTAGCAAGCGTGCCGGTCCAGTCAGCGTCGATTGCTTCGCCGTTCATTGCAGCGGAGATCGCGTACTTGTAGTACGGAGCCCAGTCGATACGGGAAGAAACGAGGTAGGTGTTCGGGCAGGCAGCCATGGTCGAGCCGTTGTAGGAAACGTCGGGGACACCGGCGGTCTCGCAGGCGGTCGGAGCGCCCATGGAGTCAGCATGCTGGCTGATGAGCTTGCAGCCGTTGTTGATGAGCTTCTGCGCGCCTTCCTTTTCAGCGGTCTCGTCGTACCAGCTGCCGGTGAAGGTGACTTCCATCGTCGCGGTCGGGCAGACGGAGCGGGCGCCCAGGAAGAAGGAAGTGTAACCGGAGATAACCTCGGCGTAGGTGAAAGCGCCGACGTAGCCGATCTTGGCCTCTTCCGCAGTGAATTCGCCAGCTTCGATCATCTCGTTGAGCTTCATGCCTGCAACGATACCGGCGAGGTAGCGGCCTTCATAGATGGAAGCGAAGGCGTTGTGGTAGTTGGCAAGGTTCTCGGTGTGCGCCTTCGTGCCGGTGGAGTGGCAGAACTGGACGTCCGGGAATTCCTTGGCAGCCTGGATCATGTAGTCCTCATGGCCGAAGGAGTCGGCGAAGACGATGTTGCAGCCAGCGTCAGCCAGATCGGCAGCAGCGTCGTAGCATTCCTGACCTTCAGGAACGTTCGTCTTGATGACGTACTCTACGCCAAGAGCCTCGGCGGCTTCCTTTGCACCGTTGATGAAGTTCAGGTCGTAGGTGGAGTTTTCATCATGGAGCATGATGAAGCCAACCTTGAAGTCAGCGGGAGCGGCCGTCTCGGCGGCGGGCTCTTCGGTAGCCTCCTCGGTCTTTTCTTCGGTTGCGGTTTCGGTGGCTGCGGTTTCGGTCTTGGTTTCCTCAGCGGGAGCGTCGGTCTTAGCCGCACAGGCTACCAGCGCAAAAACCATAACCAGCGCCAGAAGCAGGGCAATGATCTTTTTCATTTCAGCGATTCCTCCTAAATATTTTGTGGATGCACTGACATGCACGCGAATCAGAAAAACTTTTTGCGTGCCGGTCAAGTGCCTTCATTTTACACGATTTATGCAAAGAATGCAATCCCTTTTCAAAAAAATATTTAGCTTTTGTATGGTTTTACGGGAATTCGGCCATGCTGACCTAACAAATTTTTAGATTTTTCGGGCTTTTGTAAATCATGCACGCAAACAGCCTGTTCAAATTGTCTAAGATGCCACTTCCGAATTCGGCGACGCTGTACGCCTTTCACAACGAACCTAAAAGATTTTTAGCTTTTTGAGCGGCCTGTCCTTTTGCGCAAGCAAAGGGGGCGGAATTCGTGAAGTTTGACGAAAGGCCGGCGTGGAAAACGGGCCGGAAACATGATATGATAGATTGACAACAGAAAACCTGTCCGTGCACGCCAATGTGCTGCACGGCTTTGGAAAGAGGGAGTATTCATGCACGAACCGTTCTTCCTGCGCGGGACGCTTTTATACAGCAGCAGCCCGGATACCATTGAAATATTGGACGATGGCTGGCTTCTTTGCCGAAACGGCAAGGCGGCGGGTGTGTTCCGGCAGAAGCCCGAGCGGTTCAAGAATCTGGACGTGCTCGACTATTCGGGAAAGCTCATCATTCCCGGCATGACGGACCTGCACCTGCACGCGCCGCAGTTTTCCTTCCGCGGCCTGGGCATGGATTTAGAGCTCCTCGATTGGCTCAACACCTACACCTTCCCCGAGGAAGCGAAATACGAGGACCTTTCCTATGCCGAAACGGCCTATGAGAGCTTTGTGGCGCGGCTTACCCGCAGCACGACCACGCGCGCGTGCATCTTCGCGACGCTCCATCTGCCCGCGACGCTCCTTCTCATGCAGAAATTGGAGGACGCGGGCCTCGATACCTATGTCGGCAAGGTCAACATGAACCGCAACTGCCCGGCCTACCTTCGCGAGATTTCGACGAATCAGGCCATCCGGGACACAGAGAGCTGGGTCTTGCAGTCGCGCGAGCGCTTTGTGCGCACGAAGCCGATTTTAACGCCTCGCTTTATTCCGTCGTGTACGGATGATCTCATGTATGCCCTTTCCCGCCTGCGCGCAAAATACGACCTTCCCGTGCAGAGCCATTTGTCTGAAAACCTCGGTGAGATCGACTGGGTGAGAGAGCTCTGCCCAAGGTCCAAATTCTACGGCGACGCGTACGACCAGTTCGGTATGTTCGGGGGAGGCTACCCCTGTATCATGGCGCACTGCGTGCACTCGAGCGAGGCCGAGCAGGAGCTGATGCTGAAACGCGGCGTTTACATCGCGCACTCGCCGGAATCGAACATGAACCTTGCCTCCGGCGTTGCGCCAGTCAATCAGTTCATTGACCGGGGGCTTCATGTGGGTCTGGCCACGGACGTTGCGGGCGGCAGCCATGAGAGCATGCTCAAGGCGATGATGCACGCTATTCAGGCCTCAAAGCTTCGGTGGAGGCTTCTCGATCAGAACGTGAAGCCACTCAGCTTCGAGCGCGCGTTCTATCTTGCCACGATGGGCGGCGGCCAGTTCTTCGGCAAGGTCGGATCGTTTTTGGACGGGTACGAGCTCGACGCGGTCGTACTGGATGATGAGAGCCTCGAGCACCCGCAGCTGCTTTCCCCGCGCGCAAGGCTTGAACGTATGGTCTATCTCGCCGACGAGCGGAACATCTGCGCGAAGTTCGTCTCCGGCCGGAAAATTTTATAACGGCAAATCGATCCCCGGGCGGCTGTCCGGGGATTTTTACCGGTTTTTTACGAGTTTTGCGTTGGAATTTGGGCGCTTGGTTACTTGTATGGTGTTCGGTTGCGTGGTATAATATTGCATCAGAAATAAGGCGCGAAGACAAAACGTGCGCCGGAGAGACAGAGGAACAGGCGATGAAGGTAGCGGATATTCACGCGCATATCTTCCCGGAGAAGCTGGCGGATAAAGCGCCGGCCTCCATCAGCGCGTTTTACGGCGGCATGGATGTCGCCTGCCACCCGGCGACGGCGGAGAATCTGGTAAAATTCGAGCACGAGGCCGGGATCACGCGCTTTGTCATGAGCAACTCCGCAACGAGCGCGCATCAGGTGCGCAGCATCAACGATTTTTTGCCGCAGGCGGTAAAGGACGTGCCGGGTGCGATCGCGTTCGGGTCGATTTTTCCCGGTATGGATGGTGCGGAGGAGGAACTCGAGCGGGCAAAGGCGCTCGGGATCCGGGGCCTCAAGGTGCATCCGGATTTTCAGAAGGTGCCCATCGACGAGCCGTGCGGTGTGCCGGTCTACCGGAAAGCGGCCGAGCTGGGACTCCCGGTGCTCTTTCATATGGGGGACAACCGGTACGATTACTCGACGCCCGAGCGGCTTTTGAATTTGCTCCGGCAGGTTCCCGACCTGCAGGTCATCGCCGCGCACTTTGGCGGCTGGCTCGCGTGGGAGCATTCGTATGAATGCCCGCTGCCAAGCTGTGTATTGTATGACACGTCGAGCACGCTTCCGATGATCCCGCGCGAGATGGTGCTGCGGATGCTGGAGAAATTCGGACCTGAGCGGTTCCTGTTCGGAACGGATTTTCCGATGTGGTCTCCCAAGGAGGAGCTGGCGCGGTTTCTGGCGCTGGGACTGGGAGACGATGTGAACGAGAAAATTTTGTATGGAAACTTTATGAAGCTGTTTGATCTGCATGACGCGGAGGAAACGGCGGAGGGAGGATAAGATGTATCAGATCGGTGTGGATATCGGCGGTACCAATATTAAAGTAGGCCTTGTGAATGAGACCATGGAGCTGGTGCAGACGTGCAGCGTCCGCTTCCCGCACGACGGCGCGCGCAGTGTGGTCAAGACGATCGAAGAAGCGGTCGACTTTTTGCTGCGGCAGCAGGCGATTGCGCGGAAGGACGTAGAGAGCGTCGGCATTGTCGTTCCCGGCAGCATCGACCAGAAGGGCGAGCGCGTGATCGACGCGTATAATCTCGGCTTTCACGACGTGCCCCTGAAAGCGCTTGCGCAGGAGGCGTTCGGGGAGATTCCTGTGTATCTTGCCAATGACGCGAACGGCGCGGCGCTGGCTGAGCTCTACGCGGGCGCGTTCCGCGGCTGCAAGACGGCGGTTCTGTTCACGCTCGGCACGGGGCTTGGCGGCGGCATCATTTTAGGCGGCCACATGTTCAACGGCGGCATGAACCAGGGCGTGGAGCTCGGGCACATGTACCTTGTAAACGGCGGTGAGCACTGTACCTGCGGCAACGACGGCTGCATGGAGGCCTACTGCGCGGCGAGCGCTCTGGCACGCGACGGGCAGCGGGCAATGAAAAAGCACCCCGAGAGCCTCATCGCCGCGCGCGCGGGCGGGAGCCCGGAGAATGTAGATGCAAAGCTCGTCATCGACTGCGCAAAAGAAGGCGATGAAACGGCAAAGACCGTGTTTGACCAATATATCGACAGCCTGTCTTCCGCCTGCGCCTCTATTTATAATCTGCTTGACCCGGAGGTTATTGCCATCGGCGGCGGCGTATGCGGCGCGGGAGAATTCCTTTTTGCCCCGCTGCGCGAAAAGACGACGGGCAAATGCTTCTATAAGACGCACGGAAAGCTCGTCCCGGCAGAGCTCGGCAACGACGCCGGCATGATCGGCGCGGCCATGCTCCACAAGGATGCACAGTAACACTTCTTTATAATATTGTTGAAAATCTGAAACCTGAGTTTGGAGGGAATAACTATGGTAAAAATTGATTTGAGCGGCGCGAAGGAATTTACGCCCGAGGTGTCGAACGAACAGAAGGCGCTGGACGCCATCCGGATGCTGAAGGACGGCTCCGGCGCGGGCAGCGATTTCATCGGCTGGGTCGACCTGCCGGTAAGCTACGACAAGGACGAGTTCGCCCGTATCCAGAAGGCGGCGAAGAAAATCCAGTCGGACTCCAAAGCTCTCGTCGTCATCGGCATCGGCGGAAGCTACCTGGGCGCGCGTGCGGTCATTGAGCTTTTAAAGAGCCCGAACTACAATATGCTGCAAAAATCGACCCCGGACATCTACTTTGCCGGCAACGGCATTTCGTCCGACGCGCTGACGGAGATCATCGCCATGATCGGCGAACGCGATTTCTCCGTGAACGTCATCTCGAAGTCCGGCACGACGACCGAGCCTGCGATCGCGTTCCGTATTTTCAAAGAGCTGCTCGAAAAGAAGTATGGCAAAGAGGGCGCGCGCGAGCGGATTTACGCCACGACCGACAAGGCAAAGGGCGCACTCAAGACGCTTGCGACCAAAGAAGGCTATGAGACCTTCGTCGTGCCCGACGATGTGGGCGGCCGGTACTCGGTCCTGACGGCAGTCGGCCTTCTTCCCATCGCGGTCAGCGGTATTGACATCGAAAAGCTCATGCAGGGTGCGGCTAAGGAGCGCGAGGAAGCACTGTCGAAGGGCCTTGAGAGCGCCGAGGCGCAGTACGCCATGAGCCGCCAGAAGCTCTCCGACGCGGGAAAGCATGTGGAAATTTTAGCTGCCTACGAGCCCTCGTTCCGGTTCATGGCCGAGTGGTGGAAGCAGCTCTACGGCGAGTCCGAGGGCAAAGATCAGACCGGCATTTTCCCGGCCTCCGTCGATCTCACGCCCGACCTTCACTCCATGGGGCAGTATATGCAGGAGGGCCGCCGCGTCTTGCAGGAGACAGTCGTCTTCTTCGACAAGGCCAGAACGTCGCTTGCTGTTCCGCTTGATGCGGAAAACCTCGACGGGCTCAATTATCTGGCTGGCCGCGAGATGAGCTATATCAACGAAAAGGCCATGCAGGCGACCAAGGCCGCGCACATCTCCGGCGGCGTGCCGGTAACAGAGATCCGTCTGCCGGAAATCAGTGAGGAGAGCGTCGGCGCGCTCATCTACTTCTTCGAATATGCCTGCGGTGTGTCCGGCTATATCTCCGGCGTGAATCCCTTCAACCAGCCCGGCGTGGAGGCTTATAAGAAAAACATGTTCCACCTCCTCGGCAAGCCCGGCTACGAGGCATAAAAATAACCGGGGACGTGCATATATTCCGTAGGGGCGGACGGCCCTGTCCGCCTGCGGAAAATCTACCGAAACGTGAAACCCATCGGCGAATTCGTACTGCCAAAGGGCGGACAGAGGCGTCCGCCCCTACAGGGGTTTGAAAGTTTCCGAGGTTTGCGTAGGGGACGATGCCTACATCGTCCCGGCAGAATGTACAGATTTTACGGAGATCCCCGGCGAATTCGAGCATGCCATCGGGTCGATGTGGGCATCGTCCCCTACGAACCTCCCGGAAGGGGTCGAACATCCCGGAAAATTGCATAAAAATCACCGGCTCGGCTGTTTTGGCAGTCGAGCCGGTTTTCTAGTTCCGGTAGGGGAGATAGTCCAGAAAGCAGCGGACGGCAAGCGGCGTGGGCGCGTCTTTGCGCAGCGCAAGACCGAGCGTCCGGCTGGCCGGAACGCCGAGCGGGCGGATGGCGATTTTGTAGGGAATCCGGCGCAGAATCAGACCCGGGAGGATACTGAGCCCGAGCCCGCTTTCGACCATCGACATGACCGCGTAATCGTCCACCGTGCGAAGCTGCACGTGCGGCTGGAGCTTGTGGCGCTGTAAATTGCCCAAGAAGAAAGGAACTCCCGCTTACGAGCGTAAGCGGGAGTTTTGCGGTGTTACAGTGCAATGGGGCGCTCCAGCGCCTTGTACAAGTAAGAGCTTCTGAACCAAATCCTCTAAATTTGGAACTTTTTCGCTGATTTTTCTCATTCGCATAATCGTCCTCCAAATTTGCAGACCTTTGTCCCTAAAGGTCCAATTTGGGAAAAACTGCAAGCGCGAGACTTGATATTCTGGACTTTTTGACAAAGAAAAAGAGAAATTCAAGCAAAAACACTTGAATTTCTCAATTATGGAGGTGCTGCCCAGATTTGAACTGGGGAATGAAGGTTTTGCAGACCTTTGCCTTACCACTTGGCCACAGCACCGAATATGAAAAAAGGAATGCGATGAGGCATTCCTATTTTATTTGGAGCGGGTGACGAGGCTCGAACTCGCTACCTCCACCTTGGCAAGGTGGCGC
>ERZ773225.3794-NODE-3794-length-13032-cov-3.356554_pt1 | contig 13032 bp, 22 predicted proteins | sample MGYA00580993_ERZ773225 | MGnify/ENA primary metagenome ERZ773225 (study PRJEB29015, sample SAMEA2737748) | human gut metagenome | biome: human gut; feature: human-associated habitat; material: faeces | place: China | collected 2012 ... | reverse complement strand
TAGAAGTGGGAACACATCGTCTTGCGGATGTTTTCAAAAAAATAGAGTATCACAAGTTAATAGTACACATAAACAAAGCCATAATAGAATTTATTATGAATGGAACAATATGAAGGATAGATGTTACAATTCTAATAATTCTCGATACAAAGATTATGGAGGTAGAGGAATCTCCGTATGCGAAGAATGGGTAAAAAGTTTTGTAAGTTTTTATAATTGGGCTGTAAATAATGGATATTCCGATGATTTGACGATAGATAGAATAGACGTAAATGCAGATTATTGTCCAGAAAATTGTAGATGGGTTACAGTAGAAGCACAATGCAACAATAGAAGAAATAACAGATTTGTAACATATAATTGTAAAACACAAACTGTCTCTCAATGGAGTAAAGAAATTGGTATAAATGAAAAATTGTTGCTTTGGAGATTAAATAATTGGGAAAATCTTGATATGGTATTCAATAAGCCTGTTAATAAAAATATAAGGAGAAATTTGTAAGATGAGCAGAGCAGAAAGAAATCGTCGCAAACGGACTGAGCATCCTCTAAAATATGCGCCTATTAAATGCCCAAATTGCGGCTTAATGGTAGATGAAAAATATGTAGTTGACATGAATTCTACTTGTCCCATTTGTGGTAGAGAGCTATTTGCAGAATTAAAGAAAATGATGGTGAAATAATAATGAAAAGATTTTTGCAACATATGCTTCAAGTCGTTTTTACGCTTGTAGCGTTTGTGTCTCCGGTAATTCTTGCTGGATTAGCAATAATTTGTTTTGTTGCGCATAAAATTATCTTAGGCATTGTATTTAGCATTGCATTTATTTTGTGTTTTGGTATTGTAACTTATGATTGGAAATAATTAAAATAGGGTATTGACAACCTCCTGATTCTATGATATACTTGATTTATCAAAGAACAGGAGGTTGTTTCAATTATGAAACAGGTAAAAGGTTATATCTACGTCAGAGCATTAGGTGAATATAATTGGGAATTTTATGTGCCAGACGATGCAACAGATGACGAAATTAAAAAACGGGTCGAAGAAATCTGCAACTATGATATTGACTATACTGTAGAAGATGGATATGAAGCGTACACTGAAACGCGCTATAGAAAGAAATGGTGACAAATGCAAGACGTATTAACCTATGAAGCATGGCTAGATGCTGTATGTCATATCTGTAATGGCTTACTAAAAGCAAATGTAAGTGTAACAGGCAATAATGAGTTTAAGGTGACATCTACAAAATATCGTTGGATTACATTTGTTGATTGTGCCGGATTTGAAGTAATATACAATGAGGGCTGGGAGCCAGCGTTTGGTGCAACTAAGCTGATGGAGATTATTATTGATAGATGGGAACAACTGCTGGTTGAGGAGGATAAATAATGCAATATATGGGCGGTAAAAGCCGTATTTCTAAACAAATTGCAGAGATATTAAATTCAGCCATTGATAAAGACACACCATTTATAAGCTTATTCTGTGGCTCATGTGTTATTGAATCTAAAGTGCAAGCAGATATTAAAATTCTCAATGATAAGCATCCATATCTTATTGCTATGTGGCAAGCATTACAAAATGGTTGGATGCCACCTGATGTTGTAACTAAAGAAGAATATTATCGTGTCAAGTCTAATATAGACGAGAATCCTGCATTGACTGGATTTGTTGGCTTTGGTTGCTCATTTGGTGGCAAATGGTGGGGCGGATATGCTAAAGATAAGCGCGGAGATGATTATTGTGGTCAGGCAAAGCGCGGCTTGCTCAAGGATTTATCAGGTGTAGTTAATGCTACATTTACTTGTCTTGATTACAAGGATGTAGAAATTCCAGATGGCGCAGTCGTATATTGTGACCCGCCTTATGCTAATACAACAGGATATACCCTTGGGCAATTTGATACGAACGAATTTTGGGAATATGTACGTCAGCTATCTAAACGATGTGATGTATATATCAGTGAGGAATCCGCGCCAGATGACTTTGAATGTATTTGGAGCAAAGAAAAAGTAAGGACACTTGAAAAGAACGACAATGTAGGACGTGTAAAAGTAGAAAAATTGTTCAAATATAAAGGATAATATGCAAACAGTAAAATTAACCCCAATGCGCATGATATTCAACAATCCTGAATCCAATTTCTCAATCATATCATGTCGCACTAAGGACGAATCAATAGAACGTCACCCTCAATACGGTACAATTAGCCTAAAAGGAACAGGAATTGCTGACTTAAAAATGGGGCAATCTATTGATTGTATCATAGAGCCATGTGAGGATGACAAGTACAAATATAGTTATAAATTCATTGGCTTTGCTGGATTTGTAGCTAAAGATGGTAAATTCAATCTAACAGAAAAAGCCGAATTGCAGACGCTACGCAGCTTAATGACCAATGGGCAAGCCGAATCATGTCATGCTGCTTATCCTCATTTCGTCAATATGGTGCTGAATGGTGAAGCCGACAAGCTGGATTATAAAAAAATTCGTGGCGTAGGCAAGGTACTATTGCCAAGATATATCGACAAAATCAAGACAATCAATAAGCGTGTTGAATTTATGGGCGAAACATATGCTTGGGGAATTGAGCATGATGAGGATATAAATAAAATCGCCGCGACATATAAAAATGTATATGGATTTAGCAAGGATATAAATACCAATCCATACGCTGTGATGATTAACTTGCTTGAGTGGTCTTTTGATAGGGCTGATAGAGCAATAACCAAGAAAACGGCAAAATGGCTAGATAGCTATGAACGATGTGAGGCAGCTACTATATATGCCTTAAAGCACAATGAGCTAGATGGCAATACAAGGATGCAAGCCAAAGCATTATTTAATATGGTCAAACAGAAAGCCCCTCAATGCGTTCATCATCTCCTCGATGTTGTGACGAAATCGGCGCAAGTACATTATGACGTACCTAGTCAAAATACGGCTCTGCAAGCCACATATAGTGCTGAACAGCATATTGCTGATATTATCAAGAAAAAAATAGCCAATCCACATTATTATCCTATGGATTGGCAGAAGTTTACAAGCGTAGACGGCTTAGAGCTGACTGATGAACAGTCGCGGATTCTTGAAATGGCTTGTAAGCAAGATGTTATGATGCTGACTGGTTCGGCTGGCACGGGCAAGAGCCAAACAACCAAGGCAATCGTTGAGATGCTAGAAGCCAATAATTATACTTATACCCTATTATCCCCAACTGGAATTGCAGCAAAGAGGCTAAGAGAAGCAACAGGTCGTGAAGCCAGCACAATTCATATGTTCTTGACTTGCGGCGATAATCTAGGCGATTATGTGCTAATTGATGAGATGGGCATGGTTAGCGTCCATTTGCTATCAATGCTATTTGATAAAATAACAGATACTACTAAAATCATCTTCATAGCCGACCCATCTCAGCTTGCATCTATTGCTTGTGGCAACATTGTTGAGGATATGCTTGATAGCGGCATAGTGCCTGTATGCAACTTGACCAAGGTATTCAGATATAACACATCTGGCATTATTACCATAGCTACTGATGTACGAAATGGAGTAAATGAATACCTGACAGATACTTTCACAGATTATAAGTTTATTGAAACTGATACATTAGTAATCAAGCAAATTGAGCAAGAGTATGCGCGGCTCTTAGCAGATGGATATAACAATGATGATGTGCTGATTCTATCCCCATTCAATAAAGGCGAAGTTGGCTCATTGGCTATCAATGCGGCGATTCAAGCCAAATTCAATCCAAATGAATTAAGCAAGGTTGGGCATACTGTCAATGATGTACCTATCTATTTCAAGGTTGGCGATAAGGTCATTAACAAAAAGAATGAATATGCTATGCCGTTATGTGACAATGATGATACTGCTTTTGTAGCCAATGGAGATATTGGTACAGTAATGGAAATTGTACCTGATGAAAAAGAGCCATATATGATTGTGCGCTATGATTGCGGCGATTGTATAGTAGATAAGGCGCATATCAAGAATACGCTATTAGCATATGCAATTTCTATCCATAGCTGCCAAGGTAGCCAAGCAAAGGCTGTAATTGTAGTGATTGATAGAAGCCATGTAAAGATGCTATCGCGCAATTTGTGCTATACAGCGGTGTCACGCGCACAAGAGCGGCTAATATTGATTGGAGATGAGGTGGCTATTCAAGAGGGATTAAAGGTGCAAGAGGAAAAGGAAAGAGATACTGAATTAAAGGAGATGTTGATTAAATGAACTATGAATTTCATGTAGGAGATTATGTAAAGACAAGAGCTGGATATATCGGATATATTGATAGCATCAGCGATTTAGAAAATGATAACATTGCAGTTCACGTATGCTATAATGATGGAGATAGTGTGAATTTTAGAGTTAATGACTTAAATATCACAAATAATTTTCTCCGTATCGGCGCATATGACTTCACTAAGAAAGAACAGAAGGAAATTGAGCCACTTAATTACAACGCTTCTGTCGATGCTACAATAAAACAACTTAGCGCACTAAAGAATAAAATCAATGAGGTTGTTGATGCTGTTAATAAATTGATAGATAAGGAGGATGAGGAATGAACCACCATAAGCTCAATGAATGTACTTTCAAATTGTCTGTTCCAGTAGGTGAGATGCGTGGTGAGCCAGCAAGAGTATGCTCAGTATGCGGCGCATATGAGTTTAACTCTGCAATCGCGTATGATAGTAAAACTAAATTTTGGCTTTGTCCAGAATGTCTAAAGAAGTTAAAGAAATTGCTTGACAAGGAGAATGAGGAATGATTAAACGGCTATGCGATATTTGTGGTAAAGAGATTATAGGACTTAGAGATAGATATGCTGTTAGCATTGACAATGATTGCGTAAAAGCTGAATATTTTAAAGTTATTGAGGACGTATGCTCAGATTGCGCAAATTCTATTTATCACTATATTGAAGGATTAAAAAAGCCTCTTGACAACTTGGAAGGAGATTAACAATGCATAATTTGATATATGGAGATTGCGTTAAAGAGCTACAAAATATCTCAGACGAATCAATAGATTTAATTGTTACCGACCCTCCTTATAAGGTTATAACAGGCGGTAAGAATAATGGGAGAAATTCAAAAAGGCCAGTAGGAATTTTATTAAATAATAATGGTTATTTCAACAATGCTCCAACTCCAAAACAATATATGTCAGAATTGTTTAGAGTTCTGAAGAATGAAACGCACTGCTATATTTTTTCTAATGCAATCTGTTTAAGCGAAATGCTGACGGAGGCTCAACTTGCCGGGTTCAAATTACACAATATATTGATTTGGGAAAAGAATAATTGTACACCAAGTCAATGGTATATGAAAAATTGTGAATATGTATTGTTTTTAAGAAAAGGCGACGCTAAATACATCAACAATATTGGTCAAAGCAAGACAGTTCATCAATTTAATAACATTATTGGAAATAAAGTTCACCCCACAGAAAAGCCGGTCGATTTATTAAAATTTTATATCACTAATAGTTCAAATGCTGGTGATGTTGTATTAGACCCGTTTATGGGTAGCGGCTCAACGGGTGTAGCTTGTATCAATACTGGTCGTGATTTTGTCGGCATTGAGCTAGATGAAAAATATTTTAACATCGCCAAAGAGCGCATTGACAAATCAACTGAATCGTGATAATATATATGACAAGGAGGTAATGTAATATGGGATTTCTTGAAATGCTTGAAAGATTTAGATATACTGCAATACAAGAATCTCTTGATACCGATGCTCAAGTTCGAGTCCACATTGGCAACCTACTATATGATGTTGACTACATTGACACAGTAATTGATATGGATACCAATAGGCCAAACATTGTTATTCATGTTAAGGAGAATTAAAAGGAGGACGATTTATTGTTTGTAAATGAGGTATATGAATCTATTTGGAAAGATAGATACCAAAAAGACGGCGAGTCATATGATAACCAGCTATGGCGTGTAGCTGATTTTGTAGCATCCGCAGAAGGGGATTGGAACGCGCCTAAATGGGCAGAGAAATTCTTCGGCATTATGAAAGAAGGATATTTCTTTCCCGCTGGTAGAACAATGAGCAATGCTGGAATTGGTGAAAAGCTAACTCTTAATAACTGCTTTGTCGCACCTATTGTTGGCAATAGCATGGAGCAGATTTTTGATGCGGTTAAGTTAGGTGCTATGACGCATAAGGCTGGTGGCGGCATTGGTTATGCTTTTAGTAATCTAGCACCTAATGGCTATAAAACCCGCAATGACGCCATTGCGTCTGGCCCGGTTAGCTTCATGGATGTATTTAATGCTCAGACGGCTACTGTGCAGCAAGGCTCAAGACGCGGCGCAAACATGGGTATGCTCAGTGTATATCATCCTGATATTCTTGAATTTATTCATGCTAAGTCAGCTACAGAAGGACGGCTCAATCATTTCAATCTGTCTGTCGTTGTAGATAATGCTTTTATGCGGCTAGTTATTGAGAACGGTCAAGTTAAACTACATTGGCCTATCTATGACGAGAAGGGCAATAAGCTACCACCAGATAAATGGGATAAGCAATTTACCAAGCTAGTACCAGCCCGTGATATTTGGAACGAAATCATGCAGATGGCATATGACAATGGTGAACCGGGCGTATTCTATGAGGATAATGCCAACAACCGAAATCCTGCATGGTATGTAGAAAGAATTGTTTGTAGCAATCCCTGTAAGCCTAGATAAAAAGTGCAGGGCTTTAGAGAAATCTAATGAAAATAATCAATCGTGAATTGCTGGAAAGCAAAAGCTAATCAGCAGCCAAGCCAACAATAGGTTGGAAGGTTCAACGACTAATGTAAATTTAACATGATACGAAATTATAGGAGGCTATAATAGTATGAACAGTTCAGAGTTAAAAGGATATTTAACGGGACTTATTTTTGGAGATGCAAGAATTGATAATGGCGTAACTAAGCGTGCTATCAGAATGAGCAGTATCAACAAAGATTTTATCTATAAGATTAAATCTGATTTAGAGTCTTGTTCCAATTTTGATATTGTTGTAAATTTCCATCAAGGTAAATGGGCAAATGGATGTAATCATAAAGATAATTGGGAATTATATATCAAAGCCCATCCATACTTCGCTAAAAAATACCACCATTTCTACGATGACTACAAACATAGAGTAGCATCCAAAGAGGCATTAAATTGGCTGACTCCAAACGGACTTGCCAACTGGTATATGAGCGATGGATATGTTTGTCTTGTAGGTAAATCAACTAATAATATTAGATCAAGACGCATTGATATTTGCACAGACAGATATTCTCTTGAAACAGTTGAAGCAATGAGTAGGATACTCAAAGATAAATTCAATTTGAATTGTTCAATTATTAAGAGAGATAAGTTTAGACGGTTGCGTATTCAACAGTCTAGTTATGAAACATTTATCAATTTAGTAAAGCCATATATGGTTGATAGTATGATGTATAAACTATATCTTGGATATGAGTATCAACCAGTATGGATGAGTGACGAAAACTGGCAAATCCAAATTAATTTACGCAGTGCGATTGCCCTAACGTGCAAAGACGAGGGATAAGATATAGTCTAGCACATTAAATATGTGTGGCAGAATATCTAGCAGGAACAATCAATGCAACAGACCCATCACAGTATGGTGGCGCTTGTAACCTTGGTTCATTATTCCTACACAATTTTGTAAAGAATCCATTTACTAAGCAAGCACATCTTGATACCGATGCTCTAAGAGATACTATCTCCATTGCTGTCCGTATGCTTGATGATATTATTGATGTAAATAAATTTCCTGATAAGATTTATGAAAATTATCAGAAGAGTATGCGCACTATTGGCATTGGTATTACTGGCTTAGCAGATATGCTTGCTATGCTAGGTATGAAATATGATAGTCAAAAGGCGAGAGATTATGTTGAATCTCTAATGCAAATGATTAGCAATGCTGAATATTATGCGTCCGTTCAGCTTGCTAAAGAAAAGGGCTGTTTTCCTCTATGCGAGCCAGATAAACATGCAGATAGCACATATGTCAAATCTGTGCTAGAACATGATGTAATTGCTGATATGTCTGAATATGGTATTCGTAACGCCAAGATTCAGGCCGTTGCGCCATGTGGCACAATTTCTATGGTATTTGGCAATAACTGCTCTAGTGGTATCGAACCAATCTTCTCATTGAGCTATGATAGAAAAGTAAAAATTGGTGGTCAGGACGATAAGGACGTAAAAATCGTTAAGATGATGGATTATGCTTATTATCTCTATCATAAGCTAAAAGATGAGGGCAAACAGCTAGATTTTGATGAACACGATATTTTCCCAACTGCACTTAATATGTCTGTTGATGATCATGTAGCTATGCTTGCTATTATCAGCAAATATACAGACATGAGCGTTAGCAAGACCATCAATGTGCCTACTGAAGCATCATTTGATGAAGTCAAGGATATTTATATTCAGTGTTGGAAGAAGGGCATTAAGGGATGTACCATTTTCAGACCTAATGCAATCCGTCAGGGTATTTTGCTTACTGAGGATAGTAATAAGAGTAATAATGAAGGTCAAACAAAATCAACTATCCTACCTCGCGGCTCAATCATTGAACCAAGCAATGACCTGATTGGTAAGAAGCGCAAAATCCAGACAGGATGCGGCTCACTTCATGTTCTAGCATTTTTTGACCCCATTGACGGTAATCTGCAAGAGGTATATTTCAATAAAGGCTCGACAGGCGGATGCGCCAATTTCATGACAGGTCTGAGTCGTATGGTAAGCCTACTATGCCGTGCTGGTGTGGATATTATGACTATCAAAGACCAACTTGATTCAACTGGTGTATGCCCATCTTATGCTACTAGAAAGGCAACCTACCACGATACTAGTAAGGGGTCTTGTTGCCCTATGGCTATTGGTAATGCTCTAGTAGAGATGTATAATGAGATGCAAAGTGAGCTAGATGATAAAGAGGATGATGTGGCTAATGTGGCTAAAAATCTAAGTGAGGTTGCCAATAAAGCAACAGACAGCATTAAAAAGTTGAGCAATGCACTAGCCGCAATTTCAACAGAACTATGCCCTGAATGCGGTGAACCAGTTATGTTTGAGGGCGGTTGCAAAATTTGTAAGTCATGCGGCTGGACAAAATGTGAATAAAGGAGTAAACTAAAATGACAGAAAATCGTATCAATTTCTATCTAGGTAGACTAGGTAATGAGGACTGGATTTGTTCATGTGATGAATTAGACCTAATGGGCGAACCAAATAAGGGCGATTTAGTATATCTACCAATCAATGCTGATGATGATGAACAGGAAATGTATGTAGTGCTACAGAAATATGTTGCACCAAATGAAATTAATTATTTCTGCAAGCCATATAATTGGGAGGATTAAATAAATGGAATTTCTGCTAAGATATTTTATTGATGGCAATGAGGACTGTGAAGGGCGTGTATGGTCATATACCCATGCCGCGCGTATGATTATCCCTAGAATTGGTGAGCGTGTATGGGTAGATGATGACACCTGTGTAGAAGTAGATATGGTCACATATTCACCTGATTGCTACGAGGGCGATAAGCTATACCTAGTGGACATTGACTGCCATGACATTACAGAGGATGTTCTAGCTGAATATGATATTGAGGAGGACTTCTAATTGCCTAATGTATCTAATGTTCGTGTATATGCGTTAGATGATTCCATTAGAGCGGCTAAGTATCCAAAGGCGGTTAAGCTTGACGGCTTGACCGCCGAGCTTACTAAAGGTATTTTGGCTTGCTTGAATTGTCCAACAGGAGAAGGACACGATAATGCTCTAAATGGTATTATCGTCCAATTTGACCTTACATTTAGCCAAAAGGCATGGGTAGAATTGCAAAGATACCATTTTGTTGATTTCGTTTCATCTTGCTCTACAATGCACAAACTACAGAATATGAACCCAAGACAGCAATGCAACCGTTATGTTGACCCTAGAGCTATCGATGTACTGAATGAGAAGATTGCTGAATATAACAGGCTTCTCAATGTACGCAAAGAAGGAATTACCGTATCAGACGATACGCTAAAAGAAGCGCGACTTGAGATGCTATATAATATTCCTAGTGGATTTGAGCTTACAGCTGCAATGACGACCAATTATAGACAACTCAAAACAATCTATCAGCAAAGACGGCCTCACCCACTACCTGATTGGCAGGTGTTCTGTGATTTTTGCGAGACGCTACCACGCTTCCTAGAACTAACACAGAGAGGATATGAACCAAATGAGTAAAATTTTTATCTCTCAGCCGATGAACGGCAAGACAACTGAAGAAATTGAGGATAAACGCAGTTATATCATTGGTAGACTAGCATCACAATTTGCCAGAGAAAACGAACGCATTGAGATTATTGATTCATTCTTTAAGAATGAGCCATATGAAGCGTTGCCCCTATGGTATCTAGGTGAATCAATCAAGCTAATGAGCGAAGCTGATATTGTATTCTTCTGTGATGGTTGGCAGACAGCTAGAGGATGTCAAATTGAGCATGATTGCGCCCTTGAATATGGTATTGATACGATGTATGAGGAGGATTTAATTGATTGAAGATTAAAGCCAAGCGACTATCAGATACCGCTAAACTACCTACTTATGGTAGTGAAAAGGCGGCGTGTGCGGATATTTATTGTGATTTGCGTGTAGATAAATGTATTGAGTTAAATCCAGATGCAGATTTTAAGCACATGGAAGTCAATACAGACCATTTTGAGCAGGTATATATCAGCCCGCATGAAACAGTAAAAATCCCTACAGGATGGGCATTCCAACCAGAACAAGGGTATATGCTACAACTACTACAGCGGTCGGGTCTGGCTAGTAAAGGCTTAATTTGTGTTGGTGGTATTGTAGATGAGGACTATACTGGTGAGATTGTGGTAGTCATGCTTAATACAACTGATAAACCTATTCGCATCAGCAATGGAGATCGTGTTGCTCAAATGGCTCTACGCCATTATTATCAAGCTGAATTTGAGCTAGTTGACGAACTAGATAAGACAGAACGCGGCATAGCAGGATTTGGCTCTACTGGCGTATGATTATCCCTACTCTACATATTGACGGCGATGAAGTCTGTATTCATTTAGTTGACCCTGTTTATCCACATGAGCCATATTCTGTCTTTCAAATGGAAACAAATGATGATACGGCAGAGGTATTCTTTGAGTTATTAACCACAGTGCTTGAGGCATATGATGATGGATACAGCGCAGGATATGATGACGCAACCCAAGATTTTGAGGAAGGAGGAGGACTAGATGTGGAAATTTAGGCGCATTGGTGATTATTATGAATTGCTAGATGGCGCAGAGACACTATATCTATGCAAACGGCTAGATTCTATTATGGTCGCCACATTAGAGGATTTATGCGCTAGGCATAATGCTGAAATTGCTAAATATGATGGGCTAGATGTTAATATTGTAAGTTGTGATGAAGCATACTTGAATGGTCTTGAAGATGGTAAGGAAGAAACCGCTCAAGAACGATATGATGCTGGTTATGATGATGGATATCAATCAGGCAAATCAGATGGATATGACCTAGGTTATAGACAGGCACTACATGATGCTATGGGTCATGATGTAGTGGAGTAAAAAAATAGGGTAGTATAGAAATCAATCTATACTACCCTATAATTATATATTAATCGCCACTAGCAACTAGCTTCACAATGATAGTCTGGTCTTTGTCGTTTGTAATCGTCTTGGTCTGATCGGTATAGCCCGTCTTGCTGACAGTAACAGTATAACTATCACCTAGACCACCAAGCAGAAATTGATTGGTCGTACCGGTAATAGGCGTAACAGCCGCGCTATCTGCATCCTTAACAGCGATAGTAGCATCAGCAGGGGTTGCATTAACAGTCAGCACAAAGCCATCCTGTAGTGTAATAGCGCCATTTACTACCTTGAAAAAGCGCCCATCAAGACCAACGCCACAATTACCACGACCCATAATAGGCGCACCAATTTCTTCGCCTTCTGAACCATGTAGAGTGATATAACCAGCGCCGCCAACTTTAACCACGGTAAATAATGCTCCATCCCAGAGCTGACCGCAAGTAGACACTGCTTTACTTCTGTCAACAGTTGTTGCATTTGCATCACAAATCACCCCGTTAATTACTTTGAGTGAATTTTTATCTAGCTTAATGCCACCACAAAAATTAGCCATATTTCATTCCCCTCTCTATATTATGCCTTAGCTACCCATGCTAATGCACCATTTACAATGCCTAGCACCTCGTCGTTATCGGCGGCTGTGAATGGTGGTAGAATAGCGTCAACATATGCTTTGTCAACTGCGTCATTATCCTCAGTTGCTTCAGCTGTTAGTTTGAGCTTGCCTACCATAGTGCCACCTGATTTAAGGATTGCACTGGCTTGAATTGCACCTGTCTTACCATCTACATATTCTTTAGTAGTAGCATGATTTGTTGATGTTGGTGCACCTACACTAACAGGCACATAAGTAGCCTGTGTATCAGCCTTGACAAATGCCGCCGTACCATCATTAGAGCCAGTCAATCTAGGTGCAGTTGTTCCAGTTGGTTCAATGGTTGAGCCAATATATAATGGAGCTGGGCCATCTGTACTGATTCTATGCGCATTAACAATACCATGCTCATTCATATTTAGGTCGCTATCAATCATGCCATCATCACCAAGTAGACTATGCCCATCTACATACGCTTTAGTTGCCGCATCTTGGTCTGCTGTTGGGTCAAGCAGGTCAGTTATTTTATGGTTATTTAAGCTGACCTCTGATTCAATAGCCATGCCGCTATCTGTATTGCTAATGGACTTAACGCCCATAATATTATTGCCGTTCATGTATAGGTTGCCGCTCATAGGCACTGTACCATCTGACTTGAAATCGCCTGATGCTCCACCAGCACCTCCAACGCCGTCTTTTACATTAAGCACGGGTCTGCCTTGTGCATCCTTAGTATACTTAAAT
>ERZ773225.3790-NODE-3790-length-13036-cov-2.997381_pt1 | contig 13036 bp, 7 predicted proteins | sample MGYA00580993_ERZ773225 | MGnify/ENA primary metagenome ERZ773225 (study PRJEB29015, sample SAMEA2737748) | human gut metagenome | biome: human gut; feature: human-associated habitat; material: faeces | place: China | collected 2012 ... | reverse complement strand
CTTTATGTAGGTAGCACTTCGGGAATGGAGTTGCGGATTTAAGGATAACTTATTATAAACAACTTAATTCTAATGCTTATGGGATAAAAAAGAGTTAACCTTTAAAAAATTGGAAGATGCCGGCAAGCACCTTCCAATCAGAGAGTTTTCAAAAAATGCTTGTCATAGGAGTCCAAGCCAAAGACTTGCATTTATTATTCATCAAAAACTATTACAAAGTTATGGAAAAAAACAGTGAGAGGGGGTATTGTATCCCGTTATTTAGAAAAACTAAACGTATCATGAAGATCACAACCTTATTTTCGTTGGGAGTTGCATGCTGTATTTCTGCCTCTACTTATGCGCAGAACTACAAAGTGTCGATCAACAAGCAGAACAGCAGTATTATTGAAATCCTTAGAGAAATTGAAAAAAGCAGTGAGTTTACATTCTTTTTTAACGATAATCGTGTGAATGTCAACAAAACTGTGAGTGTCAATGCCCAAAATGCTACATTGGAAGATGTACTGGATCAGGTGTTGAAAAATACCGGCTACAAGTATCAAATTATCGATCGCCAAGTGTTGATCAAGGCTTCGGACAACCTCTTATTGAGCGGTGTTCAACAGAATAAGAAAACTGTTACAGGTGTAATCCTCGATGAATCCGGCTTGCCGGTCATTGGTGCCAATGTGGTGGAGAAGGGGACGACTAACGGCACGATAACGGATGCGGAAGGGAGGTTCTCCCTTAATGTTGCATCAGATGCAACATTAATAGTTTCCTATATCGGATATATTCAGAGTGAAATATCTGTAAAAAATAAGACATCTGTATCTATAACAATGAAGGAAGATGCGGAATTGTTGGATGAAGTAGTGGTAATTGGCTATGGATCGGCTCGTAAGGGAGATTTGACAGGTCCGATATCCAGTATCAAAGGAGCTTCCTTAACAGAACGTTCTACTCAAATGCTGTCTACGGCTATGCAGGGGCAGATTTCAGGTGTGGAGGTTACTCGTTCTTCTGGAGGTCCTGGTAGTTCTGCAACGATACGTGTTCGTGACGACACTTTCCAATAACGATCCGCTTGTAATTATAGACGGTGTGCCCGGTTCGTTGAATGATGTCGTGGCTTCAGATGTAGAGACCATGAGTGTTTTGAAAGATGCTGCATCGGCTTCTATTTACGGATCTCGTGCTGCGGCCGGTGTCATTTTGATCACAACCAAAAGAGCTAAGGAGAATAAATTCAATTTAGATTATAATTATGAATATTCCATTGACAAACCGACTACACGACCGACTAATGGAAATGTGATCGATTGGATGAATGTTCAAAATGAGATTAAATGGAACGATGGTGCTTCTAATCCTTATTCGCAATATTCGCAGGAAACCATTAACTCTTGGATGGCTAATAATGCAATGGATCCTTATCATTATCCGAATACGGATTGGGTTGATTTGCTGTTGAAGAATACGACTTCTCATCAACAACATAACTTTAACGTTTCAGGCGGTACAGATAAATTGCAGTCCAAATTCTCGTTCAATTATCAGACGGCAGATGGGTATTATGCGAATAAATCGTATGAGCGTTATGCGGGTCGCGTCAACAACGATTATAAAATCAATTCTTGGATTCGGGCTAATATTGATGTTGATTTTTCTGCGTCGAAAAGTGTATCTCCTGCGACTGTCAATCCTATTTATTGGGCTTATTTGACTGCTCCATATTATAATCCTCGTTGGGAAGACGGGCGCTATGCAGATGTGAAATCCGGGGCCAATCCATTGGCTATGCTCAATGAAGGGGGAACGGATGGAAAGAATTATTATAAGTTTGGGGGAAAGGCCCAACTAGATTTGACTCCGCTTAAGGGATTAACGCTTACGGCCGTTTTTGCTCCTCGATATACGTTTGAAACAGGGAAAAAATTTACAAAAGCAGTGAATGTGTATTATGAGGATGGAAGCTCCATTGCTGCACAAAGTAATAAGACAACATCTTTAAATGAAACACGGAATATGACACAAAGCCGTACTTACCAGTTTTATGCTAATTATCAGAACAAATGGACTGACCATTCCTTGAATGCGATGGTAGGTTATGAGGGGTATAAGCATAAATGGGAAAATTTGGGTGCATCAAGAAATAATTATGAATTGGATACTTATCCTTATTTGAATCTTGGTCCGGAAGATTATCAGTATAATTCGGGCAGTGCAGGTCACAATGCTTATCAATCTGTTTTCGGACGTGCTATGTATTCATATAAGGACCGGTATATGTTACAAGCGAATGTTCGTGCTGATGCCTCTTCTCGTTTTGCTTCTGATTATCGCTGGGGGGTATTCCCTTCTGTATCGGCAGGTTGGGTTATTTCTAGTGAATCTTGGTTCCCTAAAGATAAGCAGATTGATTATTTGAAAGTGCGTGCTTCTATTGGGTCATTGGGGAATGAACGCATTAGTGATGCGGAATTTCCATATCAGGCGGCAATCAATTTCGGAAATAGTTATATGTATGATAAAGGTTCCCAATCGGTGACCGCTGTACAGAATGCTGCACAATATAATTATGCATTTAATGATATTACGTGGGAAACAACTACGACTTATGATATTGGTATCGATATTACTTTGTTGAATAATCGTTTGAGTTTAACAGGAGACTACTATTATAAGAAAACATCCGACATGCTTTTGACTTTAGGTTTCCCCTCTTATGCCGGTTTTTCTGCTCCGAAACAAAATGCGGGTGATATGTATACTCACGGTTGGGAATTTGAAGCAAGTTGGCGTGATCAGATTGGTGAGGTATCTTATGGTGTATCTTTTAATTTATCTGATTATCGTTCAAAAATGGGATATTTGGGAGACAGAAGAACTATAGATGGTAATAAGATTTATGAAGAAGATTCTTATTATTATGAGTGGTTTATGTATAAGACCGATGGTCTGTTTGTTACTGATGCAGATCTGTATGATTCGGAAGGAAACAAGTATCCGACACTCACTGCTAACGATAAGGCTGGTAATATTAAATATGTCGATGTGAATGGAGATGGCGTTATCAATGCAGATGATAAAGTTCGTTTAGGTAATTCTTTGCCGGAGTTTCAGTTTGGTGGTAATCTTTTCTTAGGTTGGAAAGATTGGGATTTCTCTCTTTCTTTTCAAGGCGTGGGGCATCAGAATGTTCTCTTTAATTCTGCATGGATACAGCCATTAAAAGAACAATGGGGAGCTGTGCCTTCTCTTATATTGGGGAATTATTGGAGCCAGCATAATACGGAAGATCAAAACCGGAATGTCAAATATCCTCGTCTTACATATACCAATACTACTAATACTTATACCGGATCTGATTATTGGTTGTTTAATGGAGCTTATTTCCGTGTCAAGAACATTACATTGGGGTATTCGTTGCCGCAGAAACTTATGGATAAGTGTTTCATCAGAGGACTTCGGATATATGCAACAATAAATGATCTACCAGCTATCAGCCATTATCCTAAAGGATGGGATCCGGAAATAGGTGCAAGTTCCGACTTTATATCCACGTCTTTTACATTTGGTGCGAATGTTAAATTTTAAATTTATAGTGATATGAAACAGATAAAATTTTCTATATGTACTGCATCCCTATTCATGCTTATGTCGTGTGTCGATCTTAATTTAAATCCTCTTTCTGAAGGATCAAGCGAGAATTGGTATTCTTCTCAAGCGGAAATAGAAATGTCTTTGAATGATTTCTATCGTACAGATTTTTTTCCGATTGACGATATGAAATGGGGAGATGATGTAACTGCTCGAAATGAAACTTCTGCAGTAAATAATGGAACATTAACTTCAGAAGACGGAACGATTGCCAAACGTTGGGAAAACTATTATAAAGGTATCGCACGTGCTTTACGTATAATCAATAATATGGATCGAGCGCGTGCTATGGGCGTTTCGGAGAAGGATATTGCTCAATATGAAGGTGAGGCTTACTTTTATTTAGGATATGCTTATGGTATGTTAGCTTTTCATTGGGGGGATGCGATTTTGGATAAGGTGGGTATGGGTTTAGATGAAGCTTATACTGCTTCCCGATCTCCGAAAGCAGATGTATTGGCTTACAGTTACGAATGTTTGGATAAGGCTGCGGAACGTTTACCGAATAGTTATCCAGGCATCCAGCGTGCCACGAAAGGGGCTGCTTATGCTTTTAAAGCAAGAATTGCTATTTATAATGAGGATTATGCAGCCGCTGCTACTGCTGCCAAGAATTGTATGGATTTGAATGTGTACAAATTGCATAGCAACTATCAGGATTTGTTTACGGCTTCTTGGTCTGACGAATGGATTTTCTTCTTCCGTGGAGATGTGACGTTGAAGAAATATTACTGGGCTGCGTCTGATGTGTTGAATAGCATATCTCGCCTTTCAGGAGGATGGGGTGGTCAAAAAGCTCCTTCCTATGAATTGGTCTGTGCTTATCCCTGTATTGATGGTAAACCGATTGATGAATCTCCGCTTTACAATCCGAAAGACTTTTTCGAGAACCGGGATCCACGTATGGCAATGACAATTGTTCCGTTTGCAACAGCATATAACAAGAGTGTGTTGGATGGAACGTATGATCCGAACGATTATGAATGGTTAGGGTATGAGTATTCTCCTTCTCCTGTTAAAACAACCGTTCAGAGAATTTCTGACGGTGCACAAGTGGGAAATAATGATTCTAAAGCAAGAGCGGAACATGCTTCCTATACAGGTTTATTATTTAAGAAATATGTTGATGAGTCATTTTTGGAAAATGGTAAAGCTGGTGCACCGACTACTTATCCGATGTTGCGTTACGGTGATGTTCTGTTGATGTATGCTGAAGCGATGAATGAGATGAATCAGTGTAGCCAAGAAGTGCTGGATGCTACGATTAATAAATTGCGTGAAAGGGCTTATAACGGAACAGGTCTTGAGTATCCACGAGTAACGGAAGGATCACAGCAGCAGTTACGTACGGTTATCCGTACCGAGCGTTTTATTGAAATGGCTTGGGAAGGTCATCGTTATAGTGATTTAATTCGTTGGAAGATTGCAGGGAAGGTATTTAATCGTCCAATTTATTTCTTGAATCGTGCGTGGTCCGGTAATACCTCTTGGAATGGTGATGAAAGTTCTGTCTCGGCCGAATACAAGCAGTTGATTCAGAACTGGAAAGATGGTAACTATCCGATAGGTGGTATTCCACAGATTGATGAAGACGGTATTGCAGATTTGAGTGGAATGGCGGAAAAGGGGTATATTACCGTGGCAACCGAACGTAAATTCGATGAAAGTCGTGATTATTTGTGGCCGGTTCCTGCAGCAGATAGATTAATTAACGAAAATCTGTCACAGAATCCGAAATGGTGATCGGTTTGGGATAGATTCGATATGATATTCATTTAAGGGTTCCTCGGCTTTATATGGTTATATAGAGGATGAGGAACCCTTGTTGTAAAAAATCAAATAATATGAAACTGAGTAGTGTAATAGGATTACTGACTGTATTTTCGGTATTAGGATGTACTGCCCAAAAGGATGTCAAAAAAATACCGGAATCGATTTCCGGTATTTATCCCCGTTTGGCTTACTATAATAATGAAGGCGAATGTGGGACAGGGGCAGTCGTACCTTGGGCGGATCGTTTATGGGTGGTTACTTATGGGCCTCATTTACCGAATGGCTCTTCTGATAAATTATATGAAGTGACGTCCGATTATCGGCAGATCATGCATAAGGAGAGTATTGGAGGTACACCTGCAAACAGAATGATTCATAAAGAAAGCAATCAACTTTTTATAGGCCCTTATGCGATTGATAAAACAGGAAAAGTTCGTGTTATTCCATATACCGTAATGTCTGGTCGGCATACCGGAAATGCCCGTCATTTAACAGATCCGTCAAATAAAATTTATTATGGGACAATGGAAGAAGGATTTTATGAAGTGGATGTGAATACGTTGGAAGTAAAAGAATTGTATCAGGATGGCAATAAGAAACAACAGAAAAAAAATGATACGGATACCGGACCGATAAATGCTTTATTACCGGGAGTACATGGCAAAGGGTTGTATTCTGGACAGGGTTGTATGTATTTTACCAACAATGGAGAAGGGACACAAGAAGCATTAAAGAAGTTTGATGTGGAGGCAGGTGTCCTAGCTGAATGGAATGGAAAAGAGTGGAAAGTAGTTCGTCGCAATCAATTTGTCGAAGTGACGGGGCCGGGTGGCATTTATGGAAATACGAATCCGGAAACAGACCCGATTTGGGCAACAGGTTGGGATTATAAATCAGTTATTTTAGGTGTACGCGATGCCGAAAAAGGGTGGGCTTTTTATCGTTTGCCCAAAGCCAGTCATAGCTATGATGGTGCGCATGGATGGAATACAGAATGGCCGCGTATTCGGAATGTCGGGACAGAGTCTCAACCTGATTATCTGGTGACGATGCATGGTATGTTCTGGCATTTCCCAGGAATGTTTACGGCCGATAATTCTGCAGGCATTCGTCCTCGCTCCGCTTATTTGAAAGTGATTGGTGATTTTACCCGTTGGAACGATCAGTTGGTTTTCGGTTGTGATGATTCAGCTCAGAAAGAATTCTTGAACAAACGAAAAGCAAAAGGGAGTATAGAGGGACCTGGTCAATCGAACTCTAATCTGTGGTTTACTTCTTTGACAAGACCGGATGAATTAGGACCAGCTACTGCAGAAGGTGCTGTTTGGGCAAAGGAAAGCGTGAAAGCAGGTGAGAGCTCTGAACCGTTCCTTTTTAGTGGCTGGACACATCGTTTCGGTTGGGTCAAAAATGAAGGAAAACAACCGGTGATCTTTACTTTTGAAATAGATGAAGCCGGCAAAAATGAATGGAAGACCTTGAAGAGTGTCATAGTAAATGCAGGAAAGTCGGTCTCTGTCCCTTTTGCTTCTACCGAAAAAGGAGAATGGATTCGTGTAAAAACGGATAAAAATACATTGGCAACGGTTAGTTTCAATTATACGACTGCCGATCCCCGTTCGACTTCTTCTGATCCGATTTACCAAGGTTTGACAACAGTTAAACAAAATACGACAATCGGAGGTTTGTTGTATGGGCTTGGTGACAACCGTCGTGCATTGGGAGTGTTGGCAAATGTGACGGTAGATGGAAAAACATCGGAAACTGGTTATTATGAAATGGGAGATAAATTGGAACTGGTTCGTAAGGAAGATACAAAAACGACTGATTTTATTCGATCAAAGTTTGCCATACCTCAACAAGTCGTTTCGATAGAAGAGGGTTCTGTCTTGATTGTAGATGATTTGAACCGGCGTTGGCGTCTTCCTTTGGGGAATGAAACGTATAAAGAATTGACTAACCAAGGTGTACTGCGTGTTTGTCGGGAAGTGGCAACGGAACGCGATATGTTCTCTTGTATGGGAACTTTTTACGAACTTCCTGCGGAGAATGCGGATGGATATGCAAAAATTCGTCCTATATCAACTCATAATTACCGTATCAACGATTATGCTTCTTACCGAGGTATGCTTGTTTTGACAGGTGTGACACCTGAAGAGGGAAAAGAGAATCCGCATATTATTGTTTCAGACGATGGAAAAGCTGCTGTTTGGGTAGGTGTTATTGATGATTTGTGGACATTGGGTAAACCGGTAGGTCATGGTGGCCCGTGGAAGGATACAAATGTAAAAGCGGGTGTCGCTTCTGATCCGTATCTGATTGGATTCTATGACAAGAAAGAGCTTTCGTTGTCGCATCAATCTGATAAGAAAGTCGTCATTACGGTTGAAGTTGATCCTACCGGCAATGGGGATTGGATGGAGTATGCCGCTTATGCAGTACAACCTGGAGAAAGGTTCGTTCAGCAACTCCCTGAAGCATTTCAAGCAAGATGGATTCGTTTTGTATCGGATACGGATACAAAAGCAACTGCTTGGTTGGATTATAAATAAAATGTAGAAATGACATCCGGTGATGATACTGATAAATCAATTACCGGATGTTGTTGAATTGTAATTTTTAAATCTATAGAATCATGAAATACATTTTAATGTCTGTCTTGTTAGTTTGGGGATGTCTGAATAATACAGTTTTGTCGCAGCAGCAAATAAACTGTAGTGGTGTGTTTCCGCATTTAGCTATGGTTGCAGATCAAACTCCGAGAACTGAAGCTGGGACGGGAGCTTTATTCCCTTGGGCAAATAGATTATGGGTTGTTACTTATGTTGCACATTTTTCCGCGACTGGTTTCGGTACTGGACTTTTTGAAATCAATGATAAGATGGAAATACATAAACGCCCGGAAAGCGTGGTGGGAACATATGCGAATAGATTACTCCACGGTCCTACGAATCAGTTGATCATAGGTCCGTATATAATTGATATGAATGGTAATGTACGAGTAATTGATGGGGTAAAAGATCATCGTTTGGCTGCAACAATGACGCATTTGACAGATCCGAAGAATAAAGTTTATTTTCTGGCTATGGAGGGTCAATTTTTTGAAGTGGATGTGAATACTTTAGATACAAAACCATTATTTAACCTTTATGATGAGTTGAAAGAACCGAAAGGGTCGAAACCTCATTTTAAATCTGGTTTTACAAGGCATGGTAAGGTTGTTGTGTGTAACAATAGTTATTCTACAAAAGATTATAATAAAGATTGGAGTGCAGGCCGTTTAGCAGAGTGGGATGGTAAAGTTTGGAAAATAATAGAAGAGAAGTCGTATACGGAAGTATGGAGCTCTTCTCATTTTGGTGCACCAATTTTGGCTACAGGCTGGGATAATGCTTCTGCTGTAATGAGTGTATTTTTTCCGAATACAAAGGAATGGAAGAGGTATCGTTTGCCAAAATCCAGTAAGACATTCGATGAGACGAGTTGTACGGAGTGGCTGCGTATTCGCGAAGTTGAAACAGAACGTGCAATGATGGATTGCCATGGGTTATTTTATGAAATAGGATTTCATCTATATGCTGATCAGCTGTGGGCTATTCGTCCGGTTTGTTCGCATTTGCGTGTAATCCCAGACTATTGCTCTTGGAGGGGCATGTTGGTGATGGGAGGAAATCAGGCGACGCCGATGAAGTTTGGTACTGCTGATGGAAATCCTTTGGCTGGTCAACCTCAAGCTGGATTGTGGTTCGGTAAGACAGACGATTTGTGGTCGTGGGGTAAACCAACTGGTGAAGGAGGGGTATGGTCTGATGATGAAGTTACGGCCCATGTCCCGTCTGATCCTTTTTTAATGTATGGATTTGATCAGAAATCTCTTCATCTTTGGCATGATTCGAATGAAGCTGTTTCTTTTAAAATAGAAGTAGACGTTGTAGGCAATGGGCAGTTTAAGATTTATGAAACCAAGACTGTCGGTTCTGGTGAATATATGCATTATGAGTTTCCTGAGAGCTTTTCTGCTCGATGGGTACGTGTAACCGCAAATAAAAATTGTAAAGCAACAGCCTGGTTTATTTATAATTAGTTCTATTTTTGCAAAATAGAAAATATAGAGAGTGTTGTGTTTTTCTTTGTTTTTGTTAAATTGTAAATATTAATATCATGAAGACTCGTGTAATTTTATCATTATTATTTTTATTGAGTTTTGGATCGGTTCGAGCTGCAGACCTTTTTATTGAGGCTGAAAGTTTCAGTAACAAAGGTGGTTGGAAGGTAGACCAGCAGTTTATGGATTTGATGGGATCGCCCTATTTGTTAGCGCACGGGATGGGTGTACCTGTCGATGATGCTTCGACCGAAGTGACATTTCCTGAAAAAGGAGAATATTATGTATATGTCCGTACCTATAACTGGACTTCCCCGTGGAAAAAAGGGGAAGGCCCCGGTAAATTCAGTTTGTCTGTCGGAGGAAAGAAGATGACTTCTCCATTGGGAGCGGAGGGTTCTGCCTGGATGTGGCAGATAGCTGGAAAAGTATCTGTCAAGAATCTGAAAACTGTAATCAAGCTGCATGATTTGACGGGATTTGACGGTCGTTGTGATGCGATCTACTTTACCACGGAAGTTGGCAAGATGCCTCCGTCGGATGTAAAGGAACTGGAAGCATTCCGTCGTCAAGCATTGGGATTACCGGATGAAGCACCGGTTGCCGGCGAATATGATCTTGTAGTCGTGGGAGCCGGTATAGCCGGGATGAGTGCCGCTGTGTCGGCAGCCCGTCTGGGTTGCAGAGTAGCTTTGATTAATGACCGTCCTGTGGTAGGTGGTAATAACAGTTCGGAGATACGTGTCCATTTAGGAGGCCGTATCGAAGAAGGAACTTATAAGGAACTTGGCGGTCTGCAGAAAGAATTTGGTCCGGAAAAAGGAGGAAATGCACAACCTGCAGAATATTATGAAGACCAGAAGAAAATGGATTGGCTAGCAGGTGAAAAGAATGTGTCTCTTTTCCTGAACTTTCGTGCGATAGGGGTGACAAAGGAAGGTGATAAGATCACATCGGTTATTGTCAAACACATCGAAAGCGGTAAAGAACTGAAGTTCGAGGCTCCTCTGTTTTCTGATTGTACGGGAGACGGGGCGATCGGTTACCTGGCGGGGGCCGACTACCGTATGGGGCGTGAAGGTCGTGACGAGTATGGTGAGAGCATCGCTCCGGAGAAAGCAGACAAGTTGACAATGGGTTCTTCCGTCCAGTGGTATTCTGTGGATAACAAGAAATCGAGTCCTTTCCCGGAGTTCAGCTATGGAGTGGAGTTTAACGACAAGAATTGTGAAAAGGTGATGATGGGAGAATGGACGTGGGAGACAGGTATGAACTTCGACCAGATCAAGGACTTCGAACGTATCCGTGATTATGGAATGTTGGTTGTCTATTCAAACTGGAGTTATCTGAAAAACCGTATGAAGGAAAATGACCAGTATAAGAACCGAAAATTAGGTTGGGTTGCTTATGTCGCCGGCAAGCGTGAATCACGTCGTCTGATGGGGGATTATATTTTAAAGGAAGACGATATCACGAAAAACGTGTCTCATGAAGATGCTTCTTTCGCCACGACATGGAGTATCGATTTACATTGGCAGGATCCGAAAAACAGTGAACATTTTCCAGGCAATGAGTTCAAAGCGGTGACAAAGCATATTCTGATCCATCCGTACGCCGTTCCGTATCGTTGTCTGTATTCTCGTAATGTGGACAACCTGTTTATGGCCGGTCGTAATATTAGTGTGACTCATGTGGCATTGGGAACGGTCCGTGTGATGCGTACGACAGGAATGATGGGAGAGGTAGTAGGTATGGCTGCATCATTGTGTAAGAAATATGATGTGACACCTCGTGGTGTTTACCGTTCGCATCTGGAAGATTTGAAGACATTGATGAAAGAAGGTGTGAATAAGAAAGGGCTACCGAATAATCAGCGTTATAATGAAGGCGGTATATTGAAAGATAAACCGGTTGTTCAATAATCAGAAAAGTATGGGTGTGTGTCAAAATGTACTTGTCTCTGCGTCAAGCGTGGGGACAAGCATATTTTGACACACACCTTTTTAATATATGTCCATAAAACTATTGCAAGTTTAAAAAGCCATGAAACATAAAGCTCTTTATTTATATCTGATATTATTTTTTTTATTGTGCTGTTCCGTTACTACCACCGGACAAGAGAAAAAACAGGAACGGTTTACCTTGATGGGATTAGGTGATTCTATTACGGAAGGAGCGGATTTCTTCACTTGCTATTTGTATCCGCTTTGGGAAAAATTATTTACAGCCGGGTATCAGTTTGATTTTATCGGTCCTCGTGAGAGTAAATGTCGGATCGGGACGCTTAATCATTGTGGTTTCAGCGGTAAGAATGTGGAGTTTCTGGAGTCGAAGATCGACAGCCTCTACCGGCTTTATCCGGCAGATATTGTATTGCTCCATGCCGGTCATAACCATTTTGCGGAAGAGAAACCTATTCCCGGAATGATAGCTTCTTACAAGTCTATTATCAACAAAATACAGGCGATCAATCCGAATGTCCGTATTTTGATTGCCCAGGTAATACCAAGCGGGAAACTACCTAAATATTCGTATATCCCGGAATTGAACGAGAAGATTGCGGAAATGGTTGCCGGATTAAACTCCGGACAGGTCTTTTTGGTCAATCAGGCTCAGGGATTTAACTGGCAAGACTATACGGTACACGATAAAGTACATCCGAATAAGGCTGGTGCGGAGAAGATGGCGACTGTCTGGTTCGAGGCCTTAAAGAAAGTACTGGCTTCATCGGAGACGGTGTTCTCCCCTGAAATCGTTCGGTATAAGACATTAGAGGATGGAGATTCCCTGGCGCTTCACATCTTCAAGCCCCGGAATATGCAGGCTGGGGAAAAAAGGCCGGCTATTGTATACTTCTTCGGAGGAGGTTGGAAGTTAGGTACTCCGATTCAGTTTTATCGTGAATGTGCTTATTATGCTTCAAAAGGAATGGTTGCTGTATCGGTTGATTATCGTATCGGATATCTGCACCATTCTACTCCGTTCGAGAGTTTTGAGGATGCCAAAGATGCGATATGTTGGTTGCGTAGCCATGCTTCGGACTATCAGCTTGATCCGGACAAGATTGCCGTAGCCGGTGGTTCTGCCGGTGGACATCTGGCTGCCGCACTCGGAACGATCGGGAGTGATGAGACTGTTCCGGCGGGTTACAGGCCGAACCTCTCCGTGTTATATTATCCGGTTATAGACATGGTTTCGCGAGGTTATGGTTTTCCGGAAATAAAAAGGGATTTTGAAAAAATTTCACCGATCCATCATGTGTCGGAAGCAACTCCCTCCACTCTTATATTGCTTGGCACGAAAGATCCTATCGTATCGGTCGAAACGATCGAGGCCTATCAAGATAAACTTTTGCAGAAGGGAGTGGATTGTGAACTCCATCTCTTTGAAGGTGCCGGGCATCCGATCTTTCTATACAGAAAGCCGCTTACGGAAGAGTATTATAAGGTTCGAAAGTTGACGGATGATTTTTTGAAAAGACAGGGATTCCTGTAGTATTTGACGGATTACAAT
>ERZ773225.3782-NODE-3782-length-13052-cov-2.790490_pt1 | contig 13052 bp, 7 predicted proteins | sample MGYA00580993_ERZ773225 | MGnify/ENA primary metagenome ERZ773225 (study PRJEB29015, sample SAMEA2737748) | human gut metagenome | biome: human gut; feature: human-associated habitat; material: faeces | place: China | collected 2012 ... | reverse complement strand
CCACCATTGGGATAACCGTGGCGAAACAGGTGAGGAAACCGAGCAGCAATGCATTGGGGGCTCCGAATATGAAATAGCCGATCATGGCAACTCCTCCTTGTATGACGGCTAAAAGAGGAATACCTATGGCATTGGAGCGCACAATCATATTGATCTCATGTATCACGTGTTCCGTATTGGTTGCATTAAAAGGCAGGATGGCATTGACATATGCTTCCATCTTTATACCGCCGATCAGCATGAAATACAAAACGAAGACCAGTACGAACAGATTGATGACAAAGCTGCTGATCCCTCCCATTACGGCTTGCCCGATGCGGGGAAGGGCGGATACGATAAACGAGGTCGTATCACTGCCCAATACGTCATAGCCTGTTTTACTTTTGATGATTCCGGCTATTTCTTCGATAGGAGCAATGATGGATTGCGGATCGAGATTGAGGTTTTGCAGTTTGTCGACCAACATCCATACTACCAATGAAATAGGTATCAGGAAGAAGAAGACGGCTTCAGTCGTGATCAGCAGAGCGGCAGTGCTCCGTTTCATTTTTCGTTTTGTGGTAAGGAGTATCATCTGTTTTCTGACAAGGATATAGATGGTCAGTGCTCCCAGCAGTCCGCCTAAGAAAGGGGTGATTTGCTGAAACAGGACAATGCCAAGTACGATAATGATAGCAATAAGTGAATATCTCCAGTATTGTTCTTTTACGCTCATAGTTTTATGTTTTATCATTCATATAAACGCGAAATAAGAGAGAAAAGTTCTGGTTAGGAAAAAGTTCTTCGTACTCTTCTTTTCTTAATTAACGGTCATTGTTTCTATTATGATTTTCTCCGCGTCTTTTCTCTTTTTCTTTTCTGTTTTCTTTGTCTGATTTTGTATAAATCCCAGTATAGTAAAAGTACAAAAACAGTGGTTGAAGCTATATAGAGCGTGAATGCATACAGGTATTGTTCTTTTGCAAATGTGAACATGCAGAGAGCCATTCCTAATGAAGCCAACGGCAGGCCTACGTTGTCATTCCTTTCCGAGTTCCGGTATAATTTGTTGAAATAAGGGCAATAAATCCACAGGAAATAAACAAATGCACTGATTCCGAACAGAATGAGAATGCCGTATTGCTTTGATAAGCAAGTTGTCATTTCCATTTTGCTCATTTTGAATAGAAGAACGATTATTACCCATCCACATATCATTATAGTATTGACCCGTATAAACGGCAATACATATTGTTTTAATGTACTTTGTTTTTCCAATTATATTGATTGCTTTGAGTGTTTTCTGTTTTCCTGCGCCGTAAAGTTATAACTTTTTATTTTATATCCAAATCAGAAGACCATTTGTTTTTATGGGTAATGGTTTCTTTTTCAATGGTTCTAATGATAAATAATGTATTCTCATGATATTTTTTCTCTTTTTGATTTGTATGGAATCAATAAAAATATCTTTCTTTGCAAACCGAACAAAATAAAAAAGCAGAGATGAATACTGTAGATAATATCAGTTATGCCGATAGTTTGTTGAATATACTGCCCGATGGCATTGTTATTCTGACATTTGATGAAAGAGTTTTGCAAGTTAACTTGCAGGCAAAAACGGGACTTCACATTAATATTTCCTCGGATTCTTATGAAAAAGATCTATATGCCGGTGAACTGTTTGAACTGATATATCCTTACATCTGCTTTGGATGTGATACGTCAGGGAAAAGAAGAATTAATTTTACCTCCTAATACCAGTATCCGTGAGAAGTCTACCAATACGATATTTCCGGTGAAAGGACGTTTTTGCAGACTTCCTTTTGACGAAGGAGTAGAAGTTATTATCTTTTATTTCCGGAATATAACTAGTGAACTGACGCAGGAATATATTCTGAACACGGCATTGAACCGTACCCGTATTTATCCTTGGTTTTTTGATTTGGATCGCCAAATATTCAGTCTTGATGCGCGTTATTTCGAATATCTGGGTATTGAACCGGAACCGGGTTATACTTTATCTATGGACAGGTATCTGAAATTGATTCATCCGGATGACCAAAAACAGTTGTTCGATGCTTTCAGTGTTCAGTTCAGTGGTGATACCATATACGAAAAGCCTGTCCCGTTCCGTATATTGCGTGGAGACGGAAGATGGGAGTGGTTTGAAGGGCAATCCACTTACATCGGAAAACTGTCCGGCTTGCCTTATCGTTTGGTCGGTATCTGTATGAGTATACAGGAACATAAGGATATTGAGGATACCTTGATCAGCGCCCGGATGAAGGCGGAAGAAAGTGATCGGCTGAAGACTGCTTTTTTAGCCAACATGAGCCATGAGATCCGTACACCTCTGAATGCGATTGTGGGATTCTCTGATGTACTGAGTTCTACTTTCGAGGAATTGTCGCATCAAGAACGTGAAGAATTTGTAAACCTGATCAATACGAACAGTGAACATTTGCTGCGGCTGATTAACGATATTCTTGATTTATCAAGGATTGAGTCGAATACGATGGAGTTTGTATTTGCTCCATGTTCTCTTCGGGCATTGATGAATGAAATTCTTACCGAACAGAATATGAATTTCTATTCTGAAAAGATGCAGATTACTGCTGTGTTTCCGGATGACGATTTATGTATTGTGACAGACGCCTCCCGATTGAAACAGGTTCTCGGCAATTTACTGAACAACTCTCGCAAGTTTACTAAGGAAGGTTACATTAAATTAGGCTATACTCTTCTTGAAAAAGAAGAAAAAGTGGCACTGTTTGTGGAAGATACAGGAGAAGGAATTGCTCGTGAACACTTGGAACATATTTTCGAACGTTTCTACAAGGTGAACAGTTTCAAGCAGGGTACCGGTTTGGGATTGTCTATTTGTCTGACAATTGTGGAACATCTTCGCGGAAAAATTTCGGTAGATTCGGAGATGGGACGCGGTACTCGTTTTATTGTAAGGCTTCCATTGAGTTTGGGCGAATAATAATCTATCGTATTGACTTTCTTTTTTATGCTGTATCCCTTTATGTGGTAGGCATTTCTTCCGGGTATATACATTTTGTCTCAGAAATTCTGCGTTACGTCTCATTTATTACGACAGTCCTTTCGTCTGACGTATCTTTGTCGGAAAATAATGGAAAGGATAAGATGAATAAGATGGTCCTGGCTGGTGCCCGTATGCTGAGTGTGGAAGAGGCGAGTCATTATGCCGGCGGTTTCGATGATCCTGCCCGTCTGGTAGCTTCGTTTGCCGGAGTGGCACCGGGTGTTTCTACCAATGGTATCTCTATTCATGGTAATGCGCCCCATTTGTTGCAGTGGCGGCTTGAAGATGTGGAGATTCCCAACCCTAATTATTTTGCGGACATTACCTCTTTAGGCGGGGGAATACTCTCATCTTTGAGCAGCCAGGTATTGAAGAACTCCGATTTCTTCACCGGTGCTTTCTCTTCCAAATATGGGAATGCCGTATCCGGAGTGTTCGATATGAAGTTGCGCAACGGCAATAATCAGAAAAACGAGAATGTGTTTCAAGTGGGCATTATGGGAATTGATTTTGCTTCCGAAGGGCCTTTGAGCAAGAAACATAAAGCATCTTATCTGTTCAATTACCGTTATTCTACCACCGGATTGCTCAATTTGGAAGGGGGAACGATGGATTATCAGGATTTGAATTTTAAATTGATTTTTTTTCAATTATTAAATAAAGGCGGATTTACACAGCAGCCAGATCGTAAATATACGGTCTGGTCTCTGTGTAAATCCGCCTTTATTTATCGTGTCTCTGAATTGTGAACAAATATCTTGTGTCTGTAATTTGAAGAAAAGGCAAGTTTTGCTGATTTCTCTTATAAAAATACCTATTTGTGGTACTGCAAGATTGTATCATTCCCGTATTTTGCATCTATAATTATGGATGAAGGTTAACCGATTTTCTTTTTTCGTAATGTGTGGTATTAAAGATACCTTGTTAACATTACCTTTTTTATTTTTTGTTTAATATTGCTGGGAAGAAATGCCTTGAAAATAAAAGTTCCGGAAACTTCCCGCTGTTAAAATCATGTTTTATGAATATAAAATCTTTAATTTGTGCTATGATTGTCGGGGTGTTTGTTACTACTGCCGAAGCTGTTGAAAATTTGCCCGGGCAGTTATCTGCGTGTATCTCGTTGAAAACACCGGGAAATAATTCCAGACAATATCCTTTAACTTTTCTGGAGTCTGCTTCCGGGAAAGGATGTTTTTCTTTGGAAGCATCTCAAGAGTTACCATTGGTAATCACGGAGCGTGTCAGAAACCAAAGTGATTGTTGGGAGATGGAGGTGACACTCACTGCTTTGGATGATATTTATTTCAATTTCAGCCAGCAATTTTCCACTTCTTTCCGTCATGGTGACTGTCAGTTCTATATGCCAGGATTTTGGTACAGACAAAACCTCCGATCGCCACAAGGGGCGCCTGCTTTTCATACATCCGATAGCTGGGAAGTTCGTGAAGATCGTCTCAGTACTCCTTTGACGGGAATTTACAATGTAAAAGACGGGCAGTATCTGACGGTGATCCGCAAAGATGAATTCTGTCATGACGCTTTGACTACTCACAGTGAAGGGGAAGTAATTCTCTCGGGTAAGACTTCCATCGGATTTACAGGTTTTGCCAATCATAACGGAAAGGCTACTCTTTCCTTTGGTTTTCCCTATCGTGAAGCCCCTAAAAGTTATGTCCGTAAGTTGACTCTGGCACCAGAGGTCGAAGCGTATCAAAAGTTGGGAAAAGGAGAAACAGTGATGCTTACTTGGGAAATCGCATATGGCAGTTCGGATGATTTTTCCGGTTTTGTGCGTCGTACTTGGGAGTATAGTTACGACATGTACCGACCGCAGCCCGTAAGTACATCCTATTCTTCTGAAAAGATGAAAGAGGTAATGAGCAATTATTTCGTTGAAAGTTTTATCGATGGTCCTGTTCTCTCTTATTATGCAAGTCCCAGAATGCATGTCTTGACGTGTGATAGCCCTCCTGTGGCCGAAGTAGGATTTGTCGGACGTGTTTTGCTTAACGCTTTCAATGCTTGGGAATATGGGTATGGACACGACCGGCAGGAGTTGGTGGAAGATTGTAGAAAAATATTCGGTAGTTATCTGGAAAATGGCTTTACGCCGGGAGGGTTCTTTCGGGAGCGTGTAAGTTTTATCAACGATCCGAAGGGAGAAGACAGACCGGCTAATAGTATCCGCCGTCAGTCGGAAGCGGTGTATGCAATGCTGCATTATTTGGATTACGAGAGGGCGAACGGCAGGAAACATCCCGAGTGGGAGTATAGATTAAGGAATATACTCGATATGTTTTTAAAGATTCAGAATGCTGATGGCAGTTTCCCCCGTAAGTTTAAGGATGATTTTACCATTACCGATAAAAGTGGTGGAAGTACTCCTTCTGCAACACTTCCACTCGTCATGGCTTATAAGTACTTCAGGGATAAACGCTATCTGGAGAGTGCCAAGCATACGGCTGATTATCTGGAGAAAGAGTTGATATCTAAAGCCGATTATTTTTCGTCTACGCTCGATGCGAATTGTGAAGATAAGGAGGCTTCTCTCTATGCAGCTACAGCAACTTATTATCTGGCACTGATTACGAAAGGGGAAGAGAGAAAACATTATGCCGATCTTACGCGTGAAGCTGCTTATTTTGCACTTTCCTGGTATTATGTGTGGGATGTTCCGTTTGCTGATGGTGAGATGCTGGGAGATCTTGGTTTCAAAACGCGCGGTTGGGGAAATGTATCGGTTGAGAATAATCATATAGATGTTTTCGTTTTTGAGTTCGGTTCTGTACTCAATTGGCTTGCAAAAGAGTATGATGAGCCGCGTTTCTCCGCATTTTCTAATGTTATCTCCACTTCCATGCGGCAATTGCTTCCGTACGAAGGACATTTGTGTGGTGTGGCTAAAGTGGGGTATTATCCCGAAGTTGTTCAGCACACAAACTGGGATTATGGTAAAAACGGCAAGGGGTATTATAATAATATTTTTGCTCCCGGCTGGACAGTCGCTTCACTTTGGGAATTGCTTACTCCCGGGCGGGCGGAAAAATTCATGAAAGATTAAAAAAGAAATATAGTATGAAAACACGTCGTGTATTTATCTTTTGCTTTTTTCTGATATTATATTGTTCCTCTATGTTTGCTGGTACGGGTATGGGGCGTTATGCTTTCCGTTCGCTCGACATTAATAACGGATTGTCGCAGAATACTGTCGCCGCTATTATTCAGGACCGTTTCGGGTTCATGTGGTTTGGTACAAAGGATGGACTAAATCGTTATGACGGAGTCTCTTTCCAAACATTTATGAAAGAGTCGGGAACGCTCGGAAATAATTTTATAACATCATTGTACGAAGATTGCCTCGGGCAGATATGGATCGGTACGGATGTCGGAGTCTATATTTACTCTCCTTCTGGAGAGAAAGTGGAACGCTTCGTTATACAGAGCAATTTGAATACTACGATTGAACAGACTGTTCATACTATAAAAGGCGATCGTAAAGGAAGGGTCTGGATTGTTTCGGAAAGGCAAGGGATTTTTTGTTACGATACAAACAGAGGTACATTGGAACATTTACAGACTGATGCATCCGGAAAGAAACGGTTAAGGAATGCTGGTCAGATTGTGTTTGATCAGGATGACGTGTGTTGGTTGGATATACACGATGGTAATCTATACAGTTCCAGAGACGGGCTTCATACGTTGAAACCTGTTTTCTCTCCAGAAATCAAAGCGCCCTTCAAAGGCAAAAGAATCAATAAGTTACTTCCCGGTCCTTATAATTGCCTTTATGTAGGGACAGACGATGGATTAATGGAGGTGAATTTAACCTCCGGGGCATTGTCTTCCCTGCTCCCGGGCACTGCTGCTGCCGGAGAGAGTCTTTTTGTAAGAGAGATGGTTTTCTATTCCGATGATGTCCTGTGGATAGGTACGGAGTCCGGTATCTATGTATATAATTCACGTACAGGTGAAACAACTCATTTGCAAAGTATATACGGTGATTCCTATTCCATATCCGATAATGCGGTCTACGCGGTTTGTAAAGATCGTGAAGGAGGAATGTGGGTGGCAACCTGGTTTGGCGGAGTGAACTATTATCCTCGGCAATATACCTATTTTGAGAAGTTCTATCCTCGCTCGGAAACAGACCGGATGGGGAAACGCGTCAGAGAATTTTGCGCAGACCGAAGCGGGACTTTGTGGATAGGTACGGAAGACAGGGGGTTGTTTCATTTTAATCCGGTAACACGTTCGGTAGAACCTTTTAAAGATCCTTTGATCTATCAGAATATTCACGGGCTCTGTCTTGATGATGATGCTCTTTGGGTAGGTACCTTTTCGCAAGGTTTAAACAAAATTGATCTGAGAACTCGGAAGGTTAAGCATTATGCCCATCTCCCGAAAAACATTTTTTCTGTTTTCCGGACAACTTCCGGACAATTATATCTGGGAACGCCTTCCGGTTTGATAAGTTATGATTCGGAAAAGGATACATTCTCTTCTGTTCCGGAACTGTCGGGAGTGTTTGTTTATTACATTACCGAGGATAAACAGGGAAACCTGTGGCTTGCGACTTATGTTAACGGCGTTTACAGACAGAATATTCGGACGAAGAAATGGGAACATTTTGTGCACGATGAGAATAAGCCGCGCAGTCTTCCTTCAAATAAAGTACTTACTGTCTTTGTAGATAGCGAGAACCGCGTTTGGCTTACTACCCAGGGAGGAGGATTCTGTCGTTTTGATCCGTCCACTACCGATTTTACTTGTTATGATTCTGAAAAAGGACTGCCGAGTAATGTCGTTTACAGGATTGAAGAAGATAATAAAGGCTTGTTCTGGATTTCTACCAATAAAGGGCTGCTTTGTTTTAATCCGAAGAAGGAGACTTTCAAGGTATACACACGGGCCAACGGGTTGCTGGATAACCAGTTCAATTATCAGTCCAGCTATAAGGATGAGAACGGTAACCTGTATTTCGGGAGTATTAACGGGTTTATTTCTTTTGATCCTTCCACTTTTATAAGCAACGACTATGTGCCACCCGTTGTTATAACCGACTTTATGCTTTTCAACAAGAGGGTGACGGTGGGTGATGAGGGGTCTCCTTTAAAGCAGAGCATTACCTTATCCGATGAAATTGTTTTGAAACCGGACCAGAACTCATTCTCTTTTCGTGTGGCTGCGCTTGCATATCATGCACCTGAGATGAATACATTGATGTATAAATTGGAAGGATATGATTCTGAATGGCGTGTCGCCGGTAATGCACCGATTACGTATTCGCATCTGCCTTTTGATACTTACAGACTGATGGTGAAGGGAGCTAATAGTGACGGATTGTGGAATCCGGAAATCCGTTCGCTTGAGATACGGGTTCTCCCTCCTTTTTATTTGTCTACGGCTGCTTATGTTGTCTACATATTACTTCTGTTGGGATTAATTTGCTCTGTGTTTTTCTATTTCCGAAGAAGGGGAGTCGAAAAACACCGGCGTGATATGGAAAAATTCGAGCAGGAGAAAGAAAGGGAACTGTATATTTCGAAAATAGAATTCTTCACCAACGTGGCTCATGAGATACGTACTCCGCTTACTCTTATTAAAAGTCCTCTTGAAAGTGTACTGAAAGAGAAAGCGTTGCCGGAAAGTATAAAAACGGAACTGGAGGTTATGGATGAGAATGCCGAGAGATTATTGGCTTTAACCAATCAATTACTTGATTTTCGGAAAACAGGGAATAAAGGGTTTAAACTTAACCTTGCGGAATGTAATATGGGAGCTGTCATTCATTCGGTGTACAAACGTTTCATTCCGCTTGCCCGTAAAAGGGGGATCGACTTGAAAATCGAGTTGCCTGAAGCGGATATTTATGCGGGCGTCGATAAGGAAGCGATTATTAAAGTATTGAGTAATCTTTTCTCTAATGCGTTGAAGTACGCCGGGACTTATGCACACTTGTACTTGTCTGCCGATGATGAGGAAAGTAGTCTTTTGATTGTAATGGACAATGACGGTGAAGTGATTCCATTGGAAATGAGAGATAATATTTTTCTACCTTTTGTGCGTTATCGGGATGGGAATAAGGTGGAATCGGGAACGGGTATCGGACTGGCACTGGCTCGTTCATTGGCGGAATTGCATGGTGGGAGCTTGGTGATGGATCGTTCGCTGGATTGTAATCGTTTTATTTTTTCTATTCCGATTGTACACTGTTCTCCATGCCTCGTACCGGACAGTAATGAAGAACTTAACGATTTACCGGAGAAACAGCCGGAAATGGGGAGTTTGGAAATGGGAAACGAGGAATTGACGACGATTCTGGTTGTAGAAGACAATAAAGATATGTTGTCGTTTCTCCAACGCCAGTTTGCCGGCTTGTATCATGTACTGGTGGCAGGTAATGGAGTGGAAGCACTTTCGGTTCTTTCCGATGCCCGGGTAAGTCTGGTAATTACGGATATTATGATGCCCGAAATGGATGGACTGGAATTGTGTGAACATCTGAAATCTAATTTGGATTACAGTCATATTCCCGTTGTGTTGCTCACGGCAAAAACTGCTATGGAACAGAAAATAGAAGGATTGGAGCATGGTGCCGATGCTTATATCGAGAAACCTTTTTCAGTAGAATATTTACGTGTTACTGTTGCCAATCTACTGAAAAACAGGGAACAACTGTGCCGGCACTTTATGGAATCTCCCTTTATTAAAGCTGACACCATAGCGCAGTCGAAGGCCGACAAACAGTTTATCAGCAAGTTGGAGGAGTACGTAGCTCGGCATTTGGAGAATCCTGATTTATCTGTCGATGATATGGCGGGAGCGATGAACATGGGGCGGTCCAATTTCTTTAGAAAACTGAAAGGAGTGTTGGGAATAGGGCCTAATGAATATCTACGGCTTACACGGCTAAAGAAAGCGGCTGCTTTATTACAGGAGAAAGAGTACGGAATTGTGGAAATAGCTTATATGGTGGGATTCAGTACCCCTTCTTATTTTTCGAGCTGTTTTAAAAAACAGTTTGGTGTGTTGCCGAAAGACTTTGTTTAGCAGTAGAGACAAAATGTTTGCCGGAAAATCCCGGTAAGGATATATTGAGATGTGTGTATTTAGAATAAAGTATAAAAAAAGGAGAAATGTAAATTATGAGAAAGTTCTTTTTATGTTTAGCTGTTGTCTCAGGAGCTTGGATAGGCTTGGGCGCTCAAAAGAGAGCCGACCAGCAACATCTGATTGATCCGGAATCATTCTCGATGATTCTTTTGGGGGATCCGCAGGGATATGTCAAGTACGATATTAATCAGCCTTTGTTTGAATTGTGTACGGCATGGATTGTAGATCATATTGAAAATTTAAAGATTAAAGCAGTGTTATGTACGGGAGATGTCGTAGAGCAAAATGAGAATATTGTGCGTAACCGGAAGATGCTTAATCAAACCAGTCGCGAAATGTGGGAAGCCAGTTCGAAGGCATTTGCCAGGCTCGATAACAAGGTTCCTTACATCATATCGACAGGTAATCATGAATATGGTTATAAACGCTCTGAAAACGGAATGACGCATTTCCCCGAATATTTTCCTTTTGAAAGGAATACGGCATGGAGAGACCTTTGTGTCAGTGCAATTCCAAACCGTAACGGTGTTGCTTCTTTAGAGAATGCCGCTTTCGAATTCAATGAACCGACATGGGGAAAGATTTTGATTATCACCAGTGAGTTTGCTCCACGGGATGAGGTGCTCGATTGGGCAAAAAAACTCGTAGCAAGCGAAACTTATAAGGATAGTAAAGTCATCTTTATGACCCACGGATATCTTAATCCCGGTACTCCCCCGAAAGGCGGTACTATCCGTGATAAAGAAAAGTATGCGCTTTCTCCTATGAACGTAGGGACTCAAATATGGGAAAAGCTACTTTATCCTTCTTCCAATATCCGCCTTTTGATATGTGGACATACCGGTAATGGAAATAGTAAATACGAAGATAATGTCGGATACAGAATCGACAATAATACATCTGGTAAACCGATTCATCAGATGATGTTCAACGTACAGTTTTTGGGAGGCGGTCCGGAAGGAAATGGTGGTGACGGATGGCTCCGTATACTGGAATTCATGCCTGATGGGAAAACGATTAAGGTCAGGACCTATTCGCCGTTGTTCGGAATATCGGCATTGACTAAGCATTTAGCCCACCGGACAGAGTCTTACGATCAGTTTGATATTGTTCTCGAATAGATGTTGTAATTCGAATGAAAAAAATATTTAAATGATACTACGTGGCTTTGAAGGGCTATTTTCACGAAAATCTTGTAATATTTGGTCAATTTCTAACATTCGTTTAGTTGCCTTGACCGTACATTTGTGATGTTTTAATAACCTATTGTACCTGCTTGATGCATTCTTTCTATTCTTGATGCACCCGGGAAATATGAAAGAAAACAGAGAATTCATATAGCAGGTGTTATAACCAAAATCTGGTATTAATGGAGTCTTTCTTTACTACATTTTTACAAGGTATTTAACCGGTAGTTCTTTTTCTTTTTGTATCATATATGTAATGGTTTTGATCTATTTTTGTCATCGGGGTCGTGTATCTTTGTACTATGAAAGGAAAAGAACACACTTGCTCGAATTAAAAATGTAGAAACACAACGATTACATTAATACAAAGTTTTGGTTATCCCGTAAAATACGAGTTATTCAGTCTTTTTTTAATTTAATTTTATAGAATATGAAAAAGTTGTGCTTTTTATTTGTCTTTTCATTATTTGCTATGGGAAGTGTTTTTGCTCAAGGAGGAAGACAACCTCAGACATCAGGTGATTTTACTCGTGATCCGGGAGGTGAATTACGAAGTCTCTTACCAGAAGGGGTAACTGCATTTGTTAACAATACTCGTAAACTTATCCAACAAAAGAATATAACGGTTGCCGGAAGTAAGGAGAAAGGTTACCTTGCTTTTTTTGCGGCAACGGATGCTGCGCACGGAGAGGAATTATGGGTGACGAATGGAACTCCGGACGGGACGAGGATTGTGAAAGATATCATTCCCGGGCCGACAAGTTCTAATGTCGTTTGGTTGACGCGGTTTAATGATAAAGTCGTTTTTCAGGCAGACGATGGTGTTAACGGAGCGGAACTCTGGATTTCTGACGGAACGGAACAGGGTACTTATATGGTGAAGGATATTCATGAATTAGCTTCTTCCGATCCGAAAGGTTTTACGCAATTGAATGAAACTCAGTTTGTGTTTGCTGCTAAGAATTTTGACAGCGAGGAGTATAATGGCGGTCAACATTGGCTTTGGGTCAGTGACGGAACCGAAGAAGGAACCAAATTGATTTATGAATGTAAGATGGGGTATCCCGGGACAGATAATGGTTCTCCTTACAGTCCGTATTGCCGGGTGGGTCGCAAAGTGTTTTTTAAGGCCGATGATAAAGATGGAAAGTATGGTGAGGAGCTTTGGGTAACTGATGGGACGGAAGCCGGAACACATTTAGTGAAAGATATGAATGTAGAGCCTAATCCGGAAGTTGCAGGCGCTACTATGAGTGCAGCCATAGATGATATGGTTAACTTCTACAATGAAAAGCTTTTTTTTCAGGCTTGGTCTTACGAATACGGCGGTGAACCTTTTGCCAGTGACGGTACGGAAGAGGGAACTTATCTTATTTATGATACCCGGCCGGGGAAGGATGAGAATAACAGTCCTCAGAGTGGTTGGGTGAGCGATGCCAGTCCTATTCCTTATAATGGAAAAATATATTTCCGTGGTTGGCATGAGGAGTATGGTTCCGAGCTTGCATTTACCAATTTGGAACCGGGTAATTATGGTGCATTCGATGTCAATGAAAATGTTCCTGGAACAGATGGAAAACCCAAAAACAGTTCTCCGGATGCGGGAGTGGAATTTGATGGTGTTTATATGTTTTCGGCCAATTCTGGAGGTACCGGTATGCCGTTGGGATTTGGTGGAGAGTTGCATTATACAGATGGGGAGGATGTTTATTTGCACTCTG
>ERZ773225.3779-NODE-3779-length-13070-cov-6.106569_pt1 | contig 13070 bp, 10 predicted proteins | sample MGYA00580993_ERZ773225 | MGnify/ENA primary metagenome ERZ773225 (study PRJEB29015, sample SAMEA2737748) | human gut metagenome | biome: human gut; feature: human-associated habitat; material: faeces | place: China | collected 2012 ... | reverse complement strand
CCAGCATGCGCGTGCAGGCTGCGGACACCATCGGTCAAATGATCGGCCGGGAAGTCGTGTGACGCAAGGCATAGCGGGCGCGCTGCCAAAACGGCAGCGCGCCCCTTTTCTCGTGAAAAAATACCGATTTTATGTACGTCTTATGCGCTGCGGAATGGTCTTTTCGTGCTATTTCGTACTGTTTTGTACATCGACGTACATCGCGGTTTGGGTCACGGTTTGGGTCAAAACGTGACTTCAAAAATATGGTTGAACTTTTTGACTGCAAAATGCAAGAAAAAGCTCCGAAATCAAGCGATTCCGGAGCTTTTTATGGTGGACAGTACAGGACTCGAACCTGTGACCCCATGCACGTCAAGCATGTGCTCATACCAGCTGAGCTAACTGTCCATCAGCGGGGTTATTATACTCAATCCCGCTGCATTTGTCAAGTATTATTTTTCAGATACCACGCGATCAGCAGATCGGCGGCTTCGCCGTAGCTTTGGACTCCGGACTCTTCGGAGAAGGCCTTCAGATAGGTGTCGTTGACCTTCTGGGCTGCGTCCTGCACTTTGCCCTCGTATTGGGCGTAATGCTCATTCGCGGCGCGGATGTCGGCGATGACGCCGTCTGACAGCGTGCTCCAGATCTGGCTGGCGGCGGTTTTATCGACCTTTGACAGCGCGTTGTGGCAATAAATATACGCACCAAACGCGCCGGAGTAGCGGAAATCGTCGCTTTCCGAGGCCATGCAGGCCAGATAGGCGCAGAAATTCGCGTCGTCCTCGGCGGTGACGGCCTGCCGGTGGGCCAGTTCGTGGCACATGGTGAAGGGAATCCATGCGGTGTAGGTGTCCGGGTTGACGCAGGCTTCGGCTGTGAAGCAGATAAAAATGCCCGTCGTGCCGGTCTGGCTGAACAGCCGCCAGGAGGCCAGCGGCTTTACAGGGCCCAGCCCGTCTGTGAACTGGTCATACTGCCGCGCAAGTGCCGTGTAGCCGTCGGGGGCCTGCTTGGAAAGTGTGGAAAACGCCGGATAGACAGTCAGATTTTCCACGTTTCGTTCGACTTTTTCTGCATATTCGTTTGCCTGCGCAGCGTAATAGGCTGTTGCGGCAATCAGTTCCTGCTTGGAATATTCGCGCACATCGAGCCCAAGAGATTTATCTACCGACGGGCCAAAATGCCCGAGGCCCCAGATGGCAACGAACAGAAATACGCCCGTGCTGAGTCCCAGCAGAACGCCGGACAGCCAGCGCAGCAGGCTCCGGCGCCCCGTGAACACGCGGATAAGCGTATAAAAAAACCACAGCGCCAGCAAAACGGTCAGCACTTCCCACAGCGCGATGGGCACCAGACTAGATACCGACGCGATTGCCGACAGGATGCTCTTGGAGAGAGCAGGGTAGAACGAGAAGACCACGTTTGGCGCGGCCTTTGCAAACGCGACCATCAGGCCCGTCAGGACGAGAAGGATCGCAGATGAGATGACTCTTCCGATTGCTTTCAAGATGAAGATATCCTTTCCGGAAAAATAACTTCCTGCATTATACCACATCTGCGAAAAAAACAAAACAGGTCTTTCAAATTTCTTCCGCGCAGTTGACTTTGCGGGCTTTTTCATTATAATAATAAGATAAAATCCTTGATCATATACGTCAGGAGGACGAGAAGTATGATGAAAAACAGCGAAAAGTCCATGGACAAGATCATTGCCCTTTGCAAAAACCGCGGCTTTGTTTTTGCAGGCTCCGAAATTTACGGCGGCCTCGCCAACAGCTGGGACTACGGCCCTCTCGGCGTTGAATTCAAGAACAACGTCAAAAAGGCTTGGATCAAGAAATTCGTGCAGGAAAGCCCGTACAACGTAGGCCTCGACGCGGCCATTATCATGAACCCGCAGACGTGGATCACGACCGGCCATGTGTCCAGCTTCTCCGATCCGCTGCTCGACTGCAAGGCCTGCAAAGCCCGCCACCGTGCAGACAAGCTGATCGGCGAGGAGCACCATGAGGTCAACGTCGATGCCATGAGTTTCGATGAGATGGACAAGTTTATTGCCGAGCACGAGGATATCGTCTGCCCCGTCTGCGGCAAGCATGACTTTACCCCCATCCGCAAGTTCAATCTGATGTTCAAGACCGCTATCGGCGTGACCGAGGATTCCTCCTCGACCTGCTATCTGCGGCCGGAAACGGCGCAGGGCATCTTCGTGAACTTTGCGAACATCCAGCGAACCACCCGCCGCAAGCTGCCCTTCGGCGTCTGCCAGGTCGGCAAGGCGTTCCGCAACGAGATTACCCCGGGCAACTTCACCTTCCGTACCCGCGAGTTTGAGCAGATGGAATGCGAATTCTTCTGCAAGCCCGGCACGGACCTCGAATGGTTCGCGTACTGGAAGGACTACTGCGTGAACTGGCTCAAGAGCCTCGGCATCCGCGAGGAAAACCTGCGCCTGCGCGACCATGAGCCCGCAGAACTGGCTTTCTACTCGAGAGCCACGACCGACATTGAATATGCGTTCCCGTTCACCGACTGGGGTGAACTCTGGGGCATTGCCGACCGCACCGATTATGACCTCAAGCGCCATCAGGAGGCTTCCGGCAAGGATCTGACCTATTTCGATCAGGAAGCAAACGAGCATTATATCCCCTACGTCATCGAGCCGTCGCTCGGCTGCGACCGCGTGGCGCTGGCGTTCCTGTGCGAAGCGTATGACGAGGAGGTCATCGACGAGGCAAAGAACGACGTGCGCGTGGTCCTGCACCTGCATCCGGCGCTGGCCCCGTACAAGGCTGCGATCCTGCCGCTGAGCAAGAAGCTGGCCGAGCCCGCAAGAAAGATCTATCAGGATCTGTGCGGCGACTTTATGCTCGACTACGACGACACCGGCTCCATCGGCAAGCGCTATCGCCGCGAGGACGAGATCGGCACGCCGTACTGCATCACGGTTGACTTTGCGACCGTCGGCGACGACAAGACCCCGGCGGACAACGCTGTTACCATCCGCGAACGCGACTCTATGGAGCAGGTTCGCGTTCCCATCAGCGAACTGAAGAACTGGCTGGCCGAGCATACGAAATTCTAAAAATAAAAAGGGGGCCGCACGGCCCCTTTTCCATATCCGCGCACAGGAGGAACGACACATGAAAGCCATTATCACCGTCGTCGGCCCTGACCGGGTCGGCATTATTGCAGAGGTATGCACGCTGCTGGCAGAACTCCACATCAGCGTCGTGGAAATCAGCCAGACCATTATGCAGCGCACGTTTACCATGATTATGCTGGTCGAATGGACGGCTGGCGCGCCGGAATTTGACACGGTGCAGACCCGCGTCACGGAAAAGGGCGAACAGATGGGCCTGTCCATCCGCATCCAGCGGCAGGACATCTTCACGGCCATGCACACCATCTGACGGAGGGGACAGACCATGCTGAACCATTCCGATATCATGTCCACGGTCGATATGATCGACCATCAGCATCTGGACATCCGCACCATTACCATGGGCATTTCGCTTCTGGACTGTGCAGACCCGAACCCGGAGGCCTGCGCCCGGAAAATTCATGACAAGATCTGCCGGCAGGCAGAGCATCTGGTCACGACGGGCTGCCAGATCGAGCGGGAACTCGGCATTCCCATCGTCAATAAACGCATTTCCGTTACGCCCATCGCGCTGGTCGCAAGTGCGTGCGAGACGGAGGATTTTGTTCCGTTTGCCAAGGCGATGGACAGCGCCGCAAAGACCTGCGGCGTGGATTTCATCGGAGGCTTCTCTGCTCTTGTGCAAAAGGGCATGGCCTCCGGCGACCGTCGGCTGATCGCTGCCATCCCGCAGGCGCTGGCCGAGACAGACCTTGTCTGCTCGAGTGTCAACGTTGCCACAACGAAAGCGGGTATTAACATGGACGCGGTGCGGCTCATGGGACAGGCAATCAAAAAGACGGCTGAACTGACGAAGGAACGCGATGGCCTTGGCTGTGCGAAGCTTGTCGTATTCTGCAACGCGGTTGAGGATAACCCGTTTATGGCAGGCGCGTTCCACGGCGTGGGTGAGGCCGATGCAGTTGTAAGCGTCGGTGTATCCGGGCCGGGCGTAGTGTACCACGCGCTGCAGAGTGTGAAGGGCCGGCCCTTCGGCGAGGTAGCCGAGTGCATCAAAAAAACGGCCTTCCGCATCACGCGCATGGGCCAGCTGGTGGCGCAGGAGGCGTCCCGGCGGCTGGGCGTGCCGTTCGGCGTGGTCGACCTGTCCCTCGCCCCGACACCCGCCGTGGGCGACAGCGTGGCGCGCATTCTGGAGGAAATGGGCCTTGAAACCTGCGGGACGCATGGAACGACGGCGGCACTGGCGCTTCTCAATGACGCGGTCAAGAAGGGCGGGTTGATGGCGTCCAGCTCTGTCGGCGGACTGTCCGGCGCGTTTATCCCGGTGTCCGAGGACGAGGGCATGATCGCCGCCGCGCGAAGCGGCGTTCTGACGCTGGATAAGCTCGAAGCCATGACGTGCGTATGCTCGGTGGGCCTTGACATGATTGCCGTTCCCGGCGACACGAGCGCGGAGACGATCTCCGCCATCATCGCGGACGAAGCCGCCGTTGGCATGGTCAATTCCAAGACGACCGCCGTGCGCCTCATCCCGGCTCCGGGCAAGACAGTTGGAGACGAAGTCTCCTTCGGCGGCCTGCTCGGCGCGGCACCCATCATGCCGGTGCACGCGGAATCCTCTGCGGACTTTATCGCCCGCGGCGGGAGAATCCCGGCTCCGATGCAGAGCCTGAAGAACTGAGCAGAGGCGGCTGTTTTACGGAAGGCTCTCTGTTTTGTGAGTAGGGGCCAATGCCCACTCAGCCCGGCAGAATGTGCTGTTTTTACGGGAGTCTTTGGCGAATTCGTAACGTCCCAATGGGTCGATGTGGGCATCGACCCCTACAGGGGCAACACTTAATAAATCCCTGCTTGCTTCACTGGGGTTTTCAGCGAAGCAAGCGGGGATTCGTGTCATTTTCAGCCCTTCAGCGTCTGCTTTGCATGCAGCAGCGCGTGATAGAGCGCGTCAACGTCGGCTTCCGTGTTGTCACGGGAGAACGAGACGCGGATGGAGCCGTCGATGACGGCGGGGGACAGGTGCATGGCCTCAAGCACATGGCTCCGGTGGCCCTTGGAGCAGGCGGAGCCTGCTGAGACATAAATGCCGTCCGACTGCAGGCAGTTGATGATGCCCTGTGAGCGAAGGCCGGACAGGGACAGATTGACGATGTGCGGCGCGGCCTGGCTGCCGATCAGAACAAGGCCGTCGATGCCGGACAGCTTTTCCCGGGCCAGATCGCGCAGCTGCGCCATGCGCGCGATGTCTGCTTTCGCATCCGTATCGGCACAGGCTGCGCCGAAGCCGCAGATGCCGGGCATGTTTTCCGTGCCGGAGCGGTAGTTGCTCTCCTGTCCGCCACCGTTTAAGAAGGCGGGGAGGGGAAGGCCGGGACGGATATATAACGCGCCCGTGCCCTTTGCGGCATGAATTTTGTGCGCGGAGACGGAGATCATATCCGCTCCGAGCGCCTTTGCCCGAAACGGGACCTTCAGAAAGCCCTGTACCGCGTCGGTATGGAACAGCGCCAGCGGCGCGGCGCGGCGCGTGGCCTTTACCATGTCGGCAATCGGCATGACTGCGCCCGTCTCGTTGTTGACCATCATGACGGAAACGAGAATGGTATCGGGGCGGAGGGCCTTTTTCAGTTCCTCGACTGTAATATTGCCGTCGTGGTCAGGCTGCAAATATGTGACCTCGAAGCCCTTTGCTTCCAGCTTCTGCATGGGGTGCAGGACAGCGTGGTGCTCCACGGCGGTCGTGATGATGTGGCGGCCGCGCTTGCCGAGACGTTCAGCGGCTGAAAGGATAGCCCAGTTGTCGGCCTCTGTGCCGCCGGAGGTGAAAAACACCCGGTCCGGCTCCGCGCCGAGGGCGGCGGCGACCGCCTGCCGCGCCTGCCGCAGACGGTGGGCGGCATCAATACCGAGGGCGTAGACGGACGACGGATTGCCCCAGCAGTCCGTGAGCGCCTCTGTCATGGCCCGCACGCAGGCGGGACAGGGGCGCGTGGTGGCGGAATTATCGAGATAGATCATAGTAAAACCTGATTTCTGTGGTTTATTTTCCAACGCAGAACCGCTCAAAAATGCGGTTTGTGATATCCTCGCGCATCGTCCGGCCCGTGACCTCGCCGAGCGCATCCATCGCCGATTCCAGATCGACCAGCACCGCGTCGGGCGTCATACCCGCACGCAGGCTCTGCACGGCGGAATCGACGGATTTTTTTGCGCGCAGAATGGCGCCGGCCTGCCGCGCGTTCGTCAGAAGCGAACCGTCACACGGCGTATCGTCCGGGAAGAGCATATCAAACGCCTGCTCCAGCAGATCAAAGCCCGTGCCGTCCTTGCAGGAGATGGGGACAATGTACGCAAACGGCAGATCGGACGGTTCGATCACGGCAGCCAGATCCTGTTTGTTCAAAATCGCAACGGCTTCCGGCGCTTCGAGCGCCGCGCCCATCGCGCGGCGATCCTCTTCCGTCATAGGCTTGGAATCATCAAGGACATACAGCGCTACATCGCAGTCCTTCGCGGCTTCCATCGAGCGGTCAACGCCGATTTTTTCGATCACATCCTGCGTGTCGCGGATGCCTGCGGTATCAACCAGACGGACAAGGTGCCGCCCGAGTGTGACGGTCTGCTCGACCGTGTCGCGCGTCGTGCCGGGAATGTCGGTGACGATCACGCGGTCAAAGCCGGACAGGCGGTTAAGAAGGCTGGATTTTCCGGCGTTTGGACTGCCCAGAATGACCGCCTTGATTCCGGACTGCACCATCCGGCCGCGACGACAGGAGGAAAGCAGTGCGGTAAGCTGACGGCTGCTTTCTGTCAGAGACGCTTCATAGCCGGAGAGCGTGAAGGGGTCGATATCCTCGTCGGGGTAATCGAGCACGGCGTGGAAATGCGCGCACAGATCGACCCAGCCGTCGTAGATCGGGTCGATCTTTTTGCGGATCGCACCTGCAACTTGTCCGGCGGCGTTTGCCGCCGCGTCGGCTGTCTCGGCGTCGATGAGATCGATCACGGCTTCGGCCTGCGTCAAATCCATCTGGCCGTTCAAAAACGCGCGGCGCGTGAATTCACCGGGCCGCGCCTGCCGGAAGCCTGCGGCGAACAGCGATTCAAGCCCGGCGGTCAGTGCTGCGGGGGAGCCGTGGCACTGAATTTCGGCGGTATCCTCGCCGGTGTAGGAATGCGGGGCGCGGGAGATGAATGCCATGCAGTGGTCGATGGGCCGTCCCTGTGCGTCAAAGAGCGTGCCGAGCGCAAGCTTGCGGTCGGAGAGGGAAGAAAGCGGCCTGCCGGAGTTCAGCCGGAAGACCTGTTCCGCGGCCTCAATGCACCCGTCGCCGGATAGACGCAGAACGCCGATGCCCGTGCGGGCGTGGCCCGTGGCAATGGCGGCAATTTTATCAGACATGGTTCCTCCTTACCGGTAGACGACTTCAATACCCTTGAGCAGCAGCGGCTTGATATCGAAGATCGCTGTGTCGCCGACCGCGCATTGGAGTTTCGTCACGTCCACACAGGTGTGCAGCATGCCGATATGGCCCAGTACGCGGCACTTTTTCCCGTTTACCGTCACATAAAGATGCTTCTTAAAAATCATCTGCTTCAGATTCCGCAGAATGCCGCGCAGACAGTCGCGGAAACGGAACAGATCGTTTCCCATCTCCACGCCGAACCCGTGGTACCAGCCCACGGAAAAAACGGCCACGCGAGTGGGCTTTTTCGCTGTCCAGCCCGCGCCGTAGCCGCAGCTGTGGCCCTTCGGAAGCCAACGGAGTTCTTCCACCGTTGCCTGACACTCGCCGATGCGGACAAGACCCCAATTTCCGCGCACAGACACACGCCCCAGGATGGCCGAGCCTACGCGCACGCCGTCCATCGCGTATTCGGGGTATTTCAGAAGCCCGGCGGAGTTCAGCATATGCGCCATGCCGGTGTCGCAGCCCTCGGCGTGCAGCTTGTCCAGAACGCCCTGAAACGCCTCGGCCTGCGCGATGGTTGCTTTCTGATTGCAGAATGCAGAGTGCAGATGGGTATAGATGCCGGTCACATGCAGGCCAGGCATGTATTTGAAGATCGGCAGCAGCTGATCCAATTCGTCCGGCAGAAAGCCGTAGCGGCCCATGCCGGTGTCGATCTTGATGTGCACCTGCGCCTGCATGCCAAGTTTTTCTGCTACGCCGTTCAGGACTGCCGCGTCATTCTGGCTCGAAACGGTCAGAATCGCGCCGAGGTTCAGCAGCTGCGTCAACTCGTCCGCGTCGGCGGTCGGGCGGAGCATCAGAATGTCACAATCCTGAAACCCGCCCGCGCGCAGACGGCTGACCTCGGAAAGTTCCGTCACGGCGAAGTGCGTGACACTTGCTTCCCGGCAGATCGCGGCCATCTGGACAAGGCCCAGGCCATAGCCGTCTCCCTTTAAAACGGCCCAGAGAACCGCGCTGCCTGCACGCTCCTTTAAAATTTGCAGATTGCTCCGCACGGCGGCGGAATCGACGACATACGCTTTCATGCTGCGCCTCCTGCGTTATTTCTTATCGCGGTTTTTGATGAGATAGACGGCCTTGCGCACATCCTTGAAGACCGACGTGCCGTGCTCTACAGCCCAGTAAATGACCGGCGAGAGCACCAGATCCTCTTCGCCGACAAACTCGGTGAAGTCTCCGCCGAAGCCCTGCTTGAAGCGGAACAGGCCGTAGAGCGGGTTATCCTCGGACACATTGCCGGATACGCCGCGGAAATCGTAGATGCGGCAGCCGGTTTCCACGGCCCACTGGATCATGCGCCACTGCAGCAGATAGTTGGGCATCAGATTGCGGTGCTCGTTGCTGGACGCGCCATAGAGATACCAGACCTTGTCGCCGTAGTGAATGGCAAGCGTGCCCGCGATGGGGGTTCCCTCGGGGTCGAACGCCATGTAGAGCCGCGCGTGCTCGCCGAGATTGTCGAGCATGTTTGCAAAATACTCGGGCTGGCGCGTGACGAAGCCGTCGCGCACGCCGGTCGTCAGCATGAGATCGGCGAACGCCGGAACCATTTCCTTGCCGCAGATCTGTACGGTCACGCCCTTGCGCTCGGCCAGCCGGATGTTATAACGCCACTTCTGGTGGAAGGAGGCCATGAGTTCCTCCTCTGTTTTACCCTCGACGTTCAGGCGGAAGACATAGCGCGGCTGGATTGCCTCAAAATTCTTGCCGCCCTCCTTGCAACGGAAGCCGAACGACTGCATAAGCGCGGCAAAGGCGGTGTTGCTTGACGGAACATCCGGGTCAAGCTTGATGACATAGGATTTATATTTTTTTGCCAGTGCCTTCGCACCCTCGAGCAGCTGGGCAAACGTCTCGCGGCCGTCCAGATCGCAGACCGGGCCGCGGCAGCCGTACATCAGCGTCCGGCCGATGCCGGGAACTCTGCGGGTCATCAGGGCCAGCGAGCCTTTGATTTTTCCGTCCTCGCCGCGCACAGCGACGGCGTCCCACGTCCACATGGGCTTCTGTTTGGCCCAGAGGCTGCTCTGCGCAAAATGGCCCTTCGGATGGCTCTGTAAAAACGCCTCGTATTCTGCAAGCGTCTTGTCGGTGATCAATTCATACATGGCGGTACATCTCCAGATACATATTATATATGTGTGATTTCAAATCGCTTTCGCTATAGTCTACCACAAACAGGCGGGATATGCAAACCTGCGGTGCGGAAAACAGGTATACTTTTCTGCATTTGCGGAAAAATGACAGAAGAATCATCCACACAGGAGGCAAAACGATGGCGCATTGGGGCATGGAGGACGTGCAGGCGTGCTTCGGCGATACGGCGGATCTCAATACCCGGCAGATCACGGTCGGCGGGCAGACGCTGGGGCTTCTGTTTCTGGATGGGCTGACCTCGGGCGGAGATATCGCCGAGCAGGTCTTAAAGCCGCTGATGGAGACGGTCACGCCGGGAAGCATGCAGGAGGTTCTGACGCAGGCGGAGCGGGCGAGAGTCTACTGTGCCGTCGCCGAGCGTACGCAAAGCCCTGCGCAGACGGCGGACAAGCTGCTGCACGGCTACTGCGCTGTGCTTTTCCACGGAACGGATACGGCGCTCTGCTTTGAAACGAAAACAAGCGCGCGGCGCGGCCCTTCCGCGCCGGAGTCGGAAAACACCGTCAAGGGCGCGAAGGATGCGTTTACCGAGACGATGCGCATCAATACAAGCCTCCTGCGCCGCCATCTGCGCACAGCGCAGCTGCGCTTTTTGCAGAAGACCGTCGGTCTGCGCACGAAAACCGCCGTCACAGTCTGCTATCTCGCGGATCTGACCGCGCCGGAGTTGGTGCGGCGCATGGAAAAGCGGCTGGGGGCAATCGATATTGACGGCATGCTCACACCCGCGAGCGTTGAGGAATACGTCACCGGTTCACGAAGGACCGCATTTCCACTATTACAATATACCGAACGTCCGGACACCTTCTGCCAGGGGCTTCTGAACGGACAGGTCGGTCTGCTTGTCGATGGGCTGCCGCTGGGATATCTGGCGCCGGTCAATCTCGGCATTCTGATGAAATCGACGGAGGACCGCGCGGTCGATTATCTCTCGGCGTCTTGCCTGCGGGTGCTGCGATACCTGGCACTGCTGGCCGCGCTGCTGCTGCCGGGGCTGTATGTCGCCATGGCAATGTATCATCAGGAGATGATTCCGACGAAGCTGCTGCTGGCAATCATCGAATCCAAGCGCGAGGTGCCGTTCGACACGGTCTTCGAGGTGATTGGCCTGCTTGCCACGTTTGAACTTCTGCAGGAGGCGGGACTTCATCTGCCGCAGGCCATCGGCACGGCAGTCTCCATCATCGGTGGTCTCGTCGTTGGCACAACGGCGGTCGATGCGCATCTCGTTTCGCCTGCCGCGCTGATCGTCACAGCCTCTGCCGGGATCTGCGGCTTTACGCTTCCGAGCCGGGATTTATCAGACGCCGTTCGTATCTGGCGCTTCGCACTGGCAATTTTAGCGGGAGCGGGAGGCCTGTTCGCGCTGACGGCGGGCGGCATTGCGCTGCTGATCCACCTGTCGGGGCTGACAAGCCTGGACGTATCCTATCTCGCGCCGTTTTCCGACGCACGGGCAAGACGCGCCGTGCTGCGTCCGCTTCTGGCGCGGCAGAAATGGCGCGATGCGACGCTGCGCCCACAGGATCTGAAGAATCAGGGGGACAGGCAGGATGAAAATCGCAAATAAAATCAGTATCGTGCTGCTGGCTGCGACTTCGGTGGTCAGTCTGTGCATGCTGCCGCGCACCGGGACGGATGCGGCGAAACTCCTGCCCGCGCAGGTGCTTATGATCGCGCAGAAGGACGGGCGGATCACCGTGGAAAGCGACAACGGCGCGTCCGGCTCCGGCGCGACCCTCCCGGATGCGCTTGCGGCCATGCGGGAAGGTGCAGAGGGCACGCTCTTCCTGGACACGGCAGAGCATATTATTCTCCTGCAAAGCGCACAGGCGCTTCTGCCTGCAGTGGTGCAGCAGCGGCAGTTCCGCCCGGCGGCAAAGCTGTATCTGGCGCGGATGGACGCGCTGGACGCAGAAAGCTGCGTGGATTTTTTGCAGGCGCACCCCGGCAGCGTGACGCTGGCGGATGCGCACGCCGCGCTCCTGCGCGGCGAAACGCTCAGCCCGGCGGTTCTGCTGCCGGGAGAAAACGGAGGGATTATTCTTGCGGGATAAGCTGACGCTGCGGCAGATACGCGCATGGAGCCTGTGCGCGCTGAGCGTTCCGGCGGCGATGGCGCTGCCGGGCAGCGGCTGGCTCTGGGTGCTGGGCGGGAGCGTGCTTGCCTGCGTGCTCACAGTCTGCCTGCAGGTAATGCAGCGGCGTTCTGGACTTTGTATGCGGGAGGCGTTTGACCAGGCATTCGGAACAGGCGGCAGACGGGTTGCGGCAGCGGCAGAACTTTTGTGGCTGCTGTTTGCAGCCTCCGGCGCAGCTGCGGCCAGCCAGATTGCGTTTGAGGATGATCTGGGGCCGTTCCTGTCTGCGATTCCGCTGCTGCTGGCAGCGCTGGCTGGGCAAAAGGGGAGATTGGCCGTCGGGCGTGTCTGCGGGGCGCTGGCTTTATGCCTTGCGGGATTGTATGCGATCATTACCGCGGCATCCCTGCGTCATGTGCAGGCAGCTTGGTGTCGGCCGGAAGGGGTGCCGGCAGATGCAGCACTGGCACTCTGTCTGTGTCTGGCACCCGCGTGTCTGGCATTTATCGCAGCAAAAGAGGAAATGCCGCGCAATTCGATTGGGACTGCGGCGGTGTCTGCGCTTCTGCCGGCAGTTCCGGCGTTTCTGACCGCGGCCTGCCTGTCGCCGGAACTGGCGCGGCAGGAGCCGCTGCCGTTTCTCACGCTGACAAAAAGTCTTTCTGTGATGTCGGTCATGCAGCGGTTTGAACTGTTGCTGTCGGTCGCGCAGCTGCTGGGTCTGTTTACACTGCTGACAATGCTGGCGTGCGCAGCAGGAGAAATGGCGGCGGCAGTCAGAGGAAAACGGATTGGAGAAAACGAAAGCGGCATGTTTTGCCTGCTGGCGTTCGGGGGGAGTTTCTTTGCATATGCGGTTCCAATGTGGGTCTGGGCTGTGGGAGCGGCTGTATTTTGGGGTCTGGTGCCGATATTAACACAAGTGATAGTAAATATAAAAAAGAGTGAAAAATAATGAAAAAAGGGGTTGACAAACCATGGTTTCGATGGTATCATAGCCGAGCGTTCTGAGGGAGCGCAGCAAATCGGACGAAGCCAAGAAAAAAGATTGGAAAGATCGAAAAAAGTTCTTGACAAACGGATGAAGATGTGCTAAACTAAATGAGTTCGCTGCTGAATGAAAGACTGCGAAGCGACGAGCGAATCACAAAAAGTTCAAAAGAATTTGAAAAAGTTCTTGACAAATGAAACTTGATGTGATACAATAAAAGCCCGCGAAACTGCGGAGTGCACCTTGTAAATTAAACAACGAGAAACATGAAC
>ERZ773225.3740-NODE-3740-length-13210-cov-4.175219_pt1 | contig 13210 bp, 12 predicted proteins | sample MGYA00580993_ERZ773225 | MGnify/ENA primary metagenome ERZ773225 (study PRJEB29015, sample SAMEA2737748) | human gut metagenome | biome: human gut; feature: human-associated habitat; material: faeces | place: China | collected 2012 ... | reverse complement strand
GCGATATCGGCCTCTCCAGCCGCAACCTGAAGGACGACGAGAAGGCTTCAGGCCTCACCGGAACAGTACTCGCGCTTGATGGCATCGCCGTAATCGTAAATCCCAACAACCCCGTATCCGACCTCTCCGTAGAGCAGATCGCATCTATCTACAAGGGAGAGATCACCAATTGGAAGGACGTTGGCGGCAACGATGCTGAGATCGTGCTCATAGGCCGCGAGGCCGGCAGCGGCACCCGCGACGGCTTCGAGTCCATAACCGGCACAAATGACGCCTGCAAGTACCGTCAGGAGCTGACCTCTACCGGTGACGTCATCACCACCGTTTCCCAGAACCCCGATGCTATAGGCTACGCCTCCCTCGCCTCCCTTAAGGACAACGTAAAGGCGCTGACCGTAGGCGGCATTGCTCCTACTGAGGAGACTGTAAAGGACGGCAGCTATGTTATCCAGCGTCCCTTCATACTGGTGACCAAGGACGGCGTTGAGCTCTCCGAAACTGCAAAGAAGTTCTTCGACTACGCTACCTCCGCCGAGGCCGCAGAGATCATCTCCGCAGCGGGTGCGGTCCCGGTAAACTGATAAACGGGTATATAAAGGGCAGCTGGCAGCGGCTGCCTGTAAGTCTTGAGAGAGGATACGCAATATGAAGAAAAACAAAAGGATCGGGAAAATGCTTGAATTGGTGATGCACAGCATATTCCTTGTGCTCGGCCTTATAACAGTGGGCTGCGTTCTGCTCATCACGGTATACCTGGTCATATCTGGTATACCGGCAATACGCAGGATAGGTCTTGTTCCATTCCTCTTCAACAAGACTTGGGCTTCTACAGCCGCCACCCCCTCCTTTGGCATACTTCCCTTCATACTCACCAGCATCTACGGTACTGCCGGCTCCATATTGCTGGGAGTGCCTGTGGGATTCTTTACGGCGGTGTACCTTGCAAAAATGGTAAAGCCTTCGGTCAGGGCCATTATGCAGTCAGCGGTGAGCATGCTATCAGGCATTCCTTCGGTAGTTTACGGCCTTGTAGGTATGCTGATACTCGTACCAGGCATACGCAGGCTTTTCAACGTGCCTGATGGCTCAAGCCTGCTGGCCGCCATCATAGTGCTTTCCATTATGATATTGCCATCTATAATAAAGGTTTCGGTAACCGCGCTTGAAGCTGTGCCCAAGGAATACGAGGACGCCTCCCTCGCCCTCGGCGCAACACCTGTGGAAACGTATTTCCGGGTATCCGTACCGGCCGCGAAAAGCGGCATAGCGGCCGCGGTGGTGCTGGGCGTCGGCAGGGCCATAGGCGAAGCGATGGCTGTAATGATGGTTTCGGGCAACGTGCCCAACATGCCTTCCCTCTTCCAGAGCGTAAGGTTCCTGACCACAGCCGTTGCAAGCGAAATGTCCTACTCCAGCGGCTTGCAGCAGCAGGCCCTGTTCTCCATAGCGCTGGTGCTTTTCCTGTTCATTATGCTGATAAACGCTGCGCTCAATTTCTTTCTCAAAAGGGAAAAGGAAGGTTAGGCCATGGAAGAAAAAAACGTATCGGTCAAACGCCGCGCATATGTGGGCCTGATGAAGTGCCTCATGTGGCTCTCTGCCGGGCTCACCTGCCTGCTTGTGCTGTTTCTGATAGGCTACGTGCTGTATAAGGGGCTGCCCAATATAACTTGGGAACTGCTCTCCACATCCCCCAGCTATCTTGCAGACAGCATAGGCATACTGCCTGATCTGATGAACACACTATACATCGTGATAGCTACAATACTTATCGTGGTGCCGCTGGGGGTGGGCGCAGCGATATACCTCACCGAGTATGCCTCAAACAAACGGGTGGTAAACGCCATAGAGTATGCCGCGGAGACGCTCTCCGGAATACCTTCAATAATATACGGTCTGGTAGGAATGCTGTTCTTATGCCGGTTCTGCAAGATGGGTACCTCCCTTATGGCAGGCGCTCTTACCTTGGTGATAATGAACCTGCCCACCGTGATGCGCACCACTCAGGAGAGCCTCAAGACGGTTCCCCAGAGCTACCGCGAGGGCGCATTCGGGCTGGGCGCCGGCAAATGGCGCGTGATACGCACAGTAGTGCTTCCCGGTTGTACGGACGGCGTTATTACCGGCTGCATACTGGCCGTAGGACGCATACTTGGCGAATCGGCGGCGCTGCTGTTTACGGCAGGTCTTGCCCATACGCTCCACGGCTTCTTCTCAGGCCTTGGCAGCTCCGGTGCTACGCTTACTGTCGCCCTTTACGTATACGCAAAGGAGCGCGGTGAATTCGAGGTGGCCTTTGCCATAGCTGCCATACTCATGCTGTTGACTCTTATAATAAACCTCTCTGCCGACCTTGTGGCAAGATACTTCAGGAGGAAAAAGGAACTATGATGAATATAATCACCGTACAGGATCTCTGCCTCTGGTACGGCAGCCATCAGGCGCTTAAAGACATAAATATAGATATACCCGAAAAGAGCATAACCGCCCTCATAGGGCCCTCCGGATGTGGAAAATCAACTTTTCTCAAGACGCTGAACCGTATGAACGACCTCATACCCGACGTTAAGATAACAGGCAGCGTGAAATACAGGGACGCCGACATATTCGACCCGACAACAGACGTGAATGAGCTCCGCCGCCAGATAGGAATGGTTTTCCAGAAGCCCAACCCCTTTCCCATGAGCATATACGACAACATCGCCTACGGCCCGCGCACCCATGGCATCAAGAACAAGGCCAGGCTGGACGATATCGTAGAGCGCTCCCTCCGGGGCGCGGCAATTTGGGACGAGGTAAAGGACAGGCTAAAAAAGAACGCCCTCGGCCTTTCGGGAGGCCAGCAGCAGAGGCTTTGCCTAGCCCGCGCCATGGCCGTGGAGCCGGAGGTGCTGCTCATGGACGAGCCCACCAGCGCCCTCGACCCCATCTCTACTTCTAAGATAGAGGAGCTTGCCATGCAGCTCAGGGAGAAATACACCATAGTCATAGTCACCCACAACATGCAGCAGGCAGTAAGGATTTCCGACAACACCGCCTTCTTCCTTCTGGGTGAGCTTATAGAATACGGCAACACTGAGCAGATATTCTCACAGCCCGGGAACAAAAAGACAGAAGATTATATTACGGGGAGGTTCGGTTAGAGATGAGAAGCCGTTTTGACGAGCAGCTTGCGCTGCTTAACAAAGAACTTATAGAGATGGGCGCACTGTGTGAGGAGGTTATAAAGCTGGCATCGGAAGCGCTTACCGAGCGCAGCGCAGCTCTGGCCGCCAAGGTAGCTCCGCTGGATTCCGAGATAGACCAGAAGGAGCGCACAATAGAGTCAATGTGCCTGAAGCTGCTGCTTCAGCAGCAGCCCGTGGCGAAGGATCTGAGACAGATATCCGCAGCGCTGAAAATGATAACCGATATGGAGCGCATCGGCGATCAGGCTGAGGACATCGCGGAGATAATCTCTTTCCTTGACGGCCGCCCCGCAGAAAATGACGACCTTATGAGGGAAATGGCCAAGGCGACTATTAAAATGGTGACAGAGAGCGTTGATGCATACGTAAAGCATGATATAATGTTGGCAGAAAAGGTCGTGGCATATGACGATACAGTTGACGATTACTTCGATCAGGTAAAGCGGCGGCTCATAACCAAGATAGCCGAAGAGCCTGCCGACGGCGAGTACGCCCTGGACCTTCTCATGATTGCGAAGTATTTCGAGCGCATAGGCGACCACGCGGTAAATATCGCCGAATGGGTGATATTCTCGGTAACAGGCGTTCACAAGGAGGTATAGCATGATCTGGTGCGTTGAAGATGACGCGAGCATCAGGGATATAGAGGTCTACGCTCTGCAATCCACAGGCCTGGAGGCCCGGGGCTTTGAGGACGGAACCTCATTTTGGGAAGCGCTGCAAAAGCAACGGCCCGAGCTGGTAGTGTTGGATGTTATGCTGCCCGGCATAGACGGCATAGAGCTTCTTCGCCGTATAAATTCCTCCCCTGAGCTTGACTCCATACCCGTGGTAATGGCTACCGCCAAAGGCACGGAGTACGATAAAATACAGGGGCTCGATCTGGGCGCGGATTACTATATCGCAAAGCCTTTCGGCGTAATGGAGCTGGTCTCCTGCGTAAAGGCCGTACTGCGCCGCTGTGCGCCCAAGCAGGTAGAGCATCTCCTCAAGGCCAGCGGCCTCATAGTTAATCTTGACCAGCATACCGTCACCGCAGACGGCGAACGCGTTGCTCTCACCTTCAAGGAATTCGAGCTTTTGCGTCTGTTCCTCTCCCACCCCGGTATCGCCTTCACCCGCGATCAGCTGATGGAGGAAATATGGGGCACCGACTATCTTGGCGAAAGCAGGACGGTGGATATGCACATACGCACTCTGCGGCAGAAACTCGGCAGATACGGCGATATGATAGAAACGGTACGCAACGTAGGCTATCGGCTGGAGGTATCACAATGACAAAAAAGATATTCCACTCCATACTCCTCGTAGCAGGAGCGGTATTGCTTGCCAGCCTGTTTGTAATAACCGGCGCGCTGTATGAGTATTTCGGCATAATACAGAAAAAGCAGCTAAAAGACGAACTCGGCCTTGCGGCAGTATCAGTGGAACAGCAGGGCGATGACTTTTTAAAGCGGCTCTCCCCCGACCGATACCGCATTACATGGATAAATACCGAAGGCAATGTTATATACGACACCCGTACGGACGCTGAAAGCCTTGAAAACCACGCCGACCGCACTGAGATAAAGCAGGCGCTTAAGGATGGCTACGGCGAAAGCATCCGCTACTCCTCTACCCTTCTTGAAAAGACCATATACTGCGCCCAAAGGCTCACAGACGGCAGCGTACTGCGCATATCCGTGAGCCGGGCCACAATAGGTGTGCTGATGCTGGGAATCCTCCAGCCCATTCTGATAGTGCTCATAGCAGCGCTGGTGCTGTCCGGCATGCTCGCAAAGCGCCTATCAAAGCGCATAGTCGAGCCGCTGAACAGCCTGGATCTTGAGCATCCGCTGGATAACGATTCATATGAAGAACTGTCTCCTCTGCTCAACCGCATAAACAGGCAGCACAACCAGATAACCGCGCAAATGCGGGAGCTTAAAAAGCGCACCGACCAGTTCGCCCAGATAACAGCCAGTATGAACGAGGGTCTTGTACTTCTGGATAACCGCGGCTGCATACTCAGCATAAATCCCGCCGCCATTGAGATTTTCGGTGCGGAGCCCTCCTGCGTCGGTCAGGATTTCCTTTCTGTGGACCGCAGTCACGACATGAGTGTAGCCATACAGGCTGCGCTCAAGGACGGCCACAGCGAGATACACGCTTCACGCAAGGGACTCATATATCAGTTCGATATAAGTCGCATAGCAGCGGATGGCGAAACGGCAGGCGTAGTCATACTGGCCTTCGATATAACGGAAAAAGAGACTGCTGAGCAGAACCGCCGCGAGTTCACCGCCAATGTTTCCCATGAGCTGAAGACCCCTTTACAGGGCATAATAGGCAGTGCGGAGCTGATAGAGAACGGCATGGTAAAACCAGAGGATATGTCCCGTTTTGTAGGACATATACGTTTGGAAGCACAGCGTCTCGTTACCTTGATAGGCGACATAATACGCCTTTCCCAGCTTGACGAAGGCGGCGATATGCCCCGTGAAAACGTCGACCTGCTCTCTGTCGCTTCGGCAGTAGCCGACGACCTGCTCCCGTCTGCCGATGGCCAGGGTATAAGCATCGCCGTCGAAGGTTTTCCCGCCAATGTATACGGCGTAAAGAGGCTGCTATATGAAATAGTATACAATCTCTGCGACAACGCCATAAAGTACAACAGGCAGGGCGGCAGCGTAAAGATAAGCACGGTAAGCGAGGGCGGCTTCTCCTCCGTCACCGTTTCCGATACCGGAATCGGCATCGCGCCCGAGTATCAGAACCGCATATTCGAGCGCTTCTTCAGGGTGGATAAGAGCCATTCCAAGTCTTCAGGCGGTACCGGACTTGGCCTTTCCATAGTAAAGCACGCGGTACAGTACCACCACGGCAAGATAGAGCTCACCAGCGCCCCGGGCAAGGGTACCTCCATTACCGTCTCCTTCCCCGCCATACAGTGAGCACCATACGAAAACGGGCATCCGGTTTGACGCCGGAAGCCCGTTTTTTTGTACATGGTATATTTAGCCTATGGTATCCTTTACTACGCGCTGGAAGTTGAGCCTTGCGATCTTCTCCATATCCTCCTGGCTCATGCCCATTCTCTCGAAGCAGGCGAAGAGATTCGGTATCTTGGAGCAGTTTTCAAGCCCCTTGGTGCAGGGGCTGCCCGTATCGGTCATCGTGCCCATGGTATCCGGGTTATCAATGAACTCGAAGAAGTCGAAGCCGCAGCCGACGTGGTCGATGCCCATGACGTCGATCATGTGCGCCGCATGCTCGGCAAGGCGCTCGACGGTTTGGTTCTTTGGGTCGTCATCTATGAAGATGTTGAACGCATTCAAGCCCACAACGCCGTTTATATCGCGTATGGCGCGAAGCTGATCGTCCGTAAGGTTGCGGAGCACGCCGCACATCGCACGGCTGTTGGAATGGGATGCGATGAAGGGCTTTTTCGTAATCTTGACGACATCCCAAAAGCCAGCATCATTAAGATGCGAAACGTCGAGCAGCATCCCCTTTTCCTGCATACGCCGGACGGTCTCCCTGCCGAGGTCTGTAAGACCGTAATCCTTGCCGGAGAGCGCGCCCGCGCCGAGGTCGTTTGCCTCGTTCCAGGTCAATATACCGTGGCGGCAGCCGAACTCGTAATAGCGGTCGATCCAGGTAAGGTCCTTGCCCATCGCCGCCATGCCCTCTATGCCGATAAAGATATATATCTTGCCGTCGGCATTGGCCTTCATCATCTCGTCATAGCTATGGACGATGCGGAAAGACCTGCACTCGGCAGTCTCTGCCTTTATGGCAGCCATGATCTGCTCGGTACGCTTTACATAGTCCACGTCATACGGCGGGTCTACCCAAATAACAAAAATACTTCCTTCAACGCCGCCCTTGCGGAGACGCTCCAGATGGCAGCGATCAAATACGTTCGTCTCGCCATTGAGACGGCGAGTAGTCACATCACACCAGATATCAGAGTGTGCATCAAAATACATAGTTTTGCCTTCCGTAAAATTACCGGCGCAAATCTGTTTAAGAGATGCGCCGGAGTTATATTGTCGTTACAAAACAGCCGGCTTTGTCAGAAACTTATGCGGCGCCGAGGATAATGCCGACCAGCGTACCGGCGTAGTTGCCGATAACATAGCCGAGCACGCCCACCAGCATTGCGGGGCCAACCAGCCTCGTCCAGCCCTGGGATATCGCCATGCCGGCAGCGGTCGTCGGACCGCCGATATTGGCATTGGAGGCGATGATGGAATCCTCAAGGGAAGCCTTGAAGATCTTTGCCGCGCCGAAGCAGAAGAGCATATTCACGAGAACCATGATCGTGGTCAGCACGAGCAGCAGCGGGGACTTGGTAAGGACGGTCATGATGTTGGCGGGAACGCCTATGACGAACAGGAAGAGGTAAATGAGGTAAGTACCGATTTCCTGTGAGCCGTGCATCTTGGATACTGTCTTGGTGCAGAAGGTGGCAACTATCACGGATATGGTGGTTATCCATACATACTGGCTGCCGAAGAACTGACCTATGAAGTCAAGGAAGGGATTGCCGCCGATGCCGGAGAAAATACCGGAAATAATGCGGGATACCCAAACGACGACTATGGCATAAGCAAAGTTATACGCAATATCCTTGAGGGAGATGTCCTTGCGGCTCCAGAAAGCGGCAGCCTGAGTCTGCGCAACTTCCTTTGAGGCACCGGCCTCTACCTCAGCTATGTGAGGATGTGAAAAGTGCTTTCGGAAGAACTTGGAGCCGGCGCAGGCGATCAGAACGAAGAAATACGCGGCCATCAGCAGGTTATCCGCAACAGTAGCGGCAGCGGTGAGATCGTCACCGGCAGCATACTGAGAAGCCATTGCCGCAAAGTTTACGCTGCCGCCGATATAAGAGCCGGTCATCATGGAGGCTACCTTTGCAAGACCCTGCGCATCGCCAAAGGGTTCGCGCAGGAGATAATAGGCGAGGAACGCGCCGACGACAGTGCCGAGTGCGCCGATAAGGAACACGACCAGCATACGGCCGGTGTCCTTCCATACGCGGCTGAGGTTGCACTGCAGCAGCAGCAGGGGGATAGCCATAGGAACGACGATGCCCCATACAATATCGTCATACAGCGTGCAGTTCGTGGGTATAACGCCGAGGTTTGCGAGAACCATCGCCATTATCAGCGCGATTATGGCGCCGGAGACCTTGGAGGCCCACTGATACTTCTGCTCAAGGTGTATTGAAAGTGCAACACCTATACACATAACGCCCATCAAACCCCAGACGTTGTCCGCGGCAATCAGGGTATGTCCTAAAAGATTTTCAAATAGTGTCATTCTAAATAATTCCTCCGATTTCTTCGCCTAATGCAATTGTTTTTAAGAAAGCTATTGATTGATGAAAATGCATATAACTTCGGCGGCGCCGGCCTGCCGCCGAAAAATCATTTCTATATTAGCACCTTTTATGTCGAAAATCAATAGCCTTTAAACCCCGCACGCCGAGAAATCTTTATATATATTTTACAAATGCCTGCTTTTGAATTTTACATTGCAGAGTTACCATCTTATTATAAAGATTAGAAAAAGAAAGAAGGAATGATATGAACGAATTAAGGAACAAAAAGGGTTTTATATGCGATATGGACGGCGTCATTTACCACGGCAACAAGCTGCTGCCCGGCGTAAAGGAGTTCGTTGACTGGCTGTACAGGGAAAACAAGAACTTCCTCTTCCTCACCAACTCCTCCGAGCGCTCACCCAAGGAGCTTCAGCAAAAGCTCAAGCGCATGGGGCTTGATGTGGACGAGAGCCATTTCTATACAAGTGCGTTGGCGACCGCACGCTTCATAAGCTCCCAGTCGCCGGAAAGCAGCGCCTACGTAATAGGCGGCGCAGGCCTCATAATGGCTCTGCACGACGAAGGCATCACCATGAACGACGTTGACCCGGATTACGTTATAATCGGCGAGGGTAATACCTACAACTACGAGAATATCCTGAAGGCGGTACACCTGGTGATGAAGGGCGCAAAGCTCATCGGCACCAACAGCGACCTTACAGGCCCTTCTGAGAACGGGATAATCCCCGCATGCCGGGCAATGATCGCCCCTATCGAAATGGCCACCGGCCAGAACGCCTATTTCATAGGCAAACCCAACCCTCTTATGATGCGGACAGGCCTTAGGATACTGGGCGTACACTCAGAGGACGCGGTAATGATAGGCGACCGCATGGATACCGACATGATCGCGGGAATCGAGACTGGCCTTGACACCTGCCTCGTGCTCTCCGGCGTGACCGACCGCGCCGACATCAATAAGTTCCCCTACCGTCCGCGGCTGGTGTTAAACGGGGTAGGCGATATACCTGACAAGTCAAATGAAATAGTGTGAATGCCTCCAAACAGCGAAGGATATCCTTTATCATCTTCAGCATAGGTAAGCTGAAGCCGCTTTAAGCCGACTTTTTCATGCACCCGATCGTCCTTTGCCATTTTTCTTATGATTCAGTCACTTGAGCTTTTGAATTTTTGAGATTTCGGCAATCACGATTAGCTGCATACCCTTTTCCAAGGAAAGCGTCGGCTCTATCGTTGTCAAAAAGATATTTCCTTTTCGGGCTGCTACCACATTGATACCATACTTTTTCCTGAGATTCAATTCAATAAGCGTTTTTCCAATCCATTCTGTTTTCACATCCATTTCGATCATGGATATTTCTTTCGACAACTCAATCATCTCTGAAAATCCTGACGTAATCAAGCTCCTGCCAAGTCTTATACCCGACTCTCTTTCGGGAAATACAACTCTGTCGGCACCGACACGCTTTAGTATCTTTTCTTGCATTTCACTCGCACACTTCGCAATCACGGTTTCAACACCCGCTTCTTTGCATAGCGTTACTGCCATTACACTGGCTTCCAAATTATTTGCCATGGATACTATTACGATATCCATATTGAAAATACCCAGCCTTTTTATCACCTCTGCTTCTGTAATATCAGCACACTTACAAACAGGAATCGTTTCAACGGCATTATCGACAATATCCTGATCAATATCAACTCCCAGCACCTCAGCGCCATTTTTTACAAGCTCCTCGGCAACAGCTTTTCCATATCGGCCCAGGCCAAATACTGCATATGTCTTATTGATACTCATCACAAAATCCTCCGTTTATCCTACACTGATTTCTTCGATTGGGTTCCTGATAATATTTGGGTTTTCTTTTTTACGATTAAATGCGACAGCGAGGGATATCGGCCCTACTCTTCCGAGATACATTGTAATAATAACGATAAGTTTTCCGATATCGTTGAGCGTGGTCGTCAAATTTCTTGTAAGCCCAACAGTGGCGGTTGCACTCGCCGCTTCATAAGCGATATCCAATAAATCGGCATCCATTGTTGCAGACAGCAAAACAGTTGAAACAAACATAATAGCGAAAGACATACAGGTAACGGCAACTGCCTTACCGACAGCTTGCTTTGCCAGGCGTCTTCCAAACAGTTCTGTATCTTTTTTGTTACAAATCGATGCCCACGCTGACGCAATAATAACTGCAAAGGTAACGGTTTTAATTCCGCCGGCTGTACCGACAGGAGAGCCGCCTATAAACATTAGCAGCAGACAAACCACAGCGGTCGCATTCGTAAGATTTTCTTGCGGTAGCGTTGCAAACCCCGCAGTTCTAGTTGTAACAGATTGAAAGAATGATACTTCTATTTTTTGAAGTAATGTGTAATCCTTTAGGGTTTGCGGATTATCATATTCCAAAACAAAAACAAAAATTGCGCCCACTATAATCAAGAGAAGAGTTGATATAATTGCAATTTTGCTGTGTAAAGTCAGATTTCCAAAAATCTTCCTTTTATTTTGCCTAATGTTTTTTATTACCCGAATTATATCCCACCAAACGATATAGCCGATACCACCTATAACGATTAACAAACAGGTAACAGTATTGACCATAGGATTAAGGGCATAGTCACAAAGACTGTTTTCGGCAATGATATCAATACCGGCATTGCAGAAGGCCGAGACCGAAGTAAATATTGAAATCCATATTCCTTTTTGACCGAAATCCGGGATAAACACTGTCATATATAGAAGAGCACCGATTCCTTCTATGACAAGTGTTCCGATAACAACTTTTTTTACAAAGCGGACAAGTCCTGACAAGGAATTCAAATTGAACGCATCCTGTAATAATAACCTATCATTTATCCCCATTTTCTTATGTAATAAAATCATCAGTCCAGACATAATAGTTACGACACCGAGTCCGCCAATCTGGATTAGCAAAAGAATTACAACTTGCCCAAAGACACTCCATGACGAAACAGTGGGTATAACAACTAACCCTGTAACGCAGGTAGCGGTCGTTGCAGTAAACAAGGCATCCCAAAAAGAAGCTGCATTACCATGCGCCGAGCTTATCGGTAATGACAGGAAAAATGTGCCTGTTAAAATCGTAAGCAGGAAGCCGATCATTATTATTATATGTGTTGTTGTTAATGAGAATCTTTTTTTCATAATCGCACCAATTAATTTATGTAGCCGTCTTCTCCGCGTTGGTCAAGTCCAGCTCGTCCAGATTCAAACCAACCTCAATATGATGCTTGGCATTATGTTTGGATAATAAACACACCGTCTCGACAGTTGTTTCAGTTTCCAAGGGAAGTTCTTTCACTTCCTCGCCATCAACAGGCACAGGGAAGTTGAACACAATCTTTCTTATCCAGCTTCCGTCTTTCCTTTTCTCCGGGAACATCTCAATTCGCTCGATAAAGGCTTTCATAAACTCTTTCTGTTCCGCTTCTGTTGCGGAATGGTAGACTTCATCAAATGCCAGTAAGAGCCGATAGATATTGTTACCGGAGATTTTCTCCTGCTGAATGCTGCGGATTTGACCTTGCAATTCGCCAATCTGAACTTCGATATCCTCTATTGTATCATACTGCTCATCATAGCGGCGCTGCAAGTCCAAAATCTTTCTGTCATAGTGGGCATCGTTGATGTCCAAGGTGTCCATCTGACGCTCCAAGCGGCTTTTCGTTCCAAAGGCTTGCTTCAACTGTCCTTGCAGGACGGCGATCTGCTTTTCCATATCCTCTGTATCAACAGCCGAGCCGATTTTCGCCTGAATCGCTTCTACAAACCGGGGATTGTTGACCATAGCGGATATAATCTTAGCCACAAACTTGTTGATCTCCGTCTACTCGATATTCAGTCGGAAGCTGCACTCATGTCCGGTAGGTGTTACCGTGTTTTTGCAGTAGTAATAATACCTCGTTTTCTTGTCCTTGCTGTGAGCCCTGGCGATATTGCCGTACATACTCTTTCCGCAGCATGGGCATTTCAGAATGCCGGACAGGATGTGTGCATGATCTGGATTGTTGACCTTTTCCCGCTTAAAGGAATTGATCTTACGCTTTTCCTGTGCCAGATACCAATCTTCTTCCGAAATGATGGCTTCGTGCTGTCCCTCATAAATCGGGAACTCCGACTGCTCAACTACGTGCATCTCATTTCTTGTGCCTTGCTTCTTTTCCGTCCTGCGTCTGCCATAGGCGATCTTTCCCATGTAAACGGGATTGTCCAATACATCCTGCACGAAGTTCCTTGAAAATCCGGGAATGGTATTGTTCTGCCGCAGTTTCTTGATAAAGCCGTTGCGGTTCAGATATTTAGCAACCCCGGCAACGCCCTCGTTGGTGTGAATGTAGCGGTCATAAATGACACGGATTACTTCCACTTCATCCTCCGCAATGACCAAATCTCCGTTTTCCAGTTTGTAGCCATAAGGAGCGAAACCACCGTTCCACTTGCCCTCACGAGCCTTTTGCTCACGTCCTGCCATTGTCTGGGTGCGGATATTCTCTCGCTCTATTTCTGCCACCGCAGACAGCACGGAAATCATCAGCTTTCCGGCATCCTTTGAACTGTCGATGCCATCCTCCACGCAGATCAGATTGACACCGAAATCCTGCATGAGCTGCAAAGAGTTCAGAACATCCGCCGCATTTCTGCCAAATCGGGACAGCTTAA
>ERZ773225.3733-NODE-3733-length-13224-cov-13.393576_pt1 | contig 13224 bp, 11 predicted proteins | sample MGYA00580993_ERZ773225 | MGnify/ENA primary metagenome ERZ773225 (study PRJEB29015, sample SAMEA2737748) | human gut metagenome | biome: human gut; feature: human-associated habitat; material: faeces | place: China | collected 2012 ... | reverse complement strand
TTCGTTGGCTGTTTTTTCGCTTACGCTTAAACAATCCATTTATTGTCCAAGGTGTTTTATAATCGTCTGCGTTATTCAATTTACAAGATACAGCCGTTCGTTTTGCGTTCACATTCGTCCCGCAGCGAACTTTTATATGTTAGCACAACTTTTTCCCTTTGTCAAGAACTTTTTCCAAATTCTTACAAAGTTTTTTGTGCGCCGCCCTCACGGACAGCTTGCTTATAATACCATCCAAAGTTCGCTTTGTCAAGGGTTTTTTACATTTTTGGCCGTCTTTTTTATTGTTTTCTACTCAGAGACGACCGTCTCTGGAGGAAAGATTGTTGCTGATCTCCGTCAGGGCGTCCCCCGCGTCGATGCTGGTTTCGTCCTGCATTGCCAGATCTCCCAGACTGACCATGCCGCAAAGCCTGCCGTTCTCCATGACGGGCAGTCTTCTGATCTGCTCCCTGCCCATTAACCCGGCCGCGAGGGCAACCTCCATGTCCGGTCTGGCTGTAATTACTTTTGCCGTCATCACGTCCCGGACGGGCGTGGACGAGGCCGACCGTCCGGCGGCCAGACACCGGGTGACGATGTCCCGGTCGGTGATCAGGCCGCACAGTCTTCCGTCGCTGCCGCACACGGGCAGCGCCCCAATATTGTAACGGCCAAGCGTCCGCGCCGCCACCGCCACGGATTCCTCCGGATTGATCCGGATGACCGGATTTGTCATAACATCCCGCAATTTCATTGTCATTCCTCCTTTTGGACGGAGTATTGACATGTTTTCGGCGGTCTATTCCTTATATACAGAAAATACGGGAGAGCCGGCGGCTCTCCCGTACATAATTTTATGGAATTATTCCTTCACCAACAGCTCCGCGATCTGGATGGCGTTGGTAGCTGCGCCCTTGCGGACCTGATCGCCGCAGCACCACAGGCACAGGCCGTTGTCGTCCGTCAGGTCGGGACGGATACGGCCGACGAACACAATATCCTGATCGGAGGTGTCCAGCGGCATGGGGTACTGCTTGTTTTTCAGGTCGTCCACCAGCTTGCAGCCGGGAGCCTTGGCGATGACCTCCCGTGCCTGCTCCACGGTGACTGGCACATCAAAGTGGCAGCTGACGGAAATGGAGTGGCTGCGCACCACAGGGACACGGACACAGGTGCAGCTGACCTTCAGTTCAGGCAGGTGCATGATCTTGCGGCCTTCGTTCTGCATCTTCATTTCTTCGCTGGTGTAGCCCTCGAACTGCTCGCCGCCGATCTGGGGGATCAGGTTGAAGGCGATCTGGTGGGAAAACACCTTCGGCTCATAGGTCTTCCCCTCCCGCAATGCCTCCACCTCATTCATCAGTTCAATGGGGCCGCCCGCGCCAGCGCCGGAGACGGCCTGATACGTGGAAGCGGTCATGGTGCGGATGGGGGCGATGGTGTTCAGGGCGTTCACCGCCGTGACGGTGATGATGGTGGAGCAGTTGGGGTTGGAGATGATGCCCTTGTGGTTCTTCACGTCCTCAGGGTTGACCTCCGGCACGATCAGCGGCACCTCAGGATTCAGGCGGAACGCAGAGGAATTGTCCACGAACACCGCGCCGGAGGCCACGATCGCAGGGGCAAACTTCTTGGCGATGTCATTTTCCGCCGCGCCCAGAACGATGTCCACGCCCTTGAATGCTGTGTCGGCGGCTTCCTGAATGGTCACGTCCTCACCGCGGAACTTCACGGTTTTGCCCGCGCTCCGGGCAGAGGCCAGCGGAACCAGCTTCCCAACGGGGAAATTGCGCTCCTGCAAAACTTTAATCATTTCCTGTCCCACAGCGCCGGTCGCGCCCAGGACGGCTACAGTATAGGTTTTCATATTTTCATTCCTCCCACACATTACTTTACGAAGCTGTTGTACAGAACCCGGATGGCTTCCTTGAAGTCCTTATTGTCCACGCCGAAGATGATGTTCAATTCGTCGGGGCCCTGGTTGATCATGCGGATGTTGATGCCGCTTTCGCCCAGCGCCTTGAAGATCCGGCCGGAAATGCCGGGACGGAAGGCCATCTTCCGGCCGACGGCGGCGACCACGGCAATGTGGTGGTGGACGTCCAGCGTATCCGGCTGGGCTTCCTTTTTGATCTCCGCCATGATGGTGTACAGCTCCTTCTCCACCGCGGCGGTGGGAAGCACGACGGACACGTTGTCAATGCCGTTGGGAACGTAGTCCACGGAAATGTTATGCCGTTCCAGCACCGACAGGACTCTGCGCAGGACACCCACCTGGTTGCTCATGCCCCGCTTGGTCAGGGAGATGATGGAAAAGTCCTTTTTGCCCGTGATGCCGGTGATGAACCGGTCGGGGTCAACGTCCCCGGAGAAGGACTCCTGGATCATGGTGCCGGGGGCCTCCGGGTCGTTGGTGTTGCGGATGTTGACGGGGATGTTCTTCTCCCGCACCGGGAAAATGGAATCCTCGTGAAGCACCTGCGCGCCGGAATAGCTCAGCTCCCGAAGCTCATCGTAGGTGACCTCGGGGATGGCCTGAGGATCGTCCACGATCCGGGGGTCGGCCATGAGAATGCCGGACACGTCCGTCCAGTTCTCGTACACGTCCGCGTCCAGCGCCGCCGCCGCCAGCGCGCCGGTGATATCGCTGCCGCCCCGGGAGAAGGTGTGGATGGCGCCGTCGGGCATGGCGCCGTAGAATCCGGGGATCACCGCGCCGTAGCCAAGCAGCACCTGATTGCGCAGCGCCTTGTAGGACGCCTCCCGGTTCACGGTGCCGTCCATGTTGAACATCACCCAGTCAGCCGCGTCCACGAACTGGAAGCCGAGGTAGGCCGCCATCAGCTTGGCGGAGAAATACTCGCCCCGGCTGACCAGCTCCTCCTGGGTCACTTCCTTCGCGTCGATGCGCTTTTTCAGAGCCTCCAGCTCCGGCTCCAGCGCCAGGTCAAGCCCCAGCTCATCCCGGATGTCTAAGTAGCGGGACGCGATCATGTCAAAAATGCTGCTGCAGTCCACGCCATACTGGACGTGAGCATAGCACAGATAGAGAAGGTCGGTCAGCTTATGGTCATTGCCGAACCGCTTGCCCGCGGCGGAGACCACCACGACCCGGCGCTCCGGGTCGGCCAGAAGGATATCCCGTACCTTGCGGTACTGGCCGGCATCCGCCATGGAGCTGCCGCCGAATTTGACTACTTTCATTTTCTGTTCCTCTCTGTCACTCTCAGTCATCCGCGAATTGCCGCGGCGAATGCGTTGGGATTCTCTTTCAGCCATGCGTGCATTGCGGCAACGGATACCGGCGCGGTCACCGCCGCGCTGCCCCAATGCTCCTTTGTCTCGCCGCTCCAGTTACCGCGAACGTACCATGTCAGCTTCTCGTCGTTCACAGCCGCCGCATGGCCGCCGTAGGGGGCGTAGAAGCCCTTCCCGGCAAGAACGTCCACCAGATCCTGCACCACATTGTATGCGGTGGGGTACCGGCCTGCGCCCTGACCGAAGAAGCTCATGCGCTGGGAAGTCTCGCCGACGAAGGTGATTAAATTGTAGTTCATTGGAACGGCGGCTTCCGGCTCGCCATCTTTGACCAGCGTGGGCTGGACGTAGGCGCTGATGACGCCGTTTTCCCGCTTGCCCGTGGCGATCAGCTTGCACACAAGGCCGTGGGCTTTGAAGTTCTCCACGTCTTCGGCCTTGATATTGCGAATGCCCGCCACGGGGACGGTTCCCTTATCCAGACTCACGCCGAAGGCAATGTTGGCGGACAGAATGGCCTTGTGCCATGTGTCGATGCCGTCCACGTCGGTGGAGGGGTCGGCTTCGGCGTAGCCCAGCGCCTGGGCCTGTTTCAGCACATCGTCGTAATTGAGGCCCTGACGGGTCATGTTGTCGAGAATATAGTTGCAGGTGCCGTTCATGATGCCACCGACCTCCCGGATGCTCTGCACCCGGCGGGCGCGTTCCAGCTCGGAAAGCCAGCCGATGCCGCCGCCCACGGCTGCTGTGCAGCGGAAGCAGACGCCCTTTTCCTGCACCAGCGGCAGCAGCTCGTCATAGAAGGTGCATACCAGCGCCTTGTTGGCAGTTACCACATTTTTCCCCGCCTCAATGGCGGCGCGGACATAGTCGTAAGCAGGGTGCAGCCCACCCATGACCTCCACCACGGTGTCGATGCTGTCGTCCTCCACAATGTCCCGGATGTCCCGGACGGTCTTCGCGTCGGGAAGCTGCATATCCTCCCGGCGCAGAACCTTGACGACCTGCATATCGTCTCTGCCCCGGGTAAGCTCATACACGCCCCGGCCGACGACACCGAAGCCCAGCAATCCGATCTTCATCAAATCATCCCCCGTTTTGTCTGTATGTGCGGTGATTTTTGGTCAGTGTGTAAAAACGGATGTGTCCATCCCGAAAACACTTGCTTTTTGTCGGAAAACAGTATATCATATACCTGCTCAAATTTCAACCACGCCAAAAAGCCAAGGTTTTCCCGGTATTCCCAAACTTTTTGTGCAATTAGCAAAGAATCGATCACAGGAGGATACTATGCTCTATCATTCCACCCGGAGCGAAGCCCACTTTGTGGACAGCGCCGAGGCCGTGCTGGAGGGTCTTGCCCCCGACGGCGGCCTGTATATGCCCGAGAGCATTCCCGCGTTTGACTGGCAGGCTTGCCTGCGGGGCTGCTCTACGGAAATGTCCGCGAAAATTCTTGCCGCCCTGCTGCCGGATATTCCCGATATGGATACGCTGGTTCGCCGCGCCTATCAGGGGAAATTTGAAACCGAAGATCTGACCCCCACCGTTTCCGTAGGTGGTTATTCCGTGCTGGAGCTGTTCCGGGGGCCTACATCCGCTTTTAAGGACGTGGCGCTTTCCATGCTGCCCCAGCTGCTCACCGCCGCGAAGGCCGTCAAGGGGTTGGAAAAGGATATCCTGATCCTCACCGCCACCTCCGGCGACACCGGCAAGGCCGCTCTGGAGGGCTTCCGGGACGTGCCCGGGGTACGCATCTGCGTATTTTATCCCGACGGCGGCGTCTCTCAGGTGCAGCGTGCCCAGATGGTGACGCAGGAGGGCGGCAACGTGGCCGTCTCGGCCGTCCGGGGCAACTTTGACGACGCTCAGACCGGTGTGAAGAACATCTTCGCCGCCTGTCAGGGGCGGGAGCTGCCCTACGCCCTGTCCAGCGCCAACTCCATCAATATCGGCCGTCTCGCGCCCCAGATCATGTACTACTTCCGCTCCTACCGCGACCTGCTGGACGCCGGGAAGATCAAGCTGGGCGACGAGGTCAACTACTCCGTCCCCACCGGCAACTTCGGCGACATTCTGGCGGGGTACCTCGCCAAGCGGCTGGGTCTGCCCGTTGGGAAGCTGATCTGTGCCTCCAACGCCAACAACGTCCTCACCGACTTCATCCGCACCGGCGTTTACGACAAACGCCGCCCCCTGCTGAAGACCACCTCCCCCTCCATGGACATTCTGGTGTCCTCCAACTTGGAGCGGCTGCTGTACCTGCTGTCCGGAGACACCGCGCTGGTGTCCGGGCTGATGAACAGCCTGAACCGGGAGGGCGTTTACACCGTCCCCGGCGCACTGCTGGAACAAATCCAGAAGAAATTCTGGGCTGCCTACTGCGACGACGCCAAAGCGCAGGAGATCATGGGCCGGGTCTACCGGGATTGGGGCTATCTGTGCGACCCCCACACCGCTTCCGGCTGGGCAGCAGCGGAGGAATACGTCTCCCAGACCGGCGACACTCGTCCCATGGTGGTGCTGTCCACCGCGTCTCCCTACAAGTTCCCCGCGGCGGTTCTCGCTGCCGTGGGCGGCGATACCTCCGGCAGTGAGTTCGACCAGATGGCGCGGCTGTCCGCCATGACAGGTGTGCCCATCCCGAAGAATCTGGCGGGCCTGCAGGGCAAACCCGAACGCCACACCGGCGTCATCAACAAGGAAGATATGCTGGACTACGTCCTGCATCTGTAAGCCGACAGGAGAAGCTGCATGAAACGAGTTACCATCCGCGTTCCCGCCACCACCGCGAACCTCGGCCCCGGGTTTGACGCCTTCGGCTGTGCCCTGAGCCTGTACACTGACGTTACCTTTGAAGAAACCGACTCCGGTCTGGAGATCACCGGCTGCGGCGAAGCCTATACAGGCCCTGACAATCTGGCCTACACCGCCTACTGCGCCGTGCTGGGCACCTTAAGCGAGGAAGTCCGGGGCGTGAAGATCCACATCGACGCCCACATTCCCATCTGCCGGGGACTCGGTTCCTCCGCCGCGCTGCTGGTGGCCGGCGCCATGGGCGCAAACGTCCTGCGGGGCAATAAGCTCTCCACGCAGGGCCTGCTCAACATCACCAACGCCATGGAAGGGCATCCGGACAATCTGGCGCCCGCTTTCCTCGGCGGCCTCACCGCGTCCATGGTGGACGGCGGTCTGCCGGTGAGCGTCAGCTTTCCCCTCCACGCCGGGTGGGAATTTCTGGTTCTTATTCCGGATTTTACCCTGTCCACCCCCCTCGCCCGTTCCGTTCTGCCGGAGCAGGTCAACCGCCGGGACGCCATTTACAACATCTCCCACGGCGCGCTGGTGCTCAAGGCGCTGGAGCTTGGGGACGAGAAGCTGCTGCGCACCGCCATGCAGGACAGGCTTCACCAGAACTACCGGAAAAAGCTGATTCCGGACTACGAAAAAATCGAGGCGCTGGTGCGCACCGTCGGCGCGGCCTTCTGTCTTTCCGGCGCAGGCCCCACCCTGCTGTGCATCACCCGCAACCCCGGGCTGGAAGAGAAGCTCGCCAAAAAGCTGGACAGCATCACGGAGCATCACTGGCAGATGCTGCCCCTGCACGTAGAATTTGAGGGCGCGCATGTCCTGAAGGCCGAATAAACAAAAAACTTCGTATGACCAAAATCATACGAAGTTTTTCGTTTTCTCAAACCCCCAGCATGAGCTTCGCAAACAGGAAATACACCAGCAAGCTCAGGGCGTCCACGATGGTCGTGATAAAGGGGCTTGCCATCACCGCCGGGTCAAAGCCCAGACGCTTGGCAAACAGAGGCAGCGTGCAGCCGACGAACTTGGCAAGGATGACCGTCACACAAAGCGTCAGGCACACCACGCCGTTGACCAGCAGGCTGATGCTTTCGTTGCCCATCAGCAGCCGATCCACCAGCAGAATTTTCAGGAAGCAGGCCGCCGCCAGCGCCGCGCCGCAGAGCACTGCCGTGCGGGCTTCCTTCCACATCACCCGGAACAGGTCGGTAAAATGCAGCTCGTCCAGACTCAGGGCACGGATGACGGTCACGGAGGACTGAGAACCACAGTTACCGCCGGTATCCATCAGCATGGGGATAAAGGCGGTCAGCACCGGGAGCAAGCTCAGGGCATCCTCAAAAGAGGTAATGATCATCCCCGTAAAGGTAGCGGAGACCATCAAAAGCATCAGCCAGGGAATCCGGTGCTTGAACAGGTCGAAGGGCGTACTCTTGAGGTAGGTCTTTTCCGAAGGGGTCATAGCGGCCATGATTTCCATGTCCTCGGTGGCCGCGTCCTGCATGACGTCCATGGCGTCGTCGAAGGTGACGATACCCACCATCCGGTTTTCCCCGTCCACCACGGGCAGGGCTATGAAGTTATATTTGGAAAGGGTCGCCGCCACTTCCTCCTGGTCGGTCTGGGTGGTGACCGAGATCAGGTTCGTTTCCATGATGTCTTCGATCTTGGTCTCGTCGTCTGCGGCCAGCAGAAGATCCTTTACCGTCACAAGACCGATGAGCGTCCTGTCCTTTTCCGTAACGTAGCAGGTGTAAATGGTCTCCTTATCCACGCCCTGACGGCGGATGCGGAGGATGGCCTCCTCCACGGTCATGTGGGGGCGCAGGGAGACGTATTCCGTGGTCATGATGGAACCGGCGGAATCTTCGGGGTAACGCAAAATCTGGTTGATGGAGCTGCGCATTTCCGGGTCGGCGTGCTTTAAGATACGCTGCACCACGTTCGCGGGCATTTCCTCAACGATGTCTGCCGCGTCGTCCACGTACAGCTCGTCCAGAACTTCCTTCAGCTCGTTGTCGGAGAAGCCCCGGATGAGAAGCTCTTTGGCCTCCGGCTCCATTTCCACGAAGGTCTCCGCCGCCTGTTCCTTGGGAAGCAGGCGGAACATGAGGGGGATCTGTTTTTCGTCCAGCCCGTCAAAAAGTCCGGCGACATCCATCGGATTCATGGTCGTGAGGATATCCCGGAGAGTTGCATATTTTTTCTCCTCCAGCAGCTTCAGGAGGGCTTTTTCCACAATTTCAAAGCGCTCTGCCATATCGTAATTCCTCCTATTCATTTTTATTTGTCATGATGAATAGGCAATTTACGCAGACAAAATAACTACAGACTCACCCGGACGGCAAGCCGCACTCTACTTCGTCCAGGTATATTGCCGTTGCCGCCAGCGTCCAAGAGAATCCCTCCTTTGAAGTCACAGTTTCTCTTATTTTACCTATCTTTGACGGAAATGTCAACCTTGACGGAAAGAAGTTGGGATAGTAAAATGAAAATATATTGCTTTTACTATCCGCCGGCCGCACCGGCGGAAAAAAGGAGGAATTCCCATGCTCCGGATTGCCGCTGAGGAAGACGTAAGCGCCATGCTTGCCATTTACCGGCCTTACGTTCTGACCTCTACTGCCACCTTTGAATATGACCCACCCAGCGAAGAAGAATTCTTACGCCGCTACCACACCATCACCACCCAGTTCCCATGGCTTCTCTGGGAGGAGGACGGGCAGATTCTCGGCTATGCCTATGCAAGTCTGCCCTTTACCCGGGCAGCATATGCCTGGTGCGCCGAACCCACCATTTATCTCAAATCTCAGGCACGGGGAAAGGGCATCGGAAAAGCGCTGTACGACGCGCTGGAAGCGATCCTCGACGCCCAGGGGTATTACCTTCTTTACTCCCTCGTCTGCGGGGAAAACGAAAACTCCATGCGCTTCCACGAGAAACGCGGCTACCGCACCGTCGCTCATTTCCCGGCCTGCGGCTTCAAGTTTGGCAGGTGGCTTGACCTCAACTGGATGGAAAAGCGGCTGAAGGGCGTCGATCCCCCGGGCGGCGTCCCCGTCCCATGGCAGGCCGTTATGCAAAACGCAGAATTCATTCACCAATATTTAGATAATTTTTCCCTTTCCTAATCAGGGAAAATATGATATTTTATCGGAGTGGATAGATGTCCCCAAACATCTGCACAAAACCGAGAGAGGCACTAACGAATCTCCGGGTCAACGGGAGGTTCTCAAAAAATCTACATAAGGAGCTGTGACCATGTATTTTCAGAAAAAGCGCGTAATCGCGATGCTGCTTGCCGGCGGCCAGGGCAGTCGGCTCAAGGTTCTGACGGAGAAAACCGCCAAGCCTGCCGTTCCCTTCGGCGGCAAATACCGTATCATCGATTTTCCTTTGAGCAACTGTGTCAACTCCGGCATCGACACTGTGGGTATTCTGACCCAGTATCAGCCTCTGGAGCTGAATGAGTATATCGGAAACGGACAGCCCTGGAACCTGAACAAGACCCATTCCTGCGCGCAGGTTCTGCCCCCCTATGAGCGTCACGACAAGAAATCCGGCTGGTACAAGGGCACCGCCAACGCCATTTATCAGAACATCGACTTCGTGGACCGCTTCAACCCCGACTACGTGGTCATTCTCTCCGGCGACCACATCTATAAGATGGACTACGCCGATATGGTGGCCTACCACGAAAAGCATAAGGCTTCCTGCACCATCGCCGTGCGAAATGTCCCTCTGGCGGAGGCTTCCCGCTTCGGTATCCTGAATACCAACCCCGACAACACCATCTACGAGTTCGAGGAAAAGCCCGCCAAGCCCAAGTCCACCAACGCTTCCATGGGCATTTACTGCTTCAACTGGCAGGTACTGCGGGACGCCCTGATCGCTGACGAGGAAAACCCCAGCTCCGCCAACGATTTCGGCAAGAACATCATTCCAAGCCTGCTGGCCGACGGTCACAAGATGATGGCCTACCCCTTCGACGGCTACTGGAAAGACGTGGGAACCATCGATTCTCTGTGGGAAGCCAACATGGATCTGCTGGGCAAGGAACCTGCCTTCCAGCTCCGGGGCGACAAGCGCTCCACCATCTACGCCCGCAACTCCGCCATGCCGTCCTCCTACATTGACGAGCAGGCCGAGATCGTCAACGCCTTCGTGGCCGAAGGCTCCGAGGTCTACGGCACCGTCCACCACAGCATCATCTCCATCGGCTGTACCATCGGCGAGGGTGCGCTGGTAGAGGACAGCGTCGTCATGCCCGGCGTGGTCATCGAGTCCGGCGCCATCGTCCGCCACGCCATTCTGGGCGAGGACTCCAAGGTCTGCAAGAACGCCATCGTGGGCGGCGCTTACGCCGACGGGGAAAAGAAGAAGATCAGCGTCACGTCCAAGGGCGCTGTCGTCGAAGCCAACACCGTGCTGAAGCCCGGTGACATGCTGTAACAGGAGGAAAAATGCAATGAACATAACCGGTATTGTATTTACCAACGACGCAAGCCTTGGTGAGCTGACCACCAAGCGCACCATGGCCTCCCTGCCCTTCGGCGGTCGCTACCGTCAGGTGGACTGGGCGCTGTCCAATCTGGCCTGCGCCGGTGTCCGTCATATCGGCATCATCTCCCGCCACAACTTCCAGTCCCTGATGAACCACATCGGCGACGGTGAGGAGTGGGGCCTGGAGCTGGAGGAGGGCGGTCTGGAATTTCTGACTCCCTACGCCCAGTCCGAAGTCCACCGCTACCGGGGCAAGCTGGAGTCTCTCGCCAGCGCCATGGACTTCCTCGCCTACGGCTCTGAGGACGAGCTGGTCATCATGACCGACTCCGCCATTCTCTCCAACATCGATCTGACCAAGGTCATCACCTCCCACGTAAAGAGCGGCCGGAACATCACCGTTGTCACCAAGGCCGGTATCTGCAACGGGGAAAAGATGATTGATCTGGCCATGAAGCTGGACGGGAAAGGCAACGTGACCGACATGCTGGTGGACTTTGCCGCCCCCGCCGATTATGTTGCTTCCATGGACATCTTCGTGGTGGACAAGAAGTGGCTCATGCAGCAGACCAGAGAAATGATCGCCCGGGACAAGTTCCACATGGATCGCGACCTGGTTCTGGGCGGCTGGCAGCGGGGCAAGGTCTCCGTCAACGTCTACCCCTTCGACGGCGCCGCCCTGTACAACGAGTCCGTGGAGGAATATTTCAAAAACTCCATGGCGCTCATCGACCGGGACATCCGCCACGACATGTTCGGCGGCAATCATCCCATCTACACCAAGGTTCGTGACCGTGTCCCCACCTACTACGGCGAGGAATGCCAGATCGCCAACTGTCTGGCGGCCGACGGCTGTATGCTGGAGGGCAACGTCAAGGAAAGCATTCTGTTCCGGCAGGTCACCATCGCCCCGGGCGCGGACGTGGAAAACTGCGTCATCATGAACGACTCCGTGGTGGGCGAGGGCGCGGAACTGAAATACGTCATTCTGGACAAGGACGTCACCGTCACCCCGGGGGCAAAGCTCATTGGGACAAAGAAGAGTCCTGTCATCGTCAAGCGGGGGGAAACCGTATGAAAATTGCCATCTGCGCCTCTGAGGGCGCACCCTATGCCAAGTCCGGCGGACTGGGCGACGTGATGGAGGCTCTGCCCTCCGCGCTGGCTCGCATTGCGGGCAACGAGGTCGTTCTGTTTCTGCCCTACTACCACAAAATCAAAACCAACGCCGCCTATATGGTGGAGCGGGTGGCCGAGATCCGAGTGCAGCTGGGCTGGCGGCAGCAATACTGCGGCATCATGAAGCTGACCAACCGAAATGACGGCGTGCAGGTCTATTTCCTGGACAATGATTATTACTTCGGTGCCCGCACCGGCGCAATTTACGGGGACATGGACGACGGCGAGCGCTTCGCCTTCTTCTCCCGGGGCTGTCTGGACGCCATGATCGCCCTGAACTTCATCCCCGAAATCATCCAGTGCAACGACTGGCAGACCGCCTGCATTCCCATTTATCTCAAGGCCATGTACCACGGCGCCTTCTATAAGACCCGCTGCATGTACACCATCCACAACATCGAATATCAGGGCTGGGCAAACGCCGGGTTCTTTGACGATGTGCTGGGGCTTCCCTGGGAGTACCGTTCCACCCTGGACATGAGCAACTCCGTCAACGTGATGAAGGGCGCCATTGAGACCGCCGACCTTGTGACCACCGTGTCCGAGACCTATGCCCGGGAGCTGATGTATCCCTACTATGCCCACGGTCTGGACAGCGTCCTTGCGGGCAACGCATGGAAGCTCACCGGCATCACCAACGGTATCGACGTGAACACCTTCAACCCGGAGACCGATCCCGCGCTCCCCGCCCACTACAATTCCGAGACCTTTGTAGAGGGCAAGGCCGCCGTGAAGGCCGCCCTGCAAAAAGAAGTGGGTTTGCCCGTCAAGCCTGACGTGCCGCTGATGGTCATGGTCACCCGGCTGGCCGGTCACAAGGGTCTTGACCTGCTGTGCTACATTGCCCGGCGGCTCATATGGGAGGAAGACGCCCAGCTGCTGATCCTTGGCACCGGCGAAGCTCAGTACGAGAGCTTCTTCAGAGATCTGTCGAATCAGTTCCCGGATCAGGTTTCCGCCCAGATCACCTTCAATCTGGGGCTTGCCGCCCGAATTTACGCCGGCGGCGATATCTACCTGATGCCCTCCAAGTCCGAGCCCTGCGGCCTGAGCCAGATGAACGCCATGCGCTACGGCACCGTACCCGTGGTTCACGCCACCGGCGGCCTGAAGGACACCGTTCCTCCCGCCGACGAGAACGGCGAGGGTGGTCTTGGCTTCACCTTCCAGAGCTACAACGCCGACGATTTCTTCGCGTCGCTGAAGCGCTGCCTCGGCCTGTACAATCACAACCGGGAAGCCTTCCGCGCCCTGCAGAAGCGGGACATGGAAAAAGATTTCAGCTGGGACGTCCCCGCCGGACGGTACATGGAGCAGTTCCGGAATATGCTGAGCTGGTAAAATACTCCAAAATGCAGCAAATGCACCGTATGGTCGCAGCCATACGGTGCATTTTTCGTGTTTTCCCCAAGCGGCGTTTTATACTGAACTTCAATTAAAATCTTTAAAAAAGATTTTAATTGCCCGAAGGGCATGAAGTTCATATGAGAC
>ERZ773225.3730-NODE-3730-length-13236-cov-3.209165_pt1 | contig 13236 bp, 8 predicted proteins | sample MGYA00580993_ERZ773225 | MGnify/ENA primary metagenome ERZ773225 (study PRJEB29015, sample SAMEA2737748) | human gut metagenome | biome: human gut; feature: human-associated habitat; material: faeces | place: China | collected 2012 ... | reverse complement strand
TGATGCCGTCGCGCGTCTTCATCAGGCCGCCGTAGAGCACCCCCGTGAAGGGACACCCTTCGGCGCACATCGCATCGGCGACGGGCTGCATGATCCGCTCCAACGCATACCGTTCGTCCTCCCCGGTCACGAACGGCAGCGGCGAGTAGGCGCCCATGCCGCCCGTATTGGGCCCTTCGTCGCCATCGTAGGCCCGCTTGTGATCCTGCGCCAGCGCCATCGGATAGACACGCCGGCGGTCGACGAAACACATGAACGAGAACTCGGGCCCTTCGAGCCAATCCTCGACCACCACCTTGCCGTGCCCGAACTTGTCGTCGAGCAGCATGTCGCGCAACGCGGCATCGGCCTCCTCCATCGTCTGCGCGATGACCACACCCTTGCCTGCCGCCAGCCCGTCGTATTTCAGCACTGCCGGCAACGGACGCGAGGCCACGTAGTCGCGCGCCTCCTCATACGCGGTGAAGGCACGGAAACCCGCCGTCGGGATACCGTATTTGGCCATCAGCTCCTTGGCGAACTCCTTCGACGACTCGATGCGCGCGGCCGCCTTCGTCGGGCCGAAGATCCGCAGTCCCGCCGCACGGAAACAGTCGACGATACCCGCCGCCAGCGCCGCTTCGGGGCCTACGACCGTCAGCGTCACGTTGTGCGCCAGTGCAAAATCGCGCAAAGCCTCCACCTCCGTCTCGCGGATCGGGACGCACTCGGCCTGCGCCGCGATGCCCGCATTGCCCGGCGCGCAATAGATCGTGTCGATCCTTCCGCTGCGCGTCAGCGCATCGACAATGGCATGTTCGCGGCCTCCGCCGCCCACTACAAGAACTTTCATGGATCGAAATATATCTTTAATTCGGTTTCAAAATCATGCGGTTTCACGTCGCGGCCGCCGTCCCGCCGCACCCGGTTCTTCTCCGGCGGCAGAGCCGAATCCTGCCCGAATAACGGACAGCGGACCCGCCCCCCCGATCTCGTCATCTCAGTGTTTGAAATGGCGCATCCCCGTGAAGAGCATCGCCACGCCCGTTTCGTCGGCCTTGCGGATCGAATCCTCGTCGCGGACCGAACCGCCGGGCTGCACGATCGCCGCGACACCGTTGGCGGCGGCGAGCGTCACGCAGTCGTCGAAGGGGAAGAAGCCGTCCGACGCCATGACCAGCCCCTCGGTCGCACCTTTGGCCTGCGCCTCCTTCAACGCGATCTCGGCCGATCCGATCCGGTTCATCTGACCGGCGCCGACGCCGAGCGTCTGTCCCCCCTTCACCACCACGATCGCGTTCGACTTGACATGCTTGACGATCCGCCAGGCGAACTCCAAGTCGCGCAGCTGCGCAGCGTCGGGACGCGCCTTCGTAACGGTCATCGACGCCTCGACCCGCTTCGTCTCCACGTCGAGCTCCTGCGCCAGCAGACCGCCGTTGACGCTCACGTACTGCATCGGATGCACGTCGCTGCGTGTCATGTCGACTTCGAGCAGCCGCAGGTTCTTCTTCGTGCAGAGCACCTCCAACGCCCCTTCCGAGAACTTGGGCGCCATGATGATCTCCAAAAAAATCGGCTTCATCCGTTCGGCCGCCTCGCGCGTCACCTCGCGGTTGACAGCCACGATACCGCCGAAGATCGACACCTTGTCGGCCTCGTAGGCCTTCGTCCACGCCTCCACGACGTCGCGGCCGACGGCCGCGCCGCAGGGATTCATGTGTTTGAGTCCCACGCAGAAAGGCTCGTCGAACTCGCGCACGATGTTCAGCGCGGCGTTGGCGTCCTGGATATTATTGTACGACAGCTCCTTGCCGTTGAGTTGCCGGGCATGGGCCAGCGAGAAGGGAACCTTCTCGGCCGAGCGGTAGAACTTGGCCGTCTGATGGGGATTCTCGCCGTAGCGGAGCGACTGCACCAGATCGAAATCGAGGAACAGTTTCTCGGGCAGGCCCGCCTGCGCACGCATGTAGGTGGCGATCATGCTGTCGTACTCCGCCGTATGGGTGTAGGCCTTGGCCGAAAGACGCAGACGCGTTTCGACCGAAGTATTGCCCTCGGCGCGCATCTCGTCCAGAATCGCGGCGTAGTCCGCCGGATCGCAGACGACGGTCACGTCGCGGAAATTCTTGGCCGCAGAACGCAGCATCGAAGGGCCGCCGATGTCGATGTTCTCGATCGCTTCGGCCAGCGTAACGCCCTCTTTGGCGATCGTCTGGCGGAAGGGATAGAGGTTCACGCAGACCAGATCGATGAACTCGATGCCGTTGGCGCGCAGCGCCTCGACGTGCTCCTCGACGTCGCGGCGCGCCAGCAGACCGCCGTGCACGGCCGGATGAAGCGTCTTCACGCGCCCGTCGCAAATCTCGGGGAAGCCCGTCACGTCGCTGATGTTCAACACCTCGACACCGCTCTCGCGCAACAGTTTCATCGTGCCGCCCGTGGCGATCACCTCCCAGCCCAAAGCCTTCAAATTCTTTGCGAAGTCGACGACGCCCGTCTTATCGCTGACACTTATCAATGCCCTCATTTTTCGTATTTTATGCTTTTACCAATTTATCAATCGTTTCCACGTATAATTCATGCTCCACCTCGTGCACGCGCCGTTCGACCTCGTGCACGTCGTCGCCGTCGTAGGCGAAGGCGCGCTGCGCGATGATCCGCCCGCCGTCGAGCGTGGCGTCGACCCAGTGGATCGTCACCCCGTAGACCTTCACCCCGTAGGCGACGGCCTCCTCGATCGCGTGCGCCCCCTTGAAGGCGGGCAGCAGCGAGGGATGGATGTTGACGATCCGCCCGCCGTAGGCGCCGAGCAGCACCTCCGAGAGGATGCGCATGTACCCCGCCAGACAGACCAGATCGACCCCCGCGGCATCGAGCCGCGCGACGATCTCGCGTTCGTAGTCGGCCTTCGAGGCATACTCCTTCGGCGCGAAGGCGAAGCAGGCGATGCCCCGCGCCGCCGCGCGCTCCGTGACGCGTGCCCCGGGCCGGTCGCAGACGACGAGCGCCACCTCGGCCGCGATCGCACCCCGCTCGCATGCAGCGGCGATCGCCTCGAAGTTGCTCCCTTCGCCGCTGGCGAAAACAGCGATCCGCTTCATCGGCACGCTACCGGATGACGACCCCTTCGGAGTCGGTGACACGTCCGATGACCGACGCCTGCTCTCCGTGCGACGCGAGGATGTCGACGGCCTTCTGCGCCTCCTCGGCGTCGAGCGCGATGACCATGCCTACGCCCATGTTGAAGATGTTGAACATCTCGCGGTGGGCGATCTTTCCGTACTTCTCCAGGAAGCGGAACACGGGCAGGATCTCCCACGTCCCCTCCTCGATGGCGATGCCCTGCCCCTCGTGCAGGATACGGGGAATGTTCTCGTCGAATCCGCCGCCGGTGATGTGGCTGATGCCGTGGACGTCGCACCGGCGGATCACGTCGAGCACCGGCTTCACATAGATTTTCGTCGGGGTGAGCAGCACCTCGCCCAACGTGCGGTTACTCAGCTCGGGATAGACCTTGTTCAGTTCCAATCCGTTGTCCGACAGCACCTTGCGCACCAGCGAGAAACCGTTGGAATGGACGCCCGACGAGGCGATCCCGACCAGCACGTCGCCGGTCTTGACCTTCGACCCGTCGATGAGCCGGCTGCGTTCGACGACGCCCACCGTGAACCCCGCGATGTCGTACTCGCCGCCTTCGTACATGCCCGGCATCTCGGCCGTCTCGCCGCCTACGAGCGCACAGCCCGCCTGACGGCACCCCTCGGCCACGCCGCAGACGATGCCCTCGATCTTGACCGGTTCGTTGTGCCCCACGGCCACATAATCGAGGAAAAAGAGCGGCTCGGCACCCTGAGCCAGCACGTCGTTGACGCACATCGCCACGGCATCGATGCCGATCGTATCGTGTTTGTCCAGCGCGAAGGCCAGTTTGAGCTTGGTTCCCACGCCGTCGGTACCGCTCACGAGCACCGGCTCCTTGACTCCGAGGGCCGCCAGATCGAACATGCCGCCGAAGGCACCGATCGTACCCATGACGCCCGTGCGCGCCGTCGAAGCGACGTGCTTCTTGATGCGGCGGACCACCTCGTAACCGGCTTCGAGATTCACGCCGGCCTTCTCATAACTTTCTGCCATATCGTTTTTTCTGTTTTTCGTTTGACATTTGTCGCGCGAGGAATACCCCGCTAACGGTTCTTGTCCTCCTTGCGGCCGATCTCGGCGGCATGTTCGTAGAGCGCCGTCGGATAACGGCCCGTGAAGCAGGCCATGCACATCTCCTTGCGGTTGCCGGCCCTCAGCAGCGCTCCCTCCGAGAGGAAGGCCAGCGAGTCGGCCTCGATCTGGCGGCAGATCTCCTCGACCGAACAGCGGTGACCGATCAACTGGTCGCAGGTCGAGGTGTCGACGCCGTAGAAGCAGGGATGGGTCATCTTGGGCGATGCGATGCGCACGTGCACCTCCTTCGCGCCGGCGGCCTTGAGCAACCGCACGATGCGCAGCGAAGTCGTACCGCGCACGATCGAGTCGTCGATGAGCGCCACGCGCTTGCCCGCCACGAGCGACCGCACGGCCGAAAGTTTCATCTTCACGCCCTTCTCGCGCATCGCCTGCGACGGCTGGATGAAGGTACGGCCGATGTAACGGTTCTTGACCAGCCCCATTTCATAGGGGATGCCGCTGGCCTCCGAGTAACCGATCGCGGCCGAAAGGCTCGAATCGGGCACGCCGATCACCACGTCGGCGTCGGCCGGAGCCTCCTCGAAAAGGAGCCGGCCCGACTCCTTGCGGAAGGCGTGGACGTTGCAACATTCGATGTCGCTGTCGGGGCGCGCGAAATAGATGTACTCCATGGCGCACATGCAGTTGCGCTTGTACATCGAATAGTCACGGCTGCGGATGCCGTTGCGGTCGAGCGTGACGATCTCGCCCGGATTGACGTCGCGCACGAACTCCGCGCCCACGATGTCCAGCGCGCAGGTCTCCGAGCTGACGACCCAGCCGTCGTTGAGCCGGCCGATCGACAGCGGACGCAGGCCGTACTTGTCGCGGCAGGCGTAGAGCCGGTTCTCGGTCATGATCAGGAAGGCGAACCCGCCTTCGAGCATGTTGAGCGCGTCGATGATGGCGAAAATGCGGTGCTCCGAGCTGTGCTCCTTCTTGATGAGGTGCGCGAGGATCTCGCTGTCGGAGGTCGAGTGGAAGAGGCTCCCCTTGTCCTCCAAGTAACGCACCAGCTCGCGTGAATTGACGAGGTTGCCGTTGTGCGCCAGCGCGAAATCGCCCGTATGGTGCCGGAAGACGAAGGGTTGCACGTTCTCGCGGCCGCCGCCCCCTGCCGTCGAGTAGCGCACATGGCCGATGGCCATACGACCGTGGAGCGTCGAAAGGTTGTCGCCGTTGAAGACCTCGGTCACCAACCCCTCGCCCTTGACCGACGCGAGGCGGCCCTCCTCGGCACTGACGATGCCGCACGCCTCCTGGCCGCGGTGCTGCAAGGCATGAAGGCCGTAGTAGACGATTCCCGGCGCATCGTCCACGCCGAAGACGCCAAAGACGCCGCACTCCTCGTGCAGGGAGTCGAAAGGCAATTCATTCATATCGTGATTCCTCCTGTATTAGTTAATCCGAAAGCGAAAACCGGAGCGGGAACCCCCCCCCGCCGTGTCGCTCCTCTATTTTTTCAAAGCCTCCAAACGGGCGAGAATCTCCTCGTAGGCCTCGCGCACGCGCCCCAGGTCGCGGCGGAAACGGTCCTTGTCGAGCTTCTCGTTGGTCGTCTTGTCCCACAGACGGCAGGTATCGGGCGACACCTCGTCCGCCAGCACGATCTGCCCGTCCGACGTGCGGCCGAACTCGATTTTGAAGTCCACCAGCGTGATGTTCATGCGGTCGAACAGACCGGTCAGCACCTCGTTGATCTTGGCCGTCATGTCGTAGATCCGTTTCAGTTCGTCGTAAGTCACTACGCCCAGCGCCACGGCGTGATGGTCGTTGATGAGCGGATCGCCCAGCTCGTCGCACTTGTAGCAGATGTCGTAGATCGTGTTCGACGGTCTGAGCCCCTCTTCCAGCCCCAAGCGCTTGGCCATCGAACCGGCCACGATATTGCGCACGATCACCTCCAGCGGGATGATCTTCACGCGGCGGCACAGCTGGTCGCGCTCGTTGAGCGTAGAGATGTAGTGCGTCGGAATGCCCGCCTCTTTCAGATAGCCGAAAATGATCGTCGAAATCTTGTTATTGAGGACGCCCTTGCCCTCGATGGTCGCCTTCTTGATGTTGTTGAAAGCGGTGGCGGCATCCTTGTAATGCATCAGGATCACATCGTCGTCGTCCGTGCGGAAAACCTGTTTCGCCTTACCCTCGTAAAGCATTTCGAGCTGTTTCATAGTTTGTTCCATTTTTTGGAGTTATTGTTTTTTCGCTTTTTTCAGATCGAAGTCCACCACGATCGGCCGGTGATCCGACGGGTGCCAGAAATTCGACAGTTTCTTCGGATCGCGCACCGGCTCGGTATAGTCGTCGCGAACCACTTCGGCGCGCGTCACGCAATCGTAGAGCACCGGCGTGCAGTAGACGAAATCGATACGCTTTTCCGAATGAGTCGTCGTCTGGAACCGGCCGGGATGCTGTCGGGCGATCACGTCGACGTAGGGCGTATGTTCGAGCACGTAGTCCTGCGTCAGCAGCCGCGGATCGTCCTCCGGACATTTGTAGAACCAGTTGTCGAGCCGCGACCACGAGTTGTTGTCGCCCAGCATCACCCAAAGCTCTTCGGCGGCACGGGGAGCAGTGCCGATCGTATGCCGGCAGATATACTCGATCTCCATGCGGCGGTAACGGTCGCCCTCGTGCGCGTCGCGGCTCGCCGCCACGTCGGTCGCCCGGTAGGCGTAAGCCTGCGGCCACAGATGCAGCGTCACGATATTGACCGTTCGACCGTTCTTCACGATGCGGGCCCACCCCGCGCCGTGCGTCACCACGCTGTCGGGCTCCTCGCCCACGATCCGCTCGACGTTCTCGATCGGGTATTTCGAGGTAATCACCTGCGGGAAATTGTCGCGGTGACCGCCCACGTACCAATACTTGTGGCCGTAGCGCACCGCCAGTTCGCCCCAGTTGCCGACCAGATAGCGGTCGGCCTCCGGCATCCTGTCGGCCGTGCCCGAACGGTAGATCGACTGCGCCTCGCACCACACGCAGACGTCGGCGTCGAACTCCTTTACCCACTCCACGAAGCGGTCGTAATTGTCGTCCTGCCCCGACCACATGCCGTTCTGGATGTTCCAGTAGAGCAGCCGCAGGTCGGAGCCCGACGGACGCTTGGCGGCGCAGGGAACCGACGTAGCGATCGCAGCGGCGAAAGCCGTCAGGCAGAAAAGGATTCGTTTCAGGTTCATGCGTGTTCAAGTTTAAGGTTAGTTCCGTTTGCGGAAATAGGCGACGGCATTCTCGAAGATCGGCTGCCGTTTCTCCCCGCAGATATTCTTGAAGAGGTTCTCTCCGTAGCGCTCCGTATGGCCCATCTTGCCCAGAATACGCCCGTCCTCGGAGACGATGCCCTCGATGGCGTAGAACGAACCGTTGGGGTTGCAGGGCGCTTCGGCCGTCGCATGACCGTCGGGGCCGGCGTACTGGAAAGCTACCTGCCCGCGCTCGAACAACCGGCGCGCCAGCTGCTCGCCGACCACGAACTTGCCCTCGCCGTGACTGACGGCGATGCTGTGCAGATCGCCCACCGAGAACGAACTGAGCCACGGCGAAGCCGTCGAAGCCACGCGCGTGGTGACGATCTGCGAAACGTGGCGGTTGATGTCGTTGCGGAAGAGCGTGGGCGAATCCTTCGTCACGCAACCCAGCCGCCCGTAGGGCAGCAGTCCCGACTTGACGAGCGCCTGGAACCCGTTGCAGATGCCCAGGATCAGGCCGCCGCGGTCGAGCAGCGCATGGATCTCCTCCGCGATATCCTTGTTGTTGAGTACGTTGGCGATGAACTTGCCGCTTCCGTCGGGTTCGTCGCCCGACGAGAATCCGCCGCTGAGCACGAAGATGTGGCACCGGCGGATATGCTCCTTCATCTCGCGGATCGAGCGGAAGATCGCCTCGGCCGAAAGGTTGCAGAAGACCGTCGTCTCGACCTCGGCGCCGGCGCGGCGGAAGGCGCGCGCCGTGTCGTAGTCGCAGTTCGTGCCCGGGAAGACAGGCAGGTAGGCCACGGGGTGCTCCACCGCCTCGCCCCCGTAGACGAACGTGCGAGGTGCGGGTGTGCTCTCCATGACCGTTCCGCGGTTCGCGCCGCGGTCGGGATAGATTCGGGCGAAGCGCTCGCTGTTGGCGCGGCGCAGCGTGTCGAGCGGCATCCGCTCGCCGTTGACGGTCAACGCTTCGTCGGCCGTCGTCCGGCCCAGCCGCACGGCGAAGGGCGCATCGAGTTCGACGGTGCTCTCCACCACGATCGAACCGTAGTCGTAGGCGAACAGCGCCTCCTCCGGCAACTCGACCTCCGCGCCGATTCCGTTGCCGAAAGCCATCTTCGCCAGCGCCTCGGCCACACCGCCGAACCCGACGGCATAGCCCGCCACGATCCGACCTGCGGCGATCCGCTCGGAAGCATAGTTCCACAAGGTTCGAAGCGCCGCGGTATCGGGCATACGGTTCGCCTTCGGCGTATGTTTGAGCAGGTAGAGCGTATGCCCCGCCTCTTTCAGATCGGTCGAGATCACGCGCCGCGCGTCGACGGTCGTAATGCCGAAGGCCATGAGCATGGGCGGCACGTTGATCTGCTGGAAGGTGCCGCTCATCGAGTCCTTGCCGCCGATCGACGGCAGCCCCAGCTCGACCTGCATCCGCAGCGCACCCAGCAGCGCCGCCAGCGGTTTGCCCCACGAACGGGCGGTGTGCATCCGTTCGAAATATTCCTGATAGGAAAAACGCATCCCCCCGAACTCCGCACCGGCGGCCACTACCTTGGCGCAGGCCTCGACGACGGCGTAGGCCGCCCCGTGATAGGGGCTCCACGACGTAAGGAAGGGGTTGTAGCCGTAGGCCATGATGCTCGCCGTCTCGGTGTATCCCTCGACGGGGAGTTTCTGCACCGAGACCTGCGTCTCGGAGCCCTGCGTGCGGCCGCCGAAGGGCAGCAGCACGGTCGAAGCGCCGATCGTCGAGTCGAACATCTCGACGAGACCCTTCTGCGACACCACGTTGTCGTCCGCCAGGTCGGCCTCCATGCGCTCGGCGAGCGTCGCACCCTGCGGCTTGCGCACGAAGGGGTCGCACGCCTCGACGGCGCCGATCTCGGCATAGTGGGCCGCACCCGCCGAGTCGATGAACTCGCGCGAGAGGTCGACCACGAGCCGGTCGCGGTTGTACATGCGCATCCGGCGCGTATCCGTAACGTCGGCCACGTGCGTCACCTCGATATTCTCTTCACGGCAATAATCCATGAACCGTTCCATGTCGGCCCGTTCGACCACCACGGCCATGCGCTCCTGCGACTCGCTGATCGCCAGCTCCGTCGCATTCAGGCCGTCGTACTTGGTCGGCACGCGGTCCAGATAGATGTCCAGACCGTCGGTCAGCTCGCCGATGGCCACCGACACGCCGCCGGCGCCGAAGTCGTTCGACTTCTTGATAAGGCGCGTCACCTCCGGCCGGCGGAACAGCCGTTCCAGTTTGCGCTCTTCCGGAGCGTTGCCCTTCTGCACCTCCGACGAACAGGTTTCCAGCGACTTGGTATTGTGTTCCTTCGACGAACCCGTCGCACCGCCGATGCCGTCGCGCCCCGTGCGGCCGCCCAGCAGCAGCACCACGTCGCCCGCGGCAGGCGTTTCGCGCCGCACGTTTTCGGCCTTCACGGCTCCCACCACGGCACCCACCTCCAAACGCTTGGCCACGTAGTCGGGATGATAGATTTCGCGCACGTGGGTCGTGGCCAGACCGATCTGGTTGCCGTAGCTCGAATAACCGGCCGCAGCCTTGCGGCTGATGACCCGCTGGGGCAGTTTGCCGGCGAGCGTCTCGCCGACGGGCTGATAGATATCGCCCGCACCCGTCACACGCATGGCCTGGTAGACGTAGCTGCGCCCCGACAACGGGTCGCGGATCGCACCGCCCAGACAGGTCGAAGCGCCGCCGAAGGGTTCGATCTCGGTGGGATGGTTGTGCGTCTCGTTCTTGAACTGCAACAGCCACTTTTCGGGCTGCCCGTCCACGTCGACGTCGACGAAGATCGAGCAGGCGTTGTTCTCCTCGCTCACTTCCAGATCGTCCAGCTTGCCGATTTTGCGCAGGTAACGGGCGCCGATCGTGGCCAGATCCATCAGGCAGAGGGGTTTTTCGTCGCGGCCCAGTTCGCGGCGGATCTTATGATACAGCTCCAACGACTCCTCCAACTCGGCTCGCATGAACGACTCGTCGACCCGAATCGAGGTCAGCACCGTCGTAAAGGTCGTATGGCGGCAATGGTCGCTCCAATAGGTATCCAGAATCCGCAATTCCGTCTCGTAGGGATCGCGCCCCTCGGCCCGGAAATAGTTCACCACCTCGCGCAGGTCGTCGGCGTTCATCGCCAGCCCCATCTTCGCGCAATAGGGAGCCAGTTCGCCGTCGGTCAGCTCGCGCAGTCCCGCGAGCACCTCCACGGGCTTCACCTCGGCCTGCTCCATGTCGCTCAACACCGAGAGATCCTTCTCGCGCGACTCGACGGCGTTGATGTAGTATTTGCGCACGCGCGCCAGCTCCTCGTCGGTCGTCGCTGCGTCCAGCAACAGCAGCCGCGACGAACGGATGCGCACCTCGGCTTCGGGATCGATCAGCCGCACGCAGTCGACGGCCGACGCAGCGCGCTGATCGAACTGTCCCGGCAGATACTCCACGGCCAGGAATTTCCTCCCTTCGAGGTCGCAAGCGTCGGTCACCTCGTCGGTCTGCACCTCGCCGAACACCCTGTAACGGCTCGCTTCGAGCAGTTCGGGCGTGAAGCCGAACAGGTCGTAGACGTTCAGCAGACGCAACTGCGAGAGGTGCAATCCGAGGTTCTCGTTCAAATCGTGTTGCAGGCTCTCGGCCTCGACCCGAAATCCGGGGCGTTTCTCGACGAAAATACGGTAGTTCTTCATATCGTTCAGTTCTCTTTTTTCTCTTTATTCCGCTGCGGCGGCCCGACGGCTCCGCCGGTCATTCGAATCGCGCGGCCCACTCGGCGGCGAACTGCCCGCCGCTCAGGCCCACGAAGGTGATATGCCCCATTTTACGCAGAGGGCGGCTCTCGCGTTTGCCGTAGAGATGGACGTGGACATCCGCCCGCCCCTCGCGGGCGATCGCCTCGGCGGCGGCCAGATCGCGCCCCAGGATATTCTTCATCACCGTGGGAGCCACCAACCGCGGCTCTTCCAACGGCATCCCCAGCAGGTAGCGCGCCAGTTCGCGGAACTGGTTGGTCGTGCACCCCTCGATCGTCCAGTGCCCGCTGTTGTGCGGGCGCGGCGCCATTTCGTTGAAATAGATCTCGTCGCCCTTGACGAAATACTCGATCGCAAGGATGCCCCGATAACCGCACTCCTGCATGAAACGCCGGCTCTCGCTCACGATCCTGTCGCGCAGCGCGTCCGGAATCTCCGCCGGCACGACCGACATATCCAGAATCCCGTCGCGGTGGACGTTGCGCCCCACGGGAAAGCAGACCGTCTCGCGGCCGTCGCCGACCACGATGGCGCTCGCCTCGAAATCGAAGGCTACGAACTCCTCGACGATACCCGGCCGGCCGAAATAGGGTTCGACCTTCGCCATATCCTCCTCCGAACGCAGCACGACCTGCCCGTGGCCGTCGTAGCCCAGCGTGCGGGTCTTGAAGACGCAGGGGAAGCCGCCCGCCTCGCGGACGGCCGCTTCGAGCGACGGGCGGTCGTCGGCCGGCGCGAAACGCGGCGTGCGCAGGCCGTGCGCGACGGCGTTGCGCTTCTCGCGCAGGCGATCCTGCGAGTCGTAGAGGGGCTGGAAGCCCTGCGGAATATTGTATCGCTCCACGAGCGGAATGAGCACTTCGCCCGGGACGTTTTCGAATTCATAGGTCACCACGTCGCTGCGGCGGCACAGCTCTTCGAGCGCCGCCCCGTCGTCGTAGGCCGCCACGATATGCCCGTCGGCCACACGTGCGGCGGGAGCATCGGCCGCAGGATCGAGCGTCACCACCCGCGCCCCCAGCTTGTGCGCCTCCTCGGCGAGCATCAGCCCCAGCTGACCCGCGCCGATCACACCGATCGTCTTCATCGCCGCACCCATCCTACAACTCCGCTTTCAACACGTCGGTCGTCTGCCGCGTCCGGAACGCATCGAGCCGTGCGGCCACCTCCCCGTCGGACAGGGCCGCCAGGCCGGGGGTGAGGAGGCTGTCGCGGCCGATCTCCGCCCCTCGAACCGCCTTCATCATCGCCTCCTCAAAGCTCTGGCCGATGGCCATGACCTCGCCGGTGGCCTTCATCTGGGTGCCCAGGGTCCGCTGGGCGTAAACGAACTTGTCGAAGGGCCACTTGGGCATCTTCACCACCACGTAATCCAGCGCCGGTTCGAAGCAGGCGTAGGTGGTGCCGGTGACCGCGTTGCGGATCTCATCCAGGGTGTAGCCCACCGCGATTTTGGCCGCCACCTTGGCGATGGGATAGCCGGTGGCCTTGGAGGCCAGGGCGGAGGAACGGGATACCCGGGGATTGACCTCGATCACCGCGTACTCGAAGCTGTCGGGATGCAGGGCGAACTGGCAGTTGCAGCCCCCCTCCACCTCCAGGGCGGTGATGATGTCCAGCGCCGCGGTGCGGAGCATCTGGTATTCCTTATCCGACAGGGTGACGGTGGGGGCGACGACGATGCTGTCGCCGGTATGCACGCCCACCGGGTCGAAGTTTTCCATGCTGCACACGGTGATGACGTTGCCCCGGCTGTCCCGCATGACCTCGAATTCGATCTCCTTCCACCCGGCGATCCCCTTTTCTACCAGAATCTGATGGATGGGGGACAGCCGCAGGCCGTTGCCGGCGATCTCCCGCAGCTCCTCCGGCGTGGCCGCGATGCCGCCGCCGCTGCCGCCCAGCGTGAACGCCGGCCGCACGATGACCGGATAGCCGATGCGCCCGGCGAACTCCACCGCGGCCTCCACGCTCTCCACCACGTCGCTGGTGACGCAGGGCTGGCCAATGGCCTCCATGGCGTCCTTGAAGCCCTGGCGGTCCTCCGCCTTGCGGATGGACTCGGGGGAGG
>ERZ773225.3719-NODE-3719-length-13282-cov-4.900129_pt1 | contig 13282 bp, 9 predicted proteins | sample MGYA00580993_ERZ773225 | MGnify/ENA primary metagenome ERZ773225 (study PRJEB29015, sample SAMEA2737748) | human gut metagenome | biome: human gut; feature: human-associated habitat; material: faeces | place: China | collected 2012 ... | reverse complement strand
AAATATCTGCATACAGTTATAAATATTTTATAGCATAAACTAAATTCTTGCAACCAAAAATATAATAGCAGGGAGTATAGCATTAATTGTTGCTATACTCCCTGCTAATTTCACCTTTACAGCTTCCATTTTTCAATCACACATTGATGTTCTTTTGTCTTTTTATCGTAATTTATTCCAACAAGAAGCAAATTACCCTTATAATCCTTCAAGGCTTCCACATACTGTCTCGACTTTATCTGTGAAATGGCGCCATCAACATTCTTATCATATTTCAATTCAATAACAACTGCCGGCTTATCCAAATGACTCACTCTTGGAATAAAGCATACATCAGCAAAGCCTTTTCCTGTTGGTAATTCACGAACTATTGAGTAATACTCCCTGGCCGAATAAAATGCCAAATTAATTGTACAGCTTAAAGAATTCTCATCATTATACCGTAAAATAGATATCTCATTATGTGCCTTATCAATTCCGTCAGCAACCGCAGCACCATTCATATTCCACAAACTCTCAAGCAATTTTTGTGATGCTTTTATTGATTTTGATACTTCATCCCAATCCATTGTACTAATTGCATTAAGATATTCCTTTGACACCTCTCGATTTGGAATTGAAACCTCTTCCGTCTCACTATCATATGTCAGGTAGCCAAGATGTACTAAAAGTGTAAGCACATCATCCTTTGTGGCAAATGATGTCATGTCATTTTCAAATGTGCCTGTATTTATTTTCTCACTTTCACCGGCAAGCATTTTAATCACGGCATCTTTTAGACCATCCATATTCATTTGAATATAAACCTTGAGAGCCTCGTAAGTTTCAGTCTGATTCCAATAAGTACCAAATTTATGCTTTAGCATGGCTTCTACTACAGACTTCGGACTGTACATCGCATATTTCTTTACTCCATATTTGCTATGGGACACAAGCTTATATCCATTGTACCATGCCCTTGCCTCTTCAAAGTCCATATCATATCTGTCACACAATTCTCTGACCTCATCATCTGTAAAGCCAAAGTACTCTGCCAAAGCTCCCATATCTGTCATGGAATATTCCGTGAACATATTAAGAGCAGAATGTGAACCATATTTTTTAATCGGCAGTATACCTGTCATGTATGCAAGCGCTATATAGTCTTTATCCTTAAGCCAGCCTCTCAAAAAATCAAGGTATTTCTTCTGCGCTTCTTTATCCTGCGTAAATTCTCTAAACAGACAATCCCATTCATCAATAAGAATCACAAACGGCCTGCCTGTAGACATAAAAACATCCTGCATTACTCTCACAATATTTGACTTGTCCCGAAAAATAATATCCTTACACTCTATTGAAAAATCATCCGTAATGTATTCGCACAACATTTTAAGCATATCATCAACACTGTGTGTAACACTCAAAAAGTCCTGCATATTAATTTTGAGTACATCATACTTGTTAATATGTCTGTCATACGACTCATCATGACTTATTTTAAGGCCTTTAAATAAATTTTCTGCATCAGTCTTTCGACCATAATATGCTGAAAGCATATCCATGGCCATTGACTTTCCGAATCGCCTTGGACGGCTTACACACATATACCTTTGTAATGTATTTATACACTTATTCGTTTCTTTAATCAGACCGCTTTTGTCAACAAAAATCTCTGAATTTATCGCAAGCTCAAACGATCTTCCTGTCGGATTAACGTAAATGCCCAATGAATATGCCTCCCTTTTAATATGTTACTCTATATTATACCTGCTATTTACTGGTTTGCAACAATATTTATCTATTGTATTATTGATAAGCAACGTTATTGCTATAAAAATAGACTTAACTACTAATTCTACAATAACGCAGCATATTATGATTGTGTATAGATTCATATGCTGATATTTCAATTCACACTCCCACGAGAGGAACGACGGCAGGTACAGGCACAGCCACTAACCTTGCAGAATTTCAATCCACGCTCCCACGAGAGGAGCGACCATATTACACAATCGTTCGTATTCAGGTTCTTCAATTTCAATCCACGCTCCCACGAGAGGCGCGACGTCGTTAAAAGCCACGGAATATAAGTTAAGCATTGATTTCAATCCACGCTCCCACGAGAGGAGCGACAATTATATTCCAGATGAGTTTAAGTCGTACATTATTTCAATCCACGCTCCCACGAGAGGAGCGACTATGACATCAGACGAGACCGGCATGGTGGCTATATTTCAATCCACGCTCCCACGAGAGGAGCGACCCGTCCGGCGGTATTCTTTGCCACTTATAAGCGTTAATTTCAATCCACGCTCCCACGAGAGGAGCGACAATATCCAAAATCTAACATTTGCTCTTACCAAAAGATTTCAATCCACGCTCCCACGAGAGGAGCGACGGTGTATGAGAGTTCGTATTGCGGCACCTCTTTGTAATTTCAATCCACGCTCCCACGAGAGGAGCGACGGAGATGTAAATAAAATTGATTGTGGTGGATCAGTAATTTCAATCCACGCTCCCACGAGAGGAGCGACGAGACATATAAGACCTTGTATATTTCAGACTTAATTTCAATCCACGCTCCCACGAGAGGAGCGACAATTCCTAATATTGATATTCCGGATGTAGCTGGATTTCAATCCACGCTCCCACGAGAGGAGCGACTCTAATGGCTTGATGATGTTTGATGATACGTTGATTTCAATCCACGCTCCCACGAGAGGAGCGACGTTGGTTGTTTGCTACGGCTGTTTTACCATTTGAATTTCAATCCACGCTCCCACGAGAGGAGCGACAAACCCTTTATTTACAAGGCTTTGCGGACTATTATTTCAATCCACGCTCCCACGAGAGGAGCGACGATGCATCAATGCAGGCACTCTCTACAGCTTTCGAATTTCAATCCACGCTCCCACGAGAGGAGCGACACCAGCTCTGTAGTCGCAAAACAATGTGACCGGGTATTTCAATCCACGCTCCCACGAGAGGAGCGACAGGAGATGATGTTGTGTTTGACGATGATGTGAGAATTTCAATCCACGCTCCCACGAGAGGAGCGACAAAAATGTCGTGTATGGCTCAATAATCAGCGTAATTTCAATCCACGCTCCCACGAGAGGAGCGACGAGTAGTTCTGTGCAGCTTAAAACCGATTTATAATTTCAATCCACGCTCCCACGAGAGGAGCGACCACGCTGATAACGACTTTCTCGTGACATATCATCAATTTCAATCCACGCTCCCACGAGAGGAGCGACAGTCTTAAGCTTAATCGTTCGGCTGATTCTATTATTTCAATCCACGCTCCCACGAGAGGAGCGACAATATGCTCCTGCGCTTGGATGCCTTGGAGTAAGTATTTCAATCCACGCTCCCACGAGAGGAGCGACAAGTAATGATTAAAATTGTAGGATATATTCCAATATTTCAATCCACGCTCCCACGAGAGGAGCGACCTTGTTACACGTTGCGTTTTGTTACAATTATATTACATTTCAATCCACGCTCCCACGAGAGGAGCGACTGCTGCATCCGTCATGCGTGAGGAAAGCTCACAATTTCAATCCACGCTCCCACGAGAGGAGCGACTTTTAGAGTTGGCTCTGATACTAATAGCATGTGTATTTCAATCCACGCTCCCACGAGAGGAGCGACTGACTGACGCTAATGTTCAGCTCTACGCTAAGTCAATTTCAATCCACGCTCCCACGAGAGGAGCGACCTACTCCGATAGCAATGCCAACAATGCCTGCGCAATTTCAATCCACGCTCCCACGAGAGGAGCGACCAAGGTGAAGAAAGTATTACGCAGGATATTAAAATTTCAATCCACGCTCCCACGAGAGGAGCGACCGAAGCGGCGTCTCATATGAACCCAACATCCTGCTATAATTTCAATCCACGCTCCCACGAGAGGAGCGACCGGTTGATCCGACTCCCGATCCGGATAAACCAACTATTTCAATCCACGCTCCCACGAGAGGAGCGACGACAAAGAGACCGCCAAGAAGCTATTCGGTGTTATTTCAATCCACGCTCCCACGAGAGGAGCGACGATAGTAGCAATCCTAAAGGCTTATACGTTAAGATTTCAATCCACGCTCCCACGAGAGGAGCGACTAAGGAGGTGTAAATATGAGGATTAAAGGAATTGATTTCAATCCACGCTCCCACGAGAGGAGCGACGAAAAAATGACAACTTATGCTAACTATCAATATATTTCAATCCACGCTCCCACGAGAGGAGCGACCCTATTCCAATGGGTGGATTTTGTTTCATTTTTATTTCAATCCACGCTCCCACGAGAGGAGCGACTTCCCGGGGTGATTGATTTTCCGGATGTTATACAATTTCAATCCACGCTCCCACGAGAGGAGCGACGGGAGTTGGCATATTTGCCAGCTCCCTTATTTTTTTAATTTCAATCCACGCTCCCACGAGAGGAGCGACAGCAATATTGCACAAAAAATTTGTTTATTTTTATACAATACCGACAATAAATATATAATAAGATAAATAACAAGTAAAACCAAAAACCTATTATTCATTTTATTGTACAAATTTACAAGTAATTTCAGGTGCGAGACAACCGGTACATTCATGTTTACTTATCTTTCGCACCACATTTTATAATATCAATGTCTGATCAGCAGGAATCCCACGGTCAACACCAACATGTTCTATCTTCGTCTGATAACGATTTCCTAAATAATAGAATCTGAGACTATCCACATCTTTATCAATAAGATCCGTTAATATGGCCTTTAGCATCACACATTGAGCATTATCTAGTATACATTCAAACACAGAATTCTGAACTCTTCGCCCATAATTTACACATTGTTTAGCTACTTTTCTCAACCTGGTTTTTCCTTCAGCAGTTTCAGTATTCACATCATATGTAATCAATACAAGCACGCCATCACCTCATTTCCATAAAAATACAGGGTACTCATCCAAATCTCCCCTTAAATATCTTGCCAACAGCATTGCCTGTACAAATGGAACCATTCCCCATTCCACCTTTTCATTAAGATATGGGTGTGTAATAATCTCCTTTTTCTTGTTTTGCCATTCTGATAGTAATTTTTTACGAATATCTGTATCCATCAATACAGCACCGTTTTCTTTTTTTGTAAAACTCTTGCCATTTACAATCTTTTTATTAATCAATGATAAAACAAATCTATCAGCCATGACTGCTCGCAATTCTTCTATAAGATCTAATGAAAGTGATACTCTACCGGGACGTTCCGTGTGCATGTAACCAACATAGGGATCTAACCCTACAACCTCTAGCGCTGATGTAATTTGAGTTGTAAGCAATGTATACGTAAACGACAACATTGCATTTACATTATCAAGAGGCGGACGCCGATTTCTCCCTTGAAAGAAAAAATCTTTCTTTTGTTGTAAAATCAACTCATCAAATACGCCAAAATATATACTTGCTGCTTCACCTTCATATCCTCTTAACTGATTCATAGACTGTGAATTTTGGATATAATCAAGAAATTCTTTCAGTTTTATAGATGCTTTTTTTACCTTATCCACATCTATCTGCATTGAATGATCTCTAATTGCTCTTTCTAGAACCCATCTTGAATTATACACTTTTCCAAGAATACAGTTTTTTGCGATTTCCAGGCACTTTATATCTTCACTACTGCTTTGGAATTGTTGTTTCCTTAGCACGACATTCCCCTTAACTTTGCCTGAAACTCTTGCAAGAAATTTTCCCTGTGGTGTCAGATAACAAAGAGAAATATTTCTATCCGCACAAGCTCCCATTAATGCCGGACTTGTTCCTCTATATCCAAATGAAATTATTGCTTCGAGATTGTGTAAAGGTAATCTGCCTATTTCATTTTTATCATCATATACAACAACATTTTCTCCATCCAACCCCAGATAACTATTTTCCGATGTAACATACAATGTATTCAATAATTTCTTCATAACGTTTCCCCCAGCATCTTATTGATATACGATTTCACCGAACCACTTTTATCAATCTTTGGCATACAAATATCTTTTAAAGAGCAAGATACACACCTTTTCGACGTTTTGACCTTAGGTGTATAATTTCGATCATAATAATCATGCATTTCTCCAAATATTTTTTTCACTTCATCCCGAAGTTCATCTGTAAACACTATCGGTTTGCGTCTTCTTGTCTCACCATAAAATATAGCACCCTCCGTTATTTTTGTTGAAAACATTTCTTCCAGACACATAGCCTGCGCCATTAGCTGAAGTTCATCTTCGTTTGACGCTTTGGGTTTCCCCTTTTTGTACTCAATTGGATATAATGAATAGGTTCCACGATGTCCATAGAGCTTCACTCCATCTTCACATTTGTGAAATTCAACAATATCACACTCCCCACTCACACCCATGCTTCTTGAGGATACAGGAAGAGCTCTGACAACCAGAATATCTTTTCTCTTTTCTGTCAGATATGGATCATGCGCTTTTTTATGCATAAGTTCGCCAATAACAGTATGTTCATTTTCAGCCCACTGCTGCTCAACATGAATAAGCGCCCATTGTCTTCTGCAAAATTTAAAATGCTGTATTCCAGAAATCATCAGATAATCATCTTGAGAATATTCCATTAAATCATCCTTTTCACTTCTACCGTATCCGGTATCTCATCATCATTAATAGTAACTGTATAATCCTGATATTTTCTTGGATATTGTATATCATCATTTTTCTGCACTTTAACTGCATCAAATAATTTATAAGCAGGACAGTCACCAAGCTCTTTACTATGCTTAAAAACAATAAGCTCACGAACTGCCATCTTTCCTCTTGCAGCAGAATGGTCATTTTCAAACATATTTATTATTGCATTCCATAACAATTCTAGATCTTCCTCAGAAAATCCAGTAACTTTTCTTGCAAGATTTGCTGAAATATAACCTTCTACACGATACAAGCCATATGGAACAATACTCTTTCTTCCCATCTCGTTACTCTTATTCTCAGCATCTTTTTCTGTTGTAATGGCAACTCTCGTAATAGTTACCTCCTGACTAATAACAGGATCAATACTTCTTGCAAATCCAAGCTGTACAGGACCTCTTACCTGCCCACAATTCAATGAAGCTTTAACAAAAGTCGTCATTACAGCACCAAATGCACGAATATCATAAAAATTTCTGCACATATAATCCCTTAATTTTATATCTGCATCCTTATCTGACTTTTTTAGTTTTTTTAATGCTTCTGTAACCTTTTTATCTTCATCATCATTTATACCAAGACTTTTGCATGCCTCCCTGTCACTTCTGTTAAGAGGAACATTCTCCTTGATATAAATTTTATATCCATCTTCGTCCTCCTTCACAGTCTCTATGTAATTTCGGATCTTACGTTTTAAGCATACATCAGTTACAATTCCTAAGCCACTTTCCGGATCAATTCTTGGCATATTGCCAGCGTCAGGATCCCCGTTAGGATTTCCATTTTCAACATCAAATAAAACAACAAACTCATATCTGTTTTTAATAACCTCTCCCATTTATTTGTCCTCCTTTTTTTCATACTTCTTTTGTGTCTGATGATAATATCCCAACATGAATTTTCCTTGTTCTTCTAAAGACAAACTCCGTGGAAATAATACTAATTTTTTCATAAGGTTTCCTATTATTTTTTCATAAAAAATCTTAGAACCGCTACCTTTTTCACGCTCAAGTTTTTTTATATGACTATTTTCTAATTTAAATAAAATTGGAAAAACAGATGCAGGCGTAGCGCATGCTGAATTAAAATACCTGTCTTTAATTGTAGCATTTATTCCCTGATTCGCCTCCTTTTGGATTGACTCCAAAACTGAAAATAATCTTCCCAATATGTATGCAGTGTCATTGCATGTTTCTTCTAATCCCATGTAGTTTTCTCCTTCCTTCCATGAATAATTTTTTATTAAATAAGCCTTGATAATTGAAGCTCTTCCCCATGTAACATTTCCCTGCTCAGATCGTATTCTGATAACAGTGTCTGTATAAAGACTTGCAGGATATCTGTTTCCCGATAAAATACTTTGAAGTACCATTGCAGACATATTAGGGATTGGAGTCTTATCCTTTGAATTAGGATTGACAGTCTCTCTTAACAATTCATATACGCTCAGATATTTCTTTTCCACCCACAACGGTTTCACAATATCCAACCGTTTATAATGTTCTTTTATATTTTTTAAAATATCACCAAATGTGTTTTGATAAAAGAAACGAACAGATAACCTCGCAGCATTCGGTGCAAGGCATAAAATATAAAATGACTGCTCAAAGTCCATCTGAACATTATCTACATCCACATATCTTGATTTTTTCAAGCTGTCAAATATTCTTTGAAGCTGTTCCTCATTATCTATATGAGGATTCATAACAAAACTAAATGTTTTCTGATATTCTTCCATGCCATTTTCAGCCCAATAAACCACCATGGAATCACCTAATTGAAATGTCTTATCCCTATTACTCAACAAATAATTCAATGCAGTTGTATATGCAAACTCTGCATATTTTCCTACAGGTGCATTATAGCTCTGTTCCTTGCCATAAGATTCAAATGCAGGTGCATTAAACGAAACCAAAGCAGCTCCACTTGTCTGTGCTCCTGGAACACCTTTTATTCCACGATGAATTCTTGCTATCTCCGTTTTTTCACCAGTTGCAAGACAAATACCATCATTGGTATTTTCTGTCTGATGTACAACATAGTTGTCCCAAATTTTTTTAATTGTATCATTATCCTGTGCGAAATCATTTCCCATACAGAAGATGACATTACCACCCTCATTTAATTCATCTGATTTTTCTCTTACACATGCATTATCATAAGCCGTCTCTGGATTCCATAAATTAAAAAAATTACAAATTGCATTTGCCATAGGCTCATCAACATTCTTTAACAACGCTAAATGTTTTTCCTTCGCTGCCTGAAAGCACTCCTGCACCCTTGCATTAGTTCCGCTTTGATCAATCCCTAGCATGTATTTTACATTATCACAGAGAAAATTAGCTGCCACGCCCGATGAACGTGTAACCATTTCAGGAACACTCTTCGCAACTGGAAGAAAAACCTTCTTTTTTCCACTAGTCTGTTCTGTTTTTAGTGGATAAATTTCTTTGATTTTCCCATTAGGATTTAAATCTATTGCATAAGAAACCTTGGCCTGACACCAGCCTCTCTTCGGCACCAGATTATTCTCTGCAAGATTCTCATATTCTTTCACTAATGCCTGTAAGATCATCTTATCACCTCACAGTCCCTTAAATCTATTACTCCACGCTTCATCACTGCTCTAAAAAATATTGGACTAATATTGCCTCTTTCACAATCACTATAATCCATATCATATAGCATAAATCCCAAATCTTTCTCCGGAATATTATCATAAAATGTATGTATATTTTTCTCTTCACAAAGGCAAAAATTTGCCGGAAACTCACGACAGCCAAAATATGGCATATGATGACATTCCCCACGCTTAAGTCTTCTCATCATAATATCCTTAAATTTCCCGGGATTATCTGTATTATTTGCTTTTTCCGTCATCTCAAAATGTGCCTCTATAACATAAGACACATCCTTCAAAATAAGAGATGCCCTCTGTACAATATCATCCTTTGTACTTATGTACAAAGGCTTATCCGCACCATTATATACCTGTAATATATTATTTGCGGAAGCTTTACTTTTTATCTCATTTCTTCTGACACTGGTAAATCTGATTGGATTTTTCACATAGATTTTATCAATCACCCAACTCAATCCCGGATGCCAATATATCGCCTCAAGTATTCCCCTTGCTGCCGATGGAGTCATAACATCATATGAGCATCTCTCAACCTTCATTTCCGGTCGTGAGAATAATGCATAATCTCCCCATACCTTAACTCTTACACCTACTCCCATTTACAGGACATCTCCTTCCTCATAACAAGCTGCAATGTAGTCTCGTGGCTGATAATAAAAATCGGTATTATAATTTGATATCTTGTCACTTATCCACGAATGATACACTTTCCATATACCATGAAGTATCTCATCATCACTAAAACAATCCTCTATCAATCTCTCATATACTTCGCCAATATCCCAGTAATCCGGAATCCTATATTTACAATCATGTATATTATCATAATTTCCATTATTCATACTGCATTCCGTAATAAACTCATCTGCAACTTTTTCAATTGGTTCGCAATGGAGAATATCTGCATATTTATATATACGTTTAATCCGTTCTTTTGTCAGTAAATCAACCACCTCATAACGTTTCCTTTTAATCTGCCTGCCAATATATTCAATCAGACTGCATGTATAGAATAGATTATTATTATTTTTAACCGCCATAAACAACCTCATTTCCAACATATCTCAAAGTACTAAGCGCACTTACCGTATGAAAACTTATTTGATGAGTCGGATGATTAAACTTCGCCAGTTCCCAAAAAGCTGCTCTGCTTATCTTTCCATCAATATAATTCTGTATATAATTATATATTGTATCATCAGCCATAGGTCCTTCAACAATATCATACGAGTGCGCTATTCCTCTTCTGCAATCAACAATAAAATCAAGCCATTCTTCTGTCATTTTTTCAAATACAAGATACTTAAGCTTTGAATTTTCAGTATATTCATATTTATTCAAATAGCCTCGCGTTCCATATCTCGTTGCCCATCTCACTGCCTGCTCTGGCATCTGTGTGCAATAAAACCCAAAATAAAAATCCTTGTTATAACGAGCTGTTCTAATTTCAGGAAATTCTACTATTTCTTTACTTCCATGATATAAAATCATCACCCTACTCCTTTATCTAATTTATTTCACGTACATTATCTTCTTATGTTTTAAATAATACTACTTCAAACATTACTAATCAACACTTTTCAATTTTTATTTAAAATTTTATTGAAATAATTCAATTCATATTGTACAATTACATTTGTCAGGCTAATCCTGTGGATTGAAATAATAATATTTTTAATAATGCAAATAAATGGCTGTGTTTATAATTCACACAGCCATTTAAATTACAGATATAAATCCATTCCAGATTCCACAGACAAATTTAATCCCTTGTCATCTGTATACATTTCTTCATCTACCAATTCATAAAAATTCTCTATATCCGATGTTATTTCCTTAATTATACCAGCACCATACAAAGTATCAAAAAGCTGATTATATATCTGAACACAGTACTGGGATGCCTTTCTCATTCTGGCTTTTCCATAACCCTGATTTTTTATTTCAAATAATAAATCCTTAGCTTCCTGCTCTATCGGAATAAATACAATTCTTGTATTTTCCTCAATCAAATGAAATTTTTCTGATACCGTCTCAAAATTATATTTCCAATCCTTGAATTCGCCTATAATATTCTTTTTATCCAAATCATTTTCTCTAAAATGATATAGCCTTTTGAAATATTCTGTAATGCATTCAAGATTAGAAATATCATGATAATCTTGCAATAACCCTTTAGTGATTGAGCTTTGCAGACTTTGTCCCGGCACTGTTTTCATTCCATTTATATCAAAAATATAAACTTTACTGTTTTCTTTTTTCTCAATTCCTTCTCGGTTGCATCTACCTGCTGCCTGTATTACCGAATCTACTCCTGCTACTTGACGATATACTGAATTAAAATCAAGATCTACTCCCGCCTCTACCAAACTTGTTGAAATAAGCACACATGATTTTGATTTATCACTCATTCTTTCTTTAATCTGTGCAAGTATCTTTTTACGATGCTTAGGATACATACTTGTTGATAAATGATACACACCATCACCACTTAACTGTTCGTAAAGCTGCTGTGCACATTTTTTTGTATTAACAATACACAGTGCTCTTTTTTCAGTCTTCAATCTTTCAATTAAAGTATCAAATTCGATTATCCCAAGATTTTCGTATATAACTCTTTTAAAAAATTTAAACTGCTCATTTATATTCGGGCATAATTCAATATACCGTCTGTGTTGATCAAATATACTGTCTAAGGCCGGTTGTGTTGCCGTACATAAAACAATACTTGTCCTATAGAAATCCATTAAATTTTCCATCATGGCAATGCATGGTTTCAAATATTCCAATGGCAACATTTGTGCCTCATCAAATATAACCACAGAATTCGCAATATTATGAATTTTCCTACACTTAGATGACCTGCTTGCGAATAATGATTCAAAAAATTGAACATTAGTCGTGACAATTACAGGTTTATCCCAGTTTTCGCTGGCAAGCTGCATCGGTTTTAATTCTTCAGAATCCCCATAATCGACATTACAATGATTCTCAAGAACATTATCCTGCCCAAGTATTTCACGAAACACCTGAGCATTCTGTTCTATAATGCTAGTATATGGAATAACATATATAATATGCTCCATTTGATGCCTGACTGCATGCTTTAACGCAAATGCCAATGAGGCAATTGTTTTTCCACCACCTGTTGGAACAGTCAGGTGAAACAATCCCCTATCATTCTCACCTGCTATCAGACAGGCTTTTAATATCTCAGTTCTTCTACCGTTTATCGAATTAAGATCATCATTTTCTAACCATGAACCAATATGTCTTTCCAGTCTTGCTAATAAAGATGCCATTTCTTCACCCGATGTTCGTTCCACATGGTTATTCTTCATAAAACTTTCTGTTTCAAGAAAGTCCGCATCAACAAGACATGAATATAACATCCTCATAAAAATCCCCATTGAAAAATGAGGATTTTGTGTTTTACAGCTCTCAAAAGGATCACTTTTTATTTGTGGAATTTCTACCTCCTGTCTATATGCCTGATAATCACATATTGATTTTCTATATCGTTCTTCAAGCTTATAGTAATCCATTAGTCCAGAATGATGTCCTGCAATAGCATATTGTAATATAGAATAATATCCACCTTTTTCATTACATAATCTCATTCCAGCAGTAGAATGGTCTACTCTGTCATTCGTATTAAACTGTATTTTATGTTGAAATTCTTTGGAATACTTACCTAGATCATGTAACATACCTATGCAATATCCCCACTCATATTTTCCAAATGATTCTGCAAATTTTCCGGCTAATTTGGCAGTTCCATCCAAATGATCAATAAGCCTTTGCTTTCTTTCTTCTTCTATATGCGCAATATATTCCATTTATATCACCAGATTCATCTTTACACTCCCACAATCTCATCAATCATCCTAAGCTCTTCCTCAGAGAAGCCTGTGCCCTCCATAACCTTTAAGTTTTCAAGAATCTGCTGTGGCTTTGAGGCGCCGACA
>ERZ773225.3717-NODE-3717-length-13296-cov-3.107243_pt1 | contig 13296 bp, 10 predicted proteins | sample MGYA00580993_ERZ773225 | MGnify/ENA primary metagenome ERZ773225 (study PRJEB29015, sample SAMEA2737748) | human gut metagenome | biome: human gut; feature: human-associated habitat; material: faeces | place: China | collected 2012 ... | reverse complement strand
GATATATCCCCGCCCCCGGAGGAAATGCCTGAAACCGATATAATCATATTTTTCCAGCAGGTCGATATTGCTGAAACGGGAACGCCCGCGCTGCCGGGAGGCATACGAAATACCGTTGCTCGCCCCGGCGGACACACCGATCGTATAAGGGAACCAAATGTCATGGTCCATAAAGCAGTCCAGCACTCCGACGGTGAAGATGGCACGCATCCCTCCTCCTTCAAGCACCAGACCTGTGCGACTGTCTATATCCATATCTGTTTACCATAAAAATAATAGCCATTGCCTGGCTCACACCGGACAATGGCTACAAAAATATAATAAATCAGCGATATAAACATCGTCTTTTTACAGAATAACTTCGTTCACCAAAGGACGGTGGCAGCGGAAGTCTTCGATATTCTGAAGGGTGGTCTCTGCAATGTTATGCAGGGCCTCTTTCGTGAAAAAAGCCTGATGCGAAGTAACGATCACATTATTAAAAGAAAGCAGACGGGCCAATACATCATCGTCGATAATTTTATCAGACTTGTCTTCATAGAAGTATTCGCCCTCCTCCTCGTACACGTCCAGACCGGCCGCCGCGATCTTCTTTTCCTTCAGGCCTTCGATCAGGTCGTTGGTGTTGATCAGTTGGCCCCGGCCTGTATTGATGATCATTACGCCTTCCTTCATCTTGTCGATGGAGTCTTTGTCGATCATATATTTTGTCTGGTCGGTCAGCGGACAATGTAAGGAGATGATGTCCGACTCGCGATACAGTTCGTCTAACGAAACATAAGAAATACCTTCTTCTCCGGCAAACTTCATGTCCGGGTAAAGGTCATAAGCCAGAATGCGCATTCCGAACCCTTTCAACAGGCGGATCAGGATCTTGGCGATCTTTCCCGTGCCGATAATACCGATCGTCTTGCCGTGCATATCGAACCCCATCAGGCCGTTCAGCGAGAAATTACCGTCTCGCGTACGCCAGTAGGCACGGTGTATCTTACGGTTCAGCGACAGCATCAGGGCAAGCGAATATTCGGCTACGGCGTAAGGCGAATAGGCCGGTACGCGAACGACCGGCAGCTTTCCTTTGGCCGCTTTCAGATCCACATTATTAAAACCGGCACAACGAAGGGCCAGCAGTTTGACACCATTGTCCACCATCGCATCGATCACAGCGGCATCGGCGGTGTCGTTGACAAAGATACAGACCGCGTCCGTATCTTGCGTCAGGACTACATTGTTCGGATTCAAATGTCCTTTATAGTAGCGAATGTCGTAATTGTACTTTTCATTTACTTTGTCGAATGAAGCTATATCGTACGGTTTAGCTCCAAAGAATGCAATTTTGTATGCCATATTATTTGTTTTTATATCTAACAATCAAAACGGCCTAAATGTTGAAAGGAAAAGGTGGGTAGTAGAAAAGGAAAGGTCCGGCTAAAGAGTGCTTAACCGGACCTCTACCCATATATAGTTTTTATAATGAAGTATATCGTTCAGCCTTCCTTTGAAGACTGTCCTTTTTTATTCGCAGCTGCATTACGCTTATTATCCCGATGAATAAAAAAGCCACCTATAATAACTGTCGATAATAAGCACATCCCCATAAACCACATCATATTCATAATATTCATACAGTCTCTCCTTTCTGTTTTGTGTTTGTGTTATCTAATAAAACAAAGATAGCCATTCTTTCCATCCGTCCAAGCGTAACAATCTAAAACTTACGGGAATTCGATTTCCACCGTCGTTCCCTTCCCGACCTCGGACGTAATCGTGATTTCCGCCCCGTAGCTTCTTAGGATACGCATGGAAAGACTAAGTCCGATACCATGCCCGGCGAACTCCCGTGTGTTGGAGGCACGATAGAAAGGCTGGTACACACGGGCGATCTCCTCCTCCGGAATACCGATTCCCATGTCCGTAATGGTCAGGACAGAACCTTTCAGCTGCATCTCGACAGGCGCTTCTCCCGAATATTTACAGGCATTATTCAAGATGTTGCCGATAGCGATCTTCAGCAGATGCGGATTCGCCTCGATAGCGAAAGCGAAATGGTCGGTTGTAAAACGAACGCGGTTACCCACGAACTGCATCAGGAAGTCGGCCAGCAAAACCGTCTCACGTGCATTCTTCAGGATCTCCTTATCCCCATGAGAGAGGAAAAGCAGGTTCTTCATCAATAGGATGATGCGTTTCGTTTCGGAAGCGATACGCCCCAATGCTGCCTGGTATTCGGCCGACGTACGTTCCTTCAGCAAGCTGATCTCGCATTCTCCCTGGATGGCCGTAAGCGGATTATTCAGTTCATGAGATGCATTGCTGATAAAAGACTTCTCACTCTGGTAAGCCGCATCGATACGGTCGACCATGCGGGTCGCATACAAACGGCCGACGAAATAGACCAGGACGGCACTGATCACCAGCATCCACAGCAACAGCCAGCCGATCCGGTGCTGGATACCCCCGCCGTACTGGTTGCTCGACACAACCAGTACGATAAAATTGCCCTCATTATCCGGATAGTAGACAGCCGCTCCTAATTCTTTCCCTTCATGGAAACGAACCACATTGCCTGCATACAGGGAAGCGATCTTCTCATCGGTCAGGTAACGGGACAAGACGCTATGCGCCTCCGTTATGCTGTCGGCGTTCAGCAAGATTTCCGCTGCAACAGGCAACGTCTCCTCATAATGCTGCTGGATACGGGCATAATCTTCCTCGTCCAACTCATCCTTCTCCCAATGCTTCTGTGCCGTCGCGTATGCCTTCTCCGTCAGATAGGAATAGTAGAGGCGGCTGATATAGTCGGTCGCCACAAAATAGAAAACGACTGTCACCACCGAAATAATACCGATCGTGATAGCCGTATAAAAAAGAGCAATCTTATTCCCGGTCTTCATGCTTCCATCATATAGCCCACTCCCACTACGGTGCGGATCAGTTTGCGGTCGAAATCCTTGTCGATCTTGCTACGCAGGTAATTGACATAGACATCCACCACATTCGTATTCGTATCGAAGTTCTTGTCCCAGACATTTTTCAGCAAGGTCAGCCGGCTCTGTGCCGTCCCCCGGTTCCGGATCAGATATTCGAGCAGGCGGTACTCCTTTACGGTCAGGTCGATCACTACCTTGCCACGGATCGCCCGGTGGCTGGACGGATCGAGTGTCAGGTCTCCACAACTCAGAAGCGGTACGGCAGGTTCCGCCCCCGTACGCCGTAAAAGGGCTTTGATACGGGCTTCCAGTTCCTGGAAACTGAAAGGTTTCACCAGATAGTCGTCGGCACCGGCATCCAGTCCGTTCACGATATCGTCCGTCGTCCCTAAGGCGGTCAGCATGATAACGGGCGACTGGTAGCCATACGTCTGGCGATACTGTTTACAGAGTTGCAGACCGTTCATCTTCGGCATGATGATGTCGAGTATCAACAATTGGAAATCCTCCTGCTGAACCAACTCCCAGCCGGCCTGCCCGTCATTGGCCACGCGGACTTCATGACCAAACTCCTGCAAGCCCCGCTCGATGAAAGAGGCGATGTTTATTTCATCTTCTACTAATAATATCTTTGCCATTACATGTTTTTGTGTATCGGACTACAAATATAGGATAAAAATCATCAGATCATTTGTTCTTTCCGATCCTGTAAGGCGGCCTCACCCGAAGATGATCCACTTCCAAAAAAGGAATCTTGGGATAGAGAAGGTCGAGGAGGCTAAGATCTATCTTGCCCGGAACAACCTCGATACGGACACGGGCAAGACCTTTCTTCTTAAAATCCAGAAGTTCGGCCGCACCGGCAGAGACATCGATGATACGTCCTTTGCGGAAAGGACCGCGATCGGTGACACAGACGATCACCCGCTTCATATTGGACAGGTTGGTGACACGCAGGAAAGTGCCGAAAGGATATGTGCGGTGGGCAGCAACCAGCTCATCCGCATCATGGACCCGCCCGCTGGCGGCCTTACGGCCGTGGAAACGGTTGTGGTAATAAGAAGCAAGCCCTTCCTCCTGGCCCCACACATCCCCCGTGCCCGCGAAAGCGACCAACAGAAGGATGATATGTACCAGGCGGAAGGGCATACACGTTATCGTTTTACTTTACAATAACGCAAGGCTCTTGATTTTATTGTAGCAGCTCGATTTTATTGTAACAACTCACCCTTATATTCTCCGGTGAGCGTGTTCAGGAACGCCACGAGGCTCTTGGTATCCGCGTCCGAGATGTTCTTACCGATCTGGAACTGGTGCATGATGCGGATGGCATCTTCGATCGTCGCGATCGAACCGTCGTGCATATACGGCGGGGTAAGCATCACGTTACGCAGAGTCGGCGTCTTGAAACGATGGCGGTCCTGTTCGTTCTTCGTGACGGAATAACGTCCGTTGTCACCATCCGTCAGCCCCGTGCCGCGATAATCGAAATAATTATCCTTGATACCCATGTATTCGAAAGACTGTCCACCCAGGTTCACCCCCGTATGGCAAGTAGCGCATTTATTCTCCTTAAACAATTCGTAGCCTGCGACCTCCTCGGCAGTCAGAGCCGTCTTGTCACCCATCAGATACTTGTCGAAGCGGCTCGGCGTGAGCAACGTCTTTTCAAACTCGGCGATAGCATCGGTGATCGTAGACTGGTTGAAACCTTCCGGATACACTTCGAGGAAACGTTTGCTCAACTCCTTGTCTTCCGCCAGCTTGGCCGATATCTCGTCAAACGAGTGGCTGCCCATTTCAACCGGGTTCAAAGGAGGCCCGGCAGCCTGTTCCTTCAGGTCGGCAGCACGTCCGTCCCAAAACTGCAGGATATTCAAAGCCGAGTTATACACAGTCGGAGCATTCACGCCGCCGAACTGTCCGTCTATCCCCTCGGAATATTGTTTGCGGTCCACACCGGCAGTCGCCAACCCGTGGCAGGTAGCACACGAGATCGTGTTATCGCCGGAAAGACGGGTGTCATGATAAAGATCGAACCCCAACGCTACCTTGGCCGAATCGGTCGGAATGGAAGCCATCAACGGTTGCACAGGCTCATTGGCAAATTCTTCGGCGACGGTAGGTGTCGAATAGTTCTTCTTACGGACATCCTTCGCCCAGGAAAGCAAGACCGCCTTTTCGTCGCTATCGAGGTTTGTCCCCCAGTGCATCGGCATGTGCGAATACTTGGCGGGAGGCATGGAACCTGAGAGAGCGGCATCTTCCACCTTGGCCAGGTCGGCTTCGGAAACAAGTTTGCCATTGTCGAGCGCCTCCAGCATCGCCGTCAGATCCAGATAACGCGTACCTTCCCGCATATCCGCCTTGACAGTCGGACCGATCAGAGGAAGATTACCGTAGAAAGGAGTCGCCGCCGTAGCCGAGTGACACTGCATGCATCCGTTCTCACGAAGGATGGAAGCAACCTGTTTTGCCTGATTGTCCGCATACTTCTTGTATTCGGAGGAACCACACGAAGGCAGAACCAGAGCCAATGAAAGCAGCCCTAAAGGTAATGCCGTCCTCTTACAAAGAATAGTGTTAAGCATAATTATTGGTTTATTTAGATTTGTTAAATGCAAAGGTATGCAGAATTATCAAGAGGCATGTAGAAAGCTCATCAGTTTTATCTATGGCATGATAAATAAAAACTATAGTCCCTTGTTATTCTCCAGCACCTCTCTGAGACCGTCGAGCATTTTGCCCGAAAGTTTCAGGCGGGCGAGGTTTCTCTTGTAATCGTCGGGATGATGCAGGTCGGAGCCGGCATAATCGTAGAAGCCTTCCTTCATCAGGTATGCGGCATATTTGGCAGGACGGGCGCCATACACGCCGGCAAGTGAGAACAGGTTCAGCTGGAACTTGTACCCCTTGTCCTTCAGCCGGAAATAATCCTCCTTCGTCATATACATATACCGTTCCGGGTGAGCCAAGACAGGCGTGTAGCCCTCCAAGCTCAGTTCGTAAAGCAAGTTCAGATAGTCGGGAGGAGGCGAGAGATAGGAAGTCTCGACCAGGACTTGCCTGTCCGCATACGTCAAGAGGCCGTCCGCCATCTGCAAACGGAAACCGGCATCCAGCATATACTCCGCCGCCAGCCTCAACTCGACCCCTTCCGGGGCAAACTGTTTCATACAAGCAAAACGATCCTGCAAGTAACTGCGCCGGTTGTCAGGCAGGTCCGCCATTACATGAGGAGTCAGGAAAACACGTTCCACACCAGCCTCCTGCATCGCATTCAGAGCCGCCTGCATATCATCGGCGCTCTGCACACCGTCGTCCACACCGGGCAGCAGATGTGAATGCACATCTGCCGTCCCCCTCAACAAATCGGTGTGAACCGCGTTCTTCTTTGGAAAAAGTAGGGAAAACATCCTTTCTATTTATTTTTTATGTTGTCCGTAACCATACCCATAGCCGTAGGAATAACCGTAGCCATACCCGTAACGGTAGCCGTACGCGCCATGCTTGTAAACCGTCCCGTTCAGGATCAGGCTCATGTTACGCAGCTTGCCTTCCTGGTAGAGTTTCTCCACTTCGGGAAGGGCACGGCGGTCCATTCTGCCCGCACGGACGACATAGATCGTCAGGTCGGCCACCCGGTTGACGATCACTGCATCGGCAACCACACCGGCCGGTACGTTGTCCAGGATGATATAATCATACCGCTTACGCAGCTCGGCGATCAAAGTCTCCAACCTGTCCCCCAGCAAGAGTTCAGCCGGGTTAGGCGGAACAGGACCGGCATGGATGATATCCAGCTTGTCGCACAACTCGTTCTGCCGGATGATCTCATCGACATTGTCGATACGACCGGACAGATAATTGGTGACACCCTTGTCCGATACATGGACATGCGAACTGAGCGTTCCCTTGCGGATATCGAGGTCGACCAAAACGACCTTCTTGTGCGTAAGGGCGAAACTCATCGCCAGGTTCATGGAGACGAACGTCTTGCCGGCTCCCGGATTGAACGAGGTGAACATCACCACCTGCATCTTCTTATCCTTCACCCGCATGAAGTCCATATTGGTACGCACGATACGGAACGCCTCCGAAACCGAGTCGCGGCCGTTCTCATGCACCACCACCTCGCTCTTGTCCTTCTTGTCGCGCATCGGGATCTCGCCCAGGAACGGCACGGAGAGTACCCCCTCCACATCCTTCCGCGAGCGCACCTTCGTGTCGCTGACCGCCAACAGCCACAAGACACCTGCCGGTATCGCACATCCCAGCACGATGGAAGCCAACAGGATCATCATCGACTTCGGAGCCACCGGGGCATTGCTTCCCGCCGCCGGGTCGATGATACGTGCGTTGCTTTCCGTCATCCGCTGCGTCAACTCGTTCTCCTCACGCTTGTTCAACAGGTAGAGATACAGTTCCTCTTTGATCTTCTGGCGGCGTTCCACCGAAAGGACCTCCTTCTGCTGGGTCGGCACGGCCGAGATACGGCGGCTCGTCTGTTCCTCCTGCGCCCGGATATTCTTGATCTTGATGTTCAAGCCGACGATCAGGTTATCCACCGAACGGATGATGGTCTGTTTCATCGCGATCAGCGAATTGTTCAGGTCCTGCACTACCGGGTTCTTACTACTGCTGTTGCTGATCAGCTTGTCGCGTTTCAGCAACATCTCGTTGAACTCCCCGATCTGCGACTCGATGTTCACATCCGATATGCCCGTGTTCGCCGGGATCAGGTCCGAACTCTTGCCGGGGTCCGTCAGGTAGTTCTTGATGTATTTCGCCAGACTCAACTGGTTCTCCAGACTCAATCCCTCCTGGCGGTATTGGCTGGAAGTCTGCAGGTACATGCCCGTCTCGGACGAGATATCCGTCAGCTGGTGTTCCCGCTTGTACGACTCGATATCCGAATCCACATCCCCCAGTTCTTTCTCGATCACGATCAGACGGTCGTTGATGAAGTTGGAAGTGTTCATCACGATCTGGTTCTTGTCGTTGATCGCATCCGTGTTGTAGACGGAGATCAGCGTGTTGATCACATCCTCCGCACGCGGGATGGAGACATCCTGGAGCGTCAGGTTGATGATCGTCGATGCCTTGTTCGCCAAAGTAGCCTGCAAGCCTCCCTGGAAGCGGAGCGCCACATCCTGCAACGGCGATTTCGTCACCTGCACGACCGTATTGAAATACTTGTCGCCGTAATAAAGCGACGGGACCACCACCACCCGGCCGACAGGCGTCGTGACCGTGTCGTTCAGTGCCACCTTCACCGACTTGCCGTCCGCCACCTCCTGTCCGCCGAGGGTGAATCCGGACAATACCACCTCCTTTCCGGAGACAGGAACCGCCTTCAACGAAAAAGCCTGTGCCTCTTCCGCATCCGGGAAAGAGAGCTGTACGGGCGACTGAGTGTACAGTTCCACCGTCCGCAGCCCGTCTTTTACCGTGTAGCTCACATCCAGATGCAGGTTACGCGCCACTTCGGTCATCAACCGCCTGGACTTGAATACCAGCACCTCGTTATCCACATTCCGCTTCGAACCGAAAAGCCCCAGATCCTCGAAAGCGGCCGACTCGCTCATCGCACCGCCCTTCGCATCGTCCTTGATCAGTACCGAAGCCGTCCGGGTATATACCTTGGGCGCCCACTTCAGATAGAGGAACGCCGTCCCGGCACATACCACGACGGACAGAACAAACCAATACCAGTTAGCCAACACCGTTTGCAGGATGTCCCCCAGGTTCAATTCGTTCTCTTCCATGCGGATGTTCGTTTCTTGTTCTGTGTTCATAGGTTCTCTTTTTTTACTTTGTTAATGTCACAATCAGAGACGCGATGGAAACCAAAGCGGAAATCGCGCCAAACCAGACACCCAACGATTTGTTCTGGTTGATATCCGTCTGCTCGGCCTTCGCCTTGTTCGGTTCGACATACACGATATCGTTCTGCTGCAAATAATAGCAAGGAGAATTGAATATATCGGACGAACGGAGATCATGCATCAGGATCGTCCGCTTCCCGTCCTTCTCGCGGATCACGGCCACCCGGTCGCGTCGTCCGTAGATCGTCAGGTCGCCCGCCATACTCAAGGCCTCCAACAGGGTGATACGGTCGCCGGAGATATTGAAGGACCCCGGACGGTTCACTTCACCCATCACCGACACCTTGTAGTTCAGGAACTGTACCGTCACGATCGGGTCTTTGATCAAGTCTCCCTCTATCAGGCGTTGCTTGATCATTTCCGTCAACTGCATACGCGTCAGTCCCGCCACATGCAACTTGCCGAGGATCGGGAAATCGATATCCCCATTACCATCCACCAGATAGCCTAACACACGCTGGCTTCCAGAATTGGTCGAACCACTTCCCAACTGATACGATACCATCGGCATATTGAACGGCAACGCCAGTTCCGGGTTCTTGCTGTTCACCATGATCGCCAGCAAATCGTCGTTATGGACATACACCTCGTACTTCTGCTCGATATCCTGCTGCTTCAGCGGGACGACATCCTGCAAGTAAACCACTTTCTTCGAAGATGCGCAGGAGGTACAGAGTACCACCACGCACATCAACATATAATTCCAGATTTTCACTCTTCTTTCCTGATTAAAATAAGTAATTACGGTTTATTGGATAACACCGCCGGAATGTCCCGGATGGCTTGCGCCGCCTTCCTTGGTGATCGTCGTGCTTACACCGGCATAAGTTGCCACCTTCACGCTAAACGGAACGACGCGGCCCTGGTAGTTGAAGTTGACAGAGAAGGAAGAGAGGTTCTTCTTGGCCTTCATGTCGATCGTCACTTTCTGGTCGCCATCAGCCTTGGCCGTACCTAAAGAGAAAGGAATTTCTTCCACACCGGCAGTCGAACCTTTGGTAGACGTGATAGCCGTGTTCAGCTGGCTTGCCAGTTTGTCAACATCAGAACTGCTCAAAGCGGAGAACGCGCTACTCAACTGCTGTTTCAGGTCACCTTCGATCTCCCAACCGATCTTCTGCTTACCGTTCACTTCCTGCTCGGCAGCTTCCATCTTGCCCAGGTTGTCGATTGTGACGGTAGACAAGTTTTCCGTCGAGCTTCCGGCAGCGGATTCCGAATAAACCGTTCCGAAAGAGTGGTTAGAGAAACCGTCCAACGAGCAGACATAAGCGTTGCGGTCCGCATCAAAATCAGCCGTTCCTATTTCTTTCCAGTCATTGCCTTCTTCCACGAAATGCTTCACGTCGGCGAAGCTGATCGCATTGCTGGTCGTGTTCTTGATCACCACTTCCACATCCTTTCCAAACTCCAGACCGTCAGGCGTGCAGTTGATAGTCGACAGACTGGCATGATCGCCTTCCACTTTTACCCCTTTCACATACTCGGTCATCGTGATATCGGTATCTTCCGGAACTGCCCCGGCCGGGATATGCAGTTCGGCCACATGAGTACGTTCATCATATACGACCGCGTCCTTATCAGCCGATACGGTCACCGAAGCAGCCAAAGATGTCAATGTCTGCGACAAAGCCACACTGCCATGTTTCGGCGTGCCCGAAAGGATTACCGCATCGGCTGTAACTGTCACATATCCATCCTTTGCAAACGTCACAACATAGGTTCCGACCTTGTCCATCGCCAACTGGTACGTCCCGTCGGCAGCCGTCTTGACCGATTTGCCCGACGTGCTGACCTCGACACCTTCCAGCGACTTGCCTCCTTCCGTCACCTTACCTGCGATATAGTAGACCTCCTTATCCAATGGATTATCGGTCACGATTTCAGGTGTCGGTTCGTCATCATCGCTACATCCTACAAATCCCACACTCAATGTCGCAGCCAAGCCCATAGCCAGCACTGCGCTCCAGAAATTTTTCTTTTTCATACTCATTAAAAATAAAACATTATATTATTTATTATACAATTATTCATCCCCCATCTCTCTTTTCAGCAATAATTCATGAATCATAAATCATCCCTCCTCCTATCATAAGGAACACTATTGCTCTCATCCGGCCGAGTCTCGTAGTCCTGTCCGAGTTTCCGGCGGAAATATTCAAGGCCGCTCTGTCCCGAATATTCCATCTGGTAATATTCCGGCAGGCGCACCCTCACCTTGCGCGACTTGCCCCATTGCGGCAACGGGACGGCAAAATGGAAACCGCCGTTCGCCTCGCCCCCCGTGTACATGGCATACAAGCCGGCCGTCGTCCGTCCGAAATGGCGGATGCAGTCCACCCGCACCCCATAGTCGCCATAGATATACCGGTGCACTCCCAAGTTGAAATCCATATTGAAATGCCTTTCGCGGAAACGAACCTCCGCCGCCCCGCTCACCCTCTTCCAGGCAGACACCTGCCATTTGCCCTCGTAGAAGGTGGACGATCCGGTCACACCGCCTTCCACGCCGAACATCCAACGATCATCCGGCGTCGCATAGCGCAGTTTCAGGTCCGCCCCCATCCGGTTGTTCGTGAAGTTGCCGACCGTCACCCGTCCGAACGCCCCTCCGGGCAATCCGAACTCCTGGCTCAAGGTCAGCACCCCGGCCCGGATATAGTCCATCTGCCCGACCATATTGTTCCAAACCGGCAGGATCACCTGCCCCGTGAAAGCCGCCCCTTTCCAAAGCCGCGCCTCCACCGCCGGAGCGATATTGATCACCGCCCCGTATATCTTGTCCAGCCACGAATTGCTCAGCGAGATCTGCGGATACAGCACCAGCTCCACCCGTCCGTCCCAGGGCATACGGACCTCGTCGGGGTTAAACACACGCTGACGGGGCGTCAGCTCATACCGGATTCCACCCGCCACCGTCTTGAAATCGTAGCAATAGGCATACAATGAAAAATGATCGAACAACCGTGCCGACACTCCCATGTTCACCGCCTTCGAGTCATATTCCGCCATCACCTCTAGCGGCTTCAGGAACGCCGGACGGTAGCTCACCCCGCCGAACACCCCCTTTTTCTCGCTCCTGCTGCGAAACGGCACATGCCCTCCCACCGTCACGCCGATATCATGGCCGTAGAAACCGAAATGCTTCGTCCCGACCGCATAGACGGAAGAGAAATAACGATTTCCGCCCGAATCCAGGAAAGGATTCAATTCTCCGGTCGTCAGCAAGTCATTCGAACCGATCACGACCGACGGCCACCATTTCCCCTCCTTCAACGGACGCAGACGCAGGGAGACCGAACGGTCCTGGTTCCATTTGCCGGTACTCTCGACCTTCAGCAACGTGCACCGGTAGGCCACCTCCATAAACGGCAGGAACGTCAGGTTCACGAAATAGTTTCCCGAATTATATCCCCACTCCTGAGGCAGCATCTCCTGAGGCAGGTAATTGCCTCCTGCCATGAACGTACCGTCCTCCTGCATATCGGCCGAAGGGATGTTCAGCAGACCGGAAACACCCAACGAGCGTTGGGCGATTGACAAATGAGAATTGACAATCGACAATGAAATGCCGATTGTCAATAGGGTTTTCTTTATTATTTTATGTTTCATATTCTGTTTTCAAGGTTCCCCAAGGACCCGCACAATCTGTTCCACCTGCTTTGGCGTCAGCACCCGCCGCGAAGCCGTCCAGCCGTTCTCGTGCAAGAGTCCGAGCAGGACGGGATTGCCGACGATCCACTGTTTCAAGCGCCTGGAAGCCACTTCGGGCGTGACATCCGGGCTATATTGCCGTCCCAGCCTCCGGAGCGTGGTGGAACGGTTTTTCCATTTTCCTTCTTCATCATCCGACGTCCCGGTCATACCCACCTCCAGTCCATTGTCGCCGGACGGCAAGCACCGACGGACAAGCCCTTCAACTGCGTCAGGCAATCCTCCAGCACCCGTAACAAGCGTTCCCGTTTCTCCGCTTCCGCCACACCGGACAAAAGCCCGATGCCTTTCCGGATGCGTCCGAGCAACACCTGTTCTTCCGAAGGCCGGGTCTGCCGCACCGCCTCACGGACGTAAGCGGCAAACGCCTCTCTCCCCAGCCGGCGAAAGAGCGAGTCCGGATCGTCCCCTTCCGGCAGCCCGATCCTCACCGCCTCCATCCCTTCGCCAGCAAGTACCGGGACAACCGCATCCGCCGCCTTGCGCCCCGCCTTGTCGGCATCCAGCATCACGCGGACAGATGTCGTATATCGTTTCAACAAAGCAATATGCCCCGTACAAAGCGCCGTCCCGCACAACGCCACCGTATGCCTGAACCCCGCCGCATGCATCGCCAGCACATCCTTATATCCTTCCACCAGAAAAACGAAGCCCTCCTTGCGGATCGCCTCTGTTGCCCGGTGAATCCCGTAGAGCGTGCGGCTCTTGTCGAACAGTCCGTCGTTGGCGGTGTTGATGTATTTGGGGGAACTGTCGGCTGCTGC
>ERZ773225.3706-NODE-3706-length-13324-cov-4.579546_pt1 | contig 13324 bp, 13 predicted proteins | sample MGYA00580993_ERZ773225 | MGnify/ENA primary metagenome ERZ773225 (study PRJEB29015, sample SAMEA2737748) | human gut metagenome | biome: human gut; feature: human-associated habitat; material: faeces | place: China | collected 2012 ... | reverse complement strand
TGTCCATGTCAACCACTCCTTGCGGAATAATTATATTTTCCACAAGAGATACCCGGAATAATCCGATAGAGTGTATTTTTGTTTCTCACAGAAATAATAACAAAAAGCGCATTTAATTGTCCCCAGATGGCATAATTCGGACATATATTAAACATATAGAAAAAATTGCGAAGGTCTCCTGCTTATAGGAAGAAAAAGTATGCAGTTGCCTAGGAAATGCGATATAATAGAATAAATATACTGTTCAGGTGCCCATTTCTAAAGGGAGTGGGCTCAATGCGGAATGGGGTGAAAGTCCCCGCGAACCGGTCACTGTGAAGCTCCAACTACGGGAGATAAGTCAGATACGCGCCTGAATATGGAACAGGAGCGACGCCTCGTCAACGGTCTGCTTCTTGCCGGCAGAACAGTATCTGTCGGCGGGAGGCATCCGCAGAGCTGGGCTTTGCGGGTGCCGATTTCGTTATCCAGGCAAAATAATTCACGTAAAGTGTTCCACTTTATGATAAAAACGCTTTCGCCCCTTTGATACCAAGCACTCTGGCGTTCATATGACCAGAATTTTGACGGCAAATAGGCATAAAAAAACCGCCGACACGATACCGTATCGGCGGGCGAAACCGTATTGAATTTTGCGCGTTATGCGCCAATCTGCAAAACACCGACGCTCTGGATGCAGCGGCGCTTGCTTTCAAGCGACGGATGGACATATAATTTTAATGTAGTCTTGATGTCCGCGTGCCCCAGCATTTCGCTGATGCTTTTGATATCCGAGCCGTTTTCAATGCAGCGTGTGGCGAACGTATGCCGCAGGGCATGGAAACCCCGGTGACGGATGCCGCAGCGCTTCAAAAGTACGGTAAATTGGTACTGACAGGCGCGTGGGTCCATAGGCCGGTCAAGCAGACCGGTCATAATATATGCGTCGGGCAGCATATTCGCGGTAATTTTCCGCAGCAGGAGCAATAATTCCGGATGCAGCGGCACGATCCGTTCGGAGCTGTCGCTTTTCGGGCGCTGGACCAGAAGCTGTGACTTCCCGTTCAGCGTCATTCGCTGCACCGAGCGGCAAATTTGGATGGTTCCGGTCATGAAATCGATATCGCACACGCGCAGCGCACAGACCTCGCCGACGCGAAGCCCCGCGTGCAGCGCCAGCATGACCGCGCAGGTGATTTTCTTTGACGGCGATAGGGCTTTGCTCATGACCGCCAGCTCCTGCTCCGAAAGCACTTCAATGTTTTTCTGCTTACAGCTTGGCAGCTTCGCGTTTAGAGCGTCGCAGACGCAGTGATATTCCCTCTGCGCGAACCGAAGCAGCGTTTTCAGCAGAACAGCCAAATCACGCACGGTTTTTGCCGATAAGCCGCCCTTTCCGTCCAGCCGTCCGTTTTCCTTCAAATGCAGCAGGAACGCAGAAAGCACTTTCGCTGTTAGCTTGGAGGCGGGTGTCTTCCCAAAGTACGGAAGAATGTGCCGCTCCAGCATGAACCGATACCGTTCACGTGTAGAGGTTTTTACATCAGTTTGGGCAAGGTACTGAACAAAAAGCTCTTTTAGCGTCAACTCACAGGACGTGCGCTTCTCCTTTGCCAGCGCCAGTATACCCGCCAACTGTTTTTCCTTGGCGATATCGTGCGTCTTTCCGTAAACAGACTTGTATTTTGCCTTCCCATCCGGCAGGCGCATGAAGATATACCGCGCTTCCCAGCGGCCATCCTTGCGGCGATAGATGTTCTCTCCGTACTTCGACATACGCAACCTTTCCTTTGTACCAGAATCGTGACGGCAAATACAAGACAGGATTGTTTGGCATCAAATGTTATGCATTTACATAACACCGTTTCATATTTTTTATGCCATAAAATTTGTTAAAAACTGATGATTTAAGTGGCCAAACCGTGTTGACATTTCTACATATGCTTGTATAATAAGAGTGAAAGCAGAATATCTTGGGTTTTCGCATTCACGTAAAGTGGAACACTTTACGAGATAAAATCCTAGCCGTACACACGGTTAGGATACCACAAAAGAGAAAACCGATTCTGCTGCCGCACAATTTCATACTGTTTTTTTTAATGCTCGCATCCGAAGATATGAAGTCGTTGAATGTCAGTTGGTGATCTGATAAGGTGACGGCGCAAGCGGAAGAAATCTCTACCCGGAGCTGTGCGCATGAGGAAAACGTTGAGGCGGGAAACCGCTGGTCCGAAAGGGCGTCATTGCAGGGTAATCAACCCCTGTGAGAAGGCAAACGTGATCCGCGAATGGCAAAACTGCCATTCAGATTGCAAGTCAGAATATGTTGCTTATCTTCACAGCCTGCTGCGGTTTGTGCCGTGCATGGCGGGATGAGTCTGATGTTTACCGGAGGACGGATGTATCCGAAGGGCTTCAGCCGAAAACACCATCTCTCTATCTATTTGAGGGTTGGTGCTTTTTTTATCTCGCGAAAGCCAAATTATCCCTTTGCGGGGATAGTGTGCAAACACGAAGACAGGAGGAAGATTATGCACGACGAAGAACAGCAGCTTCAATCCCAGCAGCCAAGCCAACAGGAAACCCTGGACCCGCAGCTTTTGTCCCGCGTCAAGCAGATCATCGCACGAAGAAACACGGAGTTTATTTTAGACCACCAGAATGATAGCCTTGAGCAGCTCAGCGCCTACCTGAAAGCCTGTATGGATGACATTGGTCATCCCCCTGCGAGGGTAGAGGTCATCGGCGGGGCGTTCCTCGAATACCGTTTTGGGTCGTGGACGAAGGCTCTGCGCAGCGTCTATACCGGCAAAGTCTCGGATTGCCTGAAAAATCCCCCACCGTTCTCGAACCGTAAAATAGTTCGAGACCTCTGCGCAGCCGTGGAAGCACAGCTGCGGGACAAGGGGGTGCAGGGATGAAGGGCAAAGCATTTCGAGATCGCGACAACCAGGCGCTGCATGAGCGTCGGATGAAAGAGCGCACACGCATTGTTGTTACGCAAAAGAATATTGAATATATCCTTGCACATCAACACGATTCCCGAGAAGAACTTGCTCGCTACCTACGGCAATGCAAAAAAGAGCTGGGACACGTCCCAGCTCAGTCTGAGGTTATCGGCGGCGATTTACTGGCGCTTCGATTTGGCTCCTGGGCAACGGCCCTGAATTACAGCGGCTATGTGGACTACAAAGGTCCAGCCCTAAGTGCGCTGCCGTTGGAACGCACAGCAATCTTTCAGGAAGAATACGAACGTCAGTCTGCGCTGCATGTGCAGCAGAAAAAGGCGCGCAAAAAGCAGGCGGCAGCTGACCGCCGTGAACGCAAATCCCAAAAGAAGCGCGAGAAAAACGCGGCCGCCGCGGGAGACGCCAAATGAGCGGCGGCAAGCGAAATAATTTTAACGGCCAGCACTGGGTCGAAAATATAATTAAAGAGCGCACCAGAGCAGCGCTGGAGCGTTTCCCGGCTTCTGAGCGTTATCTGCATTACAATCAGGAATACAAGCGGCAGGAAGAGCTTTATAAGCAGGAACGCGCCGAAAGAGATCGTGTCCGAAAAGAACGCAACGAACAGCGGAACCAGCGTCGAGCCGAAGCAAGAACTAAAAACGCTGCCAAAGCGCAGACAACAAATAAATCCGAAACTCTCCTTTCAGAGAATTGCGAACGAAAGGAGATGTGACGGATGTCAAAAGGTAAAGGTAAAAAGCAGTTTCAGGGTGCAGGTCGCCGGTTCCGCGGCGATGTCTGGTTGGATGAAAAAGTAAGCGGCAGAACTATGCACGCGCTGCAAGAGCGCGGCGTCAAATTCCCACCGGGTACGAATGTTCGCGGCACCCGAGAGTTTAAGGACGAGTTTAAGCGCCAGTTGAACAAGTTCAGGCAAGAGCACGCCGCGAAGATCGCGGCAAAAAAAGAAGCCGCAAAGGCAGCGCAGGCAGCTGCGCAGCAGTCTGCCACCGAAGAAACTGCTCCATTATAAATAGGTATACGATCTGCATGGGAACAGATTTGTATAAACAAGACCTTGGCTCCATCCCCCCTGTGAGCCACCTGCCAGCGCGTCCATCCCCTGGCGCGCATGAAAGACTCCGAACGCTGTCCTGGGAACGCGGCGTTCGGGGGAAGAATATACCGACGCGAAGCTATTTCGCGCGTGAATAGGAATTGGTGATATGAAAAAGAAAAAGGTACTGCTTGCGCTGATCGTAATCGCAATTGTTGCCTCCATCGGCGCCCTCGGTTATCTGGCTTTGAGCTATTTCAGTTCAAGCGCAAGAAGCTCCAACGCGGGCGGCGAGCTGTCCATCGACTATCTCGTCTCAGAAAAGGACGTCGTGGAGGAAGACACGCAGTCAGACAGCAGCAAAAACATTTTCCAGTGGCTCAAAGAACGGCTCTCCGCGGACAAGGCGCAGGAGGAAGTGACGCTGCAAACCGAGACGAGCGGTCCTTCCAACACGCAGAGCGGCATGAGCCAGAGCATCCGCCAGTCGGAGGACGAGGAAGAAACCGACCTGAACCCCGTTCAGCAGGCGGTCAAGGACGCGCAGCAGACGAATACCGGCAAGAAAAAGGACGATCAGACGGACGATACACCCGAAGAAGATCAAAACACCCAGCCGGAGCAGCCGGCGCAGGAGGACACCAAAAAGAATCCCGAGGACGAGCCGCCGCAGGAAGGCGAACACAAGGTCTTTATTTCGATCCGCTGCGATACTGCCGTGGACAAGGGCATGAACCTGGACTCGCAGTGGGCGGGCATCGTCCCGTCGAGCGGCACGATTCTGGCGAAAACGAAGGTGGAATTTCAGGAGGGCGACACAGTCTTCGACGTGCTGTGCCGCATCCGCGATACCTATAAAATCCACGTCTCCTACCGCGGCACAAACGGCGCGCAGTATGTGGACGGCATCAACAACCTCTATGAATTTGACGGCGGCAGGTGGTCGGGCTGGATGTACTGCGTCAACGACTGGTACCCCAACTACGGCTGCGGACAGTATGCGGTCAAAAACGGCGACGTGATCGAATGGAACTACACCTGTAACCTCGGACGCGATCTCGGACAGAACTGGATGGCGTCGGACGAATGGATGAAGGAAAACGAATGAGAATGCGCTTTTTTGGTGGATTGCACCCGGCAGTCAGCTTTTTATATTTCGCAGCCGTGCTTGCGCTGACGCTGGTCTGTTTCCACCCTGTGATGGCGGCGCTTTCTCTGATTGGTGCGGTATGTTTCTCCGCGCAATTAAACGGCTGGCGAAGCGTTGGCTTGACCAGCCGCTTCGTTCTGCCCATGTTTCTGCTCATTGCCATCGCAAACCCGCTGTTCAACCACCGGGGCGTGACGATGCTGTGCATGCTCTTTGACCAGTGGTTTACCTTGGAAGCCGTCTGTTACGGTCTGGTCTCCGCTGCGTCGCTTAGCGCCGTGATCTTCTGGTTCACCTGCTATCAGGCGGTCATGACCTCGGATAAATTCCTGTTCCTGTTCGGGCAGATTGCCCCCAATACCGCGCTGCTCATCACCATGACGCTGGGGCTTATTCCGAGATTACAGGAGCGCAGCGCGCAGATCCGCACGGCGCAGAAAATGCTGCTGCCGGAAAACAAGCGCCTTCTTCCAAGGCTCCACGCGGCGAACCGGAATTTATCGGCGCTTTTAACGTGGAGCATGGAAAACGCCGTACAGACCGCGGACTCCATGAAAGCGCGCGGCTACGGCGTGCGCCGCCGCACCACGTTTCACTTATTCGTCTTTGACAGCCGGGACGCTGCCGTGCTGGGGCTTATCCTGGCGCTTGCCGGCATCTGCGTGCTGGGGCGCGTCTTTGGGCACGGCACGATGGAGTTCTATCCCCGCATGGACGCGGTCTTTACCGGCATAAGCGGCACGGTGCTGTACATCGCGTTCGCAGTTCTTGCGTTATTCCCCTCAATTCTGGAAATGAAGGAGAAGTTGACATGGCGCTGCTGCGGTTTGACGGATTGAGCTTCGCGTATCCCTACGCCTCCCGCCGCACCTTGCAGGATGTGAGCTTCGAAATGGCAGAGGGAGAATATCTGGTGCTTTGCGGTCCTTCGGGCTGCGGCAAGACCACCTTATTAAAACAGGCAAAACGGGAACTGCGCCCGGCGGGCAGCCGCGAGGGGCAGGTTCTCTATCAAAATACACCCATTGACGAATTAAGCGCCGAATCGGCGTTTACCGAAATCGGCTATGTCCAGCAGAATCCGGAGGATCAGATCGTGACGGATTTCGTATGGCACGAGCTGGCGTTCGGACTGGAAAACCTCGCCCTTCCGACGAAGGTCATCCGAAGAAGGGTTGCCGAGATGGCGGCGTTTTTCGGAATGGAAACGTGGTTCCGGAAGAAGACGAGCGAACTGTCCGGCGGGCAGAAGCAGATGCTGAACCTTGCGTCCGTGATGGCAATGAGCCCGAAGCTCCTCATTTTAGATGAGCCGACGAGTATGCTGGACCCACTCGCGGCAAGAAGTTTACTGGACACCGTCGAGCGCATTAACCGGGAGCTGGGCGTTGCGGTGCTGCTGACTGAACACCGGCTGGACGCGGTCTTTCCTGTCTGCGACCGGGTGCTGGTCATGGACGGCGGAAAGCTCCGCATCGACGGCGCGCCCGCAAAAATTGCCTCGCAATTGGCGCAGGAAACGGAAAAAGAACGCCTGTATTATGGACTTCCCGCCCCGGTGCGCATCTGCGGCGAGCTTGGCGCGGACCCGATCCCTTTGAGCGTGCGGCAGGCACGCGGATACCTCAAAACGATTCTCAAGGATGCAAAGCCGCAGGCAGAAGAACCTGTCAAGCAGGAGCCGGAACGCGAGGACAAGCCGGTGCTTTCCTGCAAGGAGGTCTGGATGCGCTACGCCTCCACAGAGCCGGACGTTTTGCGCGGCGCGGAATTGCAGCTATATAAAAAGGAGCATCTGTGCCTGCTCGGCGGCAACGGCGCGGGCAAAACGACGCTGCTATCCTGCCTGATCGGAACGGCAAAGCCGCAGCGCGGGAAAGTGGGGCTCCAGAAAAACTGCCGCCTTGCGATGCTCCCGCAGCGGCCGCAGGCGCTTTTCACGCAGGACGACGTGCTGTCTGACCTCCTGGAGGTTGGAAACGAGACGGATGCGCGCGCGTGGGCGGAAAAGCTGGAGCTGACCGGGCTGCTGGACCGGCATCCGTTCGACCTCTCGGGCGGCGAATTGCAGCGGGCGGCACTCTGTAAATTATTGCTTCGGAATGCCGACGTTCTTCTGCTCGACGAGCCGACGAAGGGTCTGGACGCCTATGCAAAGGCAGAGCTGGGCGCGATCTTAAAAAAGCTGAACGCAGACGGCGTGTCTATTTTAACCGTAACGCACGATCTGGACTTTGCCGCAAGTTTTGCCGATCGCTGCGCGATGATGTTCGACGGGCGCGTGATTTCTGCCGACGAGCCGCACCGGTTCTTCTCCGGAAACCGCTACTACACAACGGATGCAAACCGCATTGCGGGCAGCTGGTTCCCGAGCGCCATCACCTGCGAGGAAGTCGTGCAGAACTGCCGGGAGGCGGGCAGATGAAGCGAATTTTTGCCAGCCGCCGCACCAGATGGGCGGCTATCGTCATTTTGATTGTCTTACCGGCAATGCTCGCCGCGTATTCCGTTTTTGAATTTCGAAGACCCAACAGCTTCGGTGAAGACCACGGCTTTCTCAATTTCTTCGCCAACAATTCAGACTGGATTCTGGGGCTGCTGTTTCTGGCAATTTCGGCGGTTCCGTTCCTTCTGGTCTTCGAGCGCAGACGCCCGCAGGCACGCGAGCTGGTGCCGATCGCAGTCATGTCCGCCCTCGCGGTCGTGGGAAGAACGGTATTTTCCATTGTGCCGCTGCCGAACTTCAAGCCGTGCAGCGCGATCATTATGATCACGGCCATCGTGTTTGGTCCCGAGACGGGCTTTTTGACCGGCGCATTGACCGCGTTTGTAAGTAACTTCATCTTCGGGCAGGGACCGTGGACGCCGTGGCAGATGTTTACCTGGGGGCTTCTGGGCTTTTTAACCGGGCTTATGAAAAACGCGGGGCTGTTTCCAACCGTGGGGCATATCATTCGCCACCCGAAGCCGCGCTTCACGAGTCCCAGATGGGATAAACTCCTGCCGCCCGATACCGGGCGCGGCGATGTGCTGGCGCTTCTTCGCAGGACGACCGAGCGCGCGCCGCTGGGGCTTTGCTTCTGGGGGCTTATATCCGGCTTCCTCTACGGCTGGATCATGAACCTCTATTATATTCTGGGCTATATCCGCCCTATCACATGGCAGACGGTCGCGGCGGCGTATGTTTCGAGCTTCTTCTTTGACCTGAGCCACGGGGTTTGCACGTTTTTGGTTTTATGGGCGCTTGCCTCGCCGTGGAGCCGGAAACTCGAGCGCGTGAAAGAGAAATTTGGGCTTGTGGCAGAGCAGAAAAATTACACCATGCCGCAGGCAAGCTGAGACGAGGATGAGAGATGGAAGAAACGAAAAACAAAGCCGCGCCGGTTATCCGGCTGCAAGACGTGCGCAAGGAATACGTCGTTGGAGACTCGCACATCCACGCATTGGACGGCGTGAGCCTGACAGTCAGCCCCGGCGAGTTCGTCTGCATCTCCGGACGAAGCGGCTCCGGTAAATCGACGATGCTCAATATGCTGGCTGGTCTTGAAAAGCCGACCTCGGGCGAGATCGTCATTCTGGACAAGCACATTGAGAACATGAGCGAGAGTGCGCGCATCCGATTCCGGCGGCAGTACATCGGCTTCGTGTTCCAGAGCTACAATCTGATGCCGCAGTATACGGCGGTCGAGAACGTGGAGCTGCCGCTCATGCTGCGCGGCATCGGAAAACGAGAGCGCCGAAAACAGGCGCTTGCCGTCATGGAGCAGGTCGGCATTGTCTCCCACGCGGAGCATAAGCCGTCGGAACTGTCCGGCGGCCAGCAGCAGAGAGTCGGCATTGCGCGGGCGCTCATTACAAAGCCGCCCATCGTCTTTGCCGATGAGCTGACCGGCAACCTCGATACGAAAACAAGCGCGGAGATCATGGATCTGCTCACCGGCCTGTTCCGCGAAAGCGGCACGACTTTTATGCTGGTTTCGCATGACCCCGATATGTCGCAGTATACCGACCGGACGATTCATCTGCTGGACGGAAAAATTATCAGCGAAGAAACAAACCAAAGCGTGAGGAGATAGAAAGTATGAGAGTTCAGAGAATTTGCAGAAGACTGGTTTTGCTGCTGCTTGCCGCGGCGTGCCTGTGCCAGATGGCGCTGGCAGTCGACCCGGCGTTCCGGTACGGAAGCAAGAACGTGAGCTGGGTCGAGATGGACGGAGACGACTTCCTGCTGCTCGACGGCGACGAGACAGACCGCGATCATCCCACGGCATACGCCGGAGACTGGATGAAGGTAAACCTTCCGATGCGCACCAGCATTGGAAAGGGCGTTTTGCAGGATCTTCGCGTAGAAGCCTGCGAGCCGGAGTCTTTATCCGAGGCGCGCAGGTGGCCGTTTACCACGTCAGACTTTTCTGCCAGCTGCAAGATGTTCGCTTCTTCCTATGACTGGTATGTCGCCGCAATCTGGGACGATGAAGAGCTGGACATGACCTTTCAGATTCCGGTTCCCTCCGGCGCTTCGGCTGGCACCTACTATCTCTATTTCAAGGTGACGGCGGACTACTACGACGCAAACGATAACCGGCATGACCGGGAAGTTCTCATCACGGCAGAGGTGGAGGTGCTGGAAGGCACCGGCTCCGGTTCCGCTTCTTCCGGCTCGGCGGGAACTGCGTTCGCCGGGGTAAAGCCGAACGACAATGACAAGGTCGTCTCCAGCAACGTTCACGCGCTCCTGATTGCGGACGCAGGCGTGTCCGCGCCTACGGCAAAGCCCGGCGAGAACGCCGAGATTTTAATGCCGCTGGTTGTCAACCGCGAGTATTTGCCGAGCGACCTCTATTTCCTGCGCAACATCACCATCGAGCCGTCCATCCCGACGACCATCAAGGACATCGGCAACTGGCCGTTCGATATTACCTCCATCAGCTACGTCCGCCACCTGGACGATATGACCTACAACAGCCGCGCGGACGTGGAATACTCCATCCCCGTCTCGCAGACGGCAAAGAAAGGCGTCTATCCCATCGACTTTACGATCTGGGCGACCGTCTGGCGCTACGACGAGATGAACGGCACGGACATTCAGGAAGACGTGAAGTTCACCGTGACGATTTACGTCAATGTCACCGAGGACGGCGCGGACTCCGGCGTGACGAGCGACCTTGGCGCGCTGACGACGGTCTCCGTTGACGAAGACGGGCAGCACATCGCAGCGCCGCGCGGAAACGCCGGTCAGCGCATCACCTTCACGCTGCCGCTCGTCAACCGCGGCAAGAACCTGACGGAAATTACGATTGCCCCGAAGGTTTCCTCGAACCTCAACGAATGCCCATTCGTGGTCGAGCAGACCAACTACGGTCAGACCATCCCCGACATGGCGCCGGGCGACACGGTCATGGTCGAGTTCGACTTCCAGCTCTCGCCCTACGCGACGCAGGGCAACAAGCCGGTCACATTCGAGTGTACATACAAGGAAAACGGCACACAGAAGACCTGCGAGGTGACGAGCTTTGTCTACGTCGTCTATGGCTACGAAGAGCCGAATACCGCGTCCGCGCCTCCTGTCCACATTGAAAGCTACAGCCTGACCGTGGACGGAGAGCCCGTCAGCCAGCTTTTCGCGGGCGACGAGGCGGTCCTGAGCATGACCATCCGCAACAACGACCAGAACGTCAACGCCCGCAAGGTGCGCATCGGCGCGTCTATTGATACGAAGGTGCTGCTCTTTACGATGGGCGAAACGGACACCAAATACGTCGATGTGATCGAGTCCGGCAAGTCTGCCGACATCAGCTATAAAATTACCGTCGCGAACGAAGCCGCCGAAGGACCGACGAACTTCTCCGTCACGCTGAACTATGAGAACTGGGAGGTCACGCAGGCGTCCGCCTCGCAGACGCTGCCGCTCATCGTCAAGCAGCCGGTGCGCGTGGAGGTCGGCGAGCCGACCATCTACGACTCCGACGCGAAGCCGGAAGAGCCGATTGCCATGAGCCTGAACATCGTCAACAAGGGACGCAGCAAGATCTATAACGTCTCGATTGACGTCGAGGGCAAGGGGCTTTCGATGTACGAGGACTACTACGGCGGCGACGTTCTTCCGGCGGCAAAGCTGAACCCCGACATTCTCGTTTCGAGCACCACCGCCGGCAAGTGCAGCGGCAATCTGCTGGTTCACTACGAAGACAGCGAGGGCGAGGCGTACACCGAAACCGTGCCGGTCAGCTTTACGGTTGCGGAGCAGCCGGTCGTCCAGCAGCCGGAGCAGAACGATCAGATTGAAAGCGAGCCGATCGAGCAGCCGAAGAAGAAGCTCTCCACCGGCGCGGTCATCGGCGGCGCGGCAGGCGTTCTGGCGCTTGGCGGCGCGGGACTTGGCATTGCACTCAAAAAGAGGCGCGGCAAGTATGAAGTTTCTTGATTTCTTCCGCATGGGCCTTGTCAATCTCTCCCGCCGAAAGGCGCGGACGATTCTCACGGCCCTGTCGATGGCGATCGGCGTGATGTGCATCGTCGTTCTCATCTCGGTCGGTCTCGGCTACGAGGCGGCTTACCGGGAAAACATCGAGGCGATGGGCAGCCTGACGAAGATCGATGTGACCCCGCCGAGCGATTCCACGGGCGGCAGGACCGCGCTGCTCAATGACAAGGCGGTGGACGCTTTTAAGAAGCTGCGCGGGGTGGAAGCGGTGACGCCGGTCGTGCAGGCGACGGCGTGGCTGCAATCCGGGTCTTATATCGGCTCTGCTAAACTATATGGCATTGATCTTTCCACGGCGAGCAGCTTTCTCATCTACCCCGTAGAGGGCGAAATGCCCGGCGCGGGTACGCATCTTAGACCCGAGATCATGTTCACCGACGATATGGCGGCGTCGTTCGCAGACCCTGATAAGGACTGGGAGTTTGCGCTGAACGCCGACGGCACACCGAAGGTGGATATCCTGCACTCGACCGTCAAGCTGACTTTTGATTACTCGAACCTCTCGGGCGAGTATCAGGAGGGGGAGGACGGGCGTGCGGTGTCGGCGGGCAATATGTACCGGCTGAACATTTCCGGACTTTGCTCCGCACAGAACTACACCTATGCGACGAGCGGCTTTCTCGATAAGACGCGGCTTGAAGAGTGGATCAGCGCGAACAGCGCGTTCATCCCGCAGCGGTCCTTAGAAGACACCGGCGGGCAGAAAACCTACGATCTGGTGTGGGTAAAGGCGGCGGAGGGCGACGACGTGCAGGCGATTGCGAAGGTCATCCGCGACGCGGGCTTCAACACCTACAGCCTGAACGATATGTTAGAGAGCGTCAAGAAGCAGTCCAACCAGATTCAGGGCATGCTCGCGGCAATCGGCGCGGTGTCGATGCTCGTGTCCGCGATCTGCATCGCAAACACGATGATGATGTCCATCAACGAGCGCCGCAAGGAAATCGGCGTTCTCAAGGTGCTGGGCAGTGAAATGACCGACATCATGTTCATGTTCATGGTCGAGGCGCTTCTGGTCGGCATTGCGGGCGGACTTTTCGGCATGGGGCTGAGTTTCGGAATGCGGGAGTTAATACCGGTACTGTTCTCCGACATGGACGTGCGCAGCATCATTCCGGTCTGGCTGGTCGTGGTAGGCCTGGGTTTTTCCGGTATCGTGGCGCTGCTGTCCGCGCTCGCTCCCGCAATCGGCGCAATGCGCATTTCGCCGTTGGAAGCTATTCGGGCAGAGTAAACGCGTAATGCTTGAAATAGAAAACGATGGAGTGGCGCTAAATAATTCCTTGCTGGCAATATGCAGATAAGGCAAAAACGCGACACTTATAAGCAACGCCGAGCCACAGATGCGCAAATAGGTTCCTTACAAAGCTGCCTCGATTTCCTGCAGCGCACAGCTTGGCAAGTTATCTGTTCTATCTGACAGTTGAAATCATGCGCAGACGCAAAAATGTGCAAAACAAGAGCTGAAGATGCAGCAAGCGATCCGATCAGTAAGTTGCTTTGCAACAGAAACAAATCTAAGACTTGTACAATTTAAGATCATTATTTCGAACAACCTTTGCGGAATCCATGCCACATCCATCGCGGTAGTTGGCAAATCTGTAGAGGGAACACATCTTTGTATTCTGCTCGGAGAAATCCGAGTCGAATAAATAAAAAATAGCAGGAGGAATACACAATGAAAACGCGGAAGATTCTTGCAC
>ERZ773225.3677-NODE-3677-length-13409-cov-3.639134_pt1 | contig 13409 bp, 14 predicted proteins | sample MGYA00580993_ERZ773225 | MGnify/ENA primary metagenome ERZ773225 (study PRJEB29015, sample SAMEA2737748) | human gut metagenome | biome: human gut; feature: human-associated habitat; material: faeces | place: China | collected 2012 ... | reverse complement strand
AATCACCCCACTTGTTAGCATTATATCACATGTCTAACAAATGGGGTGCAGTTCACATCCGGTTGGCTCAACTACACCCGATACGGAACATTTGCTCACATCTACGCAGATGCCCCAGAGGAAAAACAGTACGATTGGTCAATCGGTCAGGTAAAGGAAATTCTGAAAGATGAAACCTATATCGGCAACAGCATCCACAACAAGCAGACCAACATTTCTTACAAGAACAAAAAGAAAATCCGCAAGCCAAAGGAAGAATGGTTTCGTATCGAGAATACACATGAACCTATCATTTCCAAAGACGTTTTCTATCATGTGCAGGAGCAGATTGCTTCCCGCAGAAGAAAGCAGAAAGATGGCACTACCAAGATTTTCTCCGGTCTTATAAAATGCGCTGACTGTGGCTGGTCTCTTGCCTATGGTGAGAATCGTCAGAATAAAACGCCGTATGGTCATTACCATTGCAGTAATTTCGGACAAGGCACCGGTAAATGCTCCATGCACTATATCCGCTACGATACGCTTTACACCTATGTATTGCTCCGAGTTCAGTATTGGACAAGCTGTCCGAGAGGATGAAGAAAAGCTCTTAGAGAGCATCCTGAAGGCTGGAGACAAGGAAAGAGCCGCTGCCATGAAGAAACACACAGCGGGGCTTGCAAAAGCTGAGAAGCGCAAGACAGAGGTTGATAGGCTGTTTGCCAAAATGTATGAGGACAGAGTTTCCGAACGCATTACCGAGTACAACTTCAATATGCTGTCTCAGAAATACCAGATGGAGCAGCTTGAACTGGATGAAAAAATCCAGAAACTCAAAGCGGCCTTATCAGAAAGCAAACAGTCCGTGGAAGATGCAAGGAAATGGATTGAGATTGTCAAACAGTATTCTGAGCCTACGGAACTGACCGCAGAACTGCTGAATAACATGATTGATAGAATCGTAGTCCATGAAGCAGTCAAATACAATAACGGCTTTCGTGAACAAAAGATAGAGATTTATTACCGTTTTGTCGGTAAAATTGATTGATACAAAAATCTGAGTGTCAGCAGATTCTGGCACTCAGATAAAACAATATCTTTAACTAAGGGAAAACGGAAGCAATATGCCTGATATCGGTATGCTGGTCGAGATGGCTGATTTTTTTGATGTGAGCATACCTGAAATCGTTAGCGGAGAAAGGAAAAGCGAGAATATGAATAAAGAAACGAGAAATACTGCCGTAGCCATGGCAGAGTACGGTCGAAATGCCGTAAAGAAAGGAAAGCAAAAAGCAATTGGTATTCTGATGTCGGCATTCGGCATATTCATCATTGTGTCGGCGTTGTCAATATTTCCAAGTGATAGCAGTTGGGGAAGCATTTACTCGGTTTTGGGAAGTATTTTTCTGGTTGCCGGCATATATCTCATTATCAGGCCGGTGGTGGCTAAACGAGGCTTGCGCATACTGACGGTCCCTCGGATGCGTTTGCCTGTTATTTGGAGCTTTTGCGCTATCCGATTATATTGCGGTTAAGCAGTTCAGCCAGGTGCCAAGGTTCCGGTATGCGACAAGTTATGATTCACGGTATCCTGATCAATTAGTGCATAAAACCATATTTTTTACAGCGGTTCAGAAAAATCCCGGAACAGAGAATGAGAAAGTCTTTATTGTAAAATAAGTTTTTATGAGGTAATGCGGATTCCAGTGCAGTTATACCTTAAATAATATCTTTTTTACTACTAACTATTCGTTAAACTTGTGTTTAACGAATAGTTTGGTGTATAATATAGATGTATAAAAAGAGATCTTGGAGGGACTTCCCTATGGGCGAAAATTATGCCGGGAGCCAATATATAGCATATACTACGAAAATCAGAGCTGTTTTAAAGGAGCTGCCGGGCTTTGCGGGAGATTTTTTCCGCGGCATAGAAAACGATACGCTGGTGCGTACAAGATACGCCTATGCGGTGGATATGCGGACATTCTTCAAATATCTGGTGCTGCAGCCGGAGTTTTCAGATAAGGCCATTACCGAGCTCACCCTTGCCGACCTTGACCGTGTCACGACTTCTACTGTTGAGGATTTCTTGAGCTATGTTTCATATTATACTGATGATGGCGACCACGAGCAGATAAATGGTGAGCGTGCCAAGGCGCGAAAGCTTTCCACCCTTCGTGCCTTCTATAAGTATTTTTATCGGAAGGAACGGATAAAGAACAATCCCCCTTCCCTCGTCGACCAGCCTTCCATACATGATAAGTCCATAATACGCCTTGAACCTGACGAGGTTGCGCGGCTGCTGGACGCAGTACAGTCGGGCGAAGGGCTGACTGAAAAGGAAAAGCAGTACCATAAGCGCACGCAGGCCCGAGATCTGGCCATACTTACGCTATTTTTAGGTACAGGCATACGCATCAGCGAGCTGGTCGGCATCAATATGGATGACGTCAATTTCTCGGCCAACGAGTTTTCCGTTACACGCAAGGGCGGCAATCAGGATATATTGGTGTTCGGCGACGAGGCTCGCTCTGCCCTGCTCAACTACATGCTGGAGCGTGAGCAGGTTGACGCCTGCCCAGGCCATGAGGACGCGCTGTTTCTCTCGCTGCAAAAGAAGCGAATAACCGTTCGCGCCGTGGAAAATCTGGTGCACAAGTACGCCGTCATAGTAACGCCACAAAAGAAAATATCCCCTCACAAGCTCAGGAGCACCTACGGCACAAACCTTTACCGCGAAACCGGGGATATATATCTTGTGGCTGACGTATTAGGCCATAAGGATGTGAACACCACCAGAAAGCACTACGCTGCGGTATCTCAGGATAACCGCCGCCTCGCAGCAAGGGTGGTAAAGCTCAGGGACGATTAACGCTTCTTTCTTACGCCCTTGAGGCCCTGTATCTTTTGCTGTGCGTCCTCTATTTCAGCGGCGCGGAGCTTCTGCTCCCATTCTGCCATGAGCTTAGGGTCTATATCCAGTGGAGCAACGTTGTGCGGGTCAAAGGAATATTCATCATCGTCGTCAAACAGATCGTCATCAAAGGGCAGTTCCATTATCTCGTCAAGGGTCGATATGCTGTCCGTGAGCTCAATCTGAAAATCCTCATAGTCCTTGCCGCTATCTATGCACTTGCAGCAGTTGTCGCATATCTTGGTGGGATCCAGGTCGCAGTAGTCAAGTTCTGTACCCCGTTCTTTTTTGTCCTGCATAAAACCTCCACTTTATTCTACGCTGAATGCTGCACAGAACGTTTGTTTGTTGCAAACATTTGTGCGCCATGCTATAATTTAGAAAAATATTGTGTAATGCCCAAAAGCATTGCCTTATATCGATATTATACCACGTTCATACGGTTTAATGGAGGAATATTATAAAATGAAGGAACTTACCCGCCAGCAGCAGGCAGTATATGACTTTGTAAAGAGCTATATCGAAAAAAAGTCCTATCCTCCTACAATACGCGAAATAGGCGCGGCGGTGGGTCTGAGCTCAACCTCTACCGTCCATTCACACGTCAAGACGCTTATAGATAAGGGATATCTCGTTTCCAGCCCATCAACCCAGAGGACTATCGCCTTGGCCATGCCCGAGAATAAACAGCGCCACGTCATGGACGTACCATGCGTGGGCACGGTTGCCGCAGGCACACCCATACTTGCCTTTGATGACGTGACCGAAAGTCTGCCTCTCCCCACCTCTCTGCTTCATGGGGCGAAGAATGGCGAAGCTTTCATACTTGAAGTAAAGGGCGAGAGCATGATAGAGGCCGGCATAAACAGCGGCGACATGATAGTTGTAAACAGCGGCCTTGGCGCGGAAAACGGAGATATAGTAGTTGCACGTGTATGTGGCGATACCGCCACGGTAAAGCGCATATTCTATGAGAATCCAAAGATAAGGCTCCAGCCGGAAAACTCAGGCATGGAGCCCATATATGCGGATTATGATAATGTTGAGGTATTAGGCAGGGTAGTCGCTCTTCTCAGGCGCTACTAAGGTTTATTATATGCTTACCTCGCCGTTTTTGATAAGATCGTCCAATGCCAGCATAACGCCTATACGTCCGTGGGCGTGGGTTAGACCGCCCTGCACATAGGCCGTATAAGGCTCCACTATTGGCGCGTCAGCGCTGAGCTCGATAGATGATCCCTGTACGAAGGCGCCTGCCGCCATTATTACCTGGCTGGTATAGCCGGGCATATCCCACGGTTCCGGCTGGACAAAGCTGTCCACTGGAGCCGCTTTTTGTATGCTGCGGCAGAAGGAAATCAGCGCATCTGCGGTATTAAAGCGCAGAGACTGGACTATATCGGAACGCACTGCATCGCTCTTTGGCATGCTTATCATGCCTACGCTCTCGAACACCTTGGCGAATAGCACGGCGTTTTTCAGCGCCTGTGCTGTCACGTGGGGCGACAGGAATATGCCCTGGAAGAAGGGCGTGTAGCTGCCGTAATAGGAGCCCACTTCCCTGCCCATTCCGGGCACTGTCAACCGCATCTCGATGCGTTCCAAGGCCTTCTTTGAACCTGCTATATAGCCGCCGGTAGGTGCTATGCCGCTGCCGATGTTCTTTATAAGAGAGCCTATCATTACATCAGCGCCGTAATAGGCCGGCTCATGGGGTCGAGTAAACTCACCGTAGCAGTTGTCCACTACGACAAACGCATTTGGGGCAAGCTTTTTCGCCATATCGAACACCGGCGCCATCTCTTCCGGCGTCAGCGCGTTGCGCCAGGAGTAGCCGCGGGAACGCTGGAAGTATATCACCTTTTCGCTGCCGGTAATGGCTGCTTTCGCGGCATCAATATCTATATGTCCGTCGGCGGTCAGATCCACCTGACGGTATATGACGCCCATGCGCTTTAATGAACAGTATTCATCGCCGCTTATGCCTATGGCCTTCTCCAGCGTGTCGTATGGCTTGCCCGTAAGGGAAAGCATTATGTCCCCGGGCTCCAGCAGACCTGACAGCGCCGTGAATATCGCCTGTGTACCAGAGGATATCTGTGGGCGAACCAGCGCGTCCTCCGCCTCCAGAGCACAAGCAAATACCGCGCCAAGCGCCTCGCGGCCTATGTCGTCATAGCCGTAGCCGCTGGTGGGCGCAAAGTGCCTCAGCGCTATACAGTTGTCCTGAAATGCCTTGAGCACCCTCGCCTGTGTGTATGCCTCATTCGCCTCTATGCCTTCATATATATTTCCGAGAGAATTTTCGCAGGATTTTACAAAATCATAGGTTTTCTGCGATATTCCGAGCAGTTTAAGTTCCGGATTCATTTATTCTTCCCTTTGCTCCTGATTGTTTATTGTTATTCTGGTGTTGGGAGTAACGGTGGATATGGCGTGCTTATATATCATCATCTGCTCATTTCCGACTTCTGCCGTCACGACAAAGCTGTCATAGCCCGTTATTACGGCGTTCTTTATCTGGTATCCGTTTGTGACGTGGATAGTCACGGGCACCTTTGCCTTGCGCGCGCTGTTCAAAAATGCGTCCTGCAAATTCATTGGCTTATTCATCTATCACATCCCCCGTGTACATATGCGGCAAACCTCCTCGCCCAGAGCCTCTGCGCTTTCAAAGGTGCTTACGTCCAGCCATGTTATTCGCCTGTCGCGCCTGAACCAGGTAAGCTGGCGCTTGGCAAAGCGGCGTGTCTCCTGCTTTATGGCTTCTATACCTTCAGATAGTGTGTATTCACCGTCGAATACCCTAAAAAGCTGCTTATACCCAAGACCCTGAAGTGCGGGTAGGCTTCGGTCGTAATTCCTGTCGTATATCGCCCGCGCCTCTTCCACAAGGCCCTGCTCCAGCATAATATCCACCCGCCTGTTTATGCGGTCGTACAGCATTGCCCTCGGCATCGTCAGGCCTATCATAACCGGATTATACGGTATCTTCGCACCTGCCTTGTTTGAAAAGTCTCCGCCATGGGCATCTATTGGCTTTCCAGTCAGTCTCAGCACCTCAAGTGCGCGTATTATGCGCTTTGTATCATTTGGGTGCAGCCGGGCAGCCGATTCCGGGTCTTCTTCCTGCAGCATGGCGTGGAGCGTACCCCTTCCCTGCCTTTCTTCTATTTCTGATAGCTCGGACCTAAGTTTTTCATCTGACTGTACCTCTGTAAAGTTCAGCGGGAATACCAGGGAATTAATGTAAAGTCCCGTTCCGCCGACTACGATAGGCTGTTTTCCTCTACCTGCTATGTCCTCTATTGCCTCCCCTGCCATCTTGCGGAATTCCGCTACACTGAACTTGGGGGAGTTTATGTCTATGGCGTCCATCAGGTGATGGGGTATTCCCTGCCGCTCTTGCATGGTGGGCTTGGCTGAGCCTATGTCCATGCCCTTATATACCTGTATGGAGTCTGCCGAAACTATCTCGCCGTTGAGCTTGATTGCCGCATATATCGAAGCGGCGGTCTTGCCGCTTGCCGTCGGGCCTACGATGAGTATAAGCTTAAGCTCTTCCATATCACTGTACCCGCTTGAATAGCTTTTCAAACTCGGCCTTTGTCATGCGCACCATTATAGGGCGGCCATGGGGGCAGGTCATGGGCACTCCACCGCCTTCGAATTCCTTCAAAAGCGCCTCTATTTCCTCCTTGGAAAGCAGCGCCCCCGCCTTTATGGCATGCTTGCAGGAATACTGTATAAGTGCGCTGCGCTTCAGATCCTTTGTGCTGAGCCTGTTTTTTGCCTCAAGCCTGCCGATCGCTTCGTGGAGGAAGCTTGCCGTCTCGGGCGCATTAAGTATGGCGGGCACGGCGCGTACGCTTACCGTCAGCGCACCAAATTCCTCTATTTCAAAACCCAGCTCCTCAAACAGAGGCAGATTATCCATCAGTGTCTGGTACTCCTCGGGCATGAGCTTCTCTATTACCGGCATGAGCAGCATCTGTGAATCCGGCTCTAAGGGCTTATTCATTATGCGCTCATAAAGCCTGCGCTCGTGGGCTGCGTGCTGATCGATAAAGAATACGCTCTCGCCCTGCTGAACTATCCAGTAGCAGCTGAAAAGCTGGCCTATGATGTCGTAATGCGACTGGCCGAATTCAGCCTGCTGAGGCTTTTCTTTTAATAGGGTTTCAGGCTCTGCTGACGGCACGGGCACATCAGACTGAGTTGGTTCGGGGAGCATGAGCTCCTTCTTTGCGATATCTTCGGCAGCTGAAACAGGCTGTACCTCAGGCTTTGTTTCAGCCCTCGCATTCTTCGGCCCCACGACCGATTCTCCATAGCGCTGACGAAGCAGCTCCATGGCGGATGCCGAATCGTATTTGAACCCCATACCGGAGCGTATGCTTGCAGTTGGCACTGCGCCGGGCTCCTTTAGTTTTAGCGGCGATTTGTCCGCCGGTTTGAAAAGCTCGCTGTATGAAAGCTGTTTATCAGGCTTTTTGCTATCGGTCGGTTGTACGATTTCCTGCCGAACAGTCGCATTCAGGGCATTTATAGAGCCGAATGCCGTTTTTTTTGTAATAATGTCTTCCCGGCGTATAGTGGGCGCCACGGGATCCCCAAGGGCCATGCGCGTAGCTATGGTAGCCGCCCTTACAGCCCCCTGTTCGTCTTTGAAGCGCACCTCCATCTTGTTTGGGTGTACGTTTACGTCCACGTCCTCGTAATTCACGCCTATGTCCAGCACGTAAAACGGAAACTTGCCCACCATTATGCGGGTATCGAAGGCCCGCTGTACGCCGTAGGAGATCTGCTGAGAACGCACATAGCGGGAGTTTATATACAGCGACTGCTGCTGCCGGTTTGGGCGGGATATGCTCTCGGTGCCTACATATCCGGTTATCCTGAACCTGCCGTCGTCGTAGTCTACTTCTTTAATATGCGGCAGAACCTCTCCGCCGTATATGCAGAATATTGCAGAACGCAGCTGCCCGTCACCGGGGCTGTGGTATATTACCTTGCCGTTGTTCAATAGCTTTATTGATACGCCCGGATTGCCCATAATGGCGCGGGCGGCGTAATCGGATATGGCTGCGCCTTCCGCACGCTGGGATTTCAGGAACTTAAGCCGTGCGGGAACATTATAAAATACATTGCGGACTTCGATGGCAGTACCTTCGGCACAGCCGCACTCGGCGCATTCCTTTATATCTCCGCCCTCGATATGAATTTCGGTGCCGGATTCCGAATCTTTAGTGCGTGTGCGCATGGTAAGCTGGGATACCGCGGCTATGGAAGATAGCGCTTCGCCGCGAAAGCCCAGCGTGGATATATGGCCCAGATCGTCAGCTGAGGATATTTTGCTGGTAGCGTGGCGCAGGAATGCCGTAGGCACGTCTTCGGACAGAATGCCGGAGCCATTGTCGGTTATTTTTATATAATCTATTCCACCGCCGTTGATCTCGATGGTAATGGCGGTACTGCCTGCGTCTATGGAGTTTTCCACCAGCTCCTTAACTATGGAAGCCGGCCTTTCCACTACCTCGCCTGCTGCTATCTGGTTTGCGGTGTGCTTCGAGAGCACCTGTATTCTCTTTGCTGTCTGCATTATTATTTGCAATGCTTCTCCATATGCTACCTAAGCTTCGCGCGAAGGTGCAGGTCGTATATCATGTTCAGCGCCTCCATGGGCGTGATGCTGTTTACGTCCACGTTTCTCAACTCCTGCATTATGTCGTCGGGCGACGCGGGGCCGAACAGCGTTATCTGTTGGGGTGCGCCGGCGTTGGCCTTGTCCAGAATGCTGTCGTGATCAATATTTATATCAGAGGCTTCCAGCTCGTGCAGTATATCCTTGGCTCTCTTTATCACTTCCTGAGGCAGTCCCGCAAGCCTCGCCACCTGTATGCCGAAGCTCTTGTCTGCGCCGCCGCGGACTATCTTGCGCAGGAAGATTATGTCGTCTCCGACTTCCTTTACGGATATCCTGTAGTTCTTTATGCCCTGCAGCTTGCCCTCAAGCTCCGTAAGCTCGTGGTAGTGGGTCGCGAACAGCGTCTTCGCGCCGCACCGTTCCTTGTCGGCGATGTACTCAAGCACCGCCCATGCTATGCTGAGGCCGTCGAAGGTGCTGGTGCCGCGGCCTATCTCGTCGATTATGAGCAGGCTGTTTGGGGTGGCGTTATTGAGTATGTTGCTCATCTCGCTCATCTCCACCATGAATGTGCTCTGGCCGGAGGCGAGACTGTCGGACGCGCCAACACGGGTAAATATTTTGTCCGTAATGGTTATGCTCGCGGCGGAGGCGGGAACAAAGCTGCCTATGTGGGCCATGAGTACGATGAGCGCCACCTGCCGCATGTATGTGCTCTTACCAGCCATATTGGGGCCGGTAAGTATTATCAGCCTGTCGTCCCTTGCGTTCATCATGGTGTTGTTGGGCACAAAGCCCTCCTTCACGTTTTTTTCCACAACAGGGTGACGGCCGTCCGTTATCTCTATCTTGCCGCTTGTAAGTATCTTTGGCCTGCAATAGTTGTTTTCGAAGGCCACCTGGGCCATGGAGCAATATACGTCCAGCGACGCGATGAGCGCAGCATCGTTCTGAAGCCGCTCTATGCAGCCGAGGAGCATTGAGCGCAGCTCGGAGAAAAGCTTATATTCGAGAGTAACACAGTTCTCCTCAGCGCCGAGAATTGTGTTTTCCAGCTCCTTAAGCTCATCGGTTATGTACCTTTCGCAATTTGCGAGTGTCTGTTTGCGCTGATAGTTGTAAGGCACGAGGTGCTGATACGCCTTCGTGACCTCGATATAATAGCCGAAGACCTTGTTGTAGCTTATGCGAAGGTTCTTTATGCCTGTCTTCTCCCTCTCCTCCGCCTCCATGCGGGCAAGCCACGTTTTGCCGTTTTTCGCGGCGTCACGGTATTTGTCCAGCTCCTCGTTGTAGCCGTCGCGGATTATGCCGCCGTCTTTTACGCTCAGGGGCGGATTGTCTATTATGGCGGAGGTGAGCAGGGCGCATATATCGTCCATCGGGTCCAGAGTGCCGTGTATGCGCTGGAATTCGTTGGCCTTGAGCCCTTGGAGCGTAGTTATGACTCCGGGCAGCTTTTCCAATGAATGCCGGAGGCAATCGCAGTCCCGTGCGTGTACCGTGGAATAGGCTATGCGGCTGCAAAGACGCTCTATGTCGTATATAGCGTCGAGAGCCGTCATCAGCTCCTGCCGCTGTATAGGCTTTGACAAAAGCTCGTCTACGGCGTTGAGCCTTGCGTCTATATCGCCGGGATCCTGCAAAGGCTGGTCTATCCATGTGCGAAGCAGCCTTCCGCCCATGGCGGTGCCGGTCTTGTCCAATAGATACAGAAGCGTGTTCTTCTTGCTGCCGTCAGCCCTCAGCGGCTGTGTAAGCTCAAGATTGCGCCGGGAGTTTGCATCTATGTGCATGTACTTTGTGCGCTGCATCACCCGTATGCGCTTAATATGGCACAAGGAGTTCTTCTGTGTATCCTCAAGGTATGCGATCAGCGCCCCCGCGGCGGATATGGCACAGGGCATATCGTCACAGCCGAAGCCGGACAGGGTAGATACCCCAAAGTGGTTAAGAAGCCGCTGCTTTGCGCCTGTATACTCGTATGCCCAGTTGCCGTAGCACTGGGTGTAGTACTCCGACTGAAGCTTGCGTGTGAGCAGCTCGTTGAGGAATATTGCGTCGTTTGCCACTATTTCAGTAGGCTGTATGCGGCACAGCTCGTCCATAAGCTCGGCTGTATACTTTTCCCCGCTGTATTCGTATACGTAAAATGCGCCTGTGGAAACGTCGCAGTAAGCGAGGCCTAGATCGCTGTCGCGCAGGAAGACGGATACGATATAATTGTTCTTCCGCTCGGACAGCATGCTTTCCTCGATGACCGTTCCGGGAGTCATCACTCTTATGACCTCCCTTTCCACAAGGCCCTTGGATTCCTTGGGATCAGTCATCTGCTCGCAGATAGCTACTTTATAACCCTTTTCAATAAGCTTGCTGGCATATATCTCTACCGCATGGTAGGGCACGCCGCACATGGGTGCGCGTTCCTCAAGGCCGCAGTCGCGACCAGTGAGAACTATTTCAAGCTCACGGGAGGCCAGAAGAGCGTCCTCAAAAAACATTTCGTAAAAGTCGCCAAGACGGTAAAAGAGTATACAGTCCTTGTATTTCTCCTTTACCTCCATATACTGGCGCATCATTGGGGTAAGCTCTGCGGGCATATATGCTTTGCTCCTGAGAAATTCTCGCTAAATTTAAACGGTATCAGTGTACGCATCCGGAACAGCCGGAGCAGTTTCCAGAGCAGCCGGAACTGCTGTTTTCCTCGGTGTTCATACCTATATAGGCGCCGACAGTCCTGTTTACTTCGTTCATAAGGTTGGCGAAACAGTGCTGCGCCTCCATCATCTCTTCAAATACGGGGTTTTCCACAAGCTCCGTCTGTATATCGTCTATTTCCTTGGCGATGGCGGATACCTCGATGCCCTCTGAATCCGCGTTTTCCAGCATGGAAACCATCTTGTCCTGCTTTTGGGTGTATTGCTCCATAAGCTCGTTTACGTGCTTATCGGCGTCCATGGCGGCCTTTGCTGCCTGGAGCCTGCGGAACTCATCGGAGTTTGAAAGAGCCATGCCCAGTTCTGTTGCTTTTTCGATTATCATTGAATATGCCTTTCCGCCTTAAACAAGTTCGCCTATGAGGGAGTTGTTCTGGCTGCCGGTTATTTTTACGTTTCTCATGCTGCCCACAAGACTATCATCCCCAGGGAAGTACACCATCTTGAAGTTGCTCAATTTGCCGTAGGCCATGGGTTCTGATCTGTGGTCGCATCCCTCGACCAGCACCTCGCCGCAGGTGCCTATATATTTCATGTTGCCATTGCGAAGCACCCTGCTCTGGACTTCGTTCAGTCTTTCCAGCCTGTCATGCTTTACCTCGTCGGGTATCTGATCGGGCATTGTGGCAGCTGCGGTGCCTTTACGGGGAGAATACATGAAAGTATACGCCGCAGAGTAGCCAACCTGCTCCACGAGGCTCAACGTTTCTTTGATTAAGTAATTTTATTTTTCCATCATATGCCGCATTCCATGCATCTAATTTAATAATATCTAGTCTTACTTCTTCTATATATTTTTCCCTCGTATAGCAGCGGTTCATGAGCTTGAGTATCCTGCTGCTGCCGGACTGGACCGGAAGATGTATGTGCTTGCACACCCTTGGCAATTCCGCCATAGCGTCTATAAGCCCTGACGAAAGGTCCTTTGGGTGGGAGGTCATGAAGCGTATCCTCTTAAGCTCGGGAACCTGATCGTGTACCATGCGCAAAAGCGCCGGAAAGTCAGTAGTCTCACCATCCCCCTTGTAGGAATTGACATTCTGGCCAAGGAGCGTCACTTCCTTAAATCCGGCCAAAGCAAGGCCCTTTACCTCGTTCACTATATCCGCAGAGTTTCTGGAGCGCTCACGTCCTCTTACATACGGCACTATGCAGTAAGAGCAAAAGTTGTTGCAGCCGTAGGTTATATTTGTGAAGGTGGAAAATGTGCTGTTCCTGCAAACCGGCAGCCCCTCCGCTATCTCGCCGTCCATGTCGCGAACCTGCAACGTGCGCTCGCCGTGATATGCTTCCTCAAATAGCAACGGGAACCGATGCAGTTCATTAGTGCCAAAGACTATATCCACAAATGGAAAGCGCTTGAAGAGCTTCCTGCCGGCGTCCTTTTGCTGCATCATGCAGCCGCATACGCCTATCATGAGCTTCGGATTCTCGTCCTTGCGCTTTTTCAGCGCGCCTATGTTGCCGTATACCCTCTGCTCAGCGTGCTCGCGAATGCAGCAGGTATTGAATATTATAAAGTCGGCCTTGGACTTGTCCTCAGCTTTGGCGTAACCCATTTCCTCCATCATGCCGGCTATTTTTTCCGAGTCGTGCTCGTTCATTTGGCAGCCGTAGGATTCTATATGGTAAGTAAGGCCAAGGTCATAAACTTCGTCTTTTACTCGCTTTGCCGCGGCCTTGGAGGCTGCTATCTCTGCCGGAGAAACAAATACTGGTTCTTTCATCAAAATACCTCTACATAACTAATCACACTAATTATATCTTTTTTAGGGTGTCAGTTCAAGCATATAACCCCTATCGGAACCTCAAAACAGATCATATATGGGTACTTTTATGGGCTTTGCCACAATATACATTATTTTTTAAAAAATATAGTTGACATTTACCACAAAATAAAGTATCATAATCAACGTCGTCGCGGTGCGAATTGAATCGGGGTGTAGCGCAGTTTGGTAGCGCATCTGGTTTGGGACCAGAGGGCCGCAGGTTCAAATCCTGTCACCCCGACCACTTGAATAACGGCCCCTTGGTCAAGCGGTTAAGACACCACCCTTTCACGGTGGTAACGGGAGTTCGATTCTCCCAGGGGTCACCATTAATAAGGGCCTTTAGCTCAGTTGGTCAGAGCGGTCGGCTCATAACCGATTGG
>ERZ773225.3671-NODE-3671-length-13427-cov-4.920057_pt1 | contig 13427 bp, 12 predicted proteins | sample MGYA00580993_ERZ773225 | MGnify/ENA primary metagenome ERZ773225 (study PRJEB29015, sample SAMEA2737748) | human gut metagenome | biome: human gut; feature: human-associated habitat; material: faeces | place: China | collected 2012 ... | reverse complement strand
TGGCGGTCTATCTCTTGTTTTCGGTTGCTTGCTTCCTTACCGTACATGAGCATTTGCGCCCGGATTATCATTGCCGTAGCCTTCCAGAAGATTGATGACGCCCCAAATGCCAAGACCACCGCCAAGCGCCGTAACGAGCGTCTGAAGGACATCGACTGCGGAATTGAAAAACTCCATATATAACTTGCCAGGAACGGAAGAACACGTCCAGACCACACTCCCATTCTCCGGTACTCCTTTCAAATTCAATTTCAGAAGTGGCCGTTTTGTTGTTGGTGTCTTGTATATATGAAAAAACCGCCAGTTTGCACTGACGGTTTTTGAACGATATAACTCCGACTGCGGATACAGCCGGAGTTTGCTGAGATTTAATTTTCTTTGCCGAGCAGCCAATCCGTGAGGTTCTTTACGCGGATGCCGTTGTAGTTGCCAACGGTCAGGCGGTCGGCGGTCAAGATGATCTTTTCGTAATTATCGCGGATCTGTGCCAGCGAGCGCATCTCGCGCTCAAAAGTTTCCTGCGCCGTCATATCGGCGGTCACTTGATAATAGGTATAGGCTCCCTGCTTTTCCGCGACAAAATCCACTTCCGTATTTCCAATCCTACCGATCATCACCTTATAGCCACGGCGCAGCAGTTCAAGGTAGACCAGATTTTCAAGAGAAAAACCGAGGTCATAACTTCTGCGCGGCAAGATGTGATTTCGCAGTCCAAGATCGACAATGTAGAGCTTTTTGTTGACTTTCAAAAGCTGTTTACCAGCAATATCGAACCGCTCTGCTGGATAGAAGATAAACGATTCCGTCAGTGCCTCTACATAGTCATTGACAGTATTCGGAGAAATTTTTCTGCCGCTGGAGATCAGATAGTCCGTGATGCTGCGGATGGAAACCGGACTGCCTACCACGCTTGCAAGATATTTGGCGATTGTTTTCAACAGCGCAATATCCGTGATCTTTCGCTTGCTTGGGTCGCTTTCTTTGCGCGCCTGCCGGTCCTCAATATCTTTGACAATGACCGTGTTGTAGATGCCCTCTAAATAGGTTTCCACCTTTTCCGGCGTTCTGCTCATCTTGGCGACGTAAGGCAGCGCACCGTTTCTCAGATATTCTGCAAGACCGCGCTCGGCATCCAGCTCTGTGATGGCAAGAAACTCTTGAAATGAGAGTGGCAGCATCCGAATCTCCACATAGCGCCCGGTCAGAAGCGTTGCCAGATCACCGGAGAGCAGATATGCGTTCGAGCCTGTAATATAGATGTCCACATTCGGCTTGACATACAGACTGTCTACGACCTTTTCAAAGTCGGGAACTTTCTGAATCTCATCAAGGAAGATGTAGGTAGTCTTTCCGGCGACCAGCCGCTCTTTCAGATATGCGTACAGCTTCTTGTAATCCAACAGTTCTTCGTATTCCAGTTCTTCAAAGTTCACGGATACAATCTGTGCATCCAGCGCGCCGTTTTCCCGGAGCCACGCCTGATACTGCATCAGCAGTGTGGATTTTCCGCAGCGGCGGATGCCGGTCACGACCTTGATGACCTGTTCTCCTTTCCAGCCGATCAGTTGCTCCAAATATTCCTTGCGTTCTACCAATTCTGCCGCCTCCTTGATGTGATGTTCTTATTATAGAATAGTATTTGCGGAAGGTCAAGAAATATTCCGATTTCGGAATTGTTTCTTTACTATAGGCGGATAAATTCCGAATCAGAAGCAATGCGAAAATGGGCGCAACTTTTTCAGGGGAGTTTTGACGCAAACCATCAACTTTTTCAAGCGACTTTTTCTAAGAACCTGCAACTTTCTCAGAAGCGGCGTCAATCTCATAAACCTCATACGTTTCCTCCGGCTTCACTTTGAGCTTGGTTGATAGAAACTTTTCAATATCAAACGTGTTGCGCCGGTCGGCATCCGAGAGGTATTTGTAATTCGGATGCTTGGTGATGTCATATTTCTCAGACAGGAACGGGCGCACGCCGCGAAGCTGGAGGATGCACTTGCCGCCATCCAGAACTGCCAGCTCATCCACGCTGGCAAGCTCCTTGCCGAGTTTCTGGTAATTGAGCGAATGTGACGTTTCACGCCCTCGACTCTCGCCGGTGTTGAATGTATCAATCGTTTCTTTCCCAAGCGCCGTAGACAGCTCCTTGAGTGTCGTCGGCTCCGAGCCGCCGAGGAATAGCCGCGAGTCCATGTTGCCAATGATGGTGTCCGCATTGTCCTTATACAACGCCTTGAGCTGGCTTTGCGCCTGCAAAATGAGGCAGGCGGAAATCTCACGGGAGCGGATCGTTGCAACCAGCTTTTCAAGCTGCGGGATCTGCCCGATGTTGGCTGCCTCATCAATCAGGCAGCGCACATGGACCGGCAAGCGTCCACCGTACACATCGTCGGCTTTCTCACAAAGGAGATTAAATAGCTGGCTATAAATCATGGAGATCAGGAAATTGAACGAGGCATCGGTGTCGCTCATAATGAGAAACAGCGCCGTTTTTCGGTCGCCCAGCGTGTCCAGCTCCAGCTCATCGTAGGCAGTCACCTCACGCAGCTCCTCAATGTCAAAGGGCGCGAGGCGTGCGCCGCAGCTCACCAAAATACTTTTGAGAGTTTTGCCCGCCGCCAAGCGATATTTGGCATATTGACGCACGGCGAAGTGATCCGGCTTTTCTTTTGCCAGCTCCTTGAACATCAGATCAACCGCATTTTCAAATTCCTCATCGTCCTCCCGCACCTCCATTGAGTTCAGCATTTCAATGAGCGTAGCGAAGTTCTGTTCTTCTACCGGCGCTTCATAGTGGATGTATCCAATGAGGGCGCAGTAGAGAAGCGTTTCGGCTTTCTGCCAGAACTCATCGCCGGTTTTTCCGTCGCCCTTGGTGTTGGAAATGAGGCACGTCACCAGCTTCAAAATGTCCTTTTCCGAGTGAATATAGGCAAATGGATTGTAGTGCATCGACTTTTTGAAATTGATCGTATTGAAGATTTTGATGCGGTAGCCAAATCGCCGGAGCATCTTGCCGCACTCGACCACAACGCTGCCCTTGGGGTCTGTGACAACAAAGGAACAGGGATATTTTTCAGAATTGCACTGCATGAGATTCGGTTTCAGCCAGAAGCGCGTCTTGCCGCTGCCGGAGCCGCCGATCACCAGCACGTTTTTATTGCGCGCTGTTTTCGGGTCTTTCGGGCGGTTGTTCATCGTCAATTTCTCCGTCTGCGTCAGAATGACATTGTTTCTGGCGTCCGCGTCAATGTAGGGCGCAATGTCCTCATGCGTTCCCCAGCGGGCAGAACCGTACTCGGTATTTTTGCGAAATTTCTTCGCATTTTTGCCCTTGACGTAGACAGTCAGCCGAATTGCAGCCGCGACCAGAACTCCAACGCAGAGATCGAGCGGATGGAAACTGGGCGCAGCCGTGGAAAACGCAGCGTGCATCCCATCCATCATGTGCAGCACCTTGCCGGAAAAATCCGCGCCGGGCGCAATGCGTATGGCCTGACCGAGCTTTGTCGCAAACAGTGCGATCCCGACGTAGGAAAGGTTCGGGAGAATCCACTTTTTTAGCCGCATATTCATCTCGTTTGCTCCTGCTGCTTTTCCCGCACGCGCTCTTTACCGATGCTCTGAACAAGCGCCTTGAACTGCTGCAAGCGCGCCAGGACGGAGGAACGCGGCTTGGATTCACGCTGAATCTGACCGGCAGAATACTCGGTGAACGCTGCGTTGATGGCTTCGCTGTCACGACCTTTGAAGAAAATCACATATTTCGGCGGCGATACGCTTTTATCCCGATGAATGGCATAATCCACACCGTATTTCCGCGCAACCCGATCAAAGGAACGGACGCGAAGATTTGTTGTTTCCATCGTGCTGCTGCCTTGATCCTGCCCGGTGAGCTGCTTGACCGTCTGTTTCCCGTGATGCACTACGGGACCTTTTTGCTGCCGGTGCTGCTTTTCTGCCTGCAACTGCGCCAAGAGCTTGGTAATTGCCGCTTTCAGAACCCGTCCGGAGAGCTTTGTCGCGGAAATCATAAGAGAAATTGTTTTGTGTTCCACTTCCTCCTGCAATCAGATCACCTCCCGATGATGGCAGGTGGGCATTACGCCCACCCGACCACAAATACGATGGTCAATACCTGTTCGTTGATCGCCGCAGAGCTGGCGGAAACAACCGCGTCATACGATAGCGGCAGCGTTGCACCGGCGCTTATTGTCATGGACGAGGCGGTGAGCAGTTCGCTCTTGCCAGTGGCGGCAGTCTGTATCCCACCCAACGCAAAGCCAATGCGCTTGGAGTCAACCTTTTGCTCAGCCATATTTGTTGCATACGGCACGATTGTCCAGCCATTTTCCGCGCGCAGCGTCACGCCGGACACCTGTACCGCACTGCTGGAATTGTTGACGATCCCCGCGCCGGTTGCCGTGTAGACGACGCCATGCTCCGACACCGTGACCGTCAGGCTTGCCGGAACGGTGACGGAAAAGCGGCTCATTTCACGCCCACAGCCATCACATACGCCGTCGCCGTTGCTGTCAACATGATCGGCATAGTCATAGCTGCTGTATGCACAGCTTGTGCAGCGTTTGGTACGCCGGTGCTGCGTGGAGGAGTAGTCTGTCCAACTGCCGTAGCTGAACGTATGCGCGCCGTAGTCCGTCGTGCTATATGAGCAAGTCGTGCAGCTCCCGGTTCTGCGGTGCTGCGTGTCCGAATAGCTGCTCCAGCTTCCGTAACTCAGACTGTGGCTGGCATACTGTGTATCACTGTACCCGCAATACCGGCACGTCATGGAGCGGCTATGCTGGCTGCTGCCCGCGCTGCTCCAGCTTCCATAGCTGTAACTGTGCGAAGCATAGTCGTAGTCTGTTGCGCCGCAGTACCGGCAGTAATTCTCACGTCGGTGCTGGCTGGACGAATACTGCTCCCAAGAGCCGTAACTGTAATTGTGACCGGTTGCGTAGACTGTTTCACGCTTGGACTGTCCGCAATCACAGCTATACTCCCGATAACCGTTGCGTGTGCAGGTTGCGTCACTTTCGTAATCCAGCACCCACGAATGGCTGCCGCAGGAGGGGCAAGTCCACGAGCCGTAAGAGCCAGAGCCATGATTTTTATACACATAACTGCCTAAATATTTTGTGTAATGACATAAGTAACACTCGTAATATTCGGCATGACCTCTGGAAGTGTGCGACTGCGCAACATAAGTTCCCTGCAAAGACTGCTTTCCGCAGGATGGGCAAGCGCCCACAACGGAGGTTAGCGCGTTGGTGCTATACACGTCCATAAAGTACAGTGACGAGCGGTTTGAGCCGGTCCAGTCATAGGTGTGCAGCGGAACCGTGGATTCCGGGTAGCCGATCAGATAGCCGATATAGAGCGTGCTGCCGCTGTCATACGGCAGATAAAACGCATCCGCGCCGATCTCCGCCAGAACGGAATCTCCATAGTACGTCATAATGGTCGTCAGCGATACGCAGCCATAAAAGGCGTGCGTACCAATGACCGGCGTGGTATAGGGGATTTCTGCTGTTGTGAGCGAAACGCAGCCATCAAACCAATAGGCAAGGTCATAGATGGAGAGCAGACTGGGATCTTCAAAAAAGACCGACGTGATCTGTTCCCGCACCGCCGCCCACGGCTGATCTGCCGCACTGGAAAAGGCGGCGCAGCCGCCGTTGCCGGAAATGAGCAGCATTCCGTCATCCGTCAGCTCCCACTGGATATTGCTGCCCGGAATCGTGCCGGAGGTGGGTGCGTCTGAAACTTCCGAGGATTCTTCGATTTCTGAAACTTCTTCGCTGGATTCTTCTGCTTCCGGGAGTTCTACGGCAGGTTCTTCCTCGATGATGATTTCCGATTCTGCTTCAAAATCCGTGATGTATTCATCCTCTGCCGCCAGTGCGGTGGTGCTGAACATGGATACCAGCAGGATCAGCACCAGCAGCAGAGCTGTCAGGTTTCTTGCCTTGAAATGCGTCATGGCAGCCTCCTTATCCGACGATGGAGATGGTAAAGACTACATTTGCCGCCTGCACGTCCTTGCTGTTCGGCGCGTCGCCGGATACCTTGGCAAAGTAGGTCAGCGGAAGATTCTGTGCCGCGCCGATCTTGGGGAACGCATCCTTGGTAATGCTCATCTTACCCGCACTCTTTGTGACGCAGGAGTTGATTTTGAGCGCAATCGTCTTGCTGCCGGAGAAGCTGTCATAGCTGCCGACCTTGTACGCCCCGTCCGTCACGGAGATCGCCGTTACCTGCACCGCGCCGGTCTTGGAATTGTTTGTGATCTTGGCATTGTCCGCTGTGATGACCGTGCCGTTGGTAACGTAGACCGGCAGCGAGGACGGCACGGTGACATTGACCGCCCGGTACTGATTGTCCACGGTCAGCGTGACCGGCACGGTCGCCGTGGTCGAACCTGCGGCAAAGGCGCTTACGCTGAGCGAGAGCGCCAAAAGCATTGCCAGCAGCAATGCCGGGATTCTGTTTCGTTTCATAAAAGCTCCTTTCTGCGGCGGGCGGCATTTGCCGTCCGCCGCGTGTACTTGCAGAAATTACGCCACGGTATCCCACTCGATCACAAACACGACGTTTGCAACCGTCGCATTCTTCATCGTGTTGGAAAGCGGCGTGACGATGGCAGCATAGTCGATCTTTGCCGTATTGCCGGTCAGATCGCCAACACCCGTCATGTAGCAGCCGTCCACCGGCGCGGTGATGAGCGCCTGCGTCTGCTCGTTGGTCGCCGTCTGAACCTGCTTGCCGCCGCCGATGGCGAGTGCAAAACCGAGCTTGTTGGAGTCTACCTTTTCAGCCGCCAGCAGAGATTTGTCACCGAATTTCGTCAGATGCCAGTTTGCCGCCGCCGAGATCGTGACGGATTTCACGCGCACCGCGCCATAGGAGAAGTTTGTGATCTTGCAGTCCGTCGCGGTGACGACCGTACCCTCGTCGGACATGGCGAGGGGCAGCGTGGTGGGAACGGTAACATTCAGTTTGGTCGGCGTAATATCGCCGTCGTCACCGCCGCCAATGCCGCCGTTCGTGGTGGTCAGGCTCACCGGCGTTGTGCCGGAGCCGCCGGAGATGTCGATCTCCGCTGCGCTGGCGCAGACCGCCAGCGACAGCATCATGCAAAGCGCAAGGCAGAGAGAAATGAGTTTGCTGCAATTCCATTTCATAGCCATCATTCAAAAGCTCCTTTCAAAAAACCGATAGATCAGGTATCCCACTCGACCACAAACACAACGTTTGCAACGGTTGCGTTCGTGACTGCCTGCGACAGCGGCGTGACAATCGCTGCATAGGCAACATCTACCGCATTGCCGCTTGCGTCACCGACGCCGGACAGATAGCAGCCGGTCATGGGCGCGGTCAAGAGTGCCTGAGAAGCGGCATCGGAAGCGTCGGTCTGTACCTGTGCGCCGCCGCCAATGGAGAGCGCGAAGCCGAGCTTGTCAGAATCCACCTTTTCGTGTGCAAGGCTGCTCTTATCGCCAAAGGCGGTCAGCTTCCAGCCGTCCACGGCGGAAATGCTCACGCTGCGGACACGAACTGCGCCGTAGGAATGGTTGACGATCTGGCAGTTATCCGCGGTGGTCACATCGCCGCTCTGCGACATTGCCATCGGCAGGCCGGTGGGGATGGTGACAGACATGGCAGTCGGTGCGGGATCGCCGCCGATGCTGCCGTCCGCCGTCGAACTCAAATAAACCGGCGTGCTGCCGGAGCCGCCGTCCGCGTCAATTTCCGCAGCGGATGCGACCGCCGCGAGGGAAAATACCATGCAGAGAGAAAGAACGAGTGCGAGAAATTTTTTCATGTTGAAAACTCCTTTGAAATTTAGTCCAGAACGGTAACGGTGATAATTGCACCGGCGCAGCCAAGGTAGTCGCCGGTGTCGGGATCGACGTTATAGAAAAGCGCGGTACATTCGTAAGTACCGGCGTCGAGGTCGGCACTGAGCTTGGCTTTTTCGATTTTGCTGCCGACGGGAATTGCCCCGGATTTGTAGATCGTTTCGCCGGTGTCGTTGCGCGCGATCTCCACAATCTGCGGATAGCGGTTGACGCCCTCGTTGACGATCATCAGATTGCCCTCGGAAGTGCCATCCGAGAACACAGGAGAGGTGTTCATGGAAATGTTAATCATCCCAGCCTCTACCTGTTCATTCAGACCCTCAACGATCTTATCCATGTCGGCTTCATCCCAGCCACCGACCACGGCGGCGGAATCGTAGGAAATGCCCGTGCCGGTTTCCGGCTGTGCGGGAAGCTCCGCGCCCTTGCTGCCGCAGCCGCGCAGGAGCAGCAGAATGACGAGGATCACGACTGCCAGCAGGACGAGGATGCCCGCGACTTTGGCAGCCTTGTTGTCTGTTTTCTGAGATTTATTTGCTTTGTTCATAAAATTCTCCGTTCTGCCGCGTCTGCGGCGTAATTGTTGTCTTTGTGGGTCCGGCGTCCGCTACGGCGGAACGACCAGACGGCGCAGAAGATGGCGCAGCGTCATACGTTCTCCTTTCTTCGGATATAGAAAAAGCCTGCAAAGAAACTGAGCTTTGCAGGCTTATCCGTACAGATCGTGATTTACTTGTGCGGCATAGTGGCTGTTGATACTGACCGGCGCATTGTAAAGCGCGGTCAGCAGGTATTGCCGGATATTGCGGATCTCGGTGGTGTTCTTTTTGAGGCAGTCAAAGACAAATCGGATATGCTCCGCATTGAGCTTCAGAAGCCGGGACTTCACGACCTCTGCCGGGAAATCGCTGCCAGCGACGCGGATATGGCTGCGGGAGGAACAGACGGTATCGGTCATCAGACCGACGATTTCTTCCAAGCGTTCCTGTTCATACGGCATTTCCTCCAAGAGAATATCGTAGTCGATATTTTCTTCAATTAAGACTCTGTACTGCTCAATCTCATTTCGGTTCATTTCGCTTCGCTTCACATCCGGCGTGCCGGAAAGAATGGAATGAGTATTTGATCCTTGCGTATTTTCTTCTTGGATATTTACTTGATCTATCTTTAATTGCGTTGGATTTTCCGGCAACGGTTTTTCCGTTGACGGATTTCCCGTTGTCGGAAAACCCGACGACGGAGAAGCCGATAACGGCTGCGGCTGTTCATAGATGATGTACTCGTTGCCGCTGAACTTGCCCCGGCTGTCTACCGTCTGACGGCGGCGGATATATCCGGCCTTTTCCAGCTCGTTGACAGCAGAGCGGATCGCGTCCTTGCTCTCGCGGTTGATGGCAGAAAGTCCGGCAAGCGTATAATCCCAGTTCTCCGGCAGCGAGAGCATCTGCGACAGCAGACCTTTTGCCTTTAAGGACAAATCCTTGTTTTTCAGATGGTGGTTGCTCATCACGGTATAATCCCGTGTGCGCTCCACGCGGAAAACAGCCACAGTATCAGCTCCTTTTTCGGTATCTTTGGTGTCTTAGAAAAAAGCGGTCACAGCTCATAGTAGGTCTGGTCGTAGTGCGAGTAAAACGGCGCGCACAGCTCCATGAGTTTCTCCGTAAGCGTATCTGGCTCGATGCAGAGAAGTCCTTTTTGAAACTCCCATGCCTTTACGGTTCGGTATTCCGTTGTAAACTCTCCGCCGGACAGCACGGAATAGTTGGAAACGATGGCAAGCGTCAGATCCTCCAGCAGCCAGACCTCCATTGTCCGCGCGCAGATCACCGCCTCGGTGACAAATTTCACAATGTCCTCATAGAGCCGCACCGCTTTTTGCGGGAACAGCGGCGCGCTGCGATAGTTGAAGCTGCAATCCTGCACGCCGCAGGCTTCATAGGCGTACACGGTCTTTGCGCTGTGCGCGACCGCTTGCAGCAGCACTTCAAAATCAATATTGTCAAGCATATCTTCCATACACTCATCCGTGTAATCCTCCGGCTCATCCTGACGGTAAAGAGCGCAAATAAGCCGTTTAAGCTGTTCTTTCTTGTTCATAAAAGACCTCCGTACTGAAAAAATAGGTATAAAAATAGCCGGACATCGTAAGTCCAGCATCCTTATCGTTCCTGATCGCGCTGCCGTTTTTTTACCCACGCCTCCAGCAGCTTAATAATAGTTTCCTGCATCCGTTGGGGCGTATAGGAGCGCGGGAAGTATTTGCGCAAAACATCACCGGAGAATGTGAGTTCACATTTCTCCGGTTTCTTCTGCTCCATCATAATATCCAGCATCGTATCGTCGTTGAGCTTGCCTGCCTGCGAGAGCTTTTTCATCCGCTGCGCCTGTGACAGCGATGGCGTGGCCTGTTCGCTGTCGATGGCGGTCAGGAGCATTTGCTGTTCCTCCGGTTTGAGGTAGGACAGCTCGACGGCGGGCGTCATGGCAATTTTCTTCTCATCCACCATTTGCTGCAATTCCGGTTGCAGCTCCGTCAGGCGTATATATCGCTGTACTTGCCGTCCACTGTCACCGGCTTCTTGTCCAACGATGGCGGCACTTTCTAAATTCCCGACAACTTGTCGGGAATTATTTTTACCGTCTATTTCAGCGGTTTTTGCCGGTCTGCCAGCCTTACGCCGAATCGCGTCCAGCTTCATTTTGTACGCCTGCGCACGTTCACTGGGGAGAATATCTTCTCTCTGAATGTTGCTGTCTACCATGAGAATCGTCGCCGTATCGTCATCCATTTCCCGGACGATGCACGGCATATCTGAGAGTCCTGCAAGCTCGCTGCCGTGCTTGCGCCGGTGTCCGGCGACGATCTCATAGCCGCCATCCTCGCGCGGACGGACGATGCCGGGTGTCAGAACGCCATATTCCTTGATGCTGTCCACAGTATTCTGCATCGCCTCATCGTCGCGCACATGAAACGGATGGTTCGGAAAGGGATGCAGCTCGGCAAGCGGAATCCGCACAACTTTTTCGCAGGATTCTTCCGCGCGGCTTTCCTCCGTGGAGAACAGATCATCGAGCGAGGTCAGATTTATGCTTTTGGCGGAGCTTTTCAACTTTCATCACCTCCTTGGTCAGTTCCCGGTACGCTGCCGCAACCTTGCCGTTGGGGTCGTGCGCGTAGATGCTCTTGCCCTCGGCGCTGATCTCCGCCGCCCGGACGGACTGCGGAATATCCGACGCGAACACTTTCAGCTTGCTGCCGTAGGTGTCGCGCAGCAGCGCGCTGACCTCGCGGGCATAGTTTGTTCGGCTGTCTACCATCGTCAGCAGAATCCCGTCGATGCGCAGCTTGGGGTTGATCTGCCGCCGCACCTTGGCGACAGTCTGCAAAAGCTGCTCCAGACCTTTGGCGGGAAGATACTGCGCCTGCACGGGAATGAGAACACTGTCCGCTGCCGCAAGCGCGTTGATCGTGAGCATCCCCAGCGACGGCATACAGTCGATGAGAATGTAATCATACTCGCGTTTTACGGTGTCCAGATATTGTTTGAGAATCTTTTCCCGCGACATGGCGTTCACCAGCGAAACCTCCAGACCGGACAACTCGATATTTGCAGGCATGAGGTCCACACCCTCCGCATGATGCAAAATGCCCTCTTTCGAGGGCATTGGTTCGTCCATGAGCGTCTTGCCCATAACGGTTGCAAGTGTGATGGGCAGTTTGTCCGGCGTAGGAAATCCAAGGCTCAGTGTCAGCGAACCCTGTGGGTCAGCATCCACCAGCAAGACGCGCTTGCCAGCCTGCGCCAGACCAATCCCAAGATTTGCGCACGTCGTTGTTTTGCCAACGCCGCCTTTCTGGTTGGCAATGGCGATTGTATGTGTCATTTTGAAATTCACCTCTTTTGACATGATTACTATTTTTGTTGCCGATACTGCGGAAAGTATGGTACAATATAACAAACAAGCAGCAAGAACACTTCACCTAAATAGGTAGTTTTCTTAGTCCATACTTAGTTAAGGAAGAGGAGGTAGTTTTATGTTAATTGAACACATCCATGTTAGGAATTTTAAGAGTATTAAAGAGGCTACACTCAATTTGGAGCCGTTAACAGTGATTGTAGGTGCCAACGCAGCAGGAAAATCCAACATAATTAATGTCTTTCGCTTTATTTCTAATATAATTACTGTTGGCATTGATAATGCAATTGCGCTACAAGGCGGCATACCGTATCTAACAAACGCTTGCTTAAAGAAAGGCACACCTATTGAAATTTCATTTACTGTAAACTTATCCAGTGAAGGTTGGGTTCGACATTCTGATATAAAACATATAGGCTTTGAAATCGAGAGGATACATTATCATTTCATTATTCAGCCAAACTTACGTGGAAATGGTTATCACATCTATCGTGATACGCTCCAATTTGATTTCAAATGTATGAAAGTCAACGCATCAGCAAAAAAGGAAGACCGATATACAGACATGTCCGAAAGCCTCACATTCTTATTCGACCGTAAGACTCCGGAATCATCTGTCAAGGTTTCGTTTTCTTTTTCAGATAACAGTTCATTTGATAACGACACGAAAGAAAAAATCAAACAAGATACGTCAGCGTTCTTTTTTTGCAAACTTGCGAATGAAAACAAAAAAGAGTTGATGTTATATCGAATGGCTCTTTTATTGCCACCGTTTTTTTCTGAAGACTCTTTAATTCGCATTTTTGATTTTGATCCTAGGGTGTTGAAAGCTTCGTCATCAATGGTATCAATCCGTAGACTTAATGAAGATGGATCGAATTTAGCGTTAGTGCTGCGTGGAATTCTAAACACAAAAGAGAAGCGCAAGAAACTAACTACACTATTGAATGAGTTTTTGCCGTTTGTAGAGTCGATTACAGTGGAAAATAATTTGGATAAATCTGTATCTTATAAGTTGCAAGAAAAATACAGCAACAAGTCTTTCCATGCTAATTTTCTATCCGACGGAACAGTAAGCGTATTGGCAATAATTATTGCATTGTATTTCGAAGCGGAATCAAATGTAATTATTCTTGAGGAGCCAGAACGTAATATTCACCCTAAACTTTTGCCTGATTTTCTAGCCTCAGCTGAAGATGTGTCTACAGAAAAACAAGTAATTATTACGACGCATAATCCAGAACTCCTAAAGCACTCATCAATAAGTAATGTACGACTTGTAACCAGAGATAAGACGGGGTTTTCAATTGTTTCTTCGCCCAAGGACAGTGAAACGGTTCAAAGGTTTATAAAAAACGACTTAGGGCTGGATGATTTGTTTATTCAAGATTTGTTAGGTGACTGATATGCTATATGTTTTTCTAGAAGGACCAGACGATGAACGGTTTTTCTCAAAAGTGATGGCCGCTCTGCTTGGAGAATGTCACTATGTTCTCTATGCCAATATGCCTAATAGTAAAGTGAATAACTACATTAAAAGCATTGATCAAACTCCAACATCAGACTATATTTTCTTGGTAGATGGAGATGGGAAAAGCATAGAAGATCGGAAATCTTGTATCATGTCAAAGTACACAAAGC
>ERZ773225.3665-NODE-3665-length-13453-cov-3.915883_pt1 | contig 13453 bp, 20 predicted proteins | sample MGYA00580993_ERZ773225 | MGnify/ENA primary metagenome ERZ773225 (study PRJEB29015, sample SAMEA2737748) | human gut metagenome | biome: human gut; feature: human-associated habitat; material: faeces | place: China | collected 2012 ... | reverse complement strand
TATTCAGGCTGCCTAACGGATGGAGGATATACAGCGAAAACGCAAAGTATCTTCCTACTGATGTTATTGGAGACGAGCTTGAAAGCATGAAAGTTTTTGGGCGTGTTCGTTGGTTCGGCAGAGTTTTAGCTTAGGGAGGGGAAAATGAAGAAGTTTTTAATTCTTTTATTGTTTGTCGTTGTTTTTTTATCAGGGAAAAGTGTGTTTTCAGCAGAAATATTTTTTGATTGTACATATGTAGCCGCAATTGGTTTGACTTTAGACCAAAAATTTGTGATGCGGCCAAGTCACAGTGAAAATAAATCACGTCTTATGTTTTTCTTGGATACAAATACAATGACAGCAAGCGTTGGCTGTGCGTATGGGAACGAAGAGGCCAGAATGAAAGCTGTTATGAGTAAGACAGGAACAGTTTCTATGTCATTGCCCCCAGACATATTAAATGATTATGACGTCATAGGTATAAGCTATATTATGATGCCAATATTAGGATATGCAGACAAATTTATTGGGGAGCAAGTTGCGTTCAAAACTGAAAATGGAGAAATTAAAAACAGTATCGTTAGAGGTATATGCACATCTCAGTTAATGAAATAGATCTTTCAAAAGTTAATTAAAGAATAACAGCCGGCTTTTTTGCCGGCTTTTTTTGCTCAAAAATTTTGGACAAATGGCAAAAAACTTCTTGCATATTTTAACCGTTTGGATATTCTGTCTTTGCCAGCGGGGGAGAAGAGCCGCGGAAAGGAACCTTCCGAGGAACCGAGTAAGCAGAGGCGCTACCCACCAAAGGCCCCGTCTGTCCGGCAGGGACGGCCAGAAAAACAGGGTAAGTCGGCATAGCCGCACACTGCCTTGTTAGTAAGGTGCGAAGAACGAGGGACACGAAGACGGGATAAGGAGACATCAAATGTACACAGCTACAGAACGTTTTTCCGACGCAGCCACCCTTCTCTCTTCTATCGAGAGCCGGACAGTGCGCGAGGGCCGCAGGGCCTTCGCATGGCAGATGGCCATGCAGAGAAGAAGGACCCGCAGGGAGCGCATCATCTCTGTATGTGCCACCACCGTTGCCGCGGCCGCATGGGCCGCCTGCGTCCTGCTCACGAGCGGCATGCTCTTCATCGCAGCTACCGACTAGATAATTTTCCCGCCCGGATTGGCCGGAGTGGGACGCGGTTGAGAGAAAAGCCGCGTAAGGGAACGGCGGGAGGCCGGAAGCCTTTTCTATATCTGTCTTAGAGACTTTCAGCCTCCCGTTTTCAGAAAAATTCCGGGACGGTCCCGGAAAGCGCGGTGACGCATCCCGCGCATAGGCGCCCTCAGGGAAGGCGGCAGCCATTTATCTCGCTCACCCCTTGGCGGCCGCCTTCCCCCCTTCAAAAGCAGGTAATCTATGTACACACTATCTATATTGGTTCCGGATAACGACGGAAGGCCGATCCTTTTCGGCAAAAAATTCACGCGCCGCGCTCTCAAGCGGTACATCCACCGTCACGCCAGAGGTCTGGCGCTCAGGTATGGGATGGTGGCTATCGAAGGCAACGACAAAGTGCGCCGCGTGTACGAGCCTCAGTTCATTCGTCGCAAGCCCATGAGCGGCCGCATTTCCACTGTGACAACGAAAAAAATTTTCCGTCTCTGGTAGGGCGCCAGAGGCGGATCCATGCGGTTCCTCCCGCACAGGACAAAGGGGCCGGGGGTGTCAGCCCGGCCCCAAAAGGAGAAAAAAATGATCGTCAATCTCACGCCACATGACGTGGCTATATACAACATCTCAGACTGCATCCTGAATTACGGAATGCTCTATCTCCGCGAGAAGGAGGATATGGAGTACCCCGAGCCTTTGCGCGTGTACCCTGCCGCCAAAGAGCCGGCCCGCATGCACTTCGTGCAGAGAGACCCGGGCACGGCAGACGGGATTCTGGTTTATCGCTGGGCGTCCTACGGGATCACCGGCCTTCCCGAGCCGAAGCCGGACACGTACTACATAGTGTCCAAAATTCTGGCTCAGGCATGCCCCGAGCGGGAAGATCTCATTTGCCCCGGAACGACGGTGTATGACGCAGACGATAATGTCGTCGGCTGCATCGACTTTTCCAGAGTGTAGGGGGCGGCATGGAAGAGAAGTTTTATGAGCTTGTTACGGCGGTACATGATTTTGCGAAGAACACGAAAAAGCCATTCTATGTGTGCATGTTTAACGATGAGCAATTTTGCTGTTCCGGCAGGAACATAAGCGGGAATGACATCGTAGCTCGGTGTGTGGCGGCCTTATTTGTGAACCTCAAAAACAACAAGAACACACCAGGCGCTATCATGAGAACCCTCATCATATCAGCATTATCAGGCAAGTACTGTAATGATGGCGGATTCAGTCAGAAAGAAGTGAAAGATCTGCACAATCTCATCGACGAGTTCACGGAAGAAAAAATAGAGGAGTAAAAAAATGTCCACAATAGAAAATCTTCTCAGAGAAGGCATTACACTCAAGTGGGAGATAGAGGCCAAACAAAAGAAACTTCGCGAAATCAATAAAAACATTGCGGAACAGGCCGATTTTAAGCCCGGTTCATCCACCGGTCACATCGCGGCCGGCGGTATCATGGCGAAGGTCACGAAGCGCCAGAATGTAAAGTGGGACCAGGACGCGCTTGCCGTGGCGCATAAACAGATGGGAACAGAGCTGTTCGCCAAGGCCTTCACCTATAAGTTTGAGCCAATCAATGCCCGGCAGCTCAAAAACTGGCTTGCTTCCGGTGACGTCCCCGACGAGGCGAAGCACCTTGTTCTGGAGGCAAGAACTGTGACGGAAGGCGCTCCGTCCGTGGTGTACGAGGAGGCCGGCGATGCTGACTAGGATTACTCCGCAATCCGCTGACCGGATTTGTGCCCTTATCCTTGGGGCGTCCGGAATTGGCAAGACGTCCCAGCTCAGGTGCCTGCTTGGCCAGCGCTTCAACCCCGCTTCCGGGAAATGGGAGAAAGACGCAGCGGCCATCCCGGAAAAGGTTCTTGTCCTTTCTGCTGAAAGCGGTCTTCTCTGTGTGCGTGATTTCGTGGCGTCCGGGGCCGTTGAGGGCTTCGAAATCCGCAGCCTGGAAGAGTTCAAGGAGGCGCTGCTGTACTGTCGCTCCCCCGAATTTGCGGAAGGGAAATATAAGTGGGTGTTCATCGACAGCCTTACCGAGATTGCGTCCCGCTGCGTGGAGAGCTTACAGCGGAAATACCCCAAGAAGGACGACACTTTTAAGCTTTGGGGAGAATACAATCAGACGATGACAGATCTTGTGAAGGCGTTCCGTGACATGCCTTTGTGCTCCGTCGTTTTTACCTGCCTGACAACGCAGGACCAGGACGAGTTTAAGCGGCGTTATTTTGCCCCAGATATTGACGGGAAAGCATTAAAATCACGTCTCCCCTCTTTCTTTGATGAAGTCCTCTACATGGACAGAACTACGGGAGAGAACGGCGCCTCGTATGTCGTCTTCCAGACTACCGAGCCCGCCGGCCTTGCCAAGGACCGTTCCGGCAAACTGGCACCCATTGAAGAGCCTAACATTCTGAAAATCAAGAACAAAATCATCAGCAAGTAAGGAGATTACATTATGGAAATGGGATTCGATCTGTCTAATGTCCGCACCGTTGGCGCAGGCACCATCCTTCCCCCCGGCGATTACGAGATTGTGATTAAGAACGCCGAGCCCAAGCAGACTAAGGACGGCGAGACATACATCAATCTGTGGTACTCCGTTGTTGGGCCAACGCACACGGGCGCAATCATTTTTGAAGCGCTCCACCTCTGGAGCGGGAATACCGCCCGCACGGAGATTTCCCTGTCACACCTGAAGAGTATCCGCGAGGCTTGCGGCCTCAATCCCAACATCGGCGGTACCACGGACGAACTTATCAACAAGCGTCTCCGTATCAGGGTTGGCGTCCGCGAGTACAACGGCGACCAGTATCAGAGTTTCAAGCGGTACTCTCCCTGCGTTGCCGCAGCCGCGGCGGCCGCAGCAGCCGCCAGCGTTCCCCCGCAGGGCGGCGCCGCGCCGGCCGGGATGCCGTGGTAACTCTCAGGCCATACCAGGAAGCGGCCCTGCAGGCAGTGCTGCGCGATATGCGAACGCATAAAAACGTCCTCCTGCAGGCCGCCACTGGCGCGGGGAAAACGATCATGTTCTCAGCCATTACCAGACTATTTGTTGAAAAATGGGGCCTGCATGTCGCTATCCTCGCGCACCGTGAACAGCTTGTCCGGCAGGCAGCGGACAAGCTCCTTAAGGTATGGCCGGAAGGCGTGGATAAAGTAGGCATCGCATGCCATTCCGTGACGTCGCAGGTAGACGTCAACCGACAGGTGGTAATCGGCTCTCCGCAGACGCTGGCACGCCGCCTGGGAGAACTTCCTGAACAGCAGCTCCTTATCGTTGACGAGTGCCACCGCCTGCCGCCGGCCGGCAAAAAGAGCCAGTACGCCACGTTGATTAACCGCCTGCGTGAGTACTACCCCGATATGCGTATGCTGGGAGTGACGGCCACGCCCTACCGCCTGGGACATGGGTATATCTACGGCGAGGATTGCCGCGAACCAAAAGAAAATTGGTTCGAAACGCTGTCCTATTCAATCGGTATTGACGACCTGCAGGACGAGGGCTTTCTGGCACCGCTCAAGGGATACGGATGCACGGAGCCCGACCTTTCCGGGGTAAAAACGTCCAAGGGTGAGTACGATTTGGGCGAATTGTCTGATGCTATGTCTCAGGCTGTTCACGTCGGGAGTGCCGTTGAAGCGCTGAAGAAGTACGGGGAAGGCCGCCGTCATGTGGTGGTGTTCGCCGTATCCATCCAGCATGCCGAGATACTCAGAGACGCTTTCCGGGGCGCTGGTTATCGCGCCGGAGCTGTACATTCTCAGATGCCGCACGACGAGCGGCAGAAGATTTTGGCTGCGTTCGACAACGGCGAGCTTGACGTTATCTGCAACGTGGGCGTGCTCACCGAAGGCTGGGATTGTGTCTGCGTCGATTGCATGGTTATGTGCCGGCCGACTAAAAGCACGGCCCTGTACGTCCAGATGATAGGGCGCGGGCTCAGGACGGCGCCCGGAAAGACTGACTGCCTCCTGCTGGACTTGTCCGGCAACTGGAGGGAGCACGGCAACCCTGCTCATCCGCGCGTCCGCTGGACGAAGTCGGGGAGCCGGATACAGCAGGAGAAGAAGGGGCCGGTAGAACCGGGACTCATTCAGTGCCTGGAATGCGAGGCGCTAATCCCGCAGTCAGCTATCACATGTCCGTTTTGCGGCGCGCCGCAGAAGCGTATCTGTGACCGCGTTCCCGTCATGGAAGAACTGAAAGACGCAGAGAACAGCGTCCAGAAAGTCAGGCTGATAGCCACGCCGGCGTTCAATCCGTCCTTCACGTCAAGGAGCGGGAACCACATGCTCAGAGTGGATATGTGCGGCCAGCTGGAGGACGGGAAGCCCGTTTCTTTTTCGGAGTTCCTCGACCTTAACGGCGAGGCGTCTGCTTACGGGCAGAGCAAAGCCCGCCAGATCTGGAACGGGATCGCGCAGACCGTCCCGCCCGTCACTCTGGAAGAAGCGGCTTCACGGATTGACGAGCTGAAGAACAGTTTCCCCGCGGAACTGTGGGTGCGGAAGCGGGACAAGTACTATCACGTAGTGAGGTGGTCATAATGGAGATTGAAAACCCCATGGCAACGGCCATGTACGAGGCCGCGTCCAGGTACAGAAAGGAACAGCCTGATCGCTCATATCTTGGTATGAGTATAGCGGGCGACCCGTGCCGGCGCAAAATATGGTATCAGTTCCGCGGCTATACGCAGAAGTCCATAGACGGCCGCGCGCAGATGATATTCAGCCTTGGGAGTGCCGTTGAGCATGAAGTTTTGCGCTGGCTTCGGGGAGCTGGCTATCACCTCCGAGATGAACAGGAAGAGTTTACACTGCTTAAGGGCTTTGTTCGCGGGCATTGTGACGGCGTAATTGATGACGTGAAGGGAACGCGCCCCCACATTCTGGAGATTAAGAGCGCGTCCGCAACACGTTTCAAAATGTTCAAGACCTCTGGCATAGCCGCCGTATCTCCGGTGTACGCCGCGCAGCTTCAGCTCTACATGGGGTGCTCAGGCTTTGAGCGCGGAGTTTGGGTCGTTATGTGCAAAGATAATTGCGAGCTCTACATAGAGCGCGCTCACTTTGACCGGAAGGCATACCTTAACCTTCAGGAGCGCTGCGCAGCGATTATTGGCAGTGACGATCCGCCAGAGAAGGCGTTCCAGGAAGGCGCCCGCGAGTGCTCAATGTGTCCCTACGAGGGGCATTGCTGGCACGCTCCTTACGTGCAGGAGACGCCTACGTGCGGAACGTGCGCATTCTGTCGGTTTAACGGAATGACGCCCCACTGTGACCAATATGACCACGACATCACGAAGTGGGGCATGTCGTGCCCCAAATGGGTATTCCGTGACGGCGTGGACCGGGTGCCGTTCTGAAGGAAAATTAAGTTCTTGAAGAAGACGCTGGGAGCCAGCGTCATAAGCATACAACGCGATTGGCGGCTTACGCCGCTGAAAAGGAGACGGAAATGATAGTAGACGTTCTAAAAGTTGACGGAATTGAAGAAGCGCTCTTGGGGATGGGACTGTCTTACGGGCTGACTTCCGATAAAAAAATTAGATGCCTGAAAGACCCGAAGTTGGCGGCCCGCCTAACTAAAATTTGTGCAAAATGTGCCCAGCGCGGAAACGGCGAAGATAAGTTTTTGCGGATGATTCAGATTTGGGCGGACGTTACCGCCCCGCGGTTCTGGTGGGCTGAGTTTGATACATACAAGGTCGGGACTGTAGCCCTGTCTGAGAGCACGATGCACACTCTGGGGAAGCGGCCCCTTGCGCAGGAAGATTTTGAGGGGGGGCTGCCTATTGAGCTCCTCGATTGGCTCAATACGTATGTATGCGCCGATTGTTCCGTTGAGACGAAAAAACGGGTCCTCCCGGAAGGGTTCTTCCAGCGCCGGATTGTGAGTTTCAATTATGCCGTCTTCGCGAACATGATCCGCCAGCGCCGCAATCACAGGCTTCCGCAGTGGCATTACTTCCTGGCTAACATCTATTATGCCCTGCCTATGCAAGAGTTTCTGCCGCCGCTCACTGTAGAAAAAGGGAAGGAGTAAGCCATGACTTTTGATGAATGCCTGAAGTTTTTAAACAACCATCAAGAAGAACTGCCTACCGAAATGCCTTACCTGGGCATAATCGAGATCATGATAGGTACGACATATCGCCAGCTGCGTGCCAGAGGGATGACCCGCAAAAGAATTATGCAGCTGATGCTTTGGGGGCTGTTCTATTTTGTTCAGAAAGAAAACATTCTCACGGATAAAGACGAACAGGTAGTTATCGAAGCTATGCAGGCCGCGGAAGCCAACGCGTATTTAGCTTCTGGCCATTGCGGAGAGTATGAAGAATGAGAACAAAAGAACAGATTAAGGCTTCACATATTCGTTACTATCTTAAGAACAGGCAGGCCCTGAAGTATGCCCGTATATATCGAATCAGCGTACCCGATGCGCGCCAAAAATTAGCGGAGGAACAAAATGCAGTATCCGGAAAGACCTTTTGAGCACAGGGATGCCGTCTTAGGGATCTCTTTCCCGCTGGCGGCGATAGATTACTACCCCGCCGTGTGCGGTAAGCCTTCGCCTGCTCTGCAGAAACTCCGCCCTATCCTGAAGCGCCTGCACGACAGCCTTAAGGTTGACCGCCTCAGCGCAGGAGAAGACCGCGCGATTGAGGCCGCCTGCCACGGCGCGGCCGATAACGGCGCGATCTACGACAACACCGCGTCGAAAAACGAGCAGCTGCATGGCTGGCGCATTATGTGGCTCGTATCGGAATACGCCTTTGGTGACGCCTACGTTTTGGCGGAGACATGGCGCAACAAGGCGCTTCCGCTCTGGAATGAAGCAAAGACCATTATCGACCGGGTGACACGCGCCATGTATCAGCACCACCCGGAAGACGAGGAAGAAGCGTGCAGGATATGGTGCTGCCACGCCTCCCCGTACAAAAATCCCAGGCTGGAGGCTATATGGCAGAGCTGAACGAGCTCACGGCCCTGCGTCAGATACGGCTTGACATCCAGCGCCACCGGAAGGCGATTGCTGAGCTGGAGAAGAAGATGGATGAGCTGCTTGAGGTGAGCAGCGCCGCTAGACCCACGCGCAGAAAAACGATAAGTGCGTCTGATGCGGCGGCCCTCATCCGGGAAGGAAAACTCCGTGAGCGTTTATCAACGTAGAGACGGCCGTTTTGTTTGTAAATTCAAAGAAGGCAATAACTGGAAACAGAAGAGCTTCCGCACCCGAGAGGAGGCGGAAGCCCTTCAAAAGGAAAAAAGCTATGACGAACGAAGTAATAACAGGCTCACTGTATCCGAGTCAATTCTTCTGTTCATGTCGCGCACGAAGCACGCCCGCAAGACGGAGCAGTACTATGCCCTTATCCTGTCACGTATGGATGAGCTGCTGGCGGGAAGATACGTGGACACACTGACCCGCAGGGATCTGGAACACTTCCGCGACCGCCTGCGTCAGGAGTGGCGCCTGTCTGCCTACTCTATCAACCGCTATACCGGCAAGCTCATCGCCGCGTGGCGCTGGTGTGCCAGTGAGGACTTCCTCGAGTCTGTGCCATGGGCGAAGTACCGACACCTGCCGGAGGAGAAGCGCACCCACTGGTGCGGGAACTTCAGCGACTTCCGTAAAGTCTACGCTCTCTGTAACCCTGCCCTGCAGTGGGCTGTCCGCACCTGCCTTGCTCTTTGTCTCCGTCCGGGCAAGGAGCTCATCAGCCTGAGCTGGCAGGATGTGGATCTCACCCACGGAAAGGCGTCTATATGGATGCCGAAGACGCAGCGGCAGAAGACGGTGTACTGTCCCGTCTGGTGGGTGACGGAAGCCACTGCCAGGGCAGAGGGCAAGGCACCGGAAGATCCAGTGTGCCCGGCCCCCAGAGGAGGCAGATACGCACAGATCAGCAGCTCCTGGGACAGTCTCAGGCGGAGAGCCGGTATCACGGACTGCCCGCTTTACACTGTCCGGCATATGGCCGCTTCCCTGATGCTGGAAGCGGGAGCCGACATCGCGGCAGTCGCTGCGCAGCTCGGACACAAGGACGTGACTACGACCGGCGCTTTCTACACGCACGCCGTGGCAGGAGCACAGGAGAAGGCGGCACAGGACATTCCCGAGCTTCCACGCTGATTTGGTGCTGGATGGTGCAGATTTTTGGCCTAAATGGCTGAAAACACTAAAGAAGAGGCGAAAAGTCAGCTCCTGCAGATGGAGATCATTCTCCTTCTGGCCCGTGGCTATGACGCGCGCACCATCGGAGAGGCCGGATATCTGCTCGCCCGCGTCTGAAGCGGGAGGAGGAAGTATGCCCATACCTGCCTCCCCTGCCCCCCTGAGGGCGGCCGGGGAAGGGTTTCAGCCCCGCGACCTCGCGGGACTCGCCCTGCTCTGCGCGCGATCCTGGGGCGTCCCCCGCGCCGCGGTCATGGAACGGCTGGAGATCACTGACTGGGAGGAAGCTGAGCGCCGCCTCTTGCAGAGGCGTCCGGTCAGCCTTGATCTCGGCACCGTTGACCTTCTCGCGAGCCGCACGTTCCGGAGCGGCCTTGGCGCATCCAGTCCCAATCCGGGCTCACCTGTGCCGGGCCGGCTCCTCTGCGGAGTTAGATCTCTCGGGGACGGACGCATGGAAGCGGCCATGGCCGCCTGTCTGGATCGCTCCTTCCTGTCGGGACACCCGGAATACAGAAACTGCGGGGCCGTCACGCTCTCGGCGGGCCCCCGGGCCTTCTCGGGCCTGCCCTGCACAGAAGACTGGATCTGGATCTCGGACCCATGAAGGCGGCCCCCCGTGACGGAGGCTCTCCTCTCCCGGCCTGGTGCACAGAGGAGAACTTCGCCCGAACGGCAGCTCTTGTTCTCTCCGCCTTGGCGGAAGGCGGGTCTCCCGCTGTCTCCGGCAGTCCGGTGGAGCGGCTCGGACACCTTCGCGAAAACAGGCTGGACGGAGTATTCCAGATAAGCTCGGCCCGCGCCGCCGGGGAGATCCGGGGCTTCGGGACGGCCCCGGCTGAAATACGGCTTGCCGCTTCCTACGATTCAGGCCTTGACGAAATCGTCTGGCGGGCCTGCGCCTTCAACACGCGGAGCGGCCGTTCCCTGTTTCTCGGAATCGTCCGCGCCGGTCTCTCTGGCCCGGATCAGGGCCCTTCCTGTCCCGCGGCGCCGGCTGCCCTCCTGCTCAGACAGACGGAAAGCCTCCTCACAGGAAAAAGTGAAACCGCCACACTCCTCATAAAGACGATCATCGCTGCCGGCGGCTCGCAGGCCGCGGGCCATGTCAGCCGGATTTTCCTGAAGGACGGCGCGGTCCACGTGCTCCTGAAAGACCTTCCGGGGCGGGAAGGACAGGCAGAATTCAGCTTCGGCACTAAGGGCCCGGCTCTGTACGAAGAACCGGGGAAACCTCCCGCCGTCATCCCCTTCTCCCGGTTTTCCCCCGAAACATCCCTGGCCCGCCTCATGACTGATGTCCTCACAGGCAGACGCCTTCCATCCCCCGCCAGCGGACAGAACCGGTACATCCCCGGCATGTCCCGCGCGGATTCCGCTCCCGCGATGGCTCCGGGTTTCTGACAAACGGCTCTTTCGGAAGAGGCGGCAGCCGGACGGATATTCCGCCAGGCCGCCGCCTCTTCTGTTCTGCAGCACAGCGGCCGGGAAAAATTCCAGAATAACGGTCATCCGGAAGAGAAGCTCTCTCCGTACTTTCCAGCGCCTCTCCCGTGGCTTCAGATAATCTCCGGGGGAAGTGAATGTACCCCTCCTACAGAGGCGGGAGACTGCTGCTTCAACGGGAACAGCACAGCTCACTCCGAAGAGTTACGGCGGCTTCCACTCACTCCACAGGCGTGAATTTCCGTGCGGCCCACGGTACTGTATGCGTTACGTCAGTCAGATATTCGCCTGGCTCCTTCCCGGATATTCATCCCTCATCCAAGCGGTAGAGGATTTCTGGCGGATTAGATTGCAACGCCGTTCCAGGGGCCGGTATCTTTCCCAAAGTGTTGTGCGGCCGTTTAATGACTCTGGACGACACGTTAATGGACCCGCCCACCGGTGGAGCAAGTCTGTGCCCGGAGGGGCTATGACGCACAAAAAATACTATCAGTCAGACACAGCTTAAAAGAGGAGAGGCCTCCGCAAAAACCTGGCAGCCCGGGCAGGGCGAAACGCCACAACAGTGCGTCATAAAGATATTTATGCTGTGAACCGCCCCGCGCACCTCCCATCGCCCGCCAAAAAATCTGAGAGAAAAAGCCGCGCACCGGAAGCCTGTTCTGAAAGGAATGCGTCCTTCCGGGCTGGCGGCAAAAGGCACCGCCGCCTCTCGGGCCCGGCTTCACCAGGTTCCGGAAACCGCGCGGGAAAACGGCGCCCGGCCGGCGGCGCGGCAGTGGAAGCACCGGCTCTCCGGCTCAGACTCTCGCGCCCCTGAGCTGCGCGGCTGCCGCTTCCTGAAGGCACTGTACGGGCACAGTGGGCATATCCCCTGTCAGGGCACCCGGGGACATCACCACCTCCGGTTCCACTGACAGCGTCCCGAGAGAAACAGGAGAAAGCACAGGCGTCTGCTGTCTCAGTACGGAAACGGCGGGCACGGTTCCGTCATTCACGCTGCCCTGATCCGAACGGGCGCAGACGGTCCCGGGCTTTCCGGGCATCCTTCTGTAATGACGGGAAGCCCCCCGTAACACCTCTCCCTTCGGGAAAAAACGGCGATGGAGGAAACAGGTAATCAGGGAAAAAATGAGTTCTTCCATTTCTGCTCCTTATCTGATATCGTGAATGACCGGAGGAAAACAGAAAAGAGGCAGGCTTTCACCGCCCCTGACGGGAGCATCTCCCGTAACGTGAAAAGAAGTATGTGACTTTCCTCACCTTTTCTCATATCCCATCACCACGGCCGGGGGCAACCGAAAAAGAAAAAAGACGTGCTAACGTCATCAATCCGTGACACGGGCCGCCCTGGGTTCATTTTTTGCCGGCCGCGTCAGAAAACCGGAAGTTCCGTGCATCCACATACGTTTCTTCCCTTCGGGCGGCAGAAGAACCGGACTGCCGAGAATTCCGGACACAGAAGGAAAAAACATGAACTGGAACGAAGCGCTGGCCACATGCGCCTCAGAATGCGACTCTTTCTACCTGTATTCTGAAGGCGGTCTGAGGCGCAGGGGTGAGGCCCTGAAAAAGGCTTTTCCCGGCGCGGAGATACTCTACTCCATCAAATGCAACCCTCATCCCCGGATCCTGAAGATCATGGCTGAACTCGGCCTCGGGTTCGACGCGGCGGGCGCAGGGGAAGTGGAACGGGCCCTGAACGGAGGCGCCAGTCCCTTCCATATTTACTACTCCGCTCCGGGAAAAAGCCGTGGGGATATCGCCTCAGCCATCGGGCGCTGCGTCATCACGGCTGACAGCGCGGGCGAAGTCAGCCTCATCAGTGAGAAAGCAAAGGGACAGGGCATAGGGCTGCGCATCAATCCGTCCTTCAGCTTCGGCGGCGGTCCCGGTCTGCCCTCCAAATTCGGCATTGACGAAGAAGAGGCTCTTGACGCCATCGGGCGCGGCGCCTTCGGCGGAGTCCGGATCGCCGGGCTCCACGTGCATCTGAAAAGCCAGGAACTCGATACCGGAAAAATCGCAGCCTACTGGAGCCGCGTGCTCGGCATGGCCGTGCGTTTCAGGAACGCGCTCGGGAAGCTTGATTTCGTCAATCTGGGATCCTGCATCGGCCTTTCGGGAACGGGAGAGGCGCCTCTCGACCTTAAGGATCTTTCCGGAGCCTTCGGGGAAGCAGCGGACAGATTCCACAGACTCTCTCCCGAAACACGCATCCTTCTCGAGTCAGGCCGCTGGATAGCCGGCCCCAACGGGGTCTACGCGTCCCGCGTGGCTGACCGCAAGATTTCACGGGGAAAGACCTACATAATTCTGAGGTCCACACTCGGGGGATTTATGCGCCCCTGCCTTGTTCCCTTCGCCCTGCGCTGCTCCGGGGGCGCGGAACCGGCCGGCGCGGAACCTCTCTTCACCTCCTCCCGGGCCTTTCCCCTGTACACCCTCAGAAACGGTCCGGCTGAAGAGAAGGTGACCATTGCGGGAAGTCTGTGCACTGCCTCCGATATCATAGCCGAAGACATTCCCATGCCGCGCCTCGAACGCGGCGATCTGGTCATCATAGGCTGCGCCGGCGCGTACGGGGCCACGCTTTCCCCTTCGGGCTTTTCCTCTCTCCCGAAGGCTGAGGAATTTTTCCTGACCTGCGACGGACAGCTCCGGCGCTGACACGC
>ERZ773225.3660-NODE-3660-length-13470-cov-2.310995_pt1 | contig 13470 bp, 8 predicted proteins | sample MGYA00580993_ERZ773225 | MGnify/ENA primary metagenome ERZ773225 (study PRJEB29015, sample SAMEA2737748) | human gut metagenome | biome: human gut; feature: human-associated habitat; material: faeces | place: China | collected 2012 ... | reverse complement strand
GGGCGGCGCGTGGGGTGGCCAGCGATAAGGAGATCGATGCGGCGCTTGGCGTGCTTATCAAGCTGCTCCAGGCAGCTTTCGATGAGCAGGTTGTTCTTCTGATAGACGACTACGACGCGGTATGTCCAAAGCGTTTGGACGCTAAGGACGACGGTAGCGTGGATTCCCTAGAGTCGCTCAGCCGAATGTTGTTCGACACCATTGCCGATGCCGGCGACTCGTTGCGATTGACGTGTCTGATGTGCGAACGCCCCGGTCATGCCGAGTTTGCGTTGTCCCAACGTGGGGTTTCCTATCGGTCGGCGACAGCGTTGTCGAGTTGGTGTGATCGATGGTTCGGTTTTTCGGACGACGAAGTCCAAGTGCTGTTGGATTGCATCGGTCGCAACGGCTGTCTGGATGACGCGCGTGAGTGGCTCGAGGGCTATCTGTTTGGTGGTTTTTATTGCTCGAGCCCGGAGCGCGTGGTGGACTACGCACATCGCGATTGCGTCGCGCCCGTTCGGGCGGATCTGTATTGTTACGCCGACCGTCTGGGCGCATGCGTCGGCGACTGGAATCTCATTCGCCTGTCCACATTGTTCGATTTGGTTGAGCCGCATGGGTTTATTGAGGCGCCAGTGCATATGCATGCCGAGGAGGTCGATGCCGCCAAGCCCGAAGATATCTGGACTGCGCTGTATCTGTCTGGATTCCTTACGACGGATATGACGGGGCATTCGGAGGACGGCGCGTGCCTTCGTTCCCTGCGTCTGCCTAATAACGAAGTGCGTCAGGCGCTCCGTCTTGTAATTCTGGAATGGTTTGAGTGCGCCGTTGAGGACGTTGGAGTTATCGACTCGTTCCATGACGGGCTGTGTCGAGGAGACGAGGACACTGTAAAGCAAGCTTTGAGCTGTGCTATCGGCGATCTGGGCATCGATGTGGGCCAATCAGATATGCCGACAGCCTATCATCTGGCGCTTCAGGGGCTCTGCTTTGGACTGCCCGGCTATTGCAATCCCAGCTCCAAGCGAAGTGGCGTCTCGGATCGCTGGGATATCCAGGTGATTCCCACCGGTCGGGTGTTTGACGTGGCCGACACGCTCGGCATGCTTGATGAGCGACCGCTCATTACGGTCAACATGTTGTACGACCCTGGCGTCGATGCCCTGGGCCTGGAACTGTTGGCGGTTCAGGCGCTACTCGACATAGAGCGCGACGGCATCGATGATATCCGCGTGCCGCGCCCCGCCGTCGGGCGCATGCGTTGGGGCTTTGGCTTTGACGGTCAGCGTGTGTCCGTGGTGTGTCAACGACTGTAGCGGCGGGCGAAAGCCCTTTACTACTCGGCGTCCTTCAGGGGCGGCATGGGCTTCAGTTTTGGATCATTAACGATCTTGCGGGCGTCCTTCATGCCGCGGCGCAGCGCCGGAATGCCGGTCTTAAAGCATTTGTCGACTGCTGCCAGACGAATGAACTCCTTGCAGAAGGTCGCGGCATTGCCCAGACGGAACAGCATGGGGTGGTAGTCACCGTAGATCTGCATATAGCGAGCGAGGAAGCCTCGGTTGCGCATGATGTAGTAGCGGTTGGTGTCGCTCGTGGAGTTGAGCTGTCGTTTGCCGGCGATATCCCAGTTGGAGACGGCGCGGGCGCGCTTGAGCACCACGTCGGCAACCACGGCGGCGGGGAAGTGCTGGCTGGCCACGTAGCCGTAGCAGGCATCGTCGCCGTAGATAAAGAAGCGCGCGTCGGGCAGGCCAATCTTGTCGACCACGCGGCGCGAGAACATGCCGCCCTCAAAGCACAGTTGGTTCATGGTGCGGTGGCCCTCGGGCCCCAAGTCCCACTTGGCGATGGGGTTAGGGATGCCGAGCGAAAGGATGAGCTGGTACTGCCAAAAGAAAGCGCCGCCGTCAAAGTCCAGGCGCGAACCCTGGATGACATCGTAGCGGTCGGTCCACTTGGCAAGACGCTCGATGCCTTCGGGGATGACGAGCACGTCGTCGTCCATCACCCAGAACCACTGGGCCCGCATTTAGTGCCAGCGGAGAAGCCGCCCGCACCGCCGCCGTTTTCGAGCTGCGGGGCGTAGATGACACGGTCGGTGCCGCCCTGCGCGTCGGGCTGCTCGGTGTCGATGCCCCACAGGCTGGCCAGGCGCTCGTTGAATGCGGTGCACATGGCCTCGGTCTCGCGCGAATTCTCGTTATCGACAATCACGATGCGCCAGGGCGTTGCCGTGAGCTCGGTCATGGAGTCGAACAGGTTGGCCAGGAGTTCCTGGCGCTTGTACGTAACGACAACGATGGCGAGCTTATCGATGGGAGCGGGAAGGGTTGAAGGCATGGGGCAATATATCCTTTCACGCGCGGCGGGCGAGCGCTGCGCGGAAGCTATCGAATACGTCCTTGGGACTGTCCTATTGTAAAGGCTCGGCGCACCTTGACGGCAAGCTTTGAATAAAACGCAGGAACCTGTCATGGGTGTAGCGGCTTTGACGTCTGACGGCAGCGTGTCTATTGCCGCTTGAGCTTGCGAACGATAAGGCTTCTAGCTGCATCGATGATGAGGAGCGCCAGAGCAAAGACGATGCTAATGACGGTACCCGTGATGATACATATAGCTGCCGGGCTGTTTTGGCTGACCAGCATGTTTGCGAGCAACGTATTGAAGACGGGACGTCACAGGCTACTGGTGAGCGACTGCATCACATAGAAACCGAGCGTGGCGGTCGATAAGGTGACGATGACACCCGCAGTCCGCGGATTGCCTGAGGCACTGCGTCGGGTTGCCGAAAAGAGCAAGGAGGCGGCAGCGAGGGCAAACGAGATCAGCGAGGTCGACTTGTAGGAGAGGACTGCCATCGCCGTGAGGTTGCCGGTGAAGGAGAGTGCTCCTTCCAGGATGGTGGCGAGCGCCAAAATCGCAGCGAGCGACCGCATGCCCAAGGCGCCCGCCCTGTCCGAATCCATGACATCGGTAACGTCGCGGAGCAGACCGCCGATCAAAAACGCGATTACGTACGTGGCAGCGCTCATGAGCTTCTGGAGCCAAGAAAACTCGCCGGCGCTTGTCGTACTCATGGCGGCTATATACCCGTTAACAACAAATGCGAGGATGCCAACGGCGATGACCGTCGTCGTGTAGCTCTTCTGGGAGAGTCGACTCTTAGCCAGTCCAAACCATGGCGCCATGAAGACCGTGGCGGCATAGACCCAGATAAACTCAAGGCCTAGCGTGTACCAGTAGTGCGTGTTGAGGGTAACATCGGGAATGGGGGAGACGACCGTGGACCACGCGAGCGCCGCGAGGCAATAAAACGTAGTGGGCATAACGACCTTGCCCAGGCGCTGCGTCGTCCGTTGCATTTGCGACTTCCACGTTGCTCCACCGTCCCAAGCACGCGCGGCAGAAGCGATGAGAAAATAGCCCGAGATCATAAAGAAGACCTCGTTGGCCCAGCAGCCCAGCAGGTTAATAAAACCGAGCACGCCGGAATAGGGGAAGGCGGCAAGCGGCGCGTATTCCGGCAAGCCGACACAGGTTGCCTGGAAGGTCCACTGAAAGGTGTGGAACACCGCGATACCGGCGACTGCGACCAGGCGCAAGGCCTCGATGGATATGTTGCGTGCGGCTTTGGGCTGCATGACGTCCTTTCGTATCGGTTTGCCTCTGCGAGCTCCATAGATTATATAAACGCCCGCTGGCGCGCTGACCCTTTGATACCATGAAACGACAGGTATTTCCTAAGGAGCACATTTGTCTACTAACGTCTCTGGCAGCCCTGTTCTGTCGCTGCTTATTCCCATTTACAATGTTCAGCGCTACCTGCGCGAGTGTCTCGATTCCGCCCTGGCACAGACGCTCAAGGATATTGAGATCATCTGCATTAACGACGGGTCGACCGACAACTCGCCGGTGATTATCCGCGAGTATATGGAGCGCGATGGGCGCGTCAAGATGATCGACAAGGCCAACAGCGGCTACGGCGACTCGATGAACCACGGCCTGGAGATGGCGCGTGGCAAGTACGTTGGCATCTTGGAGTCCGATGACTTTATGGCGCCCGACGCACTCGAAAAGCTTGTCTCGGCCGCCGATACCAATAATGCCGACTTTGCAAAGGCGAACTTTGATTTCTACTGGTCTAAGCCCGAGGAGCGCCGTTCGCTGCACGAGATGTTTAGACCTCAGGATTGCGGCAAGCCGGTGAACCCGAGCGATACGACGCAGTTCTTTAAGCAAAAGCCGTCGATTTGGTCGGCCGTGTACCGTCGCGATTTTCTTGAGCACAACGGTATCAAGTTCCTGCCGACTCCGGGGGCATCCTTTCAGGACACGTCATTTGCCTTTAAGGTGATCGCGTGTGCCGATAAAGCTGTTTATCTGCATGATGCCGTGTTGTCGTATCGCCAGGACAACGAGAATTCCTCGGTCAATTCTTCGGCTAAGGTCTTTTGCGTCAATACCGAGTATGCCGAGATTGAGCGTTGGATTCGAGAGGATTATGCTCGCAATCACACAAGCGATGACGTCGAGCGTATGCTCAAGTTCAATCAGCTCATTAAGTACGATTCGTACATGTGGAACTACGTGCGCCTGGCGCCTAAGTTCTATAAGGAGTTCCTGGTTCAGATGGCTAAGGAATTTCAGGCGGCCTTGGACGCGGGGGAGTTTTCGCTTGACGACCTCAAGCCGTGGAAGCGCGCGAATCTCGCTGCCATCCTCAAAGATCCTGAGGGCTGGGTTGACGAGCATCCGAGTTTTGCGACGGATGGTGCCTTGGGGCGCGCTAAGTATTACGCCTCGGTTGGAGGCCCTGGCGTGGTCGCCGCCTTCCTCATCGAATCGCTGAGGGGGTAGGTCGGCATGGGAGAGGCCTCGTGTCCTAAAGCTACCATTGTCGTCCCCGTTTACAACTCCGTGCGCTCCATTCAGCGATGCCTCGATTCGTTGTTGGCCCAGTCCGAGCGCTCGATTCAGGTTGTCTGCGTCAACGACGGTTCGACTGATGATTCGTTGAACGTGTTGCGCCAGATCGCGCAGGCCGACGATCGCGTGCTGGTGATTGACCAGGAAAACGCGGGCGTCTCGTGTGCTCGAAATGCCGGTATCGATGCCGCCGAGGGCGAGACCGTCTTTTTTGTGGACGCCGACGATTGCATCGATGCCCAGACGGTCGAGCGCGTGCTGCATGCCATGGAGTCTGCAGATGCCGAGGCCGCCGTTTTTGGCGGCGTCTGTGAACCTGCCGATGCTGCCCCCAAACGCGTCCAGCAACTCATGAGCCCCAAAGCCGGTACCTTCGGCGCCCTTGATCCCCAACTGCTGTTCCATTCGAATGCGCAGCCCTATGCCTGTCGTGCGGCTTTTTCGCGCGAGCTGCTCAATCGCGAAGGCATTCGCTTCGCCCCCGGTTTGGCTTTGGGCGAGGACGTCGTCTTCCAATTTGCGGCTTATGCGCTTGCCCGCAAGACCGTCGTCATGCCGGACAAGTTCTACCACTACGTGATGGAGAGCGAATCGGCGACGCACGAGTTCAACAGTGCCGAGGCTCGCGCCAAAAAGCTTGACACCCACATGAGGATGCTCGAGGAGGTCTTGGAGGACTGGGCGGCCTACGGTCTTTTGGACCTGTGTCCCGGCGAGCTGATAACTTGGTTTTTGGACCTCATTGTGTTCGACCTGGCGCGCTTGGATGCCGATGACTTCCATCGCGTGGCGGCTCGCGTCAACATGGACCTCACGACGTTTTTGGGAACGGAGTGGGCGGATATGCCTGCTAAGGGCGCCGTTCGCCGTGTTGCCCACAAGCTCGTTGCGGCGACCTCGGGCGTTTCGATGGCAGATGCCGCGCTGTTCTATCTTTCGACTCGCGGTCTCAAAGCCTGCCTGGAGCGTTTTATCTAATTCCAAGCGCTGCCGCCCGCCGCAACTCGGCTGCTAAAATAACCCTGTTACACGCTATTCAACAGGAGGTTCTCTTGCAGAACTCTGATACCCCTAAAGTTTCGCTTCTTGTTCCCATCTGCAATGTTGAGCGCTACCTGCGTGAGTGCCTCGATTCCGCCGTGGCGCAGACGCTCAAGGACATCGAAATCATCTGCATCAACGACGGCTCCACCGATAGCTCGCCAGATATCATCCGCGAGTACATGGAGCGCGACCCCCGTGTAAAGATGATCGACAAGGCCAACAGCGGCTACGGCGACTCGATGAACCGCGGCCTGGAGATGGCGCGCGGCGAGTACGTGGGCATCCTTGAGTCCGACGACTTTATGTTTGAGGATTCACTCCAAAAGCTGGTCGCCAAGGCCGATGCCGAGCATGCCGATGTGGTAAAGGGCGACTTTTACCTGTATTGGTCCACGCCCAGCGAGCGGCGTGAGCTGTTTGGGATCATCGACGAGCATATGACGGGCGCCGCGTATCGCCCCGTCGATCGCCCGGGCATCTTCTACCGCAAACCTTCCATTTGGTCGGCTATCTACCGGCGCGAGTTCCTCAACGACAATCAGATTCGGTTTCTTCCCACGCCAGGTGCTTCGTATCAGGATGCGGGTTTTAACTTTAAGGTCTGGGCATGCGCCGAGCGTGCTGCGTTTATCGCGGACCCCATTTTGTGCTATCGCCACGATAACAAGAAGAGCTCTGTTAATTCGCCTAACAAGGTGTTTTGCGTGTGCGACGAATATACCGAGATGCAGCGCTTTTTGGATGAACGCCCCGAGCTTAAGGCTCAGCTTCAGGGTATTTTAATGCGCATGAAGGTCGATACGTACCGTTGGAATGATGAGCGCCTGGTCGATGAATTGCGCGAGCAGTTTTGGGAGAAGGCATCTCCCGAGCTCAAGGCCGACTGGGATGCCGGTCGCTTTGACCTGTCTCTCTTCGACCCGCGTGGCGAGACCGACTTGCGACTGATGGTCAAGTCGCCCCGCGCCTATATCGATTCGCGCTTTGATTTTAAGAAGCCGGGCAAGCTCAATACGTTTAAACACTACTTTAAGATCGGCGGCCTGCCGCTGGTCTGGCGCGTGCTGACGTATCAGCGCGCCTACGGCGACAACCCGCACCCCGATGACGTTCCGGTCGCACAGTAGGAGCACTTGACTATGGCTACCCCCAAGATTTCCGTTGTCGTTCCTATCTATAACGTGGAGGAGTGCCTGGCCTGGTGCCTGGACTCCCTGCTTGCGCAGGACATGCCCGATTGGGAAGGCGTGCTGGTCAACGATGGCTCGCCGGACGGTTCGCGCGATATTGCGGCTGCCTATTGCGAAAAGGACGCGCGCTTTACGCTGGTCGATAAGCCCAACGGCGGCCTGTCGAGCGCCCGCAATGCGGGTATCGCTGCGTCCACGGCGCCTATTGTTGCTTTTTTGGATTCCGACGACCGCTTTACGCCCGATGCATGCCGCGTGATCGTCGATGCCTTTGAACGCGAGGATTGCGACGTGTTGACCTTTGGCGCGAATCCGTATCCGCTGGAGGCGGGGTATCCGTGGCTTAACTATGTGCTGAGCCCGCGCGATGTGTCGTTTGAAAGCTATAGCTCTGACCTGCTGTTTAAGGAAGCGTCTCGCCCCTTTGCATGGCGCACCGCCTGCAAGCGTGAGTTTTTGCTGGGCAACGGGATCGTGTTTGACGAAACCGTTAAGTATGGCGAGGACCAGGTCTTCGATTTTGCCGTGTACGGTCGTTCGCGTAAGACCGCGCTTATCTCGAACAAGCTGTATGACTACCGCGTGGCGCGCAAGGGCTCGCTTATGGACACCATGCGCTATGACGACGAGACACGACTGCTGGAGCACGTGAAGATTTACTCCGCGGTGCTGGCTGACTGGCAACGCGACGGTCTCGATGTCCAGTATGCCGATGACCTGGCGTACTTCCTATGCGATCTGGTGCTGTACGATGCGCTCAGGTTGCTGGGTTCGGACTGCGGCAAGGTGTTTGCCGCCGTTGCCGCGGCGCTTGCCGGTTCTGCCGTGGGCAGCGATGCTGCGCTCGCACAATGCGCTCCTTCTGTTGCCGCTATGGTGCGTGCGGCGCTTACCAGCAAGGTCCCCAATGCCCGTGAGTGCAAAAAGCTCATGTTCGATTACGACGTCTTGAGGTTTGGACGCCTGGGTGCCTGCAAACGTATGGCAGCGAACGCCCTGGGAAAGCGAGAAGTGTAGATGAGTATCAAGCGTTTGGCACTTTGCCGCAGTCAGGGCCGTCTGTTTGTGCTGCTTCGTTTTGCCGGTCAGGATGTCGCCGCGCTTATTGAACGGGAGGGTTCTCAAGCGTTTGCCCATGCGACGACGAGCGGTTCTTGTGTGCCGTCGCTGGTGCTCCCGGTCGATCATGGCCGTGTGCTGGCGCTTTGCCCTTCCGTTTCCGATTACGAGCGCGAGCTCGCCGTCTTGGTGCTTCCCTTTTTGGACGGCTCTACGATTGACGTCGCATTTGCGTCCGATGGCCAAAAGCTTGGCTCCATTCGCCCCGATAGCCGCGTGGCCAAGCTGGAATCCAAGGTTAACTACAAAGCAAAGCCTGCGCTGTGCGCGCTTATCCGCGATGCGCAGCGTGGCGAACACTGCGGCCTCTACGAGATTGATGCCATTCGCTATTTGCCGGCAGACGCCGGCGCGGTGTGGCGCTATGAGGTTACCTGGGCGGGAGACCCCCAGTGCGCACCTGAGCTCCTGATCTTCGATACGCATATGAACGCCATCGATGCCACCGTGCATGTGTTTGAATCGCAGTTCGATGTGCCGCAGCGCAACGGTTGCCGTGTCAATAAAACGTATCTGAGCGTAGAGATGCCTCAGGATATACGGGATTTTGTCGCGATTGCGAGCGATCCCACAGAGCGGATCCAGAGCGGTTTTTGCGCCATGGATGGTCGCCTGTACAACGGCATGGTCGACGACAGCTGGAACCGTATGAAGGACGCGCGTGCAGACGGCGCAGCTTATCGACGTTGGTTTGAGCAGCATCGCGCAAAGCCGGGCGATTTGGCGTGCCAGCGTGTCGCTTCGGCGGCCTTTGCCTATAGGCCGCTCGTGAGCATTGTGGTGCCGTGCTACAAGACCGATCGGGTCTACCTGCGCGAGCTGTTGGACTCGGTGCTAGCCCAGAGCTATGACAACTGGGAACTGCTTCTTATGGATGCCTCGCCTGAATGGGATGCGGTGGCCGACCTTGCGGCGGACGTCAATGACGAGCGCGTTCGCCGCATCGAGTTGTCCGGCAACGGCGGCATTGTGGTCAACACCAACGCGGGTATTGAGCAAGCGATGGGCGACTACATCGCGTTCTTGGACCACGATGACATTCTGGAGCCGGACGCGTTGTTCCACTATGTTGCCGCGCTGAACAATGCTGCCGAGGGCGAGCGTCCCCAGGTCCTGTTCTGCGACGAGGACATGTTTCAGAAAACGGGGGAGTGGGGCCAGCCGGTCTTTAAGACCAAGCTCAATGTAGACTTGCTCTATAGCCATAACTGCGTGACGCATTTCCTGATGGTGGAGAAGGCGCTTATCGATCGTATCGGCACGTCCCCAGAAGACGTTGCGGGTGCCCAGGACTACGACCTGACGCTCCGCTGCCTTGCGGCGGGCGCGCGGTTTGAACATGTTGCGCACGTGCTGTATCACTGGCGCGTTCATCCGGGGTCGACCGCCGATGGCTCTGCCGATAGCAAGCCGTATGCTATTGAAGCCGGTCGTCTTGCGCTGCAGTGCCACTTTAACGCGCTGGGCATTTGCGGAACGGTCGAGGAGACCGAGACGCCGTTTGTCTACCGCATGCGCTTTGCGCTGCCGGAGCCTGCGCCGCTGGTGAGCATTGTGATTCCCACCAAGGATCACATTGAGACGCTTGACGCCTGTGTGATGTCGATCGCCCAGAAGGCCACGTATACCAATTACGAGATCGTCTTGGTGGAGAACAACAGCGAAGCCCCGGAGACGTTTGCGTATTACGAAACCCTGTCAGAGCGCGTGGCTGCAGCATCCGAAGGCAAGGGCATCGCGCGCGTTGCGTACTGGCCGGGTGAGTTCAATTACTCCCAGATCATTAACTTTGGCGTGGAGCATGCCAAGGGTGATTACCTTCTGTTGCTGAACAATGATACTGAGGTCATAAGCCCCGACTTTATCGAAGAGATGATGGGCTATCTGCAGCGTCCCGATGCGGGCGTGGTGGGCGCCAAACTCTACTTTGCCGACCATCTGGTGCAACACGCTGGCATATTGGTTGGTGTGCGTGGCGCACTTGCCCATGCCAACCAGGATTTCTCGGCAAAGCGCGAGGGCTATCTTGCCCGCGCCGTACGTCCGGGTAACTTTAGCGCCGTAACAGGTGCCTGTCAGATGGTGCGACGCGACGTATTTGAGCAGGTCGGCGGCTACAACGAGGAATTTGCCGTCGGTTTTAACGACGCTGACTTTTGCCTGCGCGTGCGGGAAGCTGGCTACCGCACCATCTTTACGCCCTATGCCGAGCTGTACCACTACGAGTTCACCTCGCGCGGCAGGGAAGAGGCCAACGAGGAGAAGCTGCGCCGTTGGAAACGCGAACAGGCACTGTTCATGCAGCGCTGGCCGGAGTTCTTCTTAACGGGTGATCCGTGGTTGGGGCCTAACTTGTCTTCCGAGAGTGAGTACTTCTCGCTTTAGACAATGGTTGTTAGAAGGCCCTCAGCTTGACTTCGCCATGAGTTGGGAAGAAGGCAGCGTTTAGGCTATTTGTTAGTTTACATTACGATAGCTCGATACTTCTACGATAAGTTTGTACAGGCTTATACAACTCGATATAATCCGATATAGTTGCGATAAACTAATAAAGCTAAGATTGACCGATAATCGATTTCCTTGAGAGGCAAACAAGTGAGCGCCACAATATTCCATAACCCGTTTCGTCCCACTGCCGGCGCTGAGCCTCCGCGCATAATTGGTCGTGATGATATTGCCCTTGAGTTTACCGAGAGTTTGAATTCGGGAATTGGTGCACCTGCGAGGCTCATGCGGGTTGCCGGGCCAAGGGGTTCCGGAAAAACTGTTTTGCTCTGTGATCTTAGAGATCGTGCACGAGAGCTTGGCTGGAAGACGGCTATTGTTTCTGCTGGTCCCAACCTATTGCTGGACCTGAAGGATCAGATTGCAGAATCCTCCCTTGCGACCAATGCTTCAGTCGGCGTAAATGCCGGCTTTGTTTCCGCTAAATTCGACGTTGCCAAAAGAGTCGAGTCTTAGAAAGTTGCTTGGCTCGGCCGCAAAGTCTTCCAAGGGCCTGTTTATTGCAATAGATGAGGTGCAGGATGCCCCGATTGACGATATGCGCGCTATTGCTTCTGCTGTGCAGCTTCTAATAGGGGAGAAAGTCGATATTGCTCTCGCATTTGCCGGATTGCCCGCTGGTGTTATGGATCTTATTAACGGCAAGGCACTTACATTCTTGCGTCGTGCCCTCCCCGAAGATCTGGCGCCTATCAACCAGGTGGAGGTAGCGCTCTCTATGGGCGATAGCTTTATAGCGACTGGTTTGACCATAGAGGACGATCTGCTGTCGAGAGCCGCTAAGGCCACGAAGGGCTATGCCTATTTGGTGCAACTGGTCGGTTACTCCATTTGGCAGCGCGCCAACTTGCATCGTGTCAAAAGTGCCAACGTGAGCGAGCGCGATGTTATCGAAGGCATTGCGCTGGCAGAGGCTCGTTTTCACGATGTTGTTCACGAGCCCGCGATTTCTGGACTTGGACTCAACGATATCAAATATCTTTTGGCCATGTGCGAGGATAAGCAGCAGTCCAAATCATCTGAGATTGCTAAACGTATGGGTAAAAAGACCAATGAGGTCAGCTCTATTAGGGCTAAGCTGCTACAAAGAGAGGTTATTCAGGCTCCACAGAGGGGCTACGTGCAGTTTGCCGTGCCGGACCTAGATATCTATCTGCGAGAGAATGCCGAGGAGATTCTCGAACGGTTCTAGGTCGAGGTATTATTAGGTTTTGATTTGGCTCTATTAGACCAGGATTGGCATTCTGCCCAATCATCTTTTTGCAATTGCTAAATAATCACCCCCTTGCCTGGTTTAAATCCGGCAAGGGGGCGATGTGCTCAAGATCGGTTGGGTTAATCGTGAGGGCTCTATCGCTTCAAGTCGATTGCCGGCTATCTCGCCGCCTCCCCGTCGGGCGCCGGCGTCTTGACCCTCATCTCGAACAGCATCCCACACTCCCGGACGAGCGCCCTGAGGCACGCGTTGGCGGCGGTGGACATGGAAATGCCGAGCTCGTCCAGGATGGCCGTGGCCTCCCTCTTGACCTCCGGGTCGATCCAGATCGTCGTGGCCGGTATGTTCGACGGCATGGCTGTACCTTTCCTCGTATATCGCGGTGCGACCATTACTACCGTCTCTATGCGGCGGGCGCGGCATCGTGAACGACCCCTTCGCGTGGTTGCCCTTGAACGACTCGGGGAAGTAAGTCTCGTCGAGCTCGCAGCCGCTGCCACGCCCGACCCTGAACGAGGGGGAGTAGGCCGAGAGGCACTCGATCAGCCTGTGGCGCATGGTGTAGGCGGTCTTGAGGCAGACGCGGCAGCGCCTCGCGCATTCGCGCAGGGGCAGCATGAGCACGAAGCACTCGGCGTAGGCCATCCAGGTCTCCTTTGGGAGCCTGCTCGTCCCCAGGATGCGCCCACTGCCCATGCCGAAGGTCCTGCCGCAGCCCCGGCAGAGGTAGCGCTGATCGTCGTTCCCGGTCTTCCCCTTCTTCGCTGTCGCTACGGACCCGCAGCGACAGCAGCGTTCGACTTCGTAGGCGGAGCCGGCCGCGTCGTCGAACGCCGCCGCGCGGATCACGTCCCTGACGGACTCGATCACGCGGCGGCGCTCGGTCCCGCTCAGCTTCGCCATGTCCCGTTTGAAGGTGATTACCAGGTTCTCGGCGTTCATGCTACCCCAATCGTCTCGGTCTACGGGGCTAACGATATGGCGCAGTGGGGACACATGTATGCCAGTCCTGGTCTAATAGAGCCAAATCTTTTCTGCATGCTCGACTGCTTCCGCAGCCTCTGCGGCGCTCCGTCATTGGTAAAACGAACTGACAGAGAGGGGAGTTCGATGTCATAGCTGGTGTCATCATCGGAGGATAAGATTGCTTGATAGCTATATGTTTTCATCTCTAGTCATCTCAGGCTATTATAGATATATCCGTTGGCAGCTTTTACGATTTCCGGTACGTTCCAATCGGAATCATTTTTGGTAGTTGATAGACATGGCTTCTGCTTCGTATGTGTATTCAGTTTTTATGCACTGGATAAAATCAACTGCATCTAATTTGGCTAGATCGGGAAGCGACATTGCATGGTACTAAGCTTGACACAGAAAGAAGCATATCGGGAGACACTTGCTAATCTCGTTGCTAAGCAAAACGATGGCGCTTCAATTGTTTCCGCTGAGAAGGAGCTGGAAGATCTATCGACTTCTCTC
>ERZ773225.3652-NODE-3652-length-13501-cov-11.588353_pt1 | contig 13501 bp, 12 predicted proteins | sample MGYA00580993_ERZ773225 | MGnify/ENA primary metagenome ERZ773225 (study PRJEB29015, sample SAMEA2737748) | human gut metagenome | biome: human gut; feature: human-associated habitat; material: faeces | place: China | collected 2012 ... | reverse complement strand
GGACGGTATGAGCGATAAAGGCATACGGATTGTAACCGCAACAGCAAGGGAGATAACGGAAGTCGAAAAAGCAGAGGATTAACCTCACAATATGAGAAACAGGAGATTGCAGCGAGCGCATGGCGGCTGCAATCTTTTTTTGCGTCCAAAATTAAAGGAACGCGCAACAAATACCGCCTTTCGGTGGGGGTATGGAGTAGATAGCAAGCACAGCAAACGAGTACCCGTTTGCGGAAAATGCTTGTTGGGATAATCCCAAACCCTTATACCGAAAGGCGGTGCGGAAATGGAAAACCGAAAGAGAAATATACAGATGAAGTTTTACGTTACGGAAGAAGAAAAGCGGCTGATCGACGAGAAGATGAAGCAGCTTCCCATAAAGCAGTATGGGGCATACTTCCGTAAAATGGCGATAGACGGGTATATTCTTGTCGTTGACCGAAGCGACACAAAAGCATATATCCGGGAACTGCAAGCGGTGAGCCGGAACATCAACCAAATTGCAAAACGCGCCAATGCGACGGGGACGGTTTACAGGCAGGATATAGAGGACATTAAAAAGGCGGTGGACGAGATATGGCGGTTACAAAGACGCACCCTATTAAATCAACCTTAAAGGCTGCGATAGACTATATCTTAAATCCCGAAAAGACAGACGGGAAGCTGCTTGCGTCCTCTTTCGGCTGCGGGCTGGAAACCGCCGATATTGAGTTTGCATGGACGCGGGAAGCTGCCGGAGATCGCGGCACACATTTAGGGCGGCACTTGATACAATCCTTTGCGGTGGGAGAAACCACACCGGAAGAAGCGCACAAAATCGGCATGGAACTTGCCGGGGCGGTATTAGGCGGCAAGTATGAGTTTGTTTTGACAACTCACGTCGATAAAGACCATCTGCATAATCACTTGATTTTTAACTCGGTCAGCTTCGTTGACTACAAAAAGTACCATTCCAACAAACAAAGCTATTACCATATCCGGCGCACCAGCGACAGGATATGTAAAGAGCATGGGCTATCCGTCGTCGTGCCGGGACAGGACAGAGGGAAAAGCTATGCGGAATATACCGCCGAAAAGCAAGGTACAAGCTATAAAGCCAAGCTGAAAACGGCGATAGATAACCTCATTCCCCGAGTGAAAGATTTTGACGAACTGCTGCGCCGCTTGCAGGAAATGGGATATGAAATCAAACAGGGCAAATACATTTCTTTCCGCGCCGCCGGACAGGAACGGTTTACCCGCACAAAGACGCTCGGCGCGGCCTATACGGAAGAAGCGATAAAGGAGCGTATCAAGGGCGTGTATGTTGCCAAAACAAAAACGCTGCGGGAAGATAAAAAAATCCGGCTTGTCGTTGATCTTGAAAACAGTATCAAAGCCCAACAGTCGGCGGGCTATGAACGGTGGGCGAAAATCCATAATCTGAAACAGGCTGCTAAAAGCATGAACTTCCTAACCGAAAATAAGATTGAGTATTACAGCGAACTTGAAAGCAAAATCGCGGATATTATGACCGCCCATGACGCGGCGGCAAAGGCGGTTAAGGAAGTGGAACAGCGTATGTCTGATTTGTCGCTGCTTATCAAGCACACCACCACATACCGACAGTTAAAACCGATTTACGATGAATACCGAAAATCGCCGGACAAGGAAAAGTATCTGCGGGGACATGAAAGCGAAATTATCCTGTTTGAAGCTGCGGCAAGGGCATTAAAGGAAATGCAGATAAAGAAGCTGCCCGATCTCGCCGCGCTGCGCAAGGAGTATAGAAGCTTAAACGACAGGAAAACCAAATTGTATGAAGATTATCGGCAAGCCAAGAAGCAAATGCAGGAATACGGCGTTGTCAAAAAGAACGTCGATAGTATTCTTTACCCGTCCCAAAGCAGGGCGCGGGAGCAGGAGCGATAAGGCGCAAAACATGGGGTGGCAAGTGGAATGTTAAGGGCTGAAAACGCCTGTGTTTCTGCGGCTTCCAGCGCATGAAAACGACATAGACGATAAAGTATATTCAAACCCGCAAAAACGGCTTTCTAATTGTCCACGCAAGGACAAAAAAAGAACAGGGGCGCGGTGCCGGAAATCGGCAACCGCGCCCCTGTTCTCTATGGGCTATTCCTCGTCGGTCAAGATAAACTCCCTTTCGGAAAACTCGCTGTCCGTCATGGCTTGCAGCTTGTTCACCGCTGCGGCGGCAAGCTGGCGCATATCCTCGTCCATGTAGGGCATGGCGGCAAGGATATTTTCAAGCGTTGTTTCCCGGCTGTCCTCGGCGTAGATCGCAACAATGTTTTCTTCCTCAATGGTAAAGCGGGTATTCATGCTATCAAACCTCCAAATCCTTTTTATGCTCTTTCTGTTTATCTTTCGGCTGCTGCGCCGCCTGTTTCTTGTATTCGTCCAGCTTCTTCAAAATGGACGGTTTTTTCTGCGGCTGTTCCCGTTTCTCGGCTTTTACCGCTTTTGCAAGGTCGGTAACGGAAATCGCTTCCCCCGCCTTTGCCCGCTGCTCAAAATCCGCGACGGTGGGCGTTTGCGGCGTATTATTGATAAGCCCGTCAAAATTGTTGTCGTTCTGCTCTATGGTGTCCTCGACGTGCTTTAAGGGATTATCCCGCTGCGGCTGCTCGGCGGCTATGGCATAAGCCTGTGTGCCATTTCCCATAATGAGATACTTCCCGTCCTCCGACGCATGATGAAAACCAAAGCCCGCCGCTTCGATCTGTTCACGGCTCATATCGGTAATATGAAAATTGCCCCTCGGCGTTCTAACGGTTTCACCCGTCAAAAGGCTGTCGGGGGTCGCTTCCGGCTGCTGCTTTTCAAGCTGCCCGTCCTTGTAGGAATATCCTTGCGCCGCGATTGCTTCAAGGGTCTTGCCCGTAACGTCGCCATAAATCCGCTTGTCTGCGTCAACCAGCATTTGCAAAGTGTCTTGTACGGTGTCGGACAAGGCTTGCTGCTGTTCGGGCGGCAGCTTGTCAAATACGGGGGTCTGCTGCTCCTGCAAAAACTCCGGCACTTGCTGAAAACCGATACTGTCTACATAGTGGGCGGTGTCCTCGTCGTTCTGATGAAGCACAACAATGTCGGAAACGGAAAGGCTATGCCCCTTAAAGTCGGCGGGGTGGTCGATATTAAACCTTTCCCAAATGTCGCCCAGCGTCATATCCTTTGTAAGCGGTGCAGTATAGACGAGTTCATAATTTACCCGGTCAATGGTAAGTCCAGCCGCTTGCAGACGGTCATAAGGCTCAAAGCGCAAGTCCCTTGTTTCGTCCCCGCGCTTTAACTGATAAATGGAAAAGGTATCGCCCTGCTCCTGCTCGGCTTGCCGCTGCTGCTGCAACTCGGTAAAATGCCCCTCAATCTCGGTAATGAGTTCCTTTGCGGTGGTCTGTATTGTTTCAAGGGACGCTTTTAACTCGGTCATTTCCTTGCCGCTGCTCCAACCAGCCACATAGCCGAAAGAGTAATCGGAAGTATCAAGGCCGAAATGCTGGCAAACCGTATAAGCGACGCTTTCCGCTTCTACCTCGCAGGTATGGCGGTCAACGCGGTTTTGCTGCTCCGGCGGGGCGTTTAAGTCTACGTCGTGCAGCTTCGCATGGGCGATTTCGTGAATGGCGGTCTTTACCGCCTGTAATTCACTCACGCCCTCTTTGATTGCAATACGCTTGTCGGTCAAACTGAAATACCCATTTGCGCCGTTTGTGATCTGCTCAAATGCAATCGGGACGGGGGACGCTTTTTCAAGGGCGGCGAAAAAATCCTCGTACTGCTCCACATCGGCAAGCAGCGGTTTAACGGAAAGGTCGGGAAACTCCTTGCCCTCGGTCTGCGAAATATCAAAGACGGTTATAACCTTAAAGGCGGGGACGGTGATTTCCTTTTCTTCCTTTACCACTTTTCCCTCGCGGTCAAGCATGGGCTTTCTCGTTTCGGGGTCGATTTTATCAACCAGCTTTTTCACCTTGTAGGGCGCGGGGGCAAAGATTTTAATGCCTTTCTCGCCTTTCTTTACATGGCGGTCAAACTCCTTTTCCCATTGACGGAAGCCCATTACCAAATTGCCGCCCTGCATAGCAATTAGGATAGTGTTATTCAAACTATAATCATGGAACTTTGACATAGCGGTTAGAAACTCTTTGTAGCGGTCGCTGTCAAAAATCGCCTGTACGCCCTGTTCCAAACGCGCGGTGATCTCCTTTACCTTTTCGGCGGGCTTTTCGGAAGTAAGGATAATGGGGACGACGGGGCGGGGCTGCTGCGGCTCTGCGGCCTGTGCGTCTGCTTGCTGCGTTTCGGCTGCGTCCATATAGGCTTTGTCCTGTTCGCCGCGCTCCGGCTGCGGGTAACTCATAATGCGGTATTCTTCCGGCACTTCGCGCCCCTCAAACTGCCGTTCCCACTCGTCGCCGCTTTCCACGATATAGCCGTACTCGGTAAACGCGCCTTTTTCCTGCGCGGCAGCGTTCCTGCCAAAAGTAGAAAGGTCAATGCCGCCTTTCCATTCTTCGGGCATTTGTACCATGCCGGATTGATTTAAGTAATAGTCGCCCAAATCGTGGTAGTTATGTACTTCGGGGATATGGACGTAAAAATCCACGTTGTAGGTGAAGTCAATTACCTGTCCAATATTTGCAAGCCCGTTTTTCTGCTGCAAAGCTGCGTTCAGCTTGCCAACCTCGGCGGGGTCAAGCTGTTCGAGCCGCGCCGCAAGAAAATTGAGTTCGTCCACGTCGGCGGCGCATACCATTTCATAAGGCAAGGCAATATGTTTCTCCGGGTCGTCGGAATAGCCGCGAATGGAAAAATCCTGCGGGTTGTCGGCGGTAATGCCGACGTTCCGCATAGCTTCGTGCAACTGCTCCTTTGTGGCGGGCATATCCAACCAATAGCCGCCGGGGTCGCCCGCGTCAAAGCGGCTGCGGTTGCCTATCATAATAGAAAACTGTTCGCTCATGTGTTCACGCTCCTTTTCCTGCCCGGTATTTTCGGGGATAGCTGCCGCCTGTTGCTGCTGCGGGGGTTCTTCGCCCTCTATGGTGTAGTCCGGCATGAGCATACCGTTTACTTTGAAATAGTCGGCGTACTCCTGCGGGATAGGCGGGGAGATTTCCGTAAACAAGCGGTCATACGCTTTGATACGCCCATTCAGATACTTTTCCATAGCTGCCTTGTCGGTGAAAACCTTTCTATCTTGTCCGGCAATCTTCGCTTGCCCGTTCCTGTTCGGGCTGTTGGTATAAACGCCCCATGTGAGAGAATAGGAGTAAGGGACGCTTTGCTGCTTCTCCCTGTCGTAACGGGTGTTTTCGTAAATGTGGTAATTCATCTGATATACCCGGTTGCTGCGAATATGGCGGTTATGCTCGGTGGTCTGCCACTCGTTAGCGGTGTGCTGGACGTGCGGCGTTCTCACATATTCAAGTGTTTTATCCAGCAAAAGCGTTCTTCCCGCCTGTTCTTCCCATGCGGCGGCGCGTTCTTTAAGGTCGTCAAAAATCGCCTGTTCTGCCGCCGCGCTTTCGCTGCGCATGGAAAGTAGCTGCGCAATCGGCAAGGAAGCATAAGGGGCAATCTCCCTGTCCTTTGCTTCAAAATATATCCGGCGTTCTATCCGCATGGTTTCGGCGGCTTCTAATTTGTCATGGTCGTATGAGGAATACGGCATATTCTTTCATCACGTCCTTTCTCGGTCATATAAGGGTTTGGGACTATCCCAACAAGCAAAATGCCCGCGCTCTCTATGGGAAGCGCGGGCATTTCTCGCAAACGGGTACTCGTTTGCTGTGCTTGCTATGTAGTTGTTTTTATCCGTAAACGCCTGTTTCTCTCGCTTTGGGCTTTCTGTCTGCGGCGTATCTTTGCCGCGCAATCGGGGCAGTATTTCGCCCGGTTGCTGCCCGCCGCAAACGTGCTGCCGCATACCGCGCAACGCTTCAAATCGGTTTCCCCGCTGCGGGTGATCTGTTCGCAAAGCTGCCTGTCGGCGGGTAATACCGCTTCGCGGAAATAGCGGCATAGCAGCGAATAGCTGATACTCTGCACACAAACGCAAGTTTCCCCGTCGTCCAGCAGCAGACAATTCCCGCAATCGTTGTTTGCACAAGCGGCGCGGGTCATTTTCTTTACGGCGCGGTATTGCTTTTCATCAAGCCTTATCATTTTCGGTTCTGCTCGACGCGGAAGTTTACATACTTGCCGCCTGTGTCGGCAAGCAGCACAACTCCGTCAAAGGTCTTTCCCGTCTTGGTCGAGTACATACCTTTGATTTTTACCTTTCCGTCTTTCAAAAGGGCGGCGGCAATCGCCTTTGTGAAAGCCTTTTTGCGCTGCTCAAAAAAGCGGTCATTCTTCCACATCACAAAGCTGCAAGCCCTGTCGGAGCAGTAAAAGTTTTTCTTGCCCTCGTAAACCGCCGCGCCGCAACGGGGGCAAGTGCCGATTGCTTCCCGCTGCGGGGTAAACAGCTTCGCTTTATCCTCGGAAATCGCGGAATAGGTCTTGACAAGCCCCGCTGTCATTTCCTCAATCCCGCGCATGAAGTCGGCGGGGCTGTCGCTGCCCTTTGCAATCCCGGTAAGGCGCGTTTCCCATTCTGCCGTAAGCTGCGGGGACGTAAGGCTGTCGGGCAGAATAGCGACAAGGTTATACCCGTCCTTTGTGGGGATTAGCTTTTTGCCCTTGCGCTCGGCAAAGCCCGCGCTAATGAGTTTTTCAATGATACCCGCCCGCGTCGCGGTGGTGCCTAACCCTTTGCGCTCCGCGTCCTCCGGCGTGTCCTCCTTTCCCGCACTCTCCATAGCCGAAAGTAACGTATCTTCGGTAAATGCCTTTGGGGGCTGCGTGTAACGTTCGGAGATCTCCGCTGCCGGATTGTCAAAGGTCTGCCCCTCGGCAAGCGGGGGTAAAACCGCTTCCGGCTCTGCGTCCTCGTCCTGTTCCCCGGACGCGGCGCGGGATAGTCTTTCAATCTCGCGCCAACCCTCGCAAAGCGTCGTCCTGCCCTTTGCGGTAAAGGTATAGCCGCCGCAAGTGAAAACCGCCGTAACCGCTTCATACTCATAGGGCGCGGCAACGGCGCAAAGCAGTTTTGCGCACACAAGGGTCATTAGCTTTTTCTCACTTTCGGCAAGGGAAGAAAAGCCCGTTTTCACAAACTCCGCTGTCGGCAAAATGGCGTGATGGTCGGTTACTTTGCTGTTGTCGCAAATCCTCGCAAGGTCGGCTTGCAGCTTCACGCCCTGCATAAAGGGGAGAGCAGCGCAAAGGCCGGTGATAAGTTCCTTTGTGCTGCCCTCCATATCGGAAGTGATATATTTGCTGTCGGTGCGGGGATAGGTCAAAAGCCGTTTTTCATAAAGGGCTTGCGCATAGTCAAGGGTCTGTTTCGCCGTAAACCCATACAAACGGTTTGCTTCCCGCTGCAAGGCGGTGAGGTCAAACAGTTTCGGCGGGGCTGCGGTCTTTTTCTCTTTTTTAAGGGAAGTACAAACGGCCTGCGATTTCTCGCAAGCCGCTTTCATCTGCCGCGCCGCCGCTTCGTCGTCCTGCCTTTCGGAAAGGGCGGCAACGCCGCCAACGTCCAGCCGGACGACATGATATTTCTCTTTCTTAAAGCTGCTGATTGCATAGTCGCGGTTTACCAGCATAGCAAGGGTGGGCGTTTGCACTCTGCCGACATTCAATGTTTTATGGTAGAGGATAGAGAAAAGGCGGGTCGCGTTAATGCCAATGAGCCAATCGGCCTTTGCTCTGCAAAGCGCGGATTGATAGAGGTTGTCATAGCCGCGCCCGTCTTTGAGATTTGAAAAGCCCTCGCGGATTGCACTTGCTTCCATGCTGCTAATCCAAAGGCGGGAAAAGGGCTTTTTGCAATTCGCCTGTTCATAGACAAAGCGGAAAATGAGTTCCCCCTCGCGCCCGCTGTCGCAAGCATTGATAATCTCGGTAACGTCGCTGCGGTGCATAAGGTCTTTGAGAATGGAAAACTGCTGCTCCTTGCCGCTGGCAACAATAAACTGCCACTCCTGCGGGACAATGGGAAGATCGTCGTACTTCCATTTACGGAATTGTTCATTGTAGGTCGCCGCGTCTGCAAGGCTAATCAAATGCCCGATACACCACGACACAAGGTAGCCGCCGCCCTCAAAATATCCGCTGCGCTTTTCATTCGCGCCCATAACGGCGGCAATCGCCGCCCCGACGCTCGGTTTTTCTGCAATTACAAGTTTCATAGATTATCGTCCTCCTGCTCGGTCTGTTCGGTTTCGACTACTTCCGTTTCCTCGTCGTCCTCGTCAAAATCAAGGTCGTCAAGGCTGCTGCTGCCTTTCGCCGCGTCCTTTTTGGGCTTCAAAATCTTAAAGTAGTAGAACGCGCCGCCGCCCGCTGCGGCAACAAGCAGCACGACAAGCAGAATACCCATGCCGCCGCCTTTTTCTTCTTCCGGCGGCTGCTCGGTTTCTTCCGGCTCCGGCTCGGCTTCCTTGCCCGCGCACTCGCTCATGTTGACGCTGCAAACGGGACAATCGGTGTTGACGCTTCCGGCAACGCATTTTTCAGTACAGCTACAAACGGGGGCTTCGGTCTGCCCGTCCTCCATAAGGGCGGTTAAATCCGCTTCGTCCACTTGGTTAAGGAAATGGACGGTATTTTCCCCGTCCTCGGCGCGGTCAATGATGATGTAAAAATAGTTTCCGTTTTTCGTAACGACGGTAATAAACTGCTTATCGCCGGACGCTTCGCCCGTTATGTCGTCCACAAGGCTCATGTTGCCCTCCGGCGTTAAGGGCTGCGGCTCATAGCCGCCCGTCGTTTCTTCCGGCTCGGTTTCGGTTACGGGGGTAGGCGGCTCGTCGCTCACATCACCGCCGCCCGCAAAAGCGGTAACAGAAAAGCCGCCCATGAGTACAAGGGCGGCAAGCAAAGCGGTAACGCTGCGGAACAGTTTTTTATGCTTCATCTTCGGTTTCCTCCTGTTCGTCGGTGTAGTCTGCGTCCGGCTGTGGCAAGGCAATTTCGCCGCTGGCGTAAGCGGAGAGGAACGCGGCAAGCTGCGCCCCGTCAAGGTGTACCGCTTTCACCATTTGAACGATCTGCGCGTTTTCTTCCTCGATTTTCTGCGCTTCAAGGTCTTTCAGCCTTTTTTGGTATTCAAGGATTTTCGCCCTCGTTTTCTCAATATCCCTTTCGATACGGTCAAGTTTCGTGTTTGCCATAGAAATAAACTCCTTTCAAAGTCAGTTGTAATGTAGCCGCCCATAGGCGTAAAAATGGGATTGCCAATAGCTTGTATCAAGTTTTGCGTATTGTATCGGGTCGCCACAATGCAGCATGACGGGGCTTCCGTCCCCGTCCTCGCCAACGTAGATACCCACATGAGATACCCCCGGCGTGTCGTATGTACCCGTAAAGAAAACCAAATCCCCCGGCTGCGGGTTGGAAACGCGGGTTGAAATGTTGTAAAGCCCTTGCGCCCCAAGTCTGCCCGTATTGTATAGGCCGCTGTTCGTCAATACATAACTCACAAAGCCGCTGCAATCAAAAGAGGTTTCCGGGGTGCTGCCGCCCCACACATAGGGAAAGCCGACGTATTTATCCGCTTCCTCTATGAGCCGCGCAAACTGTTCATCGGAATTAAGCAGCGCGGCGGGTACTTCATAATCGGCGGGCGGGTTTTCATAGTATTTAGACACATAGCCGGACGACGGGAACAAATCGGGGCGGTTTCCCAGCGACGACATATACATAGCGTACATGGATAGCTGTTCCTCGCCCATGATGTAGACGGGGACATGGGAAAGGTTGAAGTTTTCCAAATCCACATGGAGAATGTAATAGTTGTAGGGTACTTCAACCTCATATTCGTTGCCCTCGCTGTCCGTCCTCGTTTCGGTGCGGTATCGTACCTGTACTTCTTCCTCAACGGTCAAGATATACTGTTTCTCAAAGAGCATTTCAAGGGTGCTTTGCGCTTCATCAAGGGTAAACACGCCCTCATGCAGCGCGGAAAGGATAGAGATTAGCACATAGGGGTCATGCTCGATCTCGTCCGCGTTCACCCGGTATTCGTCATAGCCGGGGTATTCGCGCTCGATATTATTCAGCATATCTTGTAACTCGGCTTCCATAGCGGCATACGCGCTTTCCGCGCCTGTAATATCCGCGTCCTCGGAAAGATAGGACGACGCAATTAAGCCGCTGCCGCTGTTGCCGCCAAAGAGGGAGCAAGAGGACAAGCCGCCGAAAAGCAGAAGCACGATAAAGGCAATCCCGCCCACAAGCAAGCAGCCTTTCCAGTGCCGGACGACAAAGAACGTCGCCCGTTTGGTTTCCTGCGCGGTTTTCTTCGCCGCCTTTGCGGTGGCTTCGGCGGTCTTTTTCACTTTGCCGCCCGCTTTCAGCGTCTTTGCATACTGCTTTTTAATGCGCTGCTTCTGCCAAAAACGGGAAATCGGGTTTGAGTGCGCAAGGGCGGGGTTATCGTGCAGCGCCTTTTGATAGAGGAAATCGGCGTTTGCCTTTACCGCCTTTCTCTCGGCTGCCGCCGCTGCCCGGTAGGGTTTCAGCTTGTGGCTGCGTATGCCGCGCTTTACCGTCCGCGCCGCCATACCGCCCGCTTTCTCGCCCGCAAGTTCTACCCTGTGCCCGCTTTCCACACCGACATTTTCTTTCTCAACCTCGTAGATTTTCCCATGTACGGTGCTGTTCAACTCCTGCGCCGGACGGGACAAGGGGTTATGCCGCAACTTGCCGTTTGGGGGCTTATCCGTCTTTTCAAAGGAAAGGCGCGTCTTTGCCTTGCCTTTCGCTTCGTCAAAAACGCGCTCTTTCTTGATTTTGGTCTGCTTGGGGATAGCCGCCCGCGCTGCGTCTAAACGGTCTGCCGCTTTCTCGGATTTACGGATAGATTTCTGCAATTCCGGCGTTGCCCGTTCCGCTTCGGAAAACTGCAAGCGGGAAGTATGGGTTTTTAGCTGCGCCGCGTCAAGGGCTTTTTTCCCTGCGCCCTTTGCCGCTTGCCGTTCAACCTCTGCGCCGATACGGTCAACAGCCTTTTCTGCCGCTGCGGTAGGGGCTTGGGAATAGTTTTCCTCCTGCGGCCTTTCGCTGATACTCGTTGTTTCGCCCGTCGTGAGGTTTTCCGCAACCGCCCCGTCGCGGGTCATTTTCTGTGTTACCTTGTCGGGGGCTTTTAATTCCTTGCTCAATGTTCATCACCTCCAATACGCTGTTTTGCAAGGGTGCAGTATTCGGGATTGATCTCTATACCGATATAGCGGCGGGAAAGGCTTTTTGCCGCCGCTGCGGTCGTGCCGCTGCCTAAAAACGGGTCAAGCACAATCCCGCCGACAGGACAGCCCGCCAAAATGCACGTTTCCGCAAGTTTGGGCGGGAACGCTGCAAAATGCCCGCCGCGACGGGCGCGTGTCGTTTTTAAGAGAGGATATTCTCTTTTTTGAAACCAACCGAAAGGGCGAGTTCATTGTAAACACCACCCGGGTGACAGGTATTGATCCAACCGACCCGGCAGACTTAACCAAAGCGGAAATTGAGGGACGAAAGCAGGCGCAGGAGATTTTAGCAGTTTTAAAGCGCGATATTTCAGGTTTTGAAGAATCCTACTTGGAATTTACTGGGCCGTTTATCGGCATTAGAAGTTCCCGGCAGATTGAGGGAAAGCATGTGATTACAGAGGAAGAGTTGATTTCCTGCAAACGGTTTTCCGACACGGTGGCCCATGGGGGATATCCCATCGACATTCACTCGCCGGACGGGTTAAACGAAAACATGTTTGAAGAAAAGGGATTGGCGCCCGGGGCGTTTTACAGTATCCCTTTGTCTGCACTCCATGGGGAGCTGCACAATCTCATCACCGTCGGGCGGTGCATCAGCGTGACGTTTGAAGCCCAGGCGGCAGTTCGCGTGTCCCCCATTGCAGGCGCGACGGGCCATGCCGGCGGCGTGGCGGCAGCGGTTTGTGCGATTGATAATATAAAAATTGATGATGTTAATATTGAAGCGGTTCAAAAGGAGTTAAAAAAACAGGGCGCGTTTCTTGCGGTTTAAGAAAAAGAGAGCGGCTGTTTTATCAGCCGCTCTCTTTAAAGCTCGTGATAATAGGGGCAAATGTCTTCATACGTCCCGTTTTTCATTAAAAATCCGCCGGGGATCGTGCCAAGCTGAGTAAATCCCAGTCGTTCGTAGAGCCTTCGCGCAGCAGCGTTTGTTTTTACCACCGCGTTAAACTGCAGAATACGAAACCCCAAAGCTTTTGCCTGTTTCATGCAGTCGGTCACCAACTTCTCGCCGATATGCCGGCCCCGCAGGCCGGAGTTCACCGCATAGCTGGCGTTGCAGATGTGGCCGCACCGGCCCACGTTGTTGGGGTGGAGAATGTAAAGCCCGGCGAGGGCTCCGCTGTCTGCATCCACAGCTACGCCGCAGTGGCTTTGGGAGGCAAAAAACGCCTTTGCACCCGACGCATCTAAAACATCTGTCTGGGGAAAGGCAATTCCTTCTTCCACAACCTCGTTCCAAATTTCGGTCATTTGGCTTAAGTCGCTCTCGCGGTATCCTCTTAATAGAATATTCATTTGAAGCGCCTCCCCGTTACCGAATGAAGTTTGTTCTGATTACGGGTTCGCGTGTGGGGTAGGCAATGCCGGCCTTGTTCCCGGCTTCGATGCACGCAAGCAGCCAGGCCATGTTGTTGCCCAGCGTGCGCATGGTTTGCATGCCCTCTTCGTCTTTTATCACTTCGTCGGGGGTATTGCCGTGCACCATGTTCCAATATTGGGAGGGAACGGTGGGCATTCCGCAAATGCCAAAATATTTGTTCATCTGGTCTAACGCGGCAGACGCGCCGCCCCTGCGGCAGCTTGCTACCGCCGCTGCAGGTTTTCCGGCAAAAACAGAACTGCCAGAGTAAAACGCCCTGTCCATAAACGAGGTGATTGCACCGGAGGCGCTGGCATAGTGCACGGGGGTGCCAAACAGAAACCCGTGGGCAGTTTTTGCCTTTTCTACAAATTCGTTTACACAGTCGTCGAACACACAGCGCCCAGCCTTGCGGCAAAAGCCACAGCCAATGCAGCCGGAAAGGGGCTTGTTCCCTAACCAGAATCGTTCTGTTTCAACGCCGTTCTTTTCTAAGGCCTGCGCGACTTCACAAAGTGCCGTATCGGTGCAGCCCTTTTCGTGCGGGCTGCCGTTCACCAAAATTACTTTCATGTGCGTCATTCCTTTCATATTGATTTATCATTATTATAGCACAGAAAGCAGAGTTGCTCAATGTTTTTTGAAAAAAAGCTTGACAAATGACGCGCAATGTGGTATTCTAATTAAGTATTTAAGCAGAAGCCTGTACGTTTCTCACCACCAGGATTGCCGAAGTGGTAAATATTCTCAGCTTTTTTAGTTGTGTTTATTTTTGCGGACAGGGTATCTGTCCGCATTTTTTATTTTATTTGGAGGTGTTTTTCCATTAGTA
>ERZ773225.3651-NODE-3651-length-13506-cov-2.271653_pt1 | contig 13506 bp, 10 predicted proteins | sample MGYA00580993_ERZ773225 | MGnify/ENA primary metagenome ERZ773225 (study PRJEB29015, sample SAMEA2737748) | human gut metagenome | biome: human gut; feature: human-associated habitat; material: faeces | place: China | collected 2012 ... | reverse complement strand
GAAAATTTTAGAGGAAATTAAAAGCTTAGCACAAAACGGTGTGAAAGAAATTACCCTTTTGGGTCAAAACGTGAACTCCTATGGCAAGGATTTAGACCGAAATGTTGACTTTGCAGATTTGCTCTTGCTGGCAGATAAGGTTTCCGGCATACGCAGGATCCGGTTTATGACTTCCCACCCGAAGGACATGACGGACAAGCTGATTGAAACTTTGCCAAAGGTGAAAAAGCTGTGCGACCAAATCCATTTGCCCTTTCAGGCGGGCAGCGACAGAATTTTAGAGAAGATGAACAGGCGTTATACAAAAGAAGGTTACATCCGTTTAGTGGAGAGAATTCGGACGGCAATGCCAAACGCCGTGTTTACCACCGACATTATTGTTGGGTTTCCCGGCGAATCAAAAGAGGATTTTAACGAAACGATTGATGTGTTAAAGCGCGTGCGGTTTGACAGTGTGTTTTCGTTTATCTATTCCAAACGGGAGGGAACGCCGGCGGCCAATATGCCAAATCAGGTGCCGGAGGATTTAAAGCATAAGCATTTTGACGAACTGTTAGACGTTCAGAACAAAATCTCCCGGGAAATTAATGAAACCTATGACGGAAAGACCGTTGAAATTATGGTTGAAGGCTTAAGCAAAACGAGCAAAACTATGATGTGCGGCAGAACAAGCGGCGGAAAGATTGTGAATTTTCCCAAAGACGACGCGCTTTCAGCCGGCGATTTTGTTCACGTGAAAATAACGAAAATAAGCACATGGTCCCTGACAGGGGAACGTGTTTAAACCTATAACAGAAAGGCAGAAAGATATGAACGATATTTTAGAAATGGCACAGAATTTGGGCCAGGCAATCGCAGATTCCGAAGAAATGAAAGTGTTCCACGAGATGGAAAAAATATTTTATGAGGATGAAGAGGCCCAGCGGGTGATGAACGAATATGAAGCGGAGCGGGCGAAAATGACCGTAAAAGCGAAAGAAACGGGAATGACGCCGGAGAGCTTAAAGCTTTTTCAGAGCGAGATGAAAAAAAGCATGGACAAGCTGATGGCAAACAAAACCGTGAAGGAATATTTAGAAGCAAAGACAAATTTTAACGATATTATTAAAAAAGTAAATTCAATTATTTCGTTCTGCATTCAGGGCGAGGAGCAGGAGCTGGCTTCTGAGGGCGGCTGCTCTGGCAACTGCGGCTCCTGCGGGGGATGCCACTAACAAATAGGAGGGGTTATTATATGACACCAATGATGCGCCAATATTTGGACGTGAAAAAGAACTACCCTGACTCCATTTTGTTCTTTCGGATGGGTGATTTTTATGAAATGTTTTTAGACGACGCTATTTTAGCGTCAAGAGAATTAGAAATAGCGCTGACCAGCCGTTCCAAAGGGGAGGATGGGGAGAAAAACCCGATGTGCGGCGTGCCGTACCATGCGGCGGACGCTTACATTGACAAGCTGATTGCAAAGGGCTACAAGGTGGCAATTTGTGAACAGTTAGAAGACCCTGCCACGGCCAAGGGGATTGTAAAGCGGGATGTAATTCGTGTTGTTACCCCCGGAACGGTGATCAACTCAAAAATGCTGGACGAAAAAAAGAACAACTTTCTCTGTGCGGTTTATGGCCACAAAACAACCTTTGGCGCAGCATTTTCCGATTTAACCACAGGCGAGGTATTTGTTACCAGCGTCAGTGGTCGGCAGCGTTTGATTGACGAAATTGCGCGGTATAGCCCCACCGAAATTGTGGTAAGCAGCGAGGTTTTTAAAAATGCCAAGCTGCGGGACGAGCTTAGGTACCGGTTTAACGCATCGCTTGAAATGATTTCAGCCGAGCCTACTCGCGACAGCTGCGAACACTTGATTTACCAGTGGTTTCATATCACCGACTTGTCAGAGCTGCATCTTTCGGAGGACTACTTCACGGTAAATGCGCTGGGCATGATTTTAATGCATTTTGAAGAGACGCAGAAAATGCAGATTGGCCATATAAAGCGCGTCAGTGCCTACAGTGAAAACGAGTTTATGGACATTGACATTTTTACCCGGAGGAACTTGGAAATTACCGAAACCATGCGGAGCAAGGCGAAAAAAGGTTCTTTGTTGTGGGTGCTGGACAAAACAAAAACCGCCATGGGCGGCAGGTTGATGCGCTCTTTTGTGGAAAAGCCTCTGATTGACTGTGCACAAATTGCAAAACGGCATTATGCTGTGTCGGAGCTGTTTGAGGCTACAGATAAAAGGGAGCAGGCAATGGAGGTTTTGGAAGGGATTTACGACATTGAGCGTCTGCTGGGAAAAATCTCCTGCAAAAGTGCGTCGCCAAAAGAAATGATTTCTTTAAAACAGTCGCTGCAAAACCTGCCACAGGTGGAGTTTTTGCTGTCTGGCCTGAAAGCGCCGCTGTTCCGCCAGATGTATGAACGGATTGATACGTTAGAGGACATTGCTGAGCTGATAGACGCCGCTATAACAGAGGAGGACACGCCGATTTCGCTAAAAGACGGCGGAATTATTAAAACGGGTTACGACAGCCAGGTAGACGAATTTCGTAATCTGGCGGAAAATGGGCAGTCGGAAATTGCGAAAATTGAAGCGCGGGAAAAGGAACTCACCGGCATTAAAACCCTGCGTACGGGCTATAACCGGGTGTTTGGCTATTACATAGAGGTTTCAAAATCCTACCGGGACAGCGTGCCGGACAGGTATATCAGAAAACAGACACTCACAAATGGAGAGCGGTATATCACAGAGGAACTGAAAGAGTTAGAAACAAAAGTTTTGGGCGCTTCGGAATTTTTAAAAGCAAGGGAATATGAACTGTTTTGCGGTATTCGCGACAAGGTAGCCGAGGCGGCGGCAAGAATTCAGACATCGGCCTCGGTTGTTGCACATCTTGATGTGATTTGTTCGCTTTCCGAGGTGGCAGTGAAAAACGGCTACACGATGCCCTGTGTTGACGCTTCGGATAAAATTGAAATTAAAGGCGGCAGGCACCCGGTGGTCGAGCTTCTGAGCCCCATGCCGTTTGTCCCGAACGACACGGTGCTTGACTGCGACAAAAACCGCTGCGCCATAATAACCGGACCCAACATGGCAGGCAAATCAACATACATGCGGCAGGTCGCGATAATCGTTTTAATGGCGCAGATCGGCTGCTTTGTGCCGGCTCAGTCGGCTGACATTCCGATATGCGACGCGATATTCACGCGTGTCGGCGCGTCGGACGACCTCGCGACGGGTCAGTCAACCTTTATGGTCGAAATGAGCGAGGTTGCAAATATTATAAAGAACGCAACGTCGCGCAGTCTGCTTATTCTTGACGAAATAGGCAGGGGCACCTCGACCTATGACGGAATGGCTATCGCAAGGTCGGTGCTTGAATATGTAAGCAACAAAAAGAAGATAGGTGCAAAAACGCTTTTTGCGACCCACTATCACGAGCTTACCGCGCTTGAGGGACAGCTTGACGGGGTTAAGAACTATAATGTCGCCGTTAAAAAGCGCGGAGACGATATAACATTCTTAAGGCGTATAGTCCGCGGCGGCGCGGACGACAGCTACGGTGTTGAGGTTGCAAAGCTGTCGGGCGTTCCGGATGCGGTTATAGAAAGGGCGAAGGATATACTGCACACCCTTGAATCGGGTAACGGAGTCAGCGCCGCACCGGCGGTGACGGGAGATGAGGCTGAAATGCAGATGACCTTTGAACTGCACGGCGCCAAAAAGCTGCTTGAGGAGCTGAAGCTGCTTGATGTCAACACCCTGACGCCGATAGAATGCATGACCATGCTCAACGATATAGTCAAAAAAGCAAGAGATATAAAGTGAAAAGCATAAAGGAGGAAGCCTTATGAATATCGGCGGAAGATACAAGCCGGTGGCTAAGAAAAAGCATGCCGTTGTCGACATGCCGTACGGCGAGGTAATGAAAATATTTGAAAACACGCTATGCGGAGCCGACGGCTCGTCGCGCCTTGTGGGCAGCGTCTGCGGCGACGGGATGTTCAAGATAGAATACCGTGTTGCGCTCGGTAAAAAGGAAGTCTACGAGACCTACTGCATGCTGGTAGAGGTGAGCGAGCAGCCAGACGGCACGACAAAGATAGAATATGCCTACGTTTATGACAGGCTCATGAGTTGGTACACTAAAATATTGTCGATAATATGCTTCGCGGTGCCCTGCGCCGCGGCGGCACTGGTGTTTTTCAAATTTCAGCTCCGCACACTGCCGTATCTTGCAGTGTACATTCCGCTTTTGCTCATAGCGGCTTTCGGACTTTTTTCACTGTTCGGATACAAGGAAAAAAAGCAGGATATAAAACCTATGGTAAAGGAATTTGAGGAGCTGCTGATGTCGGCATTCAGCGATTAAAATGTATTAAGTAAAAGGGAGGTCGCCATGGCAAAAATCAATGTGCTGCCCCGCGAGGTCGCGGAGCTTATAGCCGCCGGTGAGGTCGTTGAGCGGCCTGCTTCGGTTATAAAGGAACTGGTCGAAAACTCGGTAGATGCCGGCTCGACCGCCGTAACGGTCGAGATTAAAAGCGGCGGCGTTACCTTTATGAGGGTGACCGACAACGGCTGCGGAATAGAAAAGCAGTATGTTGCAACGGCATTTCTGCGCCATGCGACAAGTAAAATTAAGACCGGCGACGATCTCGGCTCAATAGCCACTCTCGGCTTCAGGGGCGAGGCGCTTGCCGCGATATCATCGGTGTCAAGGGTCGAAATGCTGACCAAAACACGCGACGAGGCGACCGGAACGGCTTACCGCTCAAGCGGCGGAAACGACGTGTCGAGCGAGGAGGCAGGCTGCCCCGACGGCACGACCATTATAGTAAGGGATCTGTTTTTCAACACTCCGGCAAGAATGAAATTCCTTAAAAAGGATATAACCGAGGGCAATGCCGTGGGGGCGCTGCTTGAGCATATCGCGCTCAGCCACCCGGAAATATCCTTCAAATTCATAAGGGACGGGAAGCAGGTTTTCTCGACTCCCGGCGACGGCAAACTTATATCAGCCATATACGCCGTTTTGGGGCGCGATTTTGCAATGTCGCTTATTCCCGTGAGCGGAGAAATGGGCGGTATATCGGTCAGCGGTTATACCTGCAAACCTATGGCGTGCAGACCCAAAAGAAACGCGCAGTTTGTATTCTTAAACGGCAGATATGTGCGTTCCGGCACGGTCAGCGCCGCTTTGGAGGCGGCATATAAAAATTCAGCGATGATAGGCAGGTATCCGGCAGCGGTTTTGCATCTTACCGTTCCTTACGGCGCGGTGGACGTAAATGTGCACCCGGCAAAAACCGAGGTAAGGTTTTCGGACGACCGCAGGATATTCGACTGCGTGATGCACGGAGTCAAAAATGCGCTGAAATCGGGCGACGAACGCCCCGAAATGCGGCTGCCGCAAAAGAATGTCGGGCAGATACATATGACGGCTGATGAATACAAGACCGCCGTTCAGACCAAGCTGCCCGGTCTTAAAAGCGACAGTGTAAAAATAGCAAACTACGAAAAGTTGATAAACTGTGCGGCGAAAAAGGCACAGCCGGAATTCCGTTCGGCTCCCATAAAGGCAGGGCTTGCGATAGACGCCACGGCTTTAGGGGCGGCGCCGGAAAAGCCTGAGGAGCAAAAGCCGCAGATACCGCAGGATGAGCCTGTGACCGCCGAAGATATAGGCGAGGTCACGGTTACATACTACGGTGATAAAATGAATCAGGCAGGCAAAGAAAATGCAGGAAGCTTCACGGCAGAGCAGCCGGAAAACGAGGAAGCCCTGCCGGAAAATATCACTGCCGGGGCAAAGGATAACGCACTGCCGGATCTTCCGGATACTGCCGGTGTGGCTGACGTTGTGACCGGTACGGACGACGCCGACACGGATGACATCCGGTACATCGGTGAAGCGTTTGCCACCTATATAATAGTTCAAAAGGGCGAAAGCGTGTACTTGATCGATAAGCATGCCGCGCATGAAAGGATGCTGTTCAACAAGCTGAAGCGCGACGACGGGAGCACGCCGCAGCTGCTTCTGACACCTAAGCGCGTGACGCTGGGACGCGACGATTATTCGGTCGTGACCGATAATATTGAGCTTTTGGAAAAAGCCGGCTTTGACCTTGAACCGTTCGGTTCAAACTCGGTGCTGGTGCGCGCGGTGCCGTCGGTTTTGGCGGACGACAATATTGAGCAGCTCATAATGGAGGCTGCCGCAAGTATCTCCTCAAAAAGATCAATAGAAATAGAACGCCTTGAGCGTCTTTATGAAACTATGTCGTGCCGTGCCGCCGTAAAGGCAGGCAACCTGTCCTCAAGGGAGGAGCTGACCGCTCTGGCGAAAGCGGTACTTACAACCAAGGAGATAATGTATTGTCCGCACGGCAGACCGGTGGCAATAGAGCTTAAAAGACGCGAGATAGAAAAGCAGTTCGGAAGGATCCAGTGATGACTGAAAAACAACCGGTGATAGCGGTCGTAGGACCGACGGCGTCGGGCAAAACGGCGCTGTCTATAGGGCTTGCAAAGGCGCTTTCGGGTGAAATAATATCGGCTGATTCGATGCAGATATATAAAGGTCTCGAGATAGCCTCCGCCGCCCCGACCGATGCCGAGATGGCAGAGGTGCCGCATCATCTTGTGCGGTTTATAGAGCCGACCCACCGCTTTTCGGTGGCGGAATATGTAAATAAGGCATCAGCGGCAATAGCCGAAACGGCAGACGCCGGGCATCTGCCCATAGTCGTCGGCGGAACGGGGCTTTATGTGGACTCTCTGCTTTCAGGCATCAGGTTTAAAGACGAGGATGACCCCTCGGTAAGGCGGCGCCTTGAGGCGGAAGCCGATCTGTACGGTATGGAACATATGCTTGAAAGGCTGCGGCTTGTCGATCCGAAAAGCGCCGCAAGGCTTCATATAAACGACCGCAAAAGGATAATCAGGGCGCTTGAAATATATGAGATCCACGGCATGACCGTAGACGAGCAAAACGAGCTTTCGAGGATGAACGGCTCGCCATACCGTGTCCTTTGGATAGGCATAAATTATAAAGACCGCGAAACGCTTTACAAAAGGATAGAAAAGCGAATTGATCTGATGATAGAAAACGGGCTGACCGACGAGGCAAGGGCGGCATATGAGGTCAGCGGAAAGACCGCCGTTCAGGCGATAGGTCACAAGGAATTTTTCTTATTTTTCGAAGGCAAGGAGACTCTGGAGCAGGCGGTGTCAAGGCTTAAAACCGAAACAAGGCACTACGCCAAACGCCAGATAACGTGGTTTAAGAGAAACGGCGATATAAACTGGATATACGCCGATGAGACCGACGACGTTTTGTCGGCTGCACTGAGCTTGGCAAGAGAAAACGGATATTAAAATGTTAAGAGGTGAGACCTTTGAATAAGCGTGTGTTTGATGTGCTCAAGTGGGTCGCTATCGGCTTCGTCGGAGTTTACATATTGGTGCAGCTTTATTCGGCGGTGATAGAACCCGTTACCACCGACACGGTCTACACCTATTCCTCATTTTCGGGATACAGCGCCAAAGGGTGCATAATCCGGAACGAAACGGTGGTCGAGCACGATAACGGCGGCGCGGTGGGCTACAAGGTTGAAAACGGCGGCAGGGTCGCCAAAAACGGCGCGATAGCGGAAATTTTCGCGAGCGATGCCGAAGCCGAAGCCAACGTCGAATGTGAACAGCTTGATAAACAAATAGAGACTTTGGAGCAGCTGCAAAGCTATAACGATCTCAATGCCGCAGACCTTGGCGCTTTGTCCTCAAAAATACGCACGGCACTGACAGATGTCACCGCCGCTACGCAAAACGGGACGGTAACCGGCGGCAGCGAACAGGCACAAACGCTTCTGGGACTTATAAACCGCAGACAGATAGTAACCGGCGAGACCAAGGACTTCAGCGCCCTTATAGCGTCGCTGAAAGAAAAAAAGGCTGCGCTGGGTTCGGCGGCAAAGCCGACGGGTACGCTTCGTTCTCCCGGCTCGGGGTATGTAATATATTCGGTCGACGGGTATGAGAATATACTTGGCACCGACAATATAACCGAGCTTACCGCAGACAAAATGCAGTCGCTGGAGCCGGAGGAAACATCCGGCAGTGCCGTCTGCAAGATAGTCGGCGACTATGAGTGGTATATTGCCGCCGTCGTGCCTTTCAGTGAGTCGCTCAACATGAAGGAGGGCTCGACCGTTACGGTAAGAACGGCGCTGCGCTCGGTGCCCGAGCTGCAGTGTACCGTGAAATACATAAACAAGCAGTCGGTTCAGGAAAACGCCGTGGTGATCCTTTCGTGCAGCACAATGAATACCGAGCTTGCGTCGACCAGATATTTTGACATAACGGTCATATATAAGGAATATAAGGGTCTTAAGGTAGATAACCGCGCGATACGCGTGGTTGACGGCAATAAGGGTGTGTACGTCGTGACGGCGTCGCAGGTCAAATTCGTGCCGGTAAATGTTCTGTGGTCCGGGGAAAATTATTCGGTGGTGGAGCAGCAGGCATCGACCTCCAAGGTGCTCAGGATATATGACGAGATAGTTGTGAAAGGAAAGAACCTTTATGACGGAAAAATTATCAGATGAATTGGTAGAAAAAATACGTAATTTTGACGCAAATTATGCCGATATAAGGTCGCGCCTTTCTGCCGCATGCAAGGAGGCAGGGGTCAGCACCGGCAGTGTGATACTGCTTGCCGCCACCAAGACCGTGCCGGCAGAGGTCATAAACCACGCTATGGACAGCGGCATTGAGTACATAGGCGAAAACCGCGTTCAGGAGCTGCTTTCAAAGAAAAAAGACCTTAAAGCAACGGCGCACCGCCACTTTATCGGTCATCTGCAGACCAACAAGGTCAAGGATATCATAAATGAAGTGGAAATGATCGAGTCGGTCCATTCTGTAAAGCTTGCCGCGGAAATAGAAAAGTGTGCCGCGAAGGCAGGAAAGACGATGGATGTGCTGCTTGAGGTCAATATCGGCGGCGAACAGAGCAAGTCCGGTTTTACTCCGGACGAGGCCGAAAATGCTGTGGCTGAAATTTCAAAAATGCCGCATTTAAGGGTCAAGGGACTCATGACCATACCGCCCGTATGTGAAAGTACCAAAAAACAAATTGAATATTTTACGAAAATGCATAAACTGTTTATTGACATTAGGGACAAAAACATGGATAATGTAAATATATTGTATCTTTCCATGGGCATGTCCGATGATTTTGAGCTGGCGGTAAAATGCGGCGCAAATATCGTGAGGATAGGTACCGCACTTTTCGGAAAAAGAAATTACATGTAAAATAAAAGCGTAAGGAGAATGAACGATGAGCTTTTTTGATAAAATCAAGGATATCATGAGCGCCACCGACGAGGACGACGATTTCGATGAGGTTGAAACCTCCTCGAAGAATGAGCAGAGGGGAAAAGAGAGAGACTCAAAGGACGATTACTATTCCTATGACGGACGCAGCAGCTACGACCGTTACGACAGGGAAAAGACCACACAGTTCCCAAGCGAACGCAAGAGCGGCAAGGGCAGCCAGCCCTCGTTTACTTCGGGTCTCGGTAAGCCGGGATCACAGATACAGGTCGCACTTGTAAAGCCGGAGAGATTTGAGGACGCTACCGCTATAGCCGACCATCTTGCCGACAACCGCACGGTAGTGCTCAATCTGGAGGCTGCAAACCGTGAGACGCAGCGCCGCCTTATAGATTTTCTCAGCGGTGCGGCTTATGCTCATGACGGCAGGATCAAGAGGGTAGCAAACAGTACATTTATCATAACACCCAGCAACGTTGATGTCATGGGCGAGCTGCTGCTTGATGAGCTTGACGGCTCGGGCAGCTACAGCGGCAGTACAAGGTACTGATATTGAAGGACAGCCACGAACTGCTTCCGGCTAAGATAAATGACGCGATAAAGCGCAGCTATTTAAGGGGCGCGCCCTGCTTTGTGGGCTTTCTTGATGCGGCAGGCGCGGCGCTTGCCGAAAACATTGCAAAAGGTGACAGGGCAAACTATATGCTTTTCGGAGGATACGACGGTGCCGAGAGGGTATATTTCGGCGTGTTTCCGGACGGCTTTTTGCCTGATGGGTCGCTCTTTCCGATAGTAAGGCTCACAGTGACCGACCGCTCCGGCAGGGGCTTTACCCACCGGGACGTTCTCGGCACGCTCATGAGCGAGGGCATTGAGCGCAGCACGGTCGGCGATATACTTATAGGAAGCCCCGATTCGGCACTGTTTGTGTCGGCATCGGTCGCAGAACACATAATGGCTGAGACCGATAAAATAGCCTCATGCGGCGTCACGGTCGCAAGGTCGGACGGCGGCGAGCTGCCGGAGGGCGGCGGCTTTGAGGAGCGGTCCGACACGGTTGCATCGGCAAGGCTCGACTGCGTAGTAGCGGCGGTTTGCCGTGTGTCGAGAGGAAAAGCGGCTGAGCTTATAGAAAACGGTCTTGTGTCATTGGGCGGAATACTGTCCGAAAAGGTCACAAAAGAGGTGTCGCCGGGCGATATTATGACCGTAAGACGGTACGGAAAGTTTGCCGTGGATGATCTTTCTTATAAGACTAAAAAGGGCAGAACGGTAATAAAATACAGAAAATATTTATAAATCGGAGGAAGCATTATGAAAACACCTGAACAGATCCGTAATATGGAATTTCAGAAGTCCCCGATGGGCGGATATAAGCAGAGCGACGTTGAGCTTTTCCTTGAGGAAATGGCGTCGGAAATAGAGATACTTATGCGTCAGAAGGCGGAAGCCGACCGCAGACTTAAGGAATATGCCGCAAAGTCTCCGGACGGAGCGCTGTCTACCGCAGGTATTCAGAATGTGCTCATAAGCGCACAGCGCGTGGCTGAGCAGATAACCGACGAGGCAAAGGAAAATGCCGAGCGCATCGCAGCCGAGGCGGAGCTTAAGGTCACCCAGGCTGAGATAAAGGCGAAGGATATCATAGGCGACGCCGAAAACAAGGCGAGACTTCTCGGCGATACCGCCGAAAAGGAAGCGGCAAAAATAATAGCCGCCGCCGTGGAAAAATCCGAACAGACGCTTGCCGCAGCCAAGGAGAGCACCGAGCTTGAGCAGAAGCTGTATGACAGGCTTAAAATAGAAATATCTGATTTCCGCAAGAAGGCATCGGCGCAGTGCAGCTCACTTATCGAGCTTATAAACCAGCTTCCTTCGGAAATACCTTTCAATATAGAACGCGCAAAGACCGTTCTTTCAATAGATTTCAGCGATCCGGAAGCACTGCTTGACAAGGCTGTCGAGGAACGGCTTTTAAAGGAAAAGGCTGCCGCCGAGGCAAGGATGCGGGCTGAAAAAGCAGAGGCAAAGGCTGAAAGTGCCGCCGCTCCTGCTGCACCTTCTGCACCCGTAGTACCGGCTGCTCCCGCAGCACCCGCGGCAAAGGCTGAGCCCGTATCGGTGCCGGTGCAGGCGCCCCAGGCTGCAAAGCCTGTAATGCCCACAGTGCAGGAGATAGTGTCAGCTCCCGAGATGGCTGAGGAGCCGGCTGCGTCGCCCAAAACACTTGAAAATGCAGCCCCTGCCGAAAGAGCAGCGAAGCTTGACGCGTTTTTAAACGCAGATAAGGATAAAAAGGAAGACGAGCAGCCGAAAAAGGGTCGTATAAGCTTCGGAATATCAGACGATGATGACGATGACGACGATGACGATGATGACGACGAGCCGAGACTGTTTTTCAAAAGAAAAAAGAAATAAAACCGCAAAGTCCGGACCGGTAAAACAGCCGGCCCGGATTGTCCGCGCAAAAAGGAGTTTTAAATCTAATGGATTACAATAAGACGCTTAATCTGCCTGTTACCGAATTTCCGATGCGGGCAGGTCTGCCGACAAGAGAGCCCGAGGCACTGAAACAGTGGCAGGACGAGCATGTTTACGAAGAGCTTATGAAGCAGGGTGAGGGCAAGCCGCTTTATATCCTGCACGACGGTCCTCCCTACGCAAACGGAATAATCCACATGGGAACGGCGCTTAATAAGTCGCTCAAGGATTTTGTTATCAGATATAAGAATATGTCCGGTTTCAAGGCTCCTTATGTTCCGGGATATGATACCCACGGTCTGCCGACCGAGCTCAAGGCAAGAAAAAAAGCCGGAATGAGCGCGTCGGGTCAGGTCTCGGCACTGGAGCTTCGCAAGATCTGCCGTGATTTTGCGCTGGGCTTTGTCGAGGATCAGAGAAGGCAGTTCGAGCGCCTCGGAGTGCTTGGAGACTGGGAGCATCCGTATCTGACGCTCAAAAACGAATATGTCGCAAAGCAGGTCGAGATATTCGGTGAGATGGCTGATAAGGGATATATTTATAAGGGACTCAAGCCGGTATACTGGTGCCCCGAGTGCCAGACCGCTCTGGCTGAGGCTGAGATCGAGTATGCCGAGGATCCCTGCCATTCAATTTATGTGAAATTCACCGTCACCGATGACCTTGGAAAGCTGTCTGCACTTGGTGCGGAAATGGGCAAGACCTATTTCGTGATATGGACAACTACCACATGGACGCTTCCTGCCAACGTTGCCATATGCGTGGGACCCGAGTATCAGTACGGCGTATACAAAGCCAACGGCGAATATTATGTTTTGGCGACCGAGCTTGCCGATAGGACTATGAAGGCGGCAAACATTGAGGAGTACGAGCTGCTCGGCACGCTTAAGGGCTCAGAGCTTGAATACATGAAGTGCGCTCATCCGTTTATCGACCGCACCTCGCTCGTTATAGTCGGCAGTCATGTGACGCTTGAAAGCGGTACGGGATGCGTTCATACCGCTCCCGGTCACGGTGTTGACGACTTTGAGGTGTGCCAGCATTACAAGGAAATACCCATGGTCGTTCCGGTCGACTCAAAGGGCGTGCTGACCGAAGAAGCAGGCGAGTTTGCCGGTCTTACAACCGATAAGGCGAACAAGGCGATAGCCATAAAGCTTGATGAGACCGGTCACCTTTTCGCGCTGCAGAAGATAATCCACCAGTATCCGCACTGCTGGAGATGCAAGTCCCCGATACTTTTCCGCGCGACCGAGCAGTGGTTCTGTTCGATCTCCGCTTTTGCCGACAAGGCGCTGAGCGAGGTCAAAAAGGTAAAATGGATCCCTGCATGGGGCGAGGACCGCATTTCCGGAATGATAAAGGACCGCAGCGACTGGTGCATATCGCGTCAGCGCACATGGGGCGTTCCCATTCCGATATTCTACTGCAAAAAGTGCGGCAAGGAAATGATAAATAGGGAGACCATAGCGAAGGTCGCGGCTGTTTTCCGTGAAAAGGGCGCCGACGCATGGTATTCCATGAGCGAGAGCGAGCTTATGCCGGAGGGCGCGACTTGCGAATGCGGCGGCACCGAGTTTAAAAAGGAAACCGACATCATGGATGTCTGGTTCGATTCCGGTTCCACCCACGCTGCTGTGCTGGAGGAGCGTCCGGAGCTGAGCTTCCCGGCCGACATGTATATG
>ERZ773225.3650-NODE-3650-length-13506-cov-21.108988_pt1 | contig 13506 bp, 9 predicted proteins | sample MGYA00580993_ERZ773225 | MGnify/ENA primary metagenome ERZ773225 (study PRJEB29015, sample SAMEA2737748) | human gut metagenome | biome: human gut; feature: human-associated habitat; material: faeces | place: China | collected 2012 ... | reverse complement strand
TTAGAGCATGGAGCAGACGGTATTGCGTTTGGATTTCTGACAGAGGAAAAAATGCCTGATGAAAAGCGCACGAGGGAAATGATAGAGCTCATTCATGAGTATGGCAAAGAGGCAGTGTTTCACCGCGCCTTTGACTGCACAGATAACCAGGATGGTGCAGCGGAGAAGCTTATTATGCTTGGCACAGATCGTATCCTCACAAGCGGTGGCGCAGCAAATGCATGGGATGGCAGAAAACAGCTTAAGCATCTTCAAAATCAATATGGAAAGGATATTGCGATTCTGGCCGGAAGCGGTGTGAATGATACCAATGCGAGAGCACTTATCGAATATACAGGTATTACGCAGGTGCACAGCTCGTGTGGCGCATGGAAGTGTGATGTGACAGCATCGGGCAAAGAGGTGGATTTTTCATATGATGAAGCGATGAAGAACGGCTATCAATGTGCAGATGCAGGGAAGGTTAGGAAGCTTGCAGAGGAGATAAGTGGAGAGTAAATATTAGAGCTAAAGATTAAAGAATTTCGGAGGAAGCAATTAATGGCAGAGCAGGAAAACAGTAAGGATTTAATCAGTGTACTTTGGAGTGGTGCTGATGTACTTCGTTCAAAAATGGACGCGAATGAATATAAGAATTATCTTTTGGGAATTGTATTCTATAAATATCTTTCAGATTCATTTTTGATAAGAGTATATGATTTGATAAATGATGAGAAACCGGAATCACTCAAGGTGGCACTTGAGGCATATAAAAATGAGTTGAAAGGTGAGTATGCTAATGATTTGCTTGATGAATTAAAGCAGGATCGTAAATATGTAATTGAGCCTGAGCTTACATATACATGTTTTGCAGAGGATGCAAGGAATAATTGCTTTAACCGTGAGCAATTGCAGAAAGCATTTAATAATATTGAGCAGAGCGGAGAGTTGTTTGTGGATTTGTTTTCCGACATTGATTTGTATTCAAGCAGGCTTGGAGCGGGAGACCAGAAACAAAGTGATACAATCGCAGAACTGATAAAAGTAATAGACCAGGCGGATTTGCTCAATTCCGATGGTGAAATACTTGGAGATGCATATGAATATCTGATAGGACAGTTTGCGTCAGAGACCGGTAAGAAGGCGGGAGAATTCTATACACCACAGGCAGTATCAAAAATTCTTACTAGAATAGCAATAACAGGACAGGAGAATGTGAAAGGTTTGTCAATCTATGATCCATGTATGGGCTCAGGTTCGCTGCTTCTTAACGCAAAGAGATACTATAAAGGTGATACAAACTATATAAAGTATTATGGACAGGAACTGAACATGTCTACATATAATCTGGCGAGGATGAATATGTTCCTGCATGATGTAGCTGCGGAGAATCAGAATCTGCATCATGGAGATACTCTTGATGCAGACTGGCCAACTGGTGAGGAAACTGACTTTCACATGGTACTTATGAATCCGCCGTATTCTGCAAAATGGAGTGCTGCATCAGGATTTTTACAGGACGAAAGATTTTCAGAATATGGTGTTTTGGCGCCAAAATCAAAGGCTGATTATGCATTTTTACTTCATGGACTTTATCATCTGAAAAGCAATGGAACAATGGCCATCGTTTTGCCACATGGAGTGCTTTTCAGAGGTGCAGCAGAGGGAAAAATAAGAGAAAAGCTCCTTCGTTCAGGAAACATATATGCGGTTATAGGATTGCCGGCTAATTTATTTTATAATACGTCTATTCCTACATGCATTGTTGTACTTAAAAAGCATAGAGATGGCAGAGATGTACTGTTTATTGATGCGTCAAAGAAGTTCATTAAGGGCAAAAAACAAAACGAAATGTCAGACGAGCATATTGATGAAGTTATGGATTTGTATAACAGAAGGGAAAATGTAGACAAAGAATCCTATCTGGCAAGCTTTGATGATATTGAAAAGAATGATTTCAATCTAAACATACCGCGATATGTAGACAATTTTGAAAAGGAAGAGGAAGTCGATATAAATGGTTTGCTCGAGGATATGCAAAAAACAGATGACGAGATAGGAAAGGTCGAAGGTGAGTTTGTGAATTTGTTAAAAGACCTGACATCGTCCGATGAAAATATAATGGCATCGTTAAATCGTTATATTGATATGATTGAGGGGTGATTTGTATGGAAAATCCAAAGATTAGATTTAAAGGGTTTACTAAGGATTGGGAACAGCGTAAGTTTTCTGAATTGGTAACAATTGAGCGTGGTGGATCACCTAGACCGATAGATAAATTTATCACAAATGATGAAAATGGATTGAATTGGGTTAAGATTGGTGATGCTCCAGAACAGGGAAATTATATTACTCAAACAGCAGAGAAAATTAGACCTGAAGGACTCTCTAAAACTAGAGAAGTTCATCCAGGAGATTTGATCTTATCAAATTCGATGAGCTTTGGAAGACCATATATAATGGCGATAGATGGCTGTATTCATGATGGTTGGCTTGCTATTCGAGATACCAAAAAGAACTTTGATTTAAAGTTTCTTTGTACTTTACTTGGAACAGATGGCATGCTCAATCAATATAAGGCTATGGCGGCAGGAAGTACCGTTAATAATCTTAACAAAGAATTGGTGGGTGGTACTACAGTTACATTTCCAATGGTGGAAGAGCAGATAAAGATTGGAGATTATTTTACTACCCTCGACCACCTCATCGCTCTTCACCAGCGAAAGTGTGAACAGACAAAAAAATTGAAAAAATATATGCTTCAAAAAATGTTTCCTCAAAATGGAGCAAAAGTTCCAGAAATTAGATTTTATGGATTTACTTACGATTGGGAACAGCGTAAGGTTACAGATTTAGGTGAAATATATATTGGTTTAGTAACGACAATGACAGAACACTATACAGATAAAGGTCATTTATTGATTAGAAATTCAGATATAAAAGATGGATATTTTGAATTTGGAGAAAATCCAATTTATCTTGATGAAGAGTTTTCTGAGCGGAATAAATTAAGAATGCATCAGCTAGGAGATGTAATAACAGTACATACTGGTGATATAGGAACATCTGCTGTAATAGGCGAAAATGAAGTAAATTCAATAGGTTTCGCAACAATTGTAACTAGACCAAATCAAGAAATATTGGACTCGAATTATTTTGCGACTTATTTGAATACCGATACTCATAAGCAATGGGCTGTTTCAATGGCAACAGGTGATGGAAGGTCTAACTATAATCTGAAAGACTACACAAAACTTGTAGTTCCGATACCTGAAATTGAGGAACAAAAGAAAATTGCAGCGTGTATTGTCAATTTAAATTCTCTCATCACTCTTCACCAACGTAAGTGCGATGAACTTAAGAAAATGAAAAAATATATGTTACAAAATATGTTTATATAATCATTTGATATTAGAGTTATGAGATCTCTTGAGGGAAGGGAGGTTTAAGAATGTCACAGGGAATTAAAATGGATACAATAATTTTATATCACGGTTCTCCTAACAAAATAGTAACACCGGTATTTGGCGGTGGAGATGATAAACATGATTATGGTCGTGGATTTTATCTGACAGAAAACATAGATTTAGCAAAAGAATGGGCGGTTTGCAGACCTAATGAACAGAATGGATGGGTTCATAAGTATGAGTTAAATACAAGGAATATAAAAATTTTGGATTTTCAGGAGAAAGATGTTTTATCGTGGCTTGCAGAGCTTATGAAACATCGCGATGCTGCTGATTCTAAGCGTTATAGGATGCTTGCAGCAAAATTTATTGATAAATATGGTATTGCTACCAATGCATATGATGTGATAAAGGGATGGCGCGCAAATGCATCATATTTCTACATTGCAAAAGAATTTGTCCGAGATAATATTGATATAGATATTCTTGAAGAATTGCTTTCGTTAGGCGGATTGGGGATTCAGTATTGTATTAAGACAGAAAAAGCATATGCAAATTTACGCGAGATAGAAAGTGATTTACTTCAAGTTGAATACAATGAATTTAACAATAAGTATAATCAAAGAGATATTGAAGCAAGAAAAAAAATGCGTAATTTAGTAGATTCAGATGCAAATAAGGTTACGAATGTTTTTAGTACATTGTTTTAGAGGTGAGAAAATGGGCGCATATTCAGAAGCGTATCTAGGTGACGTGGTGGAAAATCAGGGAAAATTATTTGATTTTGTGGCGCAGTCTTATCCTGATAGTGATACAGAAGATTTTATAAATACGTATATGAAAAGTAAAACCAGAAAAAACATTGATGATGCGATGGCTTATGTTAATACTATGGATGCAAAAGAACTGTGGAAATACTTTTCAGACACAGAAAAATATAAGTTAAAGAAGGGGAAAGCAATCGAAGGATTTATGCCTGATTGGATTGGAGAATTTTATGCTTATTATCAGTGGTATTATGATATTCCAAGCGCAGAGGTAATATATAAAGTACCGGTCGATTTTCTGAGGAAAGCTTATTGTGGACTTCATGATTTAGAGCTTGATTTGGCGGTAAAAAAGGTAGGTAAAGTATAAATGAATATAGTTTGTTTTCATAATCCAAATGAGGAAAATGGATATCTTAGTAACTGGTATTTAAGTGAGTTTGAATGTGATGGAATAAGATTTTCATCAATGGAACAGTACATGATGTATCAAAAAGCAAATTGTTTTGGTGATATAAAAATAGCGGAGAAGATTCTTGAAACTACAGATGTTGCACAAATTAAGGCTTTGGGAAGAAAGGTTTCAAATTATAATGAAACAATCTGGAATGGAAAGCGACAGATTGTTGTTTACAAGGGAATTTGTGAAAAATTTCAAAATCCTGAATTGAAATCCAGACTAAAGGCTACAGGTGATGCGGTTTTAGCGGAATGTGCTGTGAGGGACTGCATATGGGGGATTGGATTGTCAATGACAGATCCTAAAAGACTGGAAATGGAAAAGTGGAGAGGACAGAATCTGCTTGGATTTGCACTTATGATGGTGAGAGATAGAATATAAAATATAAAATATGAAAAAAATCTGATTACTTTTAAGAGCATACGTCCGTGCTTTTAATTATTTTTAGGCGTGGGGTAATTACTCACGTCTTTTATATTATAAGTGATGAATAGTGGCATCACTCGTTATTAGCGTAAGTCTATTTGGATATGGTGAATAAAACCAAAAGTTTGGGAACAGCGTAAGCTAAATGAAGTTGGTGTAGTAATTGACCCTCACCCAAGTCATAGAGCTCCAAAAGAAGAACAAGGAGGCATACCTTTTATCGGTATTGGAGATGTTGATGAAATGGGTAATATCAATCGTGAATCAGCAAGACCTGTTCCGGAAAATGTATATGATGAGCATCATAAACGATATGATTTAAATGTCCCATCACTTGGTTTAGGAAGAGTTGCGTCATTAGGAAAGGTAATAAGATTGCGCTCAGATATAGGAAAGTATGCGATTTCTCCAACAATTTCAGTTCTTCAATTTTCGGAGAATATAAATATAGATTATTTGTATGCTTACATGAATACTCCGCAGTTCAAGAAACAGTTTGAAGGAAAAAGCAATGGTTCTACAAGACAATCTGTTGGAACTGAAATGGTGCGTTTGCTTAACCTTTCCATGCCATTTAATCTTGACGAACAGAAAGCTATTGGAACTTTTTATAAAAACCTCGACAACCTCATCACTCTTCACCAGCGCCAGACAGATTTTTATAAAAAAATCAGTTTTTACTATATCTCATCGTAAGCCAATAAAAAATTATAAATGTTGAAAACGATTGGGAACAGCGTAAGTTGATAGATTATCTTGAGGTATCATCTGAAAAGAATAGAGATAATCGTTTCACAAAAGAGGATGTTCTATCGGTTTCAGGTGAATATGGAATTGTAAATCAGATTGAATTTCAAGGTCGTTCATTTGCAGGTGCATCGGTTTCGAATTATGGTGTTGTGGAAAACGGAGATGTTGTATATACAAAGTCACCATTAAAATCTAATCCATACGGAATAATCAAGACAAATAAGGGAATTCCGGGTATTGTATCAACCTTATATGCAGTTTATAAGCCAAAAGAAATAACGGATTCAAAGTTTGTACAGATTTATTTTGAACTTGATTCCAGAATGAATTCTTATATGCATCCGTTGGTAAACAAAGGTGCAAAAAATGACATGAAAGTTTCAGCAGAGAACGCTTTAAAGGGGATGGTTTCTTTTCCTAAAAAAGATGAACAGGAAATGATTTCATTATATTTTTCCACCATCGACCACCTTATCACTCTTCACCAACGTAAGTGCGATGAACTTAAGAAAATGAAAAAATATATGTTACAAAATATGTTTATATAATCATTTGATATTAGAGTTATGAGATCTCTTGAGGGAAGGGAGGTTTAAGAATGTCACAGGGAATTAAAATGGATACAATAATTTTATATCACGGTTCTCCTAACAAAATAGTAACACCGGTATTTGGCGGTGGAGATGATAAACATGATTATGGTCGTGGATTTTATCTGACAGAAAACATAGATTTAGCAAAAGAATGGGCGGTTTGCAGACCTAATGAACAGAATGGATGGGTTCATAAGTATGAGTTAAATACAAGGAATATAAAAATTTTGGATTTTCAGGAGAAAGATGTTTTATCGTGGCTTGCAGAGCTTATGAAACATCGCGATGCTGCTGATTCTAAGCGTTATAGGATGCTTGCAGCAAAATTTATTGATAAATATGGTATTGCTACCAATGCATATGATGTGATAAAGGGATGGCGCGCAAATGCATCATATTTCTACATTGCAAAAGAATTTGTCCGAGATAATATTGATATAGATATTCTTGAAGAATTGCTTTCGTTAGGCGGATTGGGGATTCAGTATTGTATTAAGACAGAAAAAGCATATGCAAATTTACGCGAGATAGAAAGTGATTTACTTCAAGTTGAATACAATGAATTTAACAATAAGTATAATCAAAGAGATATTGAAGCAAGAAAAAAAATGCGTAATTTAGTAGATTCAGATGCAAATAAGGTTACGAATGTTTTTAGTACATTGTTTTAGAGGTGAGAAAATGGGCGCATATTCAGAAGCGTATCTAGGTGACGTGGTGGAAAATCAGGGAAAATTATTTGATTTTGTGGCGCAGTCTTATCCTGATAGTGATACAGAAGATTTTATAAATACGTATATGAAAAGTAAAACCAGAAAAAACATTGATGATGCGATGGCTTATGTTAATACTATGGATGCAAAAGAACTGTGGAAATACTTTTCAGACACAGAAAAATATAAGTTAAAGAAGGGGAAAGCAATCGAAGGATTTATGCCTGATTGGATTGGAGAATTTTATGCTTATTATCAGTGGTATTATGATATTCCAAGCGCAGAGGTAATATATAAAGTACCGGTCGATTTTCTGAGGAAAGCTTATTGTGGACTTCATGATTTAGAGCTTGATTTGGCGGTAAAAAAGGTAGGTAAAGTATAAATGAATATAGTTTGTTTTCATAATCCAAATGAGGAAAATGGATATCTTAGTAACTGGTATTTAAGTGAGTTTGAATGTGATGGAATAAGATTTTCATCAATGGAACAGTACATGATGTATCAAAAAGCAAATTGTTTTGGTGATATAAAAATAGCGGAGAAGATTCTTGAAACTACAGATGTTGCACAAATTAAGGCTTTGGGAAGAAAGGTTTCAAATTATAATGAAACAATCTGGAATGGAAAGCGACAGATTGTTGTTTACAAGGGAATTTGTGAAAAATTTCAAAATCCTGAATTGAAATCCAGACTAAAGGCTACAGGTGATGCGGTTTTAGCGGAATGTGCTGTGAGGGACTGCATATGGGGGATTGGATTGTCAATGACAGATCCTAAAAGACTGGAAATGGAAAAGTGGAGAGGACAGAATCTGCTTGGATTTGCACTTATGATGGTGAGAGATAGAATATAAAATATAAAATATGAAAAAAATCTGATTACTTTTAAGAGCATACGTCCGTGCTTTTAATTATTTTTAGGCGTGGGGTAATTACTCACGTCTTTTATATTATAAGTGATGAATAGTGGCATCACTCGTTATTAGCGTAAGTCTATTTGGATATGGTGAATAAAACCAAAAGTTTGGGAACAGCGTAAGCTAAATGAAGTTGGTGTAGTAATTGACCCTCACCCAAGTCATAGAGCTCCAAAAGAAGAACAAGGAGGCATACCTTTTATCGGTATTGGAGATGTTGATGAAATGGGTAATATCAATCGTGAATCAGCAAGACCTGTTCCGGAAAATGTATATGATGAGCATCATAAACGATATGATTTAAATGTCCCATCACTTGGTTTAGGAAGAGTTGCGTCATTAGGAAAGGTAATAAGATTGCGCTCAGATATAGGAAAGTATGCGATTTCTCCAACAATTTCAGTTCTTCAATTTTCGGAGAATATAAATATAGATTATTTGTATGCTTACATGAATACTCCGCAGTTCAAGAAACAGTTTGAAGGAAAAAGCAATGGTTCTACAAGACAATCTGTTGGAACTGAAATGGTGCGTTTGCTTAACCTTTCCATGCCATTTAATCTTGACGAACAGAAAGCTATTGGAACTTTTTATAAAAACCTCGACAACCTCATCACTCTTCACCAGCGCCAGACAGATTTTTATAAAAAAATCAGTTTTTACTATATCTCATCGTAAGCCAATAAAAAATTATAAATGTTGAAAACGATTGGGAACAGCGTAAGTTGATAGATTATCTTGAGGTATCATCTGAAAAGAATAGAGATAATCGTTTCACAAAAGAGGATGTTCTATCGGTTTCAGGTGAATATGGAATTGTAAATCAGATTGAATTTCAAGGTCGTTCATTTGCAGGTGCATCGGTTTCGAATTATGGTGTTGTGGAAAACGGAGATGTTGTATATACAAAGTCACCATTAAAATCTAATCCATACGGAATAATCAAGACAAATAAGGGAATTCCGGGTATTGTATCAACCTTATATGCAGTTTATAAGCCAAAAGAAATAACGGATTCAAAGTTTGTACAGATTTATTTTGAACTTGATTCCAGAATGAATTCTTATATGCATCCGTTGGTAAACAAAGGTGCAAAAAATGACATGAAAGTTTCAGCAGAGAACGCTTTAAAGGGGATGGTTTCTTTTCCTAAAAAAGATGAACAGGAAATGATTTCATTATATTTTTCCACCATCGACCACCTTATCACTCTTCACCAGCGCCAGCACAAATTACATCTGAACATGCTTTTATAAACTGTTTTTTATCGTAAGTAACATCATATTTATACAATGGTTACCATAAATTTGACAACGAATCAAACATAAACCAACCTCAAACAAAGCAAGCCTAATTATGGTTACATCAGCGTAAGCAGTACTAATAAAGGAGGTAGCGTATGCTAGAGGATATGAGCAAGGATGCATTATTTTACAACTATTACACACAGTGGATAGAAGTGTATAAGAAAGATGCAATTCGTGAAGCCACTATGGCAAAGTACAGGATGACTCAAAAGTGGGTTGAGAAGCTGGCTCCGGAGCTTAAGGTTTGTGAGCTGACAAGGACCGCGTATCAGAAGATACTAAATGATTATGCAAAGGAGCATGAGAGACAGACAACACTTGACTTCCATCATCAGCTAAAGGGTGCGGTAATGGACGCTGTGGATGAGGGGCTGATAGAGCGTGATCCGACCAGAAAGGCTATCATCAAGGGTAAGACACCACGTGAGAAAAAGATTAAATATCTCAATCAGTTTGAGTTGCATACTTTGATAGCTGATCTGGATATAAAGGAAGAGCCGAACTGGGACTGGTTTATTTTGCTTGTAGCAAAGACAGGGATGCGTTTCTCAGAGGCGCTTGCTATCACACCAAAGGATTTTGATTTTGGAAGACAAACACTTTCTATAAGCAAGACTTGGGATTATAAGGGTAAGGGCGGTTTTCTACCGACGAAGAATAAGTCATCTGTGAGAAAGATTCAGATTGACTGGCAGATAGTAGTAAAGTTTTCTGAGCTGGTAAAAGGGTTGCCGGAGGACGAGCCTATATTTGTAGGAGAGGAAAAGATTTATAATTCAACCATCAATGATGCTCTCACCAGACACTGTAAGGCCTGTGGGATATCGGAGATTTCCATTCACGGACTTAGACATACGCATGCATCGTTGCTTTTGTTTGCCGGTGTTTCTATAGCCAGTGTGGCGCGCAGATTGGGGCATGCGAGTATGACAACAACGCAGAAAACATATCTGCATATCATTCAGGAACTGGAAAATAAGGATGTGGATCTGGTAATGAGGACTTTGTCAGGACTGTAATGTAGCTTTTTAAACAATATGCTTACGCTGATTTTGATATAAGTAATTTTGTGGTATTTTATGCCTATATTTGCTATAATAAATATAGTTAGTGTTTAGGTTTTGAAGAAGGAGAAATTATCATGCCGGAGTTGGAATCGTTAATAGAGCAGAAATTGATTGAGCAGTTGATATATGGGGATTCGCAGTGGACGTACAGACCAGATTTAAAGACAGAAGCGGATTTATGGAACAATTTTAAATATATTTTAGAGCAGAACAATAAGGACAGGCTGGATGGTGAGCCACTTTCTGATTCAGAGTTTGAGCAGGTAAAGAATCAGTTGCAGTTTTCAACATTTTATAAGGCGGGAGAGTGGCTGGTAGGCGAAAACGGCAAGGTCATGGTGCATGTACAGCGTGATACTAAGAAGCTTCATCTGGTTGTGATGAATCATGAGCATATTGCAGGTGGCAGCAGTGTGTATGAGGTTATAAATCAGTACAGTGCATTGAAGGATGATGAGGATGCCGCATCAAGAGACCGTAGATTTGATGTGACCTTGATGATAAACGGTCTTCCAATGATACATATTGAGCTGAAAAACAGACAGCATTCATATATGGAAGCATTCAATCAGATAAAGAAATACATTGGTGAAGGGCAGTTCAGGGGGATTTTTTCGGCTGTTCAGATGTTTGTTATAAGCAACGGTGTTGACACGAAGTATTTTTCTGCAGCAAGTGATACGGAGCTAAAGAAAGAATTTATCAGCGGATGGGTTGACAGGAACAATCAGCCGGTTTCTGATTATATTGATTTTGCAAAAAATGTCCTTAAGATTCCACAGGCACATGAGATGATTGCAAGATATACGGTTTTAGATAATGAAGCTAAGCGGCTTATTCTGCTTAGACCATATCAGATACATGCTATTGAGGCAATTCGTGAAGCATCACGAACAGGAAAGTCGGGATTTGTATGGCATACTACAGGCTCGGGAAAGACGCTTACATCATATAAGGCAACAAGAAATCTCCTTATGGATATTCCGGCGTTGGATAAGGCTATTTTCCTTATAGACAGGAAAGATCTTGATGAGCAGACAAATACGTCATTTAGTTCATATTCTCAGAATGATTCAATTGATGTGGATAATACGGATAATGTGACTGATTTGAAAAATAAACTTAAATCGTCTGACAGACAGATGATTGTTACAACAATTCAAAAGATGCAGATTCTCATTTCAAAGCGTCTGAAGGAGGGCACACCTGAGTATAACAGGTTAAGAGGATTAAAAATAGCTTTTGTGGTGGATGAGTGTCACAGAGCTGTATCTCCGGCTACCAAGAGAATAATCGAACGCTTTTTTGGAAAGTCACTCTGGTTTGGCTTTACAGGAACACCACGTTTTCCGGAGAATCCTTATCCGTTGATGGGGGATTTGCCACGTACAACAGAGGAATTATACGGAGCATGTCTGCACAAATATACTATCCAGAATGCTATTCATGATAATGCTGTTTTGGGATTTCAAGTGGAGCACGATGGTCCAAAGGATGTGACGGATGAGACTGACAGCAGCCGATATGAAAATGAGACGCATATGCTCAAGGTGCTTGAGGTTATTTTAAATAAGTCATATCATAAGCTGGGCTTCCAAAATGGAAAAGGCAAGACCTTTGAAGGGCTTTTGACTACAAGTTCTATTTCGCTTGCACAAAAATATTATGAGCTGCTCACAAGGGTGAAAAACGGAGAAACGCCATTAAAGATAGATGAACGCATAAAGCAGGTTTTACCGGACTTCCCTAAGTTTGCCATCACATACTCTGTGACTGAAAATGAGGACGGCTCGCAGGTCAATCAGGAGAAGATGAAGCAGTCTCTTGATGACTACAACGCTATGTTTGATACAAAGTTTGATATTTCACAGATTACTTCATACAATAGTAATCTAAATAAACGACTTTCTAGAAAAGATCCTAAGTATAAGAGCAGAAACGAACAGCTTGATCTGGTTATTGTTGTGGATCGTCTGCTCACAGGCTTTGATGCGCCATGCATGTCGACAATTTTTATTGACAGGCAGCCGATGGGACCTCACGATTTAATACAGGCCTTTTCCAGAACTAATCGTAATTTTGACAAAAAATCAAAGCCGTATGGACAGATTGTGACTTTTCAGGCACCGGTACTTTTCAAGAAATGTGTGGATGATGCTGTCAAGCTTTACTCTGCAGGAAGTACAGAGGATACACCGCTTATTGCAGAGTGGGATGATGTGGAGCCTGCTTTTAAAAAGGCGCTTGCGGCACTTAGAATTGCAGCTCAGACACCGGACGACATTCCGTCAATGTCAGATGAGGAGAAGCTTCATTTCATGAAGATGTTTCAGAGCTTTGACAGACTATTTGCACAGCTTAAATCCTTCAGCAGATATGATGAAAGTATGCTTGATGATTATGGAATTACTGAACAGGAATATATAGACTATGCAGGTCATTACCTGAACATAAAAAGTGAGATTGGGCCAGACCCGGGACCGGACCCGGATAATCCGCCAGTAGAACCGGAAATAGACTCAGATTATGAGCTTATGGCATACAGTAATACAAGGATTGATTATGAATATATCATCAATCTCATTCAGAATATCGTCAATCCTGAGGAGGATGGTGATATCACTCCTGAGGAAAAGCAAAAGAAGATTGATGAGGCAAAGCAGTATGTAGAGGATCTGCGTAAGGATAATCCAAAGGTTGCAGATATCATGTCACATCTGATTAATGAGATAGAGCATGATGAGAGCAGGTTCAAGGGCAAATCAATTCTAAACATTGTTGAAAATATGAAACATGAATGTATAGAACAGGTTGTGAGTAATTTCTGCCTGCTATGGCATGCAGACAAGGATGATGTAATGTATGCGGCAACACATTACCGCAATGGGATTATCCCTAATGAGAGCGCCATAAAGGCATCTATTAATTATCCTGAGTACAAAAATACAGTGGAACATGCTTTACCTAAATTCAAGTACTATGCTAAGTTTTTTGCAGAGCTTAGGAGTACGCTGGATGACGAGATTAAGCCTTTAGTGTAAAGAAATGTATTTAACAACACTTATAATACATATACAATTAAATACCGGATTGTGTTATAATATGTCTGTCGGCGGAT
>ERZ773225.3648-NODE-3648-length-13517-cov-3.070049_pt1 | contig 13517 bp, 9 predicted proteins | sample MGYA00580993_ERZ773225 | MGnify/ENA primary metagenome ERZ773225 (study PRJEB29015, sample SAMEA2737748) | human gut metagenome | biome: human gut; feature: human-associated habitat; material: faeces | place: China | collected 2012 ... | reverse complement strand
TAAAATTTTAAGAAGGAGGCGGTTTTGTGGAACATTACGAAAAATTTATTTACCGGCAGTCAGGGCCTAACCAGCTCTCCGGAAAAAAACATGTGCATCCGGACGAATTTGAATTGCTTTACGTAACGAACGGACGCGGGCGCGTAATGATTGGCGCAAGGTTATTTTCACTGACGCCCGGCACGCTTTACATGATCAACGGAGAGGACGTGCACAGCGTTACGCCGGACACTGGCACAGAATATGTAAGAACCATTTTAAATTTGCCCAAAGAATATCTCAACAGATTGCTTGCCTCCGCAAAAGAGCCGGAACTGCTGCCCATGCTTTTGCAAAAGGGCGCAGTGCGTCTTGATTCTCTGGCTGCCGAACGGGTTGAAAGAGAATTCGAGTCTGTTTACAACGCAAAGGAACACAAAAATCTTTTGTTTGCCGGCGCACTGCTTGCTCTTTTTTCAGCCTGCACCGCTTCTGCCTCCCAGGTTTCACCTGATTTTGGCGGAATAATTTCCTCGGTGTTGTCTTACATTGACCAGAACATTACGGCGAAAATCACGCTGGACGACATTGAAAAGCACGCGTTTGTGAGCAAATATCACATTTGCCACAAGTTTAAAAGGACCGTGGGCATGACGCCGGGGGAATATATTTTAAAGCGGCGGCTATCGTTAGCAAAAAAGCTTTTGTCCGGCAGTGATTCTGCCCTTTCTGAAATTGCCATGTCAACCGGGTTTGGCAGTTTTTCTTACTTTAGCTCCAGCTTTAAACGCCTTGAGGGAATTACTCCCACGGAGTACCGCAGGAGGTATCGTAACAGCCCCCTGGCTAAATAAAGAAAACAGTAAGAAAAGCTGAAAAATTTTAATCATTCAGCTTTTCTTTTCTATATTTTCCGGGAGATATGCCCTCCATTTTTTTAAAAACTCGACTGAAATATTGCAGAGAAGAAAAACCGCTTTTAAGAGCGCAGGTTTCTAAAGATAAAAAAGAATGTTTCATAAGTCTTTGTGCATTATTTATTCGAATTGCGTTTATATATTTCGATGGAGACATATTATATTGAGTTTTGAAAAGCTTTCTAAAGTAGACATCGCTTATGTCAAGTTTATCTGCTAACACGGAAATACTCAGTGACAAATCATTAAAATGAGTATCAATATATTCTTTTGCTTCTGTTATTTTTGTTTTTATAGAATTGCTCATATAATTCGTGCTTGCAGTTAGTGCAATAATACCATAGATATCGTATAAAATAGACATACACTCAAAAAAGGAAATACTTGTATGATGTGTGTATATGTATAAAAGTTTTCTAAAGGTATTCTCTGCATAAGATGCGTTACTGGGTGCATAAATATTACTTTTTTTTAAATCATGGTTTTCGAACTCAAAATCACAAAATATAAATTGATATTCGTCTGAATGAATATACATTGTATAGTTGGCGTGGTGAGCAAGATAAAATATATCACCGGCATTTACAGTGAATTCTTGATTGTCATTAAAGTTATATGTACAGCTTCCCGAGATAACATATACAAATGCGTCGCTGTGTCTGTCTTTAACGGTAAGTAATTTGCGAATATGTTCATTCTTTGCTTTTATCACATCTATAATTTGCCTAATACTAACTTTATTTTCGACTATATCAAGTTCCATTACATCGTCTTCTTTTCTTTTATTTGTATAAAATTTTATCATAAGATACTGAGAAAATCAACATAAATTTTATCTAAAGTTTCGAAAAGTATAAATTATTTGATAATTCATATTTACAATATAATTCTGTTACTATACAATTGTATCAAAAGGAGTTGATGAGATTTATGCCATTAGCAAGAAAAGAGTTATTGGATTATGCAGAGCGGCACTCAAGCAAAGAAGATGCATGCGATGTATTGGAGGCAGATTGTAAAATTATTATTTATCTGCTTGATAATTGCAAAATTACAGTTCCAGAAAATAATCGTTTTTTTGTAAATGTGAATTGCAAAGGAATTTTAAATCAGATTGCATGGAAAAGAGCGGTTATATATGATGAGGAGCTAAAAAAAAATAAGCTTTCGGACGGATGCAACGCATTGGCATTTACCGGTACATTTGATATCGGTCACACAACAGCCGAATGGGAAAGGGTTATTTCTCTTGGCGTATATGGAATTAGAACAGAATTGAAAAAGTATTATGAAAGATATGCAACAGATGATAAAAAACGCAGATTTTTCAATAATACGATCAAAGTATATGACGCTGCGCTTAAGTTTATGAAACGTTGTGCCGAAGCTGCTTTGCAGAACGGAAAAACAGAAATGGCAAATGCACTTTTATATCTCTGTAAAAATTCTCCGTCTAGTTTCTACGAGGCGCTTCAGACCACCATTATCTATTATGTTCTTCAACATATGTTTGAGGGAACATATTTAAGAACACTTGGCAGACTTGATAAACTATATTTTCCTTATTATAAGAACGAGAATATTGATAAATCAAAAAGTTTGATTATGGACTTCATTAAGGAAATAGACAGATTAGAGGCTCCTTCTAATATACCGTTCGCCATTGGTGGTACGGATATTAACGAAAATGATATAATCAATGAATTGTCGTATTTGTTTTTGGATGCATATAAGCTTGCTCATACAAACAACACTAAATTACATATACTGTGCTCTGATAATACGCCGTCTGATATTATTGAATCTGCTTTTAATGGGATTCGCAGTGGTAACAACAGCATTGTCTTTTTATCAGACAAAAAGGTTATTGACTCCTTAAAAAAATTAGGTATAGAACACAGCGATGCTACAAATTACCACGTTGTAGGTTGTTATGAGTGTGGCGGCTATAATGAACTTACTTGCTCATGTAATGCAAGAGTAAATATTACAAAAGCGTTGGAACTTGCTTTAAACGGCGGAAAAGATATGTTAACATCTAAAACTATAGGACTTGAAACCGATAGCAACTTTAATAATTTTAACGACTTATATGCTGAATTTGAACGCCAACTTGTTTATTTATGTAATTGTGCAATGAAATGTACTGATTTGTTTGAGAAACATTATAACAGTATTCATTCAGCGCCAATCCTTTCAGCAACCTATACGTCTTCTTTGGAAAAAGGCGGTGATTTGTACTGTGATTATAGCGCAAAATATTGTAATTCTTCCGTTAATGCATTAGGGCTTGCTACGGCAGTCGACTCACTTGCGGCAATCAAAAAGGCGGTTTTTGAGGATAAACTCATGACAATAAAAGAACTTACAGAAATTTTAAAATCAAACTGGACAGATAAAGAACCTATGAGGCTGTTTATAAAAAATCGATATCCTAAATTTGGAAACGGCAATAAAACAATAGATCATATAGCAAAATCAATCGTAGATAAATTATCGGAAACAATTAATGGGAAGCCAAATGTCAAAGGCGGAAAATACAGATTAGGACTTTTTTCAATTGACTGGCGTTGGGATTTTGGTGAGAAAACTGCAGCATCTGCCGACGGCAGACTCTCAGGAGAACCTCTTTCACAAAATACATCTGCAAGTTTTGGTGCGGATAAAATGGGAGCCACTGCACATTTGATGTCACTAAATACAATTGATACCGTAAATACTCCTAATGGTGCAATCGTTGATATTGACCTTCCATTATCTGCAGTACAAGGGAAAAATGGTTTAAAATCGTTAGTTTCAACTCTGAAAACTTATTTCGAATTCGGCGGATTTGCAGTACACTATAATGTGCTTGATACAGAAATTTTAAAAGATGCAAAGCGGAATCCTGAAAAATATCCAAATTTACAGGTAAGGCTTTGCGGCTGGAATGTTTTATTCTCTTCGTTAAGTGATAAAGAAAAAGAAGAGTTTATAGCGAGGTCAATCAAATGAAGGGCGTAATTTCAGGTATTAAAAGAATGGAAATACACGATGGGGATGGTCTGCGTACAACTGTTTTCTTCAAAGGTTGTCCTCTAAAGTGTATTTGGTGCCATAATCCCGAGAGCATATCTTTTAACAAACAAATTGCTTTTTTTGAAAAAAAATGTATGAATTGTGGATTATGCAATCACGTCAAAAGCGAAATAACGGCAAAATATTGTCCAACACAGGCAATTATGGTTTTTGGACAGGAATATGAAGTTGATGAACTCGTATATGAATTAATGAAAGAGAAAGAATTTTATAAGAACAGCGGCGGAGGAGTTACTTTATCGGGTGGTGAATGCCTTGCGCAATCGGATTTTGCAACGGCTCTATCAAAAGAGCTTTTTCAAAATGGAATTAGCGTTAATATTGATACCTGCGGATACGTCAACAATGAAGTATTAAAAAGAATCATTCCTTATACAGATAAATTTTTATATGATATAAAAGCCATTGATAATAACGTTCACAAAAAGTGTACAACTCAGGATAATTACATAATTTTAGAAAATTTGAAATTTCTATGTGAAAACAACTGCAAAATTGAAGTTCGATATCCTCTTGTAAAAGGATATAATGACAAAGAGTCCGATAAAATTGGGTCGTTTTTGAAAGATCTGAAAGGAATCATTAAAGTAAAAGTATTACAGTATCATCACTTTTCCGGCTCAAGATATAAAGCACTTAATATGGTAAACACACTTCCTGTTGCAGAAACATTATATCAAGATGTACAGCTCGCGGTGAATATCTTAAAAAGTTATGGTCTGAATGCAATCAATGGAATTGACGAATCATAAATTTGTCCTGTTCTGGAACAAGCAGGAAACTTACGTTGCGCTAATTCCAAAATCTTATATCCGACGGGTGCAACCCCATGCTATGCAAAAAAAGGATAGAAACGAAATCAAATCGTTTCTATCCTTTTTTTAACTGTCCTTAAAAACATCACATATATCAGCGGCTGTTTTGCTATTAATAAAATTTATTTCATCGCTTCTTCAATCGCAACCGCAACTGCAACGGTCATACCAACCATCGGGTTGTTACCTGCGCCGATCAAGCCCATCATTTCAACGTGAGCCGGAACGGAGGACGAGCCTGCAAACTGTGCGTCAGAATGCATTCTGCCCATGGTGTCTGTCATGCCGTAAGAAGCGGGGCCGGCTGCCATGTTATCCGGATGCAGCGTTCTTCCCGTACCGCCGCCGGAGGCCACAGAGAAATATTTTTTGCCCTGTTCGATGCATTCTTTTTTATAGGTGCCTGCAACAGGATGCTGGAAGCGTGTGGGGTTCGTGGAGTTGCCGGTGATGGAAACGTCCACACCCTCTAAATGCATGATGGCAACGCCTTCGCGCACGTCGTCTGCGCCGTAGCAGCGTACCTTGGCCCGCTCGCCTTTAGAGTATGCGGTTTCTTTCACAACGGTTACAGCGCCTGTATAATAATCAAACTTTGTCTGCACATAGGTAAAGCCGTTAATTCTGGAAATAATCTGCGCTGCGTCTTTGCCCAAGCCGTTTAAAATAACCTTTAAATCTTCTTTTCTTGCCTTGTTGGCACTTCTTGCCAAGCCAATTGCGCCCTCAGCCGCTGCAAAAGACTCGTGTCCAGCCAAAAATGCAAAGCATTTTGTTTCGTCACGAAGGAGCATTGCGCCCAGGTTACCATGGCCAATGCCAACCTTTCTGTCGTCTGCAACAGAGCCGGGGATACAGAAAGACTGAAGCCCAAGCCCAATTTTTTCAGCCGCGTCGGCAGCCTTTGTGCAGCCTTCTTTAATGGCAATAGCCGCACCGGTTATGTAAGCCCAGCAGGCATTTTCAAAGCAGATGGGCTGAATGCTTTTCACGAGATTATAAACGTCAATTCCCTTGTCGTCGCAAATCTGTTTTGCTTCTTCCAAAGACTGAATTCCGTGTTTATTTAATTCTGCATTAATCTGGTCAATTCTTCTTTCATAACTTTCAAATAAAGCCATTTACGATTCCCTCCTTTATTATTCGTGACGCGGGTCAATGAGCTTTGCCGCATCGTCAACCCTGCCATACTGTCCGCTTGCTTTTTCCAAAGCTTCATTGGCGTCCATGCCCTTGGCAATCATTCCCATCATCTTGCCTAAGTGAACAAATTTATAGCCGATTATTTCATCGTTTTCGTCCACAGCAATTTTGGTGATATACCCTTCGGCAAGCTCTAAATATCTGGGGCCCTTTTCCAGTGTGGCATAGGTGGTGCCAACCTGGGAACGAAGACCCTTGCCCAGGTCCTCAAGGCCTGCGCCGATGGGAAGCCCGTCTTCAGAAAACGCGGTCTGTGTGCGGCCGTACACGATTTGGAGGAACAGTTCTCTCATTGCTGTATTAATTGCATCACATACCAAGTCGGTATTGAGTGCCTCTAAAATGGTTTTCCCAATTAAAATTTCCGAAGCCATTGCTGCGGAGTGGGTCATACCCGAACAGCCAACGGTTTCAACCAGGGCCTCCTGAATGATTCCCTCTTTTACGTTAAGCGTCAGCTTACAGGTTCCCTGCTGGGGTGCACACCAGCCAATTCCGTGTGTCAGGCCGGAAATGTCTTTAATTTCTTTTGCCTGGGTCCATTTTCCCTCCTGGGGAATGGGTGCCGGGCCATGATATGCCCCTTTTGCCAAAGGGCACATGCTCTCTACTTCAGCGGAATATTTCATGTTGAATTGCTCCTTTCAATAACATTTTTTACAGTTGTCATACCTCATAAATTATACCACAGTGCGAAAAATTTGTCAATTTTCTTCGGCTGTGAAATAGACGAAAAAACAGATGTGTTTTTTCTCCTTTTTGGGCAAAAAGCAAAATTGAATTTATTTACGCACGACAACAACGCGAATGCGCCCGCCGTCGGCTTCTTTTTTGTCGTAATAAGCAGTTACATTTTTCGTAAAATCGACATTCTCTTTTGAAATAACTTCAAACCTAACGCCTGTAGACAATGCTGAGTTTGCAATCTCCCGGTAAATCACCGCATTGTCCGCCAGGCCGTGCGCACCGGAGGCTGTATATACAAACGAATTGTCAATGGACTTCACCGCTTCTTCGAGACGATTCAGCGCCTTCAACGACACCACGCCGTTTTTTTCGTCGGTATCTATGCTGATGCTTTGCCCCGTGGATACGTTAAATTTTTTCTGGCTGCTGCCAAGCTCGGTTTCCGCCCCGCCGATGTTCACCTTGTAGCTTCCGGCGGCATTGGTGCCGAAAGACAAACCTTGAGCCTTTAAAACCACTCCATATTGCAGAAGGTCGCCTGTATAATCATTTAAAATAAGGCCGGTCACGGCGCCGTCTTTCACTTCTGCAAGCAAAATGTCATTTTCGCTGAAGTGCGCCCCGTCAATTCTTTGGGGATAAATTTTTTTTGCCTTCGCTTTGGAATAGTCCGTTTTCATTGCGGCGTCAATCATTTTAAGGTCGTTTGACAACACATAGTTACCCAGTTTTTTTGCCTGCCAATGAAACGTTCCCGAAACCTCGTTTTTTTTGTTTACAGCAGACAAGGCCGCCTTTCCGTTTGAAAATGATATGGTGACAGGAGATCCGTTCAGCAACGTTTCGTCCTTATCCACAGCAAACTCCTGCGTTTCGCCGGCTAGTGTAAAAATTTTTGCCCGGTATTCCGACACAGTGTTTCCCGCCGCGTCAACCCGAACAGACGGCGCGCAGGAGAGAAGCACGCCCGATAAGGTATCACTTTCATTCAGCGAAACTGCATCCGCCACGCCTCCGTCTTTGCCGAACCGCAGGGTAACGGTGTCGCCAAAGGCGATGTTCCCGTCTGACGACAGCTTGGATTTAGCGCTCCGCTCCGTAACGTCGTAGATTTTGCCGGAAACCTGCACCTGTGCAATGCTGTCCTTTGTGGGATATGCGTTTTCATATACGCCGGTAATGCTTTTAGAATATGCTAATAACACATCTGCGCCGTCTACATAATAACAAATGTCCGTTGACAGAACGTCACCTTTTTTCGCGCTCAGTCCGTCCCGGATAACCCTCGTTTCGGAATTTACGGTAAAGGCTTCCACATATCCCGGCCCTGATATGGCGTTTCGTTCCAAGGTGATATATTTTAAAACTCCGCTTTCATTTTCATGAAAAGTGAGTTTGTCGCCCAATGAGAGCGTTCCTGCCGCCTGTGCATAAGCCGAGGCAAGCGTTCCTTCATACACAACCGTGTCGTTGTCAATTTTCACATATTCGTCCCCGCTGTGTCCAAATGCAGTAATGCCGTCGTCCAATACAGATTTAATGACAAACGTTTTCTGGCTTGCCGCTGTGCTCTCCTCTGCAAAAATATATTCTAACGTGCCATATTCATCGTAGTAAAGCCATACGTCAGCGCCCTTCGGCACAGAGGAAAAGCCTTTGCCAAAGGTCAGCGCACTGCCGCCTAAATAGATGCAGGTATCTGCATTTACATAAAACTCCTGCGTAATTTGCTCGCTGTTTACAAGCACCATTTTGTCCGGATAAATTTCTTTCAGTGCATCATGCCGGCAGGTCTGATTTGCAGGGAAAAATGCAATTACCTCGTTTGCCTTTCCCACAACAAGATCTCCCCGCAGGCGCAAATCCTCCTGGCCAACCGCCCCTGCCTTTTTAAACACGCCGGCAGTGGTTGTAACATAGCCCGACTGTGTATTTTTGTCGCTGATTAACACCACGTCCTCTAAATAGGAACACTCCATTTTTTCAATCAGATAAACTTTTGAGTCCTTCATTTGAGTAAATAAGGCATTTTGAATGATTTTTGCCGTGTCAATTCTGGAAATGGGCTGCCCGATCACATAGGTTACGCCCTCAAGCAGGCCCAGCCGGCCTGCCGCAGCCACCTTAGACTGCGCCCAGTTTCCCCCGGCGTTGCTTTCGTCGCGCCCCAGCATTTTCAGCACCACATTGCACACCTGCTCCGGCAGCACCTCTGTTTCCGGCTGAAAAGAGCCATCCGGAAAACCGTTAAAATAACCCAATGTTACGCCCCTGTCGATAAACGGCGCCGACCAGCGGGTGTGCGGCACGTCAAAAAAGGGCGCAATGCCGCCTGCGGGAATAAAATCTTTATCCGCTATTTTCACAACGATTTTGGCAAACTGCTCCCGCGTCAGCGCCCCGCCGTCGTTAAAATTGCCGGTGTCGTCCCCCTGCATAATGCCCAATGCACCCAGCAGCGCTTTTGTGTCCGCCGCGGTGCTTTCCTGTGCCGAAACAAAGGAAACCGTTCCCGCCAAAACAGCCGCAGACAGAAGACATGCGGCTATTCTTTTCCTGTTCATTTGCTACCGCCTCCAGCCAAAACTTCCATATCTTCATCAATCCCGCTTAAAACCTCAATGTATAAATCGGTTTTTATCCCTGTTTGAACCTCTTTCTCAACAAATTTGTTCCCATCTTTTACACGAACCTTGCCCCCGGCCACCGCACCGATTGGGAGGTATTGTGTATCCTTTTCGCCGGTGTTGATGCACACGTCCATGCTCATGCCGGAAATCAGTCCTGTAAAATCGTCCAGTTCTATCCGAACGGTGTAATACGTCACGCCGTTTTCCTCCGTGCCGGCGTCGTCAATCCGTTTTACGCGGCCTGTGTACTGCATTTGCCCATTGTCCGAAACCGTGACGCTGGCGCTTTGCCCCTCTTTTATTTCATGAATAAACAGTTCGTCAATTTCGGCGTCCACATAGAGCCTGCCATTGTCGGCCAGCGTTACCAGAGCCAGACCGGGCTGGGCAATGTCGCCCTCCTTCATCTTTTTTTCAATAACAATGCCGTCAATCGGCGAGGTAAGCGTATAATCGGAAAGCTTTTCCTGCAGCTGCCGAATGTTGGTTTGAATTTCTTTCACACTGAGCTGTGCGTTGTTCACAGCGTTTGTCACAGCGTCGTTTTTAATGGTCATAACCGCTGTGCCGGCGCTTATGCGGGCGCCCTCCCTAAGGGACAGGGTTTTCACCTCGCCCTGTTGGGTGGAATAAACCGACTGTTCCGTTAGGCTGAAAAGCGTTGCGGCGGACAAAGACGCATAACCGCCGACAGTGGCAACCACCGAGTCGCCCTTTTTCAGCGCGCCGGGGTTATTTAACGTAATTTCAACATTCACACCCCTTGTGGTGCCGGAAAACCCCTGGCCGGATTCATACACCTTTTCCACCGTGCCGTAAACAACAGACCCGTCGCTCTGCAGCGTAAGCATGGCGCTTTCCCCCTCGGAAATGGCTCCCTCCGGCACAGAAAACGGAAGCGTAACCTTCAGCGTGTTGTTTTCCACAATGTCGGCAATTTTTGTTCCCGGCGTAACATAGTCCCCAACATGGACATATACCGCGGTAACCAAGCCCGAAGCCTTTGCTTTAACGGTTAAATCCGCTGCCGCCCGCCGGCTTTGCTTTAGGGCCTCGTTTGCCTTGTCGAGATTGACCTTCGCCTGTTCGATCGAGTTGGACAGATCCACCGAATCCACCGTATATAACACCTGGCCTTTTGTGACAGTGTCGCCCTCCTCAAAGTCAGCCGAAAGGATTTTCCCAGCTGACAGGGGCGTTATGGTGTAGCTGTCGTCAAATACAACTGTGCCCGTTTCCCTTACAGTTGTTTGGAGCGTACCCTTTGTAAGCTTCACCGTTTCTGTGTCTTTCTCCTTGCCGCAGCTCGTTGCCGCCAGCAGGAAAGTCAGCCCAACCGCAATCGCCGTCATATATTTTTTCTGTTTCATAAACAATCTTCCTTTCCCATTACTCTACGCTTTTTAATGCCCCCAGCATGTCGATGGTTTTGATTTTGCTGCCCAAAACCCTGTTGACCAACACCGCAAAAACAAGCGTTAAGGTGCCCGCGGCAAAATAGGACAAAACGGCAATTGCCACGTCCAGCTTTACCATTTCAATGGAGCCCAAAATGGCACCCACAAGGGCTTTTCCCAAGGGAACGCCTAAAATTACGCCTACCGCAGTGAAAATAATGTTTTCTGTTAACAGCAGCCGTTTGGTTTCCTTGTCGTAAAAGCCCAGCACCTGCAAGGTCGCCAAAGAGCGGATTTGCTCAAAAAAGCTCATAATTCCTAAATTATAAAGCACCACAAAGGCCAAAATGCCGCCGAACAGAATCAACAAATACACAATGGAGGTGATTGCTTTCACCTGGTTGCGCAAAGATGTCATCACTGCCGCCTTGTCCTCCGTGCCCGCCACAAAATCAAAATCCTCCACCCTGTTGCGAACCGCTTCCAAATCATTCGTTTTCAGATATGCGGTGTTGGGGGTATAGGGTTTTCCCAAGGTATTCCAATAGGTCTTTGAAACATAGGCCCCGTCGGCGCCCCGAATAATTTTGCTGACGCGCATGGGATAATAGCGGTTGTCCCCGGTAAATTTAATTTGAACCTCGTCGCCGGGCATAACAGCAAGGTCTTTGGCGGTGTCGTCGCCTAAAATAACGCCGTCTGCTGGCATGTCGTAGGTTTCCGGCCCGTTTAAGTCCAGCAGTTTTAAATGGAGCTGGTCGTCCGTCACTCTGAAATAAACCGTTTCTAAGTTGTTCCGCGAGTAAATTTTTGTCCCCATTGTCATTTCATACTGTGAGTCCTCCACCTGGGGCAAATACCCCAAATGCTTATACTGCGCCTCTGTCACTGTACCGTTTAACGTTACCATCAGGTCATATTTCTGAAGTTTGGTTTCCGTCCGGTCGACAAAGCTGCTGACAGAGTCGTTAATCCCCAAAGCTGTAAGCACAAGGGTCATACAGCCGGTGATACCCACAATGCAGATTGCCATTTTCGATTTATTCCGCATGATGTTGCGGAAGATGTATTTTGTGTTAAACCCCAGTCTGTTCCACACCGGGGGAATTTGTTCCAGCAAGGTTTTTCTTGTTTTTTTCGGCGGTTTTGGCCGCATACATTCCGCCGGCGTTTCCGAAAGCGCACCTTTTGCCGCAAAATAGGCGGTGCCGATGCAGACCAAAAAGGTAATTACAAAAGAGATAACCAGCGCGCTGGGGGAATATAAAATTTCGTGTGGCGGCATATCTACGCTGCCAAACAGAGCGGAAAGCACCACCCCGGACAGTGCCCGGGCGGGCAGCACCCCAATGATATATCCTAAAATTACCACCAATACCGCATAAAAAAGGTAGTAACACATAATTTGAACGTCACCGTATCCCAGGGCCTTAAAGGTTCCAATGGTTTGCCGTGCATTTTCAATCAGGCGGCTCATGGTGGAAAACATAATCAGCGCCGCTACCGCAAAAAATATTAAGGGAAACACCATCACAATGGTTTTAATGCTGTTTGTCAGCTCCAAAAGCTCATAGGCGTTGATGTTGTCCTCCAATGCCAGAATGTTTACCAGCTTTGTGCCTAAACAATCGCTTAATTCAGCCTTTATATTTTCTAAATCTGCACCGTCAGTTACAGTTACGCAAATCTGGTTATAGTTGTTTTTGCCTGTTAAATGTGCAAGCGCGTCTTCGCTGATGTAACCAAACCCGTAAGACGCCAAATCCGGCGTCAGATTGGTGCCGCTGACATGGTGCATGCACTCCGGACTTTTCACCAGAGCGCACACATAAAGCTTTAAAACATCGCCGGTGGCAGTTAGCTTCACCTCATAAAAATCGCCCACGGAAAGCCCGTTCGCCCGGGCAAACTCATCGCTTATCATAATGTCCCGGCTTCTGCTTAAGGTTTCGCCTTCCACTATATAGGGAATATTCATATTCATCTCGTCCGGCACCGCGTAAAGTGCAAGGGTAATGTTTGCAAAATCGCGGCTTTCCGCGTCAATGGCGGTGCGCGGCTGAACGTCTTTTATACCATCAATTTTCGAAACGTTTCTGAAATCGGCGCGGTCAAACCCCACCCCCGTCACCCAAAGGTCCGCGACGTTTTGTTCCTTAAAATATCGCTGTGCAATCCGCTCCGCATTATAGGTGTTGCCGGACAGCGCAACAAACATTAAAACTGCAACAGCCGCAATCACAACAACGGAAACAAGCCGCGAGGTTGTAAAGATGAGCTCCCGCCTGAAATTTTTCCAAAACATATTACCACTCCAGCTCCTGAACAGGGATTGGGTTGTCGTTTTTCTCAAAAGCCTCAATCTGTCCGCTTTTCATATGGATTAAAACGTCTGCCGTGGGCGCTAACGCGCCGTTGTGCGTAACGACAATAACAGTTTTTCCGCTGGTTTTGCAAATGTTATAAAGCAGGGCCAAAACAGATTTTCCTGTTTTATAATCCAGCGCGCCTGTGGGCTCGTCACAGAGGAGCACCTGGGGATTTTTCGCCAGGGCGCGGGCAATTGCCACCCGCTGCTGTTCCCCGCCGGATAGCTGGGAGGGAAAATTTGAAAGCCGCTGGGATAGCCCCACCATGGAAAGTACCTCTTTTGCGTCCAGCGGGTTTTTGCAAATTTGGCTTGCCAGCTCAACATTTTCTAAAACAGACAGGTTGGGCATTAAATTATAAAACTGAAACACAAACCCAATCATGTTCCGGCGATATTGCGTTAGTTCTTTTTTTCCATAGCCCGAAATTTCGCTGCCCAAA